>VFQO010001140.1_pt1 | contig 22075 bp, 23 predicted proteins | sample 3512331 | NCBI WGS metagenome assembly VFQO01 (sample SAMN10412371, study PRJNA504923) | tailings metagenome | isolation source: Replicate 3 from Balatoc abandoned mine | place: Philippines: Itogon, Benguet | collected 2017-08-28 | reverse complement strand
AAACCGCAGCGCGCAGCAGCAAATCGATCATCCTGGCCTCTCTGGCATGTCCTTGCGCTGACATAACCCCGGCGACCTTTAATGTATATAGTGTCGATAACGATCCATTATCAACACTAGGTATCTAAGCAAAGTTGACTGAGATGGTCCCTCGGTTAAAAGATTGCATGGCTGTGCCCCCTCCCCTTCCCCGCTTAGGCCCGCCTTACACGGCGGAAGTGGTGCGCTCGCTGGCCCGCTGCACTGGCGCGATAGCCGCGCTTAATGCCCGTGTTTCCGTCAGTCCCGTCGCCAAGCCCTGGCGTCTCCGCGCCGCCTGGAGCGGCTATACCACAGCCCTGCAACTCCAGGGAGTCGAAGTCGACGAAATCGATGTTTTATCGTGGGGATGCGGCATCAAGATGCGCGGTCGTCCGCTGCTGAGCACACATCTCGATCCATTCGATCGGTTTGTCCCGTGGCAACTCCTACTCTCCTCTCACGAGAGCGGGAGTTGGCGAGACAGTTTACCTACCGCGATCGGGGAAGCGGCCGAAGCGCGTGATCACCCTCCCCTCGTCCGAGCACTGGACCTCACACGTCAGCACGCAAGGGTGGATGGAACCGCAACCCCATGGCTCCTGACGCCAATCATTCTCTGCGGCCTCGGCCTGACCAGCACCCCCCTCCCCTGCCTCGCTGGCGGCGTGAAAGCGTTCCGCCTCAAGCGCACTCCTGCAGACACCGACTGGGCTGCGACATTCAACGGCATTTCGCGATCGGCTGAAGCCGCGCTCGACCGGCTAGACGGACTCGAGCGTCTACATCGACGCGGCCTCCGGGCCCTCCTCGACGAGTACCGCCCGGGCGCCCTGCCTCGGCTTTGCGCGCTTTCTTTCTTGCGCCCCGTTCTCTCACCACAGTCCGTTGCCAGAGAGTTTCAAATGAGCGTCGCTGGGGCGAGCAAACTGCTCGAACGCGCGGCTGCGGCAAACCTGCTGGTAGAGATCAGCGATCGCTCAACCTGGCGGCAATTCCTGTCGCCTGACCTTGCAGAGCAACTTGGGTTTGTTGCTCCGATGCGTGGGCGCCCCACCAATCTTCCTGGCGCCCTGCCTACCTCGAAGGATATCGCATCCATCCTTGAGACGTTCGACACCGAGATGGAAGCTATCGACCACCTTCTTCAATCTCGGGGCACAGGCTCTGGGCCGAACTTTGCTACGTGATCGATCATTTGAGTCGAGTTCTCGATTCAGCGCCGATATCCCAACCTTCACTGGATGGTCAGGATGCGCTCGATCGCGGCCAGTACCTCCTTCTTGTCCGCACCTGACTTTGCGGCCACTTTGATCGTTAGCGCCCCGCCCCGCCCCCTTTGGTAACGGATCATCGGCTTCCCATAGCTCGAGACTATCTCCGTCTCCCCGCCCGACTTCTTGGCGGGTTCCGCCGCTGCGCGCATCAAGCGTTTCGCAACGTCCGGGCCGCGCATCGGCTCCTCGCTCTCCGCCCGTTCGGCGGCGATCCTGCTTGCCTCCAGTCCCATCCTCTCAAGTGCACGCGGATCCGCCGTCAGCGGCTTGATGTCCCGCGCGACCCGCACGGTGATTTCATGAGGGTGCGCGAAGGCGGAGACGATCGAATTCGGAAGCCGTGCAACGTCGAGCAACCTACTGAGCCATGACGCGGTGATCTTCAGATGCTGGGCCATCTCGCTCTGTGAGCCGTTGTAGAACTCGGCCAGCGCACGCGTGTACTCCTTCGCACGTTCCCAGTCGGTGATATCCTTTCGAGATCGGTTTTCGATATCCGAGATCAGGAACGCCTCTTCGTCCGAGACGTGCTGGGTTGTAACCAGATACTCGAAATCTGGATAATGATGCTGGCGCAGCCAATTGACGGTCCACCACCGGCGAACACCGGCGATAATCTCGTAGTCATGGTCCGGGTCGTTCTGCAGGCGGCGGACGATCGCGGGAATACGCTGCTTTTTTGCAGAGAGAAACGCGTCGATCAGATCACGACAAGTCTCTTCATTCAGATATTCGAGGTCACGGTTGTGCAGCCGCCAAGGACGGCAACGCGCTGGATCCACCCACTCCGTCCGATCGGTGACCATCTTGCCAGACGCAATGCGTGCAAGCGTCTGGCTTCGACTGGCCATTACGCCTTCTGCGGGCGTGTCGTTATCAAGGCTCTCAATGTCATCGAGCCCGTCCGTCAGGCTCGAGCCGAAGCCCTTGTTCCCTTTACTCATACAGCACCTCTTTCATGCAGTTGCCACGTGGCAACTACCAGTCCGAACACCGGGTTTCGACCTAGGTAACGCCGGCAGTTGCCACGTGGCAACTGGGTCGGTTTCGACGGCAATTCCAGGCGGGTCACAAAAAACTCAATTCTCCGATACACCGTCCGTAACGTACTGATTATATGTATTTTTTGTTCGACTTGCCACGTGGCAACTCGCTTAGATATCCGTGGCATGGCGGCTATTCCATGTCCGGATGACGTCCTGCTCGATGTCGCTGCAAACGGCGAGCAACTGCGTCATGCAGCGATTATGTACCTCGTGCGACGTAACTGGCTTTTCCAGCTCGAAAACGGTCTTCATCCGGGAACTCGCGTTGTCGATCTCGGCGCTGGTTTTCATGACCGAGTTCGCCATCGAACCACCGAAGACCTGCCGCATCATCCCTAAAATTTCCCGGTGCATCGACTTCTGATCATCGACCTTACTCGCCACCAGCCTGATGAAATTATAAGCTGGCTTCGCCCGCCCAACGAGACCTTCAAGCTGCCGCATTGTCGTGCGGGCCATATCAATGAACGACACGGTTGAGGCGAAGTCCACGATGCTCGGCGGAACCGGTATCACCATCGCGTTAGCAGCCTGAAGCACGGCCATAGAAACCATGCCGAGGGCAGGGGGAGGATCCATAATCACGACATCATAGTCGTCGACCACCTCCTCAATGGCGCGCCCGATCGTGTCGATATACTCGAAGCTCTTGGTCTGCGCCAAATAGGCGGCGATTTCATACTCCAGATTGTAGAGCTTCAGATTTGCCGGGATGAGATCCAGTCCGTGAAAATGCGTCTTGCGTATGATGGACCGCACGCCAAGCAGTTCGGGATTGTGGAAATACCCGTAGAGCGTTTCATCCTCTCCAAGATCGACGTCCGGCCTGTACCCGAACATCATGGTCGAGCTTGCCTGGCTGTCGCAATCGATCAACAGAACGCGATACCCTCGAATGGCAAAATGCTGCGCGAGGTGCTGCGCGATCGTCGACTTGCCGACACCGCCCTTGAAGTTTGCAACAGATATGATCGCAGGCATATCATCTGGCACACGCCAGGGGCGTGTGCCAAAGACCTGGCGCATATGGTCGAGCTCTTCCAAAGTGTACTGCACCCGATGGCCAGACGCGGTGCGTCCGCGCTCGGGCAGCCGACCATCTCGCTCCGCCTCCCGGATCGCGGATGCAGTTCGTCCCACAAGTGCGGCGGCTTTCGAAATTGCGAATGACGGCCCCCTCTTTTGGCCGGTATCAGGATCGAGAGCCCCGTCCCGAATCCGCTTGAGGATCGTCAGCGCCTTGCGATGCAGCACATCGAGGCCACCTTCCAACAAGTCGTCGGGCTGAGCCTCAGGGTTAGGATTCGTCGCCATGGTTTTGCCCGCTTCTGTTGGATTGAAACCCCGCTTTAGCGTTGTTGGCAGTTTTGAGCAATCTTTGGCCACCATTCTTACAACTTGACCGATGATCTCCGAGCCCTCCTGCCGATCAGAAGAAATGGCAAACGTCCAACGACGTCCGAAACCGATGATCTCGGTGCCTACGAAGTCCGGAATGAGATAAGCCCACGGAACTGGATCGTGATGCGACCCTGTGGATAATAACCGATGAACTCAGTGCCTTGCGATGATCTCGGTGCGATCAACAAATGATCTCGGTGCGCGCCGACCGATGAACTCCGAGCGCATACCTATATTAAGAATCCCTATATATCCGATTCGCGAATCGTTTGAATTTTTTGACCAAGAAAAGGGAAGGGCGAGCGATTCGCAGCCAAAACCGCACCGAGATCATCGGTGATTTTGTAACTCCTGCCCCTGTTTTCCCTCGAAAACTGCCAACAGGCTTGCGTTTGCCAACTAAACCTGTTGATACAACGGCAATCCCGGCCCCGGGATTCGGGCAAGGACTGACCAATGAGTGGAGATGCAACCAAACCCATAGGCCACCAGTATGCGCTCGCAATGCTCAACGGTGGTGAAGAGCGCGTGAGGATGCTCGCAGCCCAGGCTGGCACACAGCTCACGATGGACGCGTTTCTGCGGGTTCAGGACGAAGAGCCCGTTCCTGCATTTCTACACTCTGCTCTCTGCGCGATGTCACTCCCCACCAAACGGCCAAAAGACGACACTCTCCCGATTCTGCGTGAGGATGGTAAGTACGCCCTGGCGATTAACCCTCGGCCCATCATCCAGCATGTCGACGGCAAGAAGACAATGCGCAGCCTTGGTGTTCCCTATGGCGCCTATCCGCGCGTTGCGCTCATCTACCTTCTCTCGCAGGCAGTCAGCAAGCGGTCGCGAGATGTCTATCTTGGTCGCAATTTCACCGAATGGATGCGAAAACTGGGCTACCAGACGGTCTCCTACGGCCCGCGAGGCACAGCAAACCTCATGCGCGAGCAGGTCGACAGGTTGTTGGCGTGCGAGTGGCAAATACGATGGGATGGCGCGGATACCGACGACAATGCGTTTGCTGTGCGTGACGTCAAGATTTCCAACGAATATGCAGGCTCCCTCGACAAGAACGGCTCGTTCGCGCGCGAAATCCGCATGTCCGAGGCATTCTACACCCACCTCATCGACCACGCCGTACCCCTGAACGAAATCGCCATCAGGGAACTGAAAGGCACGCCCACCGCACTCGATCTTTACACGTACCTCGCATACCGCCTTCCGCGGATTGCCTCCGACAAGGGACAGACGATCTCGTGGGACCAGCTGGCGAAACACCTCGGAAATGAGGCCGACAGCAAACGTTTCCGTCAGACCGTCCGCGAGACGATGCAACTCGTCTCTGCGGTATACCCGAACGCCAACGTCGATCTGTCCGGACGAAAAGTCATTTTGCATCCGTCGCCCGCACCGCTCGAGAAAAAGCTGGTCGGAAGCCACCTTCGACTCATAGGAGGATCACCGGCACCCCAGACCGCACCGAGATCATCGGTTCCAAGTCCCGCCAGAGCGCAACTCGCTGCACCGGTTAAGACCGATCCGCTCCTGGCATTTCCAGCCGGTTCGCTGAGTTATGGTGACCGTGAGACGAAATTTCGAGCTATCGGTCTCAGCAAAGGCAGTCCTTGGTCGGTTGACGAAATGGCTAACGCCTTTCGCGCGGGATTCCCAGACATCAAACGTCATCGGACGGACACCGAATGGCTGCGCGTGTGGGAATCGTTCGTCGTCCGCTATGCTGAAAGACGAGCGAATCGCGGGGATGACTGACCGATGATGTCCGAGCCGTTCCGGCCGCGCTAGGCCTTACCCGGTCGAGACAGATCCTCTCTTCTTTGTCGCTCGCAGCGCTCAGTAGCGACTGCGCATCACTGCGGCGTGCGTTCAGCAGCAGTCCGATAGCGTCAACCAGTGCGCTAGCCTCGCTGCCACCAACTGGCTTTTAGCATCACCCGGCGCGCCGTCCTTTCATCCATCAGGCCCTACCGGGCCGAAGGAGAAGAGGGGGAGGGGAAGGGCGGACGAACGGCGCGTTGGACAGACCAGGACCTTCCCGCGCGACGATACAGTCCCCTTTCACAAGGAGACCCACCTTGAACGCGCCCTCTTCAGGCACGCAGTCAATGCTGCCGCTTTCCAAAATCATCAAAGGCGACAACCCGCGCCGCTACTTCGACCGCCGCAAGCACGACGAACTCGTAGTCTCGATACGTCAGCACGGGATCCTCCAGCCCATCTTGATACGCCCCAAAGGAGATGTGTTCGCTATCGTCGCCGGCGAGCGACGCTACCGGGCGGCTATGGAAGCTTATGGGTCCGAGGGCGAAGTCCCGGTCACCATCCGGAAGATGACCGACCAGCAAGCGCTCGAAGCAGCTATCGCCGAGAATGACGATCGCGATGATCCCTCCGAGACCGAGCAGGCCGATGCTGCCGTCCGCCACCTCGCGGCTTGCCAGGGCGATCGAGGCGAAGCGGCGCGCAGACTAGGATGGTCGCGCAGCAAGCTCGATCGCCGATTAGCGCTCGCCGAACTCTCGGAGCAGGTCAAGGCTGCACTCGATGAACGCCAGATCAAGGTCGGGCACGCCGAACTGCTCGCCGCCGTTCCCGCGGACAAGCAGGATAAGGCGCTCGAGACGATCCTGGGCGCCGGGCTCGACGTGGCTAAGACCCGCGAACTTCTCGCGCGGGTGACGCAGGACCTCTCGGCCGCCATCTTCGACAAATCCGAATGCACTGCTTGTCCTTTCAACTCCGGCCTGCAGCGCGCGCTATTCGAAACCCATGTTGAAGACGGGCATTGCACGAACCCCGGCTGCTACAAGCTCAAGACCGAAGCGGTCGAACAAGCGCGCCGCGACGAGGAGCAACGCGCCGTCGATCAAGCCACGCCCAATAACCCTGACGATCTCAATGAAGACGATATCGACGAGGCGCGAACGGATGAAGGTGCGACCCCGGAGACGCGGTCAGTCCGGGAGGAAAGCGCCCCCCCATCGTCCACCACCCGTTCCGCGAGCAGCCCCACGACTGCGAGCAAGCCGACGGCCACCACAAAATCACTCGCCAGCCGGACCACCGAATTGCGCGAAGCGACATGGCGGACCGCGCTCGCAAGGTCACTAGCCGGTAACGCCGCGCACGCCCAAACGACGATCCTCGTCGCGGCAATGACTGGCACGCTGTCGCAGATCAAGGCGGATACACTGAAAGGGCGAGCTGCTCTGCTGGTCGGCGCCGACTTTCCCGGCCAGATCTATGGCCGTCAGATCGAAGCGATCCGCGCACTGCCCGATCCGCAAGCGTCCAAAGGTCTCTGCGCAATCGCGGCGGCCTACGCCAAGGATGTGCTGGACTTCGCGCATGTGGCCGATCTGGCGCGCAGTTTCGTCGTCGACATCCGTGCATCCTGGCGGGTCGATCAGGTCTTTCTCGAACGATACACCAAGGATGAACTCAGGTTCATCGCCCACGAATGCGGTCTCATCGCCCATATGGGCGAGAAGAGGTTCGCCAAACTGCTCAACTCGAAGAAGCCGGATCTGGTCGCCGGCATGCTCAACCGGCCCGGGTTTGATTGGGCAGGGCGACTACCGAGCGCCATGACTCTCGATCAAACCTATGGCGCACCACCGCTTGCCCAAACCCTGATCGCGCAATCCGCGATCGAGGACATCGCGGCCTGACATTTCGTCCTAACCTCCAGACAAGGAAATCTGCCATGCTGGTTACCAGCCTGCTGCCGCTGCTTGCGCGCTATTCGCTCGGCTTCGATCTCGTCGCCGGTCCGAACGAGACCGTGACGCTCACCATCCTGCCGCGCAAGGCCGAAGGGGCGCCCCACATCCTCGAAGCCGGCGAGGCCCGGCCCATATCCATCACCGCGAGCGCGGCCGAAATCGATGCCGAACTCGCACGGGGAGGGGAGGGCGCCCTCGCCCAGCTCATCGCATCACGCAAGACACTCGCCGACCAGATCGCCGAGCAGCGCGAAGCGGCCGAAGCCGCAAGGACGGCTGCCTCAGAAGCGGCAAAAGCCAAGGCAGCGGCGTCAGCGCCGAAGAAGCCCGCGACTTCGGCCCCCACGAAAGCCCCGGCTCCCGCAAGTCCTCCGGCAGGCGCGACCGCCGAAGAACCCGCCAGTCTCTGGGACTGACCAGGATTGCGCTTCCGTTTCAATCACCAGTCCAGGAGACTCTTCATGCAGATTATCCAGCTCGCCCGTACCTATCGCTATGACGGCATCGACCTTCCGGTTCCGCCCCATCTCGCCGACGATGCCCCAGCTCTGCGCGCCTATCACGCGACGCTCTATCCGGCGATCACCAATGCCGAGATCATCGATGCCGGCGTGTCGGGCGGCGCGCACGTCATCGAATATCGCCGCGCCGTCGGCACCAAGGGCTGACCATGGCTTCGCCCAAGAACGCGGCCATTCAGCGCGCCCCACGAAAAACACTCCAGCAGTGGATCGAGCATGATGATGGCGACACGCCCAGCTTCACACCGCCCGCCTGCAGCCGCCAGGCTCAAGCCCTTCATAGCCGCATCATCAACGACCCGAACGATGGCAAAGGCGATGCCCTCGATCGGATTACGGCGCCCTCAGGTCTCAAACTCCCGCCGCTCGGCTGATCTCGTTGGTCGGGCGGTTACGCTGTCGCCCGACATCCCGTCCATCTTCGATGCCCCGCTTGCCGCTCACCACAAACTGATTGGCCGATGGGCGGCCGCTCGCGAGAAACAAGCGCGTACGTACAGCCGGGTCGAGGCACGTCAGCGCATAGAGCGAGTGTTCGGGGCCACCGTTGCCGACATCCTGCGTCCCGTCGAGATCGCTGACTTCCGCGCTGCCGTTATTCTGAGCGAGCAAGGAGGCCCACCGGCGATCGCTCTGATCTGCCAGAGCCTAGGGCAGATCGATCTCGGGTGGATTGAGACCGGTGAAGCGCCGATCGCGTGGCGCGCGGCCGCCTACCAGATGCTCGACAAGACGCTGCGGGCCGCGCTGCCGATCTTCAACTACGACGACCTCTTCGAAGAAATCTCAATGTATTACTGGGACGGCGAATTCGAGGATGAAGCCGCGCGTCAGGCGCTCATTCACTATCACGGCGCGGATGCGGAAACCCTCGACGAACTGACGATGCCGTCCGAGATGAATGCGCGGCGTCCGGAGTGGATGCTCGCCGACAAGGCGGCACCCACAGCCGAGCTTCCCAAGCCTCTGCGGGCCGCGCTGCAAACCGTCGGGCAGGCCCATGCCGCGCTGAAGGCCGCAATGCCCGAGCGCAATGCCTGGTACTTCGAGTGGGACCAGCTCCTCGAATATATCCCCGAAATGGAGGAATGCACCCGGCTGCCGCCGATGACGCTCGTGCCCTTCGACCAGTTCACCCGCGAACTCGACGACGTCGCCCGGCACGGGATGGAGATGGGCTTCACCGACGTCGCCGGTATCGTCCCACTCGAGAATGCAAGTCTGATCGACGACTGGTTCGCTTCGCTCGCGCTCGGCGCACAGTTCCTCCTCGCCGCCCAGGCGCTGATCCAGCTCGATCCCGCAACTTTGTGAGGACATCATGACCGATCATTCGACCGTCTTCGAATCTACCGGCGGAGGCCTAGTCCTTGCCAATGCCATCCTGCTCTATCGAAGCCAGGGCCAGCGCAATGCCAAGCCCTATGGAACGCAGCGCGACGATGCGAACGCGTTCGCCAGCATCCACAGCGTCGAGCATGGCAGCGACGGCAGGCCAACCATTGCTACCGGCTCGCCGCTGACCCGCGCCCATCTGCGCCAATGGAGCGAGGCGCTGGGGCGGACCGTTCGCCCCGAGATCCTGCCCGCCAACGTGCTGGTCGCGCACGCCGATTTGATTGCCTGGTGGGTTCCGGCGCAGGTGCGGCGCGCTTACTTCGCGCTGTCTTCGCCGCCCGGCGGACTCAAGCGCCTCGCCGAACGAACATGCGTGCCGGTTCCATATCCCGCGCACCTGTTCGTCGCGACGCGATCGGGGCTCGGCGTCTATGCGCTGCCGGCAAGCAGGCGCCCCGATGCCGATACGCGGTTGCTGCACTCGCCCATCCTCAACGTCTACGTCAACGGGCAGCTTTGCTGGGGGAGTATCGACAGGCCGCGGTCGCTCACCATTGCGTCGATCCCCGACTATGAGCGCGCGGTGTTCGACAGCTGGTCGACCCATCCCAATCATGGTCAGGAGTTCACGATCTCGGGGGAGGGCGGTCTCGTCAGGCTCTGGGACGAGCTCGCCGCAAGCGAGGCGCGCCGCTTTCCGGTCCGGCGTCTCAAGCCCTTCCATCCCAGCGGACGGCAACCCACCCGAAAGTCGAAACGCAGTGCCGACACGGCGATCACACTCGGTAAGCTCATCGCGAGCGCAGGATGATGGCGATCCTCGCCGACGATCCGACTGCCGCGGCGCTGCTCGAGGCCGTTCCCTGCTATCCCGTCCCGCTTCACGGTTGCTCACCCGCGATCGATGCGCTGCGTTCGGCCCTGGCCGGCCACGGACTTGCCATCGGCAGAGACGGGGTAATGCTCATCCTGCGCCGGCCCTGGCTCGCGCTCGATGTCCCGGTGACAGCGCCGATCGCCGCGCATCTGCCTTATGGAAGTGTCGGCACACCGAGGGCGGACCTGCGCTGCGGGCTGATTCCCCGTGAGCATCTCGACTGTATTCTCGATCACTTCCGGGCCGCGCTGCCGAACGAGGATGCGGCGTTCATCCTCTGGAACGAGGTCACGCGCGAATTCAAGGTCCATCTCCCAGCCCTCGATGAGGCCACGCCCTCGCGCCTTGTCTACCGGACCCCGATTATTCCGCCGGGCTGGCACCTCGTCTGCGACATCCACAGCCACGGCACCGGGCGGGCGTTCTTCAGCGCCACCGATGATGCCGATGACGCGGACGCCACCAAGCTCGCGCTGGTGTTCGGCGACCTCGCTCGAACGGAAGGCCCGACAATCGCCTCACGGCTTTGCGCGGGCGGCATGTTCCTGCCGCTGCCGCGCAGCCCCTTCGCTGGAGATCATCATGCAGCCTGACATCATGCACCGCCACTATCTGCCGCCCGGCTTCGACAACCGTCCGATCCGGATCCTGCTGGTTGGCTGCGGCGGCAATGGCGCGCAGATGGCGATGGGTCTCGCATCGCTCGACACCGCTTTGCGCGCCATCTCCTCGCGATCGCTTCATGTGACCGTGGTCGATGACGATATCATCACAGAGGCCAATCTTGGCCGCCAGCCCTTCTATCGCTGCGATATCGGCAACTCGAAAGCGCGAACCCTCACAGAACGCATCAACGTCGCGCACGGTCTCGCCTGGAAGGCCGTTCACGGCCGCGCGCCGCAAGCGGTTGGGCTCGAAGGCGCCGATATCCTGATCAGCTGCGTCGATACCGCTTCAGCACGGCGGGCGCTCGGTGCGGCACTGAAGGAGGGGAGGGGCGCTCCGGCCTATTGGCTCGATCTCGGCAACCGCGCGCGCGACGGACAGTATTTGATCGGCTGCCCGAGGGAGATCGGCCGTGGGGCGTTCCCAAGGCTTCCGACCGTGCTCGAATATTTTCCCGAGATCGCCGACGAGAGCCTCCCCGATGACGATATGCCATCCTGCTCGGTCGCCGAGGCATTGGAGCGGCAATCGCTGTTCGTGAACCGGGTGGTGGCAAGCCACGCACTCGCGCTGCTGTTCGACCTGCTCGGCCGCGGCTCGATCGGTCATGCCGGCGCCTTCATCAACCTCGCCACGGGTCAGTCCGTCCCGATTCCCCTGCCTCGGGCCGAATGAGGGGCCGTTCATCGCCTTCAAACCCACGAAAGGACATCTTCATGTCGATCATAGAAGATAGGGGCTGGACCCTGCACTACACCATCGGTTCTGTCCTTGCCGTCAGGGTCGAGGCCGGTGATCTCGTTCACATGCCGGGCGGCCAGGATGACCTTGTCGTGACCGGCGGACGCGCGCCGGCGCGTGCCAAAGACTGCGGGAGCGTCTTCGCACGCAGGGCGGCCGCTGACGATCGCGATGCGGTCGAGATGCAGCCCGACGCTTTGGGTCTCGTCTGGATCAGCGCCGCCGGAGGCTGGGCGAAGCTGCCCGCTTGAGAGCCCGGCTTGCTTCGCGAGTATTGGGAACTCGATTGCTTTCCGCGCTGCGCAAATCTTGCAAAAGTTGCCATTTTTGCTATATTGGCAATATTGAATCAGACGAGAGACACTTATGGCTACTGAAACCGCGATCGCCGCGCCGCCCAGGAAGAAGGTTCCCCTCACAACCTTCCACAATCATACCGGCCAGTACCTCGACCTTGGCCGCAGATCGCCTGTTACGATCACCAAGCATGGCAGGCCTGACATCACCTTGGCAGAAGCCGCCTATTTCGAGCGGCTCGAGCGGATCGCAGCAGGTCAGATCCTGGCCGTACTCGACTTGACGGCGGTCAGCGCCGACGAGATGAGCGCCGAGCACGCGGCCATCTTCGAAGCTGCCCGCCCGACGCGTGAGGAAATTGCGGCCGATCGCTGGAACGATGACCCCGCTACCTAAAGTCGGTGACATTCTCCATTACGTCTACCTCTTCACGCACGAGCAGCAAAGCGGCCGTGACGAGGGGGTCAAGACGCGCCCGGTCATGGTTCTCGCGACCCGCGGACAACGGGTTTTCACGGTTGCGATCACCACCAAGGGCGACAAACAGGGATCGGCTTTGCCCATTCCCGACGCGGTCGCCGATGCCGCTGGCCTCGCCCGCGGTACATCCGTTGTGATTGACCAGTATAACCATTTCACATGGATTGGTTACGATATCCGACCGGTGTCGCCCGAACCTTCCTATGTTGCGGGAAGGATGCCTCCCGGGTTCACCAACACGGTAATTTCTTCGCTTGGATCGAACGCAAGAGGCATCGACCGCGACTAAGCCGCCGACGAAGGGCGGCGATTGATCTGGATAGATACTCCCGAGGCCCTCCGGGCCGCAGAAGGGAAGGGGGAGGGGACATGGTGATCGATGGGAGATCACCATCATGGCCTCTATACCCGACAGCTTCGACCCCGCTGACGCGCATTGCTGGATAGCACGCGGCCGTCCGGCTCATCATGCGCAGGCGCTGGCCAATGCCTGGCAGTCCTTTCCCGACCTGCCCAACCATGCCCCGCTCGAAGAACGCATGGCGCGCACGCGTGAACGCGTCCGGATGCTTCGCCCGCTTCACGAGGCGATGAGCGAAGAAACCGAGCGCAAACGCGTCGCCGCCAATTTCGCTTTCGTCGAACGCCAGGTCGCGAGCGGGAGCAGCGATAGCCGCAATGGCATGATCCTCCAGGCCCGCGAGGTCCATGGCTATACCTGGGATGCCGCGGTTGCCTATGCCGACGGTCGATATGCCGCCCAGGCGGGATGGGCCTCTCGGCCGCCGTCACACTTGCGCAGCGACGAACTCGATGTCCGACGTCCCGCCTACCACCAGGGTTTCCTCGATGGTGGCGGCCAGCCTGACGACATTTTCGACGTCGCCCGGCGATTGCTAGCCGTCGCGCCGTCCGCACCTTCGCCGACGGATAGCCCAAGGATCGCGCGGCCACTACCCAGCCAATGGGCCATGCCGACCGACGAGCCGCCACCCGCTTCATGGCATCGGCGGCTGCTCCTGCTTGGCGCTTCCGAATGGGCGAGCGGAAACATCGGCATCCTGGCCATGCTGCGTGATCGGCCCGGCCACGAAACCCTAGCGCTCTATGTGATCGACGCCGAAGCGGGGCTGCGGTCGCTATCGACTCCGGCCAGCATATCGCCCGACGACAACGATGGCCTGCGCGAGCGGCTCCGGGCAGCGGACTATACCGACATCCTGGTGGTCGCGAACGACGCTGAACTCGCGCGCCTCGACGCCCACGGGGGACTCCTGCCGTTGGTCAGAACGATGGAGCGGACGCGCAATTCGGTACTCCAGCAACGCGCGCAGTTCCGTCTCTGGCTAGCCCGCGGCCGAACACCCGGCGATCAGTTCGCCGCCGGCCATATACGCTGGAGCAAGATGGCAGCCGGGCTCTCGGGACGACTTGGGGATTTCACTGTCCGCTATGCGGGTCCAGCGAGCCCGCGCGGGCACCGTATCATCGTCGAGGATCAATGCGGTAGACCCGCGCAAGGCTATCGCAGCGCTCGCGGCGACGCTCTCCATCCCGAGATCATCATCGGCAACAAACGCCAGGCGCGGACCGTCATGGCCAACCTGCTCCGCCAATTTGCCGCCGCGCTCCGCCTCGGTCCCCCAGGCGACTGAGCCGCTGCGCGGTTTCCCGTCCGCGCCAACACCCTGAAGCCAACGGGGCCGCGCCGCCGCGACCTCGCACCCGTCAGAAAAGGAAGCATCCCATGCGCAACAGTGCGTCCGCGCTGGCTCTCCAGCTATGCCTCGACTTCGATCAGCTGGTCACAGCCGCCGAACCGCGCCGCGGGTCCGATAGCCCGGAACTCCCGCTGGTTTCGTCCCCGCCGATCGTCGTGCCGCCCGCGCCGCCTGTGGGATTGGTCGATTTCTCCTTCACCGCCGGGCGAACCCTCGCGTCGGCGTGGAAGAGCAGGGCACACGACAACATCGAGGCGATCCGGCTTCTAAACCTGCTCGACCGGGAAGGACGACCGGCGACGGCGGGCGAACAGGCAGACCTCGCGAAGTTCGTCGGCTTCGGTGCGTCGGAACTCGCCACCAACATCTTCGCGCGCCGCGAGAACGAATATGGCCCCGGTTGGGAAGAGCTGGGCCAGCGCCTCGCCGCCGAAATCACGCCCGCCGAACTCCAGTCGCTCATGCGCGCGACGCAATATGCCCACTATACGCCCGAATATATCATCCGGGCCATGTGGGATGCGGCCCGCATCCTCGGCTTCACCGGCGGACAGATTCTCGAGCCCGGCTGCGGCAGCGGGCTCTTCATGGGCCTCACACCGGATTACTTCACCACCGACACGCTGTTCGTCGGCATCGAGAACGATCCGGTCACCGCCCGGGTGGCGAAAGCCCTCTATCCCAACCAGATCATCCGCTGCATCGACTTCGACAAGGCGATGCTGCCTTCAGACTTCGACCTCGCGATCGGCAATCCGCCCTTCTCGAACCTCACCATCACCAACCGAACCCCGCTCGGAAGGCTCGGGCTCTCGCTGCACGACTATTTCATCGCCCGATCGATCGAACAGCTCCGGCCCGGCGGCATCGCCCTGTTCGTGACCTCGCGCTACTCGCTCGACAAAAGCGATCCCAAGGCGCGGCTCCACATCGACGGCATGGCGGATTTCCTCGGCGCCGTACGATTACCTGCGAGAGCCATGCGGCAGGAAGCGGGCACCGACGTCGTCGTCGACATCCTGCTCTTCCAGAAACGGGTTACCGGCGGGCTTTGGCGAACATCCAACTGGATCGAACTCGCCGATGTGCCCGGCAGCGATGAAGGGGCAGGGCCGCTCCGGATCAACAGCTATTTCCTCGACCATCCCGACCATGTGCTGGGGTCGCACGAATGGCGCAGCGGGCAATTCGGGATGGAGTATAGCTGCGCCGCGCAGGCCGGCATGGACCTGGAGGCTGCGCTCAATGGCGTCCTGTCGGACATTACGACACGCTACGCTGGTATATTCGAGCCCGCCGAACGTGGCGAACCTCTTCGAGACCGCCTCGATGTCACTCTCGACGTCGCGGTCGGGACCGCTGCCGATGAAGCCGATTTCAAGGAAGGCAGCTATCTCGTTTCGGACGGTATCTTGCGCCAGATCGTCGGCGGGGCCGTCACAACCGTCGGCGTGAAGTCGGGCAGGGGAGGGGCGGGCCTCTTCCCCAAGCACGCCAATATCATCAAGGCGCTCATCCCGATCCGCGACACCGTCCGCGCGATCCTGCGCGCGCAGCTCGCCGACCAGCCCTACGCCATGCTTCAGGAGAAGCTGCTCGCCCACTACCGGCAGTTCGCCAAGAAGCACGGGCCGATCAACCGCACGGTCACCAGCATCCGCACCGACCCGGAAACCGGCGCCGAGAAGGAGTATCAGCGCCGGCCCAACCTCCAACCCTTTCTCGATGATCCCGACGTCTGGCTGGTCGCCTCGATCGAAACCTATGACGAGGCCAGCGACACCGGCTCGCCCGGTCCGATCTTCACCGAACGCGTCGTCAAGCCGCCTGTCACCCAGGAAATTCACTCTCCCCAGGACGCTCTGGCAGTATCACTCCACGAGCGCGGCCGCGTCGACATCGCGCTGATCGCAAGCCTGCTCGGCGTCAACGAGGCCGAAGCGATCGCCGACCTTGCCGACGACATCTATCTCGATCCGGTCCGCAGCACGCCCCACTTCGATCATTGGGTCGCCGCCGACGAAGCCCTCTCCGGCCCTGTCCGCACCAAGCTCGCTCTCGCGCGCGAGAAAGCCGACACCGATCCGCGCTTCGCCTCCGTCGTCACCGCACTCGAGGCCGTCCAGCCGGTCGATCTGCGGCCAAGCGAGATCACCGCGCGCCTCGGCGCACCCTGGATACCGACCGACGTCATCGAGACGTTCATCGCCGAGACCATGGAGGTCACCACCCGCATCTTCCATACGGTCGAGCTGGCGAGCTGGACCGTCGACAAAGCGCCCTTCGCCGGCCATGTCAGTTCCACATCGACTTGGGGGACAGCACGCCGCGGCGCCGCGGACCTGCTCGAGGACGCGCTCAACTCCAGCATCCCCAAAATCTACGACGTCTTCCGCGAAGCAGACGGTTCCGAGCGGCGCGAGCTCAACACCACCGACACCGAGGCGGCGAAAGAGAAGCTTGCCGCCATCAAGTCGACCTTCGAGTCCTGGGTCTGGCAGGAGAGTGAGCGGGCCGACCGCCTCGTGCGCATCTATAACGATGCCTTCAATAACCTCGTGCCCCGAGCCTTCACCGGCAAGCATCTGCAACTGCCCGGCGCATCGACCGCGATCCAGATGCGCGAGCACCAGAAGCGCGTCATCTGGCGGATCGTTTCCGCAGGCTCGACCTATGTCGCCCACTCGGTCGGGGCGGGCAAGACCTTCAGCCTGTGCGCCGCCGTGATGGAACAGCGCCGGCTTGGCCTCGCCAACAAACCGATGATCTCGGTGCCAAATCACTGCCTCGCCCAGATCGCACGCGAGTTCCTCATGCTCTATCCGACCGCGCAGATCCTTGTCGCCGACGACACCAATTTCGTGCGCGAGAAACGCCGGCGGTTCCTTGCTCGCGCGACGACCGGCAACTGGGACGCGATCATCATCACCCACGATGCGTTCAAATTTATCCCGACGCCGTCCGCCTTCGAGCGCGGCATCATCGAAGATCAGATGGAGAGCTATGAAGCGCTGATCTCCAACATCGACGGGGATGACCGGGTGTCGCGCAAGCGCGTCGAACGGCTGAAGGAAGGGCTGCAGCGGCGGCTCGAGAGCCTCCAGGCCCGCAAGGATGACCTCGTTCACATCGGCGAGATCGGCATCGACCAGATCCTCGTCGACGAGGCCCAGCAGTTCAGGAAGCTCACCTTCGCGACCAATCTCGGCGACCTGAAGGGCGTCGATCCGGCGGGATCACAGCGCGCCTGGGATCTCTTCGTCAAGAGCCGCTATCTCGCGGGGATCAATCCGGGACGCGAACTCATTCTCCTCTCGGGGACGCCGATCACCAACACGCTGGGGGAAATGTACACGCTGCAACGCTTCCTCCAGCATGACGAGCTCCATGCCAAGGGCCTGCACGAGTTCGACGCCTGGGCAGCCAACTTCGGCGACACGCGCACCGAACTCGAACTGCAGCCGAGCGGAAACTACAAGCCGGTCACCCGCTTCTGCGAATTCGTCAATGTCGCCGATCTGATGGCGATGTACCGCAGTGTGGCCGACGTCGTTCTCAAGGAAGATTTGCGCCAATATGTTCGCCTCCCCACCATAAAGGGCGGCAAGCGGCAGATCGTCGTCGCGCAATCGGGCGCCCCCTTCAAATCCTACCAGAAGGTCCTCGCCGGACGAATCAAGGCGATCGAAAATCGCAACGGGCGGCCACAGAAAGGCGATGACATCCTGCTCTCGGTCATTACCGACGGCAGACACTCGGCAATCGACCTGCGCTTCGTCGACCCGGTGATGGGGAACGAGGAGGGCAACAAGCTCAATCTCCTGATCGCCAACGCCTACCGCGTCTGGAACGAGACGCGCGACTACCGCTACACCGACCCGGAAACCGGGCGGCCCTATCCGCTACTCGGCGCGGTGCAGATGATCTTCTCCGATCTCGGCACCGAAGCGGCGCTCGAGACACGCGGATTCTCCGCCTATGTCTGGATACGCGAGCGCCTGATCGAGATGGGCGTGCCCGCCGACCAGATCGCGTTCATGCAGCACTTCAAGAAAAACAGCGCCAAGCAGCGGCTGTTCAACGACCTCAACCAGGGGCGCAAGCGCATCCTGATCGGCTCGACCGCGACGATGGGCACAGGGGTCAATGCCCAGCAGCGGCTGAAGGCGCTCCATCATCTCGACGTTCCCTGGATACCTTCGGATATCGAGCAGCGCGAGGGCCGCATCGAGCGGCAAGGAAACCAGAACGACGAAATCGAGCTCTACGGCTACGCCACCAGCGGCTCGATGGACGCAACCAACTGGCAGATGCTCGAGCGCAAGGCGCGTTTCATCAACATGGCAATGTCGGGCGATCGCTCCATCCGCCGGATCGAGGACGTCGGCTCCAGCGTCAACCAGTTCGCGCTTGCCAAGGCGCTCGCATCCGGTGACGAACGCCTGATGCGTAAGGCCGGCCTCGATGCCGAGGTCGCAAGGCTCCAGCGACTGCGCGATGCCCACACCGACGACCAATACAACATCCGGCGGACCATCAGACGGACGACCGAAGCTATCGAGCAGGGTCACAAGCGGATCGCCTGGCTTGAATCCGACGTCGAGCGGCGTGTCGCCATGCGCGAAGACGAGGTCGTGTTCAACTCGGGCAGCGCGATCATCACGGATCGTAAGGCTGTCGGTGAACGCATCCTCCGACAGGCGGAACAGATCCGTCTTCGCGGTGCACCCGCGCGCGTGTTGCTCGGCAGCTTCAACGGCATCGATCTTGAACTTTCCGGCCACGAGGGGCTCGACGATGATGGTGATCGCTCGATCGTGACCATCATCACCATCCTGCATAATGGCGAAAACCGCGAGTTCAGGATCGCCGACAAGACGCGGGCGAGCACGGTTGTGAGCCGGGTCGAAACTTCCCTCCGCAATCTCGATGCTGATCTCGACGCTGTCAAAGCCGAACTTGCGGCCAACGAGCGGCGTCTGCCGGCATTCGAGGCGCGTGTCGGCCAAATCTTCCCTGACGAGGCAATCCTTGAGGACAAGCTTCGGGAACTGGCCGAACTCGAAGCTGAGCTGGCGAACACCAAAGGCGAATTCGAACCCGAGAACGACCAGCAGTCGACAGTCCCGGACCTCGAAAGCAACAAAGGCACAACCGATCCCGGCGACGAGCAGGTCACCGAGCCGATGTTTAGCCACGCAGCCTGACGCCTGTGGCGTCGGAGAGGGAGGGGGAGCTGATGGGGTGCGGCCTGGAATGCGGCTGATCCGCTCGGGCCGGCCCATTTCCGATAGCGTCCAGGCCCGCGCAATGCCGGACCATCCTCAGGAGATTGCTATGTGGCGTGAATTGACCATCGACGGACTGACCTTACGGCTGCGCACCATTCGTCCGTACCGCCGGTGCCGAACCCTCACCTATGTTGAGGTTCGGCACAAAGGCCACTGGCTCCACTGCGGCGACCCGCACCATGGCGAGACGACTAGTGCATCAGCCCGCGCCGCCATCGTTCATTATGCCCGCCTCGCGATCGGCAAGGCAGCCACTCTCCCTCGTTGATCGTGCCAATCCAGGGCAATCGCCATCGCCCGCCGCGTCACCGACCTTTCGATATACCGATGCAGGAGACCCAGTATGGAAACCATCTTTCACTTTGGCGCGGCCGGCCACCCGGTCAGTTGGGTGCTCTATGCGACATATGGCTCGGCTTATGGTGTCGCATTGGCCGCCGCACGCACTTGGTACGACCGCATGATCGCGACGACGCGCACCGAGACGCCGCCTGGTGGTCAGTTCGTCATACAGGTCAGAGATGATACCATCGTCCGTAGCGATCTGCTGTTCGATGCCGACTATTTTCAGCGCCATCAGGAACCCGATGACGCGTCCTGGCTGTGCCAATTCCATGCGTTTCCTCTCGCGATCCCCGACCCTGTCAAGCGCCTGGTAACCGAAGGCTTGCGCCGGCGCCTGATCGACGTCGGTTTTCTGATCCCTCGGGCGGAATGGGAAAACCGTTATCCGGATCAGGCCGATTTGCTGCGCCAGTTTCAACAGATGATGTGGGGCAACTGCGATTTGCCCCATCACAACGGAAAGGACGCCCAATGAGCCGATACGACCTCGAACCGCGTGTTGAGGCCGTCACCACGCATGGGGCGCTGTCCATCGCTATTGGATGGGATGCACCGTTGAACAGCTACTTCGCGATGGTTCTGCGCGAAGATGACGATGTCGCCGACGAGCATCGTGAGCTTCTGTGGATCGGCACTCGTTATGGCGAGATTGCCGAGCCTGAGACCGTAATCGAAGCGCTGCGTCTATATGCGATAATTCGCGACGGCCTCGCTACTGAGCTCGCTGCGGACCGGCTTCGAGAAGGCAGCCGCCCAAAATCACCCTTCGTCCGGTGACAGGCCACATGTCTCTTTTGGCGTCGTTGTGGTTCTAGTTTCAGGAGGGCCGCAAACATTCGAACCGCGATGTCGAGACCGTCGTGATCGCCGAATGCAAGTAGCGATCCGACTGGCGGCGCAATCAGGCACAATCATTGGGGAGGGGGGTATGGAGCGGTATGGCGAAAGCATGATGCGCGTGCTTCCCGGCTTATACGCCGGAACCGAGGTTCGCGCCGAGCGGCGCGACGATCGGCTTTGGGCCTTCCAGATGAAATGCAATCAGCTCGGCCAATACCTGTGGTTCGAATATTCCCCACACGGCTTATGGACTAGTATCGGTGCCTGGCGCAGGCTCGACGATGGTTTGGCAGTCGCCGCCCGGCTGCGCGCCGGCACGCATTTCTGGGACGCCGACATCGAGGTCGCTCGCCTCTACGGCGAGAACATCTTTGCCGCGCTGCGCGGCGATCCCGGGCCCTGATCAGAAGCTCTGCCGACGGCACAAGCTGCGGCATCTCTCCGAGATGGAGGACGATCTAACGGACATGAGTGCCGAATCCAAAACGACGCCCTAGATCGTCCGGTCCCTTCCCGGGCAGGCGATCGTCCAACCGTCCTGCCCAAGGCGGCCAAGGCCGCCGCCCCTTGGGGCAGAGCGAAGTGGGTGAGGGGATGGAGCCGCCTTGCTGATGTGTCTGAGCCCTCGGTCAAGACCATCCCCCGGTGGCACTTTCCCAACACAGGAGACCGATCATGAAAATCGAGACCATCGAAAGCGCCGATCCTGAAACCCTCGCGCCATTACTGCTCGCAGCGTTGCAGCGTCTTGGGCAGCACGGACGCCCCGGCGCCATCGCGCTTTCGCAACTTGTCGCGGATGACGATGGCGAGTTTGACGAGGGTGCCTCCTGGATTTCCTCGATAGCCCAAGGAGAAATCTGAACGGCAACGGCACGCCGGCCCTTCCTGCCGGCGTGCCACGCGTCTCCTGGCCACCCTGCCACCTCACGGCACCGATCACGCCCGACCGGTTCCCAATTGGAACAGCCACATGTCCATCACAAATCGTCCGCCGTACGTCGGCGGTTACCCTTCCGCATACCTCGCTTCCGCGCCTGACTTCGCCACCGGCTTCGCCTTGCTGACCCTGGCCCTCAGCGACATAGAATATGCCGCGGCCTGCATTCTCGCCTTCGACCCTGACGCGGCACTCGCCCCCGAAGCTTTGCTGTCGACCGGCACCGAGGATGACAGAATCCATCAGATCGGCACAGATCAGTTCACCATACGAACCTGGCGCCAGCTTGCGCGTGCCTGCAGGCGTTCGACAACGCATCACGATGATGATCTGTGCCTTTCCGCATTCATCGCAGAAAGAACATTGAACTGCCCGAAGGCGGAGCCGACCGAGCAGCGTAACTTCGAAATTGGGTCAGCTGACGTCGCAGCCCTATGAAAGCGCGTACTGCCCGCCGCGAGGTTCGCAAACCTTATGACTGGACTGTCCGTCGTCAGAACATTTGGCACAACTCGCGGCGTAAATTAGCGGAGTGCGGG
>VFQO010001139.1_pt1 | contig 22095 bp, 16 predicted proteins | sample 3512331 | NCBI WGS metagenome assembly VFQO01 (sample SAMN10412371, study PRJNA504923) | tailings metagenome | isolation source: Replicate 3 from Balatoc abandoned mine | place: Philippines: Itogon, Benguet | collected 2017-08-28 | reverse complement strand
GGAATAAGTTGACCTTGGCGCACGGCTGCTACTGGGGGAAGTGTACGTTTTGTGATATTTCTCTGGACTATATCGGTCGCTACGAACCTATCAATGCTTCCATTCTATGTGATCGTATTGAGGAGATCATGGCTCAGACGGGGACAAATGGATTTCACTTTGTGGATGAAGCCGCTCCGCCTGCTCTGATGCGAGACCTGGCAATTGAGATTCTGCGAAGGGGATTGGTGGTGGTTTGGTGGACGAATATCCGGTTTGAAAGCAGCTTTACTGCTGACCTTTGTCGATTGCTTCGCGCTTCGGGTTGCATCGCTGTGTCGGGAGGCTTGGAAGTAGCTTCGGACCGATTGTTAACACTGATCAAAAAGGGCGTAACAGTCACACAGGTCGCCCAGGTGACCAATCATTTCACAACTGCTGGCATCATGGTGCACGCTTACCTGATGTATGGCTATCCTACGCAGACGGCGCAGGAAACCATCGATTCCATGGAGATGGTGCGGCAACTGTTTGAAATTGGTGTCTTACAGTCTGGTTTTTGGCATCGATTTGCCATGACTGAACATAGTCCGGTTGGGCTCGATCCGATGGCTTTTGGTGTGAAGCGAACTGACCTTACTTTGGGGTCTTTTGCCAACAATGAGGTGGATTTTGTCGATCCGATCGGGGTAGATCATGGACTTTTTTCCGAAGGGCTGCGCAAATCTCTCTTCAACTACATGCACGGCGTGGGCTTTGACATTCCCCTGAAAAACTGGTTTGACTTCAAGATCCCCGCGACCACCATTCCCAAAAAATACATCCAACATCAGATTGAAAACGCTGCTCCACCAGTTTACAAAGACCAAAACCGCATTCTTTGGATCGGCGCTCAGCCGGAATTGATAGAGGCGGAGGAAGGGTTTTGCGAGTTGATTTTCTCCGGGAAAAAGGAGGATTTTGCGATCGAACTCCCGCTTGAACTCGGGGAGTGGGTGTCTTGGCTTTTGGCCAAAGTGAGTTACACAGAAACACTCCACACGTTGAAACCAATTCGGGAAAATTATGAGGCAGAATTAGGAGACTTCGAAGAACTCACAGAATCGGAAGTGTGGGAGATCCTCCGGGAGCATGGGTTGCTGGTTTTTTGATTACTTGATTCATCGTCAAACTGATGGATTGGTTAATCGATCAACTGTTCGATGTTCGGAGTTCAAGGTTCGGTCGGATTCTGTATGTTAAATTCCTGTGCTCTGTTGGTTGTTCTCTCTTTCTATTTGAGTTGCGATCATCTTGTATCTGATCTCTCAAAACTTCCTTTTCAAACGTGATTTTTTTCCTGTAGGTATTGCGAAAGATATTTTCTTAATTTTCTCCTTCAAACCCCAGCCCATGGAAGAACCGATTTTTGAAAGCAAGAAAGAGAAAGACAAAACCGAGCGCGAGAGGCAGACCTTTTATCGGGTCGCTTTTCAAAACTACAGTAACCTCCTCCAAATTGCCGATAACAAAGCCAATATCATCATCAGTATCAATGCCTTGGTGATTTCCTCTTTGATTGCCTTGGTGAGTTATGGATCGATTTCCAATCAATTGGAAATGCAACATCCGGTGATTTTTATCCCGATTACTATTTTTCTGGGGCTGATTCTCTGCTCCACGTTTTTGGCGGTGCAGGTAGCCAAGCCCAAAATCATGGGAAAGGCCAAAGACCATACGGAGAAGCCACAGTTTAGCATGCTTTTCTTCGGAGCGACTGATTTTTTCACGTTCGAAGAATACTTGGCTGAGACCCATCGGGTCCTCAAATCCCGTGGTGAAATTCAGGACCAAATGACCATGTCCCTGTACTTTCAAGGAAAAATATTGAGTAGAAAATACAAAGTACTTCGACAGGCTTATACGGTATTTACCCTTGCTCTAGCTTTTGGGGTAGTGGTGCTATTGGCAAATATGATATTGTAAAAAGATGCTCTGATTATACGCTCTTCTGTCAGTAGGCGAATATTTTTCTGATTTTGGGCTGGTAGACCGAAGTAGTCCAAGAATAAAATGAACTAGTTCACTTGAACTTCCAATTAGGCTACCGGCCAAGTTCCGTAAATCCAAAAACATACATGGAAGAAAAAGACCTGTCAGATTTCTAATTCTGACAGGTCTTATTGTTTAAAGAATCGCCTTTTATGAATTTTTTCAATAGGTGTATTTCACATACACCCGCTTGCTGAGCGTCTGATCATCGGGCTGGATCATCATATCTGCCGATTCGGAGGCACTTTTGGCCATAGCCATCTGAAATCCTACAGGTCGGAAGTTTTGTTCCATACTTACATGAAACACTCTCAGCCCTCTCAGCGCCAAGGTGTTTCCGATCAAGGTAGCCCGAGCTTCCGCATCCTTAAGTGCTTCTGTCAAGAGGGTGTTTTCGAGGGATTTGCGGGTTTCTTCTGAAATTCTAAATGCCAGTTCATAGCTCATGTCTCCAGCAGACTGAATGGCCTCGACGATTTTTTGCAAGTCCTCATTGGTCGGGCTGGTGATGATCTGCAGCATTTGTCGGGCCACATAGCCGCTGTCCCGTGCTGTGCCTCCCCGATAGACGGTATTTACATTGACCGAGAAGTTGTCTGCAACTAGCTTGAAGTCTCGGATTTTTGCTTTTTTGAGTGCATCGGCGAGGATTTGGGTCTTTTTGTTGAGGATGTTAGTAGCCTCGCTGACCTTCATGGCTTTTTCCTGAAGGGCGATCTGAAAGACTGCCTCGTCCGGATTGACTTTTCGCTCCGCATAGCCTTCAACTTCGATCAATGGGACTTGCTGCACTTGCTGCGCAAACAAAGGAAGGCTGAGCACCAGCCCAATAAGTACTCCAAAAATGGTTTTCATAGTTTTGTTTAGTTGGTTTTGACGAAGTAGTTCAAAAGCTGAACCAAATTATTTTTTGATTTTAGAAATAGAGTGGATTAAGGTTTTTTAACTGGGAAAAAGCGCCTCCTGACCCATTTTTCCAGTTCGACCGCATGGAATACGATCAAGGCCATTGCCCCTGAAAACAGCAATTCCTGCAAGTTCAAAGGTTCTGTTCGGAAAATCGGATTCATGAAGGGAAGGTAAATCACACCCATTTGCAACAGAAAGGTTGATCCCACAGCCAAGAGAAGCGGCTTATTGCTCAGCAATCCCTGTTGGAATAGGAAGGTCCGGTCACTTCTCACCGCAAGCACATGTCCGAGTTGGGAAAAAGCCAAGACCGAGAAAACCATCGTCTGCCAGTGCCAACCCTGCCTGATCGCCCAATATTGCGTGAACAGGGTCACTGCAGCCATCAGGATTCCCACCCAAATGATGTGGTAGCCGACTCCATTGGCGAAAAGACTTTGCCTGGGCGGTCGAGGTGGCTGCTTCATAATATCTTTTTCAGGTCGCTCACTGGCTAAGGCCAAGGCTGGCAGTCCATCCGTGACCAAATTGATCCAGAGGATGTGAATCGGCAAAAGTGGATTTGGGAAACCGAGAAAAGGAGCCAGACCTATCGTCCAGATTTCGGCCCCATTGCAGGTCATGATGTACTTGATGAATTTGACGATGTTATCATAGATTCTGCGTCCCTCTTTGACCGCCTTGACGATGGTGGAGAAGTTGTCATCCAGCAAAATCAGATGCGCGGCTTCCTTGCTCACATCGGTCCCGGCTATGCCCATGGCCACACCGATATTTGCGGCTTTGAGCGACGGGGCGTCATTTACTCCATCTCCGGTCATGGCGGCGAAATGTCCTTTTTCCTGCAAAGTCTGAACGATCCGGAGCTTTTGCTCGGGGGCAACTCGGGCATAGACACTGACTTGCTCCACCTGTGCCAAAAAGTCCTCATCAGCTAGCTTCCCGAGTTCTGCGCCGGTAAGGACCAGATCGCCTTTTTTCCAAATCCCAACAGCCTCGGCGATGGCTTTGGCCGTTGCGGGATGGTCTCCGGTGATCATGACCGGTTTGATTCCGGCAGTTCTGCATTCGGAAATGGCTGTTTTCACCTCATCCCGAGGCGGATCAATCATGCCTACTTTTCCATAATAATCGAGATCGGATTCCAGATCCAACCATTCCGATTCGGGGGGTAGGTTTTTCAGGATTTTTCCTGCGAAAGCCAACACCCGCTCGCCTTTTTGGGCCCATTCTTCAGCACTTTTCTGTAACTGCTCTGCCAGAGATTTTTCGCCCAAAACCGAAGAAATCGACTCCGGAGCTCCTTTGCAAAGCATCAAAATCTGTTCGCCGACTTGATGAAAAGTACTCATGCGCTTACGGGATGAGTCAAAGGGCACTTCACCGATTCGGGGGAAATGCTGCTCCATAGTATGATACTGAGCCAAGGTGAGTTCTTGAAGGATGCGTTCGACCAAAGCGACTTCGGTAGATTCTCCTTCGGGACGGCCTTTTTTGTCCAAATGCACATCATGACAAAGCCCAAGTCCGAGTTGGAGGTTAGAAAAATCAGAAGAAATAGGCGCATGGTGATAAGCGTCTGCCTCTGTTACCGTCATTTTGTTTTGGGTGAGTGTGCCGGTTTTGTCGGTGCAGATGTAGGTGACCGAACCCAAGCTTTCCACAGCGGGAAGTTTTCGAATCAGCGCCTTTTTCTTGGCCAGTCGACCTGCACCGAGTGAAAGCGCAATAGTGATCAGGGCGGGCAAGGCCTCCGGAATCGCCGCCACAGCCAAACTCACGGACAACAATAATACCGGGAAAATCTCCTCTCCCCGTGCAATCCCCGATGCAAAAAGTATGGCACAAATGCCCAAAATGATCACCGAAATGACTTTGCCAAATCGCTGCATACGCTGCTGCAGGGGTGTCATTGGGGTGTTTTCCTGGAGGAGGCTGGCGATTTTTCCGATTTCGGTACTCATCCCAGTGGCCACCACGAGCCCGGTAGCCCGGCCATTGGTGACCAGCGTGCCCTTAAAAGCCATGTTGAGCTGATCGCCCGGATTGAGATTTTCTCCTTCGATAACTCCATTTTGCTTGTCGATGGGGACAGATTCTCCGGTGAGGGAGGATTCATCGATTTTGAGTGAAAAAGTGTCGATGAGCCTCAGATCGGCCGGGACCATATTTCCGGCTTCCAAAGTCACCACATCACCGGGTACAAGTTCTTGAGAAGGAATAGAAATCAATTGGCCATCCCGTAAGACCTTGGACTGGGTTTCGGTGAGTTTTTTGAGAGAGTCCATGGCCTTTTCGGCGCGATATTCTTGGACGAAACCTAAGACCGCATTGAGCAGGATGATGACCAAGATGATGATCGTGTCAGTCAAGTCTCCCACGATCCCCGATATCACCGCCGCCGCTGCCAAAATCAGAATCATAAAATCCTTGAATTGACCTAAAAAGAGGAGCCAGGCCGGTTTTTTCTTTTTCTCCTGCAGGGCATTTGGGCCAAACTTAATCAGTCTTTTCTGGACCTCGGATTCCGTAAGTCCACTTTGGCCCGATTCTAGATGTTCGAAAAGTTGCGCTGTCGATTGCTTGTAAAACGACATAAAATCGAAGATTGGTGAATATTAAAAGTACGATTAAACCCAAAGCGAATGGGGATTTTTTGATAAAAAAGTGGGTCAGCTGGAGCGGTAAAATTTCAATTTCGAGACACCAATTCTTGCTGGTACACCAGGTTGAGGAAACTCAATACCTCTCCAAAAGCTTCGACGGCTTTGAGTTGGCCTTCGCTTACTTTTTTGCCGAGCAATCTGCAGAGGAGTAGCCCATAGACCCCATTGAGGCAGATTTGAACTTCATTGCCGAGGTTTTCACCGTTGGCTGCCAAAATAGCTTCCAGAATATGCGGTTTTGCCAGATGATAGGTCTCGAAATAGGATTTGTCAGTTTTCACCAAGCGGTAGTGGAGTTGGAGGAGTTGATCGACGATTTGGGTCAGCTCCTGAAGGTGGCCTTTTTCAAGAATTCCCTCGCTTTTCATTTGGTTTAAAAGTCCTTCAAACCAGCTAGTTATTTCTGCCTTTTCCTCTGCCGAAACCGGATAGTGTGCGATCACATACTGCCGGATCTCCTCCATATTTCCCTGAAATGATCGGATCAGATCCTCCATTTGGTACATGTAGATGAGGTATTCTCCAATGTTTTGAGACTTTTTCTTTTCGGCAACAGCTTGCATGGAAATTGGGTTGATTGAGGGACAAAGGTAGGAAATGAAAGAAACACGGTGGAAATACCATTAAGATGAACCTCGCTGCGCGAGGTGAAATAAGCTTCGCAACCCATCATTGTGAATTTGATTGGTACCCATATTTCGCCGCAGGCGTATTTCATTTTGCGAAGCAAAAAGTATTTCAATCGTATTACCATCTTATTTCATAAAGTGTAACCTCGCTGCTAGCGTATTTCAAAATGAGTATCGATCAAACCCTCTTTTTTCCTACTTTTGCGCCACGAAGAGCTTATGAAAAACATTAGAAATTTCTGTATCATCGCCCATATCGATCATGGGAAGAGTACATTGGCGGATAGGTTGTTGCAGTTTACCAACACGATTTCGGATCGTGAGATGCAAAACCAGGTGTTGGACGATATGGATCTGGAACGTGAGCGGGGCATCACCATCAAGTCTCACGCGATACAGATGAAGTACACGTACAAGGGAGAGGAATATACTTTTAACCTCATCGATACCCCTGGGCACGTCGATTTTTCTTATGAAGTTTCCCGATCTATCGCAGCCTGTGAAGGAGCTTTGTTGATCGTGGATGCTTCTCAGGGTATTGAAGCTCAGACGATTTCCAACTTATATTTGGCACTGGGTCATGATCTGGAGATCATTCCTGTATTGAACAAAATCGACCTTCCGGGAGCAGATCCTGAAGGAAGAGCCGATGAAGTGATTGACCTGATCGGTTGCGACCGAGAGGATATTATTTTGGCCTCCGGCAAAGAAGGAATCGGCATTGAGGATATTTTGAATGCTGTAGTTGAGCGAATTCCTGCTCCAAAAGGCGATCCTGAGGCTCCACTTCAGGCGATGATTTTTGACTCGCAGTTCAATTCCTTCCGGGGCGTGGAGGTAATCTTCCGAATCTTCAACGGTACGATCAACAAAGGCGACAAAATCAAATTCGTAAACACCGGCAAAGAATACTATGCCGACGAAATCGGTATTTTGGGGATAAATCAGATTCCCCAACAGACCATGAGTGCCGGGAATGTGGGCTACCTCATCTCCGGAATCAAAGTGGCCAAGGAAGTAAAAGTCGGGGATACCATCACCCATGTGAAAAACCCTTGCAAGGAAGCCATCAAAGGTTTTGAAAACGTAAAGCCGATGGTTTTTGCGGGTATTTATCCGGTAGATACAACCGAGTTTGAAGAACTCCGGGCCTCCATGGAAAAGCTTCAGCTCAACGACGCCTCTCTGGTGTGGGAACCAGAAACCTCAGCGGCTTTGGGCTTTGGTTTCCGTTGTGGATTCCTCGGAATGCTTCACATGGAGATCGTGCAGGAGCGCTTGGAGCGGGAATTTGACATGACCGTGATCACGACGGTGCCATCCGTACAGTTCCGTGCGATCATGACCAATGGCTCGGTGCAGTTGATTAATGCGCCAAGCGATATGCCTGATCCTACCAAGATGGAATATATCGAGGAGCCTTTTGTGAAGGCATCCATCATCACGGCAGCTGAATATGTCGGTCCTGTCATTCAGCTTTGTATGGAGAAGCGTGGTCAGATCAAAAATCAGGTTTATCTGACCGCTGACCGGGTGGAATTGCAGTTTGATATGCCTTTGGCGGAGATTGTGTTTGATTTCTTTGACAAACTGAAGACGATTTCCAGAGGTTATGCTTCATTGGATTATGAGTTGAAGGGCTTCCAGCAGTCTCACATGGTTCGATTGGATATCATGCTGAACGGCGAACCGGTGGATGCCCTTTCTGCAGTCGTTCACCGAGATAAGGCTTATGAGTGGGGCAAGCGACTTTGCGAAAAGTTGAGAGAATTGGTGCCAAGACAGATGTTTGAAATTGCGATTCAGGCAGCTATCGGACAGAAAATCATAGCTCGTGAAACTATCAAAGCACTCAGAAAGAACGTATTGGCGAAGTGTTACGGTGGTGATATTTCCCGTAAGCGTAAGCTCCTCGAAAAGCAGAAAAAAGGTAAAAAGCGAATGAGACAAGTCGGAAACGTTGAGGTGCCTCAGGAGGCGTTTATGGCGGTGTTGAAGTTGGATTGATTTGGGGGGTCTGAGTTCGAGGTTCGGAGTTCGATATTCGAAATTCAACGTTTGTTATTCCAGGTTTTAGGTTTGCTCCTTGTTTCTTTGAAATTTAGGATTAAAGTTTAGTTCTCGGCTAAATCAATATGAAGGGTTTTTTCTTATTGACAGATTAAGCAAGTAGACCAAATTGATTAATTTGAATTCTAACCAAATTCATTGTCGATCATGGAAAAGAAATATGATTTAGAAGACCGACTAATCGAATTCGTAGCTCAAATTATTCTGTTTTCCGATGGAATGATTTCAACCAAAGCAGGGAACCATATTTCTGGGCAACTTTTGAGAAGTGGAACAAGTCCTGCATTAAATTATGGAGAAGCGCAAGCAAGTGAATCAAGAAGGGATTTCATTCATAAGTTTAAAATTATTCTGAAAGAATTAAGAGAAACTTTAGTGGCTCTCAAGATTTCAGAGAGATCGAAACTACATCCTAATCTTGAATTTTTAAAAAGCTTAAAAATAGAATGCAATGAGCTCATTTCCATTTTTGTAAAAAGTATTAATACTGCTGAAAAAAATGGATTTTGAATTTCGAATATCGAAAGAAGAATATTGAATATCGAATACTGTAATCCAAATCAACTTACATGATCCTCATCGACGGCAAAAAAACCTCCTCCGAAATAAAATCCGAAATCGCTGCCCGAGTAGCAGAAATCAAAGCCGAAGGCGGAAAAACTCCTCACTTGGCTGCAGTTCTGGTCGGAAATGACGGTGCGAGCCAAACCTACGTGGGTGCTAAAGTAAAGGCCTGCGAAGAAGTGGGATTTCAATCTACTCTTGTTCGTCTAGACTCCGCTGTTTCTGAAGCCGAACTACTCAAAGTGGTTGAAGACATCAATGAAAATCCAGATATCGACGGATTGATTGTGCAACTTCCTCTACCTAAGCATATCTCTGTGGACAAGGTTACTAATAAGATCAAGCCAGAAAAAGATGTGGACGGTTTCACTCCCGCCAATGTGGGTCGAATGACACTCAACTGGCCTGCCTATGTGGCTGCGACTCCTTATGGAATTGTGGAATTGCTAAAGCGATACAACATTGAAACCTCAGGTAAACACTGCGTGGTGATCGGCCGAAGTCATATCGTAGGTAGTCCTATGAGTATTTTGATGGCGAGAAACGGATACCCAGGAAACGCTACGGTGACTTTGACCCATTCCAAAACACAAAACTTGGCAGAGATCTGCCGAACTGCCGATATCCTGATCGTAGCGATCGGTAAGCCTGAGTTTGTGACTGCCGATATGGTCAAGCCGGGTGCAGTCGTAATTGACGTGGGAATCCACAGAATAGAAGATTCCAGCAAGAAGTCAGGTTTCCGTTTGATCGGAGATGTGAAGTTTGACGAAGTGGCTCCTTTGGCTTCTGCAATTACTCCCGTTCCGGGAGGAGTTGGTCCGATGACCATCGCAGCTTTGCTCTTTAACACGCTTCAATCGGCTGAAAAGAAGGTTTTCGGATAAATTTCAAAAAAAGTCAAGAAAAGCTCCTTTGGCTATTGCTTCGAATAGGGGAGGTTTCTACTTTTGCAGACCCTAAAATGCGCATGTGGTGAAACTGGTAGACACGCCACTTTGAGGGGGTGGTGCCCGTTCGGGTGTGGAAGTTCGAATCTTCTCATGCGCACTTAGACCCAGTCAGATTTGGCTGGGTTTTTTGTTTTTCGGTGATTGATCCGCTTGGATTTTTGTTACTTTTCGACAAATAACTCTTCCATGAACTCCAGGATCTTCTTCTTTGCCTTGCTACTTTGCTTGTTCTCAGGCTTTTTAGCCAGTGCGCAGACTCCTCAATTTCCACTGGTCAAAGGATTTGGTGGAATCTATGAAATACCCGAGGCGACCGAACGTCCGGATGGGACTTTGGAATACAAGATATTGGTTGATTTGGCTTCCGCCAGTGAAGATCCCAAGCAGATTTCCCGATTTGTGGATAATGTGGCCAGATTGATGAATTTACATGGTCTGGCAGGAGTGACTCAAGATCGGATCAAGGTGAAAGTAGTCGTTCATGGAGGTGCGGTATTTTCCATTCTTTCTGATTCGCAATACCAAAATCGATATCAAATAAATAATCCCAATATCGCTGTCCTCGATGCGCTGAAAGAGGCCGGGGCCGACATCATGGTTTGTGGGCAGTCGCTTATAGCCCGTAATCTAAAAGCAAGTGACCTATGGCCAGGCATCCGTGTGGCCCACTCTGCCTTGACCACCATCACCACATACGTCCCGCAGGGATATACTTACCTCAAATTCTGATCGGGTTGGAATAGTTATTGGACTTGGCTAGCTTCATTGTCTAGATATGAAGCCCTTGAAGTCCATTACAAATACAGGAAAGAAAGTTGTAGCAGGATTTTTTGTAGTCACCCTGTTTTTGGTAGTCGTGGCAGGTTTGACCTATGTCACGCTCAATCGGCTCGCCGGCTCGGTGCAGCAATTAGCCCAACCTAATCAAAAACTCAACCTCCTAAACAGTCTCCAAGGGGAGATTTTCCAGATTACTCAGCTTGCAGAAGATAGCCTTGCTCAGGATGTTCGGGTGAAGGATTCATCTATACTTTCTTTAGAATCCAAACTTAATGGGCTGGATACGCTAGCTTCTGATTCGCTCGATCGGGTTAATATTCAGGATATTCGATTGAATATTGCCAACCTGATCAATGGATATCTGGATCTCTATGAGGTGAAAAAGAGTATGGCTACTCGAAACTTTTCGGAAGAAGCACTTCGAAAAGTGGAGGTGGGAATCCGCAGAAGGGCTGCAAGCCTGGAATTACAGCCTCTTCAAAAGCTAAATCCGAGAGATTTCATCTACAACGAACTCGAGCAAGAAGTCACATCACGGCAACAATCCAGGCCTACGGGGATCATTACTCCAGATGAAGACAGACTGATATCTTATCTGAAAAATCTTCAAAGGCAAAATACCACCACTGCATCTAGTAGCTCAGATGCGAACATGGATAGCTTACTGTTTACTATTCGAGGTGTGATTCGAAGAATCTATCGTGAAGAGAGTGCACAGCGTCAACAGTTGGCGATTTTAGAATCTGATATTTCTCGACGACAGGCCGAGATCGTTTCCACCATACAGACTTTGCTCGGCGATCTACAGACGAATGCGATCAATATTTCGGATAATCAGAGCAATCAAGCGACTAAGCTGGTGTCTGATGTTACGTTTTTTTTAGTAATTGTCGTAGTGCTCGCCATCTTAGGTTCTCTGAGTCTGGTTTTTTCCATTTTAAGAGAGATTCGATTGAACAAATCCTATCAGGAAGACTTGGAAGTAGCGCGAAAAAAATCAGAAGAACTTGCCCGATCCAAGCAGGAATTTTTGGCAAATATGAGCCATGAAATCCGAAATCCACTTCATGTCATCCAGGGTTACCGCAAAGTCTTAGAACGATCTAATCTGCCTACAGAGCAAAAATCTCATCTCGGAATGATTGGTTTTGCCTCGGATACCCTGATGGAGATCGTGGATGAAATCCTTGATTTTTCGAAGCTCGAGGCCGGCAAACTCAAGCTGGAAAAGCATCCTTTTGATCCGTATGAGCTCTTTGGATCCATCCAAAATTTCTTTGAGCTTTCCGCTTCGGAGAAAAAACTTTCTTTCCAGTGGCATCTCGACCTTCCCGAAGATCAATGGCTCGATGGAGATGAACTGAGAATCAAGCAAATTCTGAATAATTTGATAGGCAACGCTTTTAAGTTTACATCCTCTGGAGGAATCGAAGTGGCTGTTTCTTGGGCGAATGAAATCCTGAAGGTTCAGGGTAAAGATTCGGGGATTGGTATGAATCCAAGGGAATTGGCAAAGGTTTTTCGGGAGTTTGATCAGGCTGACACCTCGATTTCCAGAAAATATGGAGGAACTGGATTGGGGTTGGCAATTGTACAGCGATTGGTGGTGTTGATGGGTGGAGAGATTCGAGCAGAAAGTGAAAAAGGCAAAGGAACTACCATGTTTGTCGAGATTCCTATGGCTACTTGTCCGGCTGAATCACAGGAGGTCTCCAAAATCCAAGCCGAATTCATCGATCTCAGCGGCCTAAAAGTCCTCCTGATTGATGATGATTCAGTTGGATTGAGATACCTGGAGACACTTTTTGCATACTTCGGTGCCGAGACTATCAGCTATCAGGGTGGCAAGTATTTCCGTGACGACTATCAAGGTGAAGCAGTTGATTTGGCTTTGGTCGATATTCAGATGCCTGAGGTGTCAGGTTTTGAAGTCGCCAAGTTGATCCGAAATCGTGAATCTTTGGAAAAAATCCCGCTGATAGCCATGACGGCCAATGTATTTGTTGAGGAAAAGGAGCGTCTTGCCCAGGAGGGCTTTGATGAACTGATTCTGAAGCCTTTTGAAGAGCTTCGAATGATTTCGAAGCTGTCTAGGTTTTTTCCGGATCGGGTTTCCAAAGAATCCATGGAGGTTCTTGCAGCAGGAGAAGCCAGCAGCGAATGGTTTGAGCTAGGTGATTTGTCCCGATTCTGTATGGGCGATGACGAGTTGCTCTTCGATATCGTAAAGGATCTGATCAGAGATACCGAGGAAGATATGCAAAAGCTCACCAAAGCAAGACTGAATAACCGCTGGGAGGAGGTTCTCGGTATTTGTCATCAACTCGGTAGCCGCCTAGGGCAGATCAAAAGTCCCGCAGGGCAAATCGCCCGAAAGGTAGAAAACAACCTCAAAATCAATAATACCCAAGGCATGCAAAGCCTTTTGGCCGAGCTTGATGAAAAAGTGAAGGAAACCCTAAGCGCTTTGCACCTGGAAATTTCTGAAAAAGCTTAAATGGCTGATTTTTAAGAAAATATTCAGTCGAATTCTTTCCAACCTTTACTTAGTAAAAGTAATTTTGGCAGATTGACTGAGCTTACCAGGTCAGCCAATCTGCAAACTGGTCTTTATGACTACTCCAATCCGTATTTTTCCATTTTACTATACAGCGTTTTACGATCCATATTGAGGATACGGGCTGTCTTTGACTTGTTGTAGCGAGTGTCTTGGAGTACTTTGAGAATGAGGTCTTTTTCCTGTTCTTGAAAGTGCGATTTGTAATCGGCCACTGGGATAGACTGGGTCGTCACCGGCGAGGAAGTGGGCGTAGGAGCGATGGTCATTTGTTTTTCCATCATCAAGCCGGGATCATAAAGCTCACTCGGAAGGGCATCTTTTTCGATTTTGTCTCCGGTGGAAAGGAGCACTGCCCGCTTGACGATATTTCGCAGCTCCCGAAGATTGCCCGGCCAATCGTATTGGTAAAAAATATCCCAGACTTCGCCGCTCAGGCCACGGATGGATTTATTGAGTCGGGCATTACTTTCTTCCAGAAACTCTTTGACAAAATGTTCGAGGTCGCTTTTTCGATTGCGAAGGGGAATGGCATGCAGTGTAAATTCATTCAGTCGGTGGTAAAGATCTTCTCTGAATGTACCATCTCCAGCTTGGGTAAGTAGATTTTCGTTGGTCGCAGCGATGATCCTTACATCAATTTCGATCTCCTTATTACCTCCGATTTTTCTGATTTTCCGCTCTTGAATCGCCCGGAGGAGTTGGATTTGAACATCGTAGCTCAGGTTTCCCACTTCGTCGAGAAAGATGGTTCCCCCATTAGCCATTTCGAAATGTCCGGTTTTGTTATCCAATGCTCCGGTAAAAGCTCCTTTGACATGACCAAATAACTCAGAGCCTGCCAGGTCTTTGGGCAAAGCACCACAATCCAGTGCTACAAAAGGCCCGTTTTTTCGGGCGGAGTGCTCGTGAATTCGTTTGGAAATCAATTCTTTACCAGTTCCCGTCTCCCCAAGTACCAATACGCTCAAGTCTGTAGGGGCGACAAGCTGGATGTGTTTCTCCAGCTTCTCTGCCTCCATCGAATTACCGATCACATAGGTGGGATTTTTGACTGGCGAAGGGGTCTCTCTTGATGTTGAGGGGATAGGCGCCTGAGATTGCCTGGGACTTTCGGCTTTTTGGGCCAGAGATTCTTTGACCGTAGCGAGGAGCTCATCCGGATTGATCGGCTTGGTGATGTATTCAAAAGCGCCGAGTTTCATCGCTTTGATCGCGATGCGGATGTCGGAATAATGTGTGATCAAAATGACCTGAAGCTGAGGAAAATTGGCCTTGGCCCATTGCAAAAGCTCCATGCCTGTCCCATCAGGCAGCCTAAAGTCTGCGATGATGAGCTCATATTTTTCTCCTGAGAGAAGATTTTGAGCTTCTTTGACTTTGGTCGTGGTGGTTACCGAAAAGTTATTTTTCTCCAGAAAGGTCTTTACGATTCTGGAATAAGTCAAATCGTCTTCTACTAATAAAATCTGAGCCATCGTTTTGGATTTTGTTGGAATGATAGGGATAAAAAAAGCACCGGACAAGATGCCAGGTGCTTTTTCAAAATTAGAGATCTAGCAACTTACTCTTTATTCTTTGATTTCGTTACCTTCTGCATCGTAGGTTTTCCAGAATTTGTCGGCAGTGCCGTTGTCAAAACCTACTTTGTAGTGATACGTTCCATCTTCATTTTTGATCTGCCAAGCTTCTGATATAGGCAAATTCATCACTGTTTCGTCACCGGCGATTTTTTGCTTCACCGGTACAGGCAACTCATCAGGCTTGATTTGGGTTTTCTCTTCCTGCTGAGAAACTTCAATCGATGGCTTGATAGAATTTGCCAAAACTGGAGATGAGACAGCGATTCCCGCTGCCAACATTACGGACATAATCATGGACTTGTTCATGGTAATTTGATTTGTGGTTAGGTTTAGTTTAAATCGACCGAATTCCGGACTCCGATCTCAGCAGGATTTTACTCCCGCCGTGCTAACCTTATATGCGATTGCGGTGCCAAAGCGGTTTTTGGCCATTTTAGCTCAATTCCCTTCCAAAAGCCTGTGGAAAAGTCGGGGATTCTCTCCCCATTTGGGGATTTACCATCCTCATATTCGCCGTGCCAGTGTTCGATCCGCAGAGAAGAATTCTTTTACAATTCTTTACCACCGAACTTTTTTGGCCAAAATATTCTTTTGAAATCACTTACCTTTGATGTCTCAAATATAACTTCCCCACCCTCCCCACGATGAGCGACGCCATCAAACATGAATGCGGAATCGCAATGATTCGACTTCGAAAACCAAGTCAATACTATATCGATAAATACGGGACGGCCTCCTACGCAGCCAATCGACTGTATGTCCTGATGCAAAAACAGATCAATCGAGGACAAGACGGAGCCGGAGTAGCAAACATCAAGATAAATACCAAGCCGGGCACACGCTACATCAGCAGATACCGATCGATCGAACCCTCCGCTGTCAATGATATTTTTGACAAAATTTCCAAGAAATTTAAAAAGGCAAAAAAAATAGGGGGGCCTGAAGCTCTACATGATGCAGATTGGCTCAAGGAAAATATTGCTTTTTCCGGCGAAGTGTGGCTAGGCCACCTGAGGTACGGAACGCACGGGGAAAACAGCATCGAAACTTGCCACCCGTTTCTCAAACAGAATAACTGGAGAAGCCGAAATCTGGTCATGGCGGGTAATTTCAACATGACCAACAATGAGGAACTTTTTGGAAAACTCGTCCAACTCGGACAGCACCCTAAAGAAAAAACCGATACCGTCACCGTGATGGAAAAAGTCGGACACTTTTTGGATGAAGAAAATCAACGAATTTTCGACAAGCACAAGCACCAATTCACTAACGAGCAACTCACCCACATCATCGAAGATGAACTCGACGTAGCCCGAATCCTGAGAAGATCCTGTCGGGATTTTGACGGTGGATATGCAATGGCCGGAATGATCGGAAATGGGTCCGCATTTGTAGTTCGGGATCCATCGGGCATCCGCCCAGCTTTTTACTATTCAGATGATGAAGTGGTCGTGATTGCCTCCGAAAAGCCCGCCATCAAGTCCGCTTTCAACATCGATTTTAACGCCATCAAAGAAATCAAACCCGGTCATGCGATCGTGATTAATAAGGATGGTTCGTATGCCGAAGAGGAGATTCTTCCAGCTCGGGAAAAGAAATCCTGTTCATTTGAGCGTATCTATTTTTCCCGAGGAACCGATCCTAATATTTATCAGGAACGAAAAAACCTCGGTAAAGCCCTGATTCCGCAGATTCTCAAAGCGATCGATTTTGATCTGAAAAACACCGTTTTCTCCTACATTCCTAATACAGCTGAGACGGCATTTTTAGGCTTGATCGAGGGATTGGATGAATACCTCGTGACCAAGCGAAAAGAAGTCCTGCTTGACGGCAAGCCTCATGTAGGAGACTTGGACGAGCTGCTCAGCTTCCGTCCTCGAGTAGAAAAGCTCGTGAGTAAAGACGTCAAGTTGAGAACCTTTATCACCAACGATGAGGACAGGGACACCATGGTGGCAAGTGTGTATGATACGACCTATGAGGTGATTCGTCCGGGTATTGATACGGTGGTCGTGATCGATGATAGTATCATAAGAGGTACCACATTGGAGAAAAATATCCTGACTACGTTGGATAAATTGAATCCCAAGCGGATCGTGATCGTATCCTCAGCGCCGCAGATTCGCTATCCAGATTGCTATGGGATAGACATGTCCAAGATGAAGGAGTTCATCGCATTTCGAGCTGCTATTGCCCTGATCAAGGAGCGAAAAATGGAAAATGTCCTTGATGCTGTATATGAGCAATGCGTAGCCAATCCTATCGCTCCGGAAAATTTTGTGAAAGAGGTGTACAGCCAATTTTCTGATGAAGAAATCTCCGAAAAAGTGGCCGAAATCGTCACAACATCCGAAATAAAGGCTGAGGTGAAGGTGATCTTCCAGACTGTGGACAACCTGCATAAGTGTATCCCCGATCACTTGGGCGACTGGTACTTTACCGGTGACTACCCGACCACCGGAGGTATGCGCGTGGTCAACCGTGCCTTTGCCAATTATATGGAAGGCAAAGCGGTGAGAGCTTATTGATTTGAGCGTTGGAAATTTGAGATTCAAAAGCCTTTGGACTTGTGGGTTCAAGGGCTTTTTTATTTGATTGGTCTGTGGCAATCTGACCATTTGACTTAATTTCAGGTTCGAAAATCTGATCAAACTATATGGAAATAAATGTCTCTCTTCTTAAGCAAATCTGTGAAATCGCCGGGGCTCCGGGCTTCGAAAAGCGTGTCCGAGACTTGGTCATCGATCTAGTCAAGCCGCATGCTGATGAGGTCAGCACTGACAATTTGGGCAATGTTATTGCCATCAAGCGTGGGAAAAGAAATCCGGACGGCAAGCGTGTCATGGTCGCTGCCCACTTGGATGAAATCGGCTTTATCGTCACTCACATTGATGAACAGGGATTTTTGAGATTTCATACGCTCGGGGGATTTGATCCCAAGACCCTCACCGCACAGCGCGTGATTGTGCATGGTAAAAAGGACTTGATCGGAGTGATGGGAAGCAAACCCATCCATGTAATGACCCCGGAGGAGCGGGCAAAGCTTCCAAAGACCACAGACTTTTTTATCGATTTGGGAATGCCCAAAGAAGAGGTGGAAAAATATATTTCCATCGGAGATCCTGTAACTCGCGATCGGGAATTGATCGAAATGGGCGATTGCGTGAATTGCAAATCAATCGATAACCGAGTAGCAGTATTTATTCTGATCGAAGCGCTGAAAAAGCTGGAAAATCCTGCTTACGATGTGTATGCAACATTTACCGTTCAGGAGGAAGTGGGTATCCGTGGAGCAAATGTCGCTGCGCATAGCATCAATCCGGATTTTGGAATTGCCTTGGATACCACGATTGCCTTTGACGTACCGGGAGCAGCTCCTCATGAAAAGGTAACTGAACTTGGAAAAGGAACTGCGATAAAGATTATGGATGCGATGACCATTTGTGATTATCGAATGGTGGCATTTATGAAAGAAGTTGCTGATAGAGAAGCGATCACTTGGCAACCTGAAATTTTAACTGCAGGTGGGACCGATACAGCGGGTGTTCAGCGAATGGGTAAGCAGGGTTCGATCGCCGGAGCGATTTCCATTCCTACTCGCCACCTTCATCAAGTCATTGAGATGGCGCACAAAAAAGATATTGCAGATTCAATTTCCCTTCTCGTGGCTTGCCTTGAGCAGATCGATGGATATGATTGGAAGCATTAACTTTCAAAATTTCGAAATTCATCATTCAGCGTTCGGTGTTCGATATTTTAAATTTTTGAATATCGAATATCGAATGATAAACATCGAATGTAGGTGATCAAAGCCGTGGGCTATAGCCTCACAGACCACTGATTTTCAAACCCAACCTAAAAACACTATGAAATCCATTTTTACTCTCTTTTATATTCTTCTTTTCTTTTCCTTTCAAAAAGCTGAAAAAGAGCTTGTCTCCACCGAATCTGAGTGGCAAATCCTTTTCAACGGAAAAAATCTGAAAGGCTGGGTTCCCAAAATTCACCATCACGAAGTAGGCGACAACTATGCAAATACTTATAAAGTCAAGGATGGCGCCATTGTGGTGAATTACGATGAATACGGAGCCTTTGAGGATCGATACGGACACCTGTTCTATGAAAAGCCATTTTCATCTTTTCACCTGAAATGGGAATATCGGTTCACAGACCAATGGCTGAAAGATGCTGCCAGTTACACTTACCGAAATTCCGGGATCATGTTTCATTCCCAAGCTCCGGAGACGATTTTGAAAGAGCAGGATTGGCCGATTTCGGTAGAATACCAAATGCTGGCTGAGGAAAAAGAAGGAGTGGCCCGCCCAACCGGAAATATGTGTTCACCGGGTACTGACGTGGTTTTTGAGGGGAAAATTGACCCCCGGCACTGTATCAATTCTACCTCTCCGACTTTCAAATGGGATGAATGGGTAAGCGCGGAATTGATCGTATTCGGTGATTCCATTGTGCATCACCTGGTCAACGGAGATACAGTGCTGACCTATAGCTTTCCACAAATCGGTGGGGGAGTGGCCAACCGGTTTGACCCGAAAATCAAAGTGGACGGAACTCCGCTGAAGTCCGGCTATATCGGTCTTCAAAGCGAAGGACAGGGAGTGATGTTTCGGGAGATAAAAATCAGGGAGCTTTAAATTATCAACCCTCCAAGGGTTCGAAACCCTCGGAGGAGTTAAATAAAAAAATCCAGAGCATCTCAACTCTGGATTTTATTTTATCCGCGGAATTCCACGACTTTTTCTGCGATGATCAGCGGGAGAAAACGGCACTTCTCTCAAAAAGTGGCTTTCCGTGCTCCTGAATATGTTTTATTAAATCTGGATTATCAATTTGATGGAAAATGGAAAGGTCAATCTGGTACGGCAAAAGCAAATCATCCAACTCATTTTCGATTCGCAATAGTTCAGTCAATCCCAGACTGCTTCCAATTAGGGTGAGATCGATATCAGAGTTGTATTTATAGTTTTCCATAGCTCTTGAACCATAAATTACGGCCTTTTCTACCCCCGGAAACTCCTGCAAAACTGCACGAATAGCTTCAAGCGTTGTCTTTTTAAGTCCAAAATCAGATTCAGCTTTCATTTGCCAGTTGATTCATTTTTATCTCCAAATTCAAGAATAAGCTGAAATAGCTTTTGGCGATTTTATCCGCAATTCCTTCTGCAATTTCCTGATTATAGGTGTGGGATGATTGATTTCGGCTTTTGATCATTTCCATCCAACCATCTCCGTCTTTGATAAGTCCTTTTCGAAATGCCTCTCGTGATGCATCCCGAGATCCTGTAATGTCAGGATTGCCTTGGAAGGCAAAATAATCTTTCAGTACATTCCAAGCCAATTCGTGGGTAAATTCAAATGCCTGAATTAAGCCCTGTTCTTCCAAATCGGACAATTCACGTTCCTTAGTCAGTTCCACCGCACGCTCCAATTGTCGAAGTGCCTTTGAAAAGTTTGCCAATCGTTGCTGCCAGCGGATTTTGGTATTCATAGAAACAAGTTAAGTGATTATTCTTAAACCCTCCAAGGGTTCGAAACCCTCGGAGGGGTTAAATAGAAAAATCCAGAGCATCTCAACTCTGGATTTTATTTTATCCGCGGAATTCCGCGACTTTTTCTGCGATGATCAGCGGGATATAAGATTTATCAAACAAACCTTCGAGGTCTAAAAGACCTCAAAGGTTGTTAGCCCAACTTTGCCAGACTTTCCTCCAAAGCCTTGATCTTGGCCTCGGCGTCTGCCTGCTTTTTTCGCTCCATTTCGATGACGTGGGCAGGAGCTCCGGCTACAAATCGCTCGTTGCTGAGCTTTTTCATGACTGAAGCCAGGAAACCTTGCGTGTATTCTAGTTCCTTTTTCAGGTTGGCTTTTTCTTCTTCGACATTGATCGAGTCACCCATCGGGATAAAGCACTCGTCTGCCTTCACCACAAAACTCATCGCATTGTCCACCTTCTCAGCAAAGTTGAGCGAAGAAAGATTTGCCAGCTTAGTCAAGACCGCGGCAAATCGGCTATAGAGTTCAGGGTTCTTGGTGTTGATATGGAGATCAAGAGCTTCTTTCGGAGATATTCCTTTCGAAGCCCGAAGATTTCTCACTTGAGACACCACTTCAAAAACCTGTGCAGCCTCTTCGATGATTTTCGCATCAAAAGGTTTTGCCTCAGGCCAAGCCGCCAAAATCAGAGATTCTTCCACGGATCTTTCGGTGATCTGATGCCAAAGTTCCTCGGTGATGAATGGCATAAAGGGATGGAGGATTTTCAGAATTCCTTCGAAAAGCTCAATCGTTTTGTCATAAGTCGCCTGATCGATCGGATGCTGATAAGCGGGTTTGATCATCTCGAGGTACCATGAACAGAAATCGTCCCATACCAATTTATAGGTAGCCATCAAGGCATCGGAAATTCTAAACTTCTCGAAATGCTCGTTGATCTCCGTCAAGGCTTGATTGAAACGGCTTTCAAACCAAGCGATACTCGATGCATTGACCGATCCGTCCAAACTTGGATCGATCTCCCAACCCTTCACCAACCGGAAAGCATTCCAGATTTTATTGGCGAAGTTTCGGCCTTGCTCCACCAGCTTGTCATCGTAAGGCAGGTCATTTCCGGCAGGAGAGGAGAAAAGCATTCCGGTTCTCACCCCATCCGCACCATACTGAGCAATCAATTCCAGGGGATCGGGAGAGTTGCCCAAAGACTTGGACATTTTTCGGCCCAGCTTGTCCCGCACGATACCGGTGAGATACACGTTTTTGAAAGGCTTTTCTCCGGTATATTCATAGCCGGCAATGATCATTCGAGCCACCCAGAAGAATAAGATCTCCGGCGCAGTAACCAAGTCATTGGTAGGGTAGTAGTACTTCAGTTCCTCGTTTGGTTTGCCTGTGGAAAAGACTTCCGTGTCAAATACCGAAATCGGCCATAGCCAGGAGCTAAACCAAGTATCCAATACGTCTTCGTCCTGCTTCAGATCTGCCAAAGTATAGTTTGTTCCAAATTGGGAATTGGCTTTTGCTAAGGCCTCTTCTGCAGTTTTGGCCACGACAAATTCGCCATTGGGAAGGTAGAATGCCGGAATTCGGTGTCCCCACCAGAGTTGTCGTGAGATGCACCAGTCGCGCACATTTTCCATCCACACCCGGTACATGTTTTTGAACTTAGGTGGATGCAATTGGATTACGTCTTCCATCACCGAGGTGAAGGCAGGCTTGGTGATTTCGTCCATTTTCAAGAACCACTGCAAGGAAAGCTTCGGTTCGATTATCGCATCGGTACGCTCGGAATGCCCTACGTTGGACTTATAGTCTTCGATTTTATCGAGTTGACCTGCTTCATCCAGCAGCTTACCGATTTT
>VFQO010001138.1_pt1 | contig 22099 bp, 18 predicted proteins | sample 3512331 | NCBI WGS metagenome assembly VFQO01 (sample SAMN10412371, study PRJNA504923) | tailings metagenome | isolation source: Replicate 3 from Balatoc abandoned mine | place: Philippines: Itogon, Benguet | collected 2017-08-28 | reverse complement strand
CACTGGGCTCCTACACAGTGTCACTTTCACTTTTTCGGCTATTTTGTAATTTTTTAAACCTATTTTTCAATGAAAAAATGTAAAAAATCAAAAATGACATACTTTATTTTTTCATACTTACACTATAATCATTCGAACTCCTACCCTGTTCTTTTAACTATAACTTTAAAAAATCTATCTCTAAAAAATTGGAAGTCAGAGTTCAAGGAAATTTTAATATGACATATTTTTACGTTGATTTTCTCTTAAAAGAAATTTTCTCAAAAGTCGTCCGGATCAGCTATTCACAACGTCATTTTTTGACCAACTCGTAGTGGTTTCTGTACGTCTCCTGAACAGTGTCACTTTCACTTTTTCGGCAATTTTGTAATTTTTTGAACCTATTTTTTGGTTAAAAAATGATCACATTTTTGACATCATTTTTAAAATAGTCATTTCTATACTTCTTATTAACAGTAAAAATTAATTAAAATAGAAATTTCTATTTTAAAAACAAGTAGTTAAATTATCAATTAATAAGAAATATAAATTAAACCTTATTATTTTGAAATGGAATGTAAATGATAATTAAAATTTTCAAGCTCTTCAAAACATACATTATAACACATTTCGGTGTAATTTATAACTTTTTGAATTTTATCATTATCTCCATTATCATCTAACCTTAGCAAAGGTTCAGTTAAGAATGTTAATTCTGCTAATGTTGATACAAATTCACTGTAATCTTGACTTACTATCATAGACATTAATCGATGAACATTATTTTCTAAATCACCACGAAAATCTACAAAATTTTCACCATTAATCATAAGTTCATTTTTAATTTCCCTTGAAGCAAATTCAAATGAATATACCCTATCTTTAACAAATAAATTTGTAACATTTATCATAAAGTCAATAATTGCCTGTTCAATAACATGGATATTAAATTCTGACATTTTTAATATTTGATTTTTATTTCACATTTTTCATTTTTTAAAGATATTCAAAAATCAGGAGTTATAGATATTCTGAAAAAAATGAAAAAAATAGATTAAAATTAAAAAATAAAATGTCAGACTATAATCAGTTAAATATGACAAGTAATATTAACCATGATTCTTTAACTAATAATTTTAGTGAACAAAGGCAATTTTTACACAAAAATCCACATGAACAATTTGCAGCTTCACAACTTAATGTGACTCAACCTGCAAACATGGTTTTTTCTCAGTTAAATTCATTGTTACAAAATGGACTTTCTGTTGGAACACAACAAGAAAATCAACAGACAATGAGATCACCTACTTTACAATCATTTCCTAACTTACCTGGACAATCATTTCCTAACTTACCTGGACAATCATTTCCTAACTTATCTGGACAATCATTTCCTAACTTATCTGGACAATCATTTCCTGGTGATTTTCTAAGAAACCCTGAATCATTCCAACAAAGTAATAATATGGGAATGTTACAAGGTAATAATATGGGAATGAATCAGGGAATGTTACAAGGTAATAATATGGGAATGAATCAAGGAATGTTACAAGGTAATAATATGGGAATGAATCAAGGAATGGGACAATTACCAACACCAATACAAAGTAATAATATGGGAATGTTACAAGGTAATAATATGGGAATGTTACAAAGTAATAATATGGGAATGGGACAAGATGAACAGCGTTTCGATTCATTCATAGGTACTCACACATTATCATCTAATGGCGGTCAAGGAAATGTTCAACCAGTTAGATTTGGAGGTGAATTAAAAGCAGGGAAACTTCCTAAGTTAATTGCAATTGCTGAAGCTCCAAATAATGGTAATATTCATTTGTATGAGATCACAAAAGCTTCAATTTTGATGGTAACAAATCCTCAAAATATGATAATTAACTTACAAGGTCTTATTAGAACTGATAAATCTTATGATACACCACATGGTCCAAAAACAGGTTATATTTTCTATAAAAATCGACCTGAACATCTTAATATGATCGATCAATTATTTCCCGGAAGTGATTGGAAAGAACAACTTGTTGAAGCAATTCCACCACCACAAGAGAAGAAAGACCCTGTTTTAATTTGGAATGATTTCTTAAATTACGGTAATATCAATCATTCAACATATCTATATGAATATTCCGATAAATCTCTTGCTTTGTTTACAACAGTTGAATTAGGAGATCAATTACCTAAGTGTAAACTTCAATGTCCACATCTTGGAAAAAGTGAAATGGGTTATAGTGTTTGGAAAAATAAGGTTGAACACATTAATTTCTTGAAGAACGTTCTAAAAATTCCAGTTGATTTTGAAAGTAAGTATGTCAAATCAGTTCCAAAAACTACAAAGGTTGATAAAGTTGAGAAAGAACCAATTCGTATTTTCTATCATCCATTTGAATATAATGGTGTTTCTTATGAAATTGAAGTCTATGAATACACTGAACTTTCTGTTGCAGTTTTTACAACTCCAATGTTTCCAATTTCAGGTCTCACTGTAACAGAAAACTTGACACATCCAACACAAGGACGTAGAACTGGTATGATCATTTCAAAACAGAATGATGCACATATGACAATTCTTAAGAATTATATTAATAAACATGATCTTGAAACACTATATGTAATGGAACCTAAAAAGAGTTCAAGAGGTGACATTATGAATTCATTTGGTCCTGTTACTTCTTCTAATACTTCTGAAGAAAATGAACAAGGAAAACCTCGCTCTTATGAAGATATTCCTTTCGATACACTTGTAAGACTTTTAAGAGTTAACCTTTTAAAAGAATCTGATGAAGCTTGTGTTAAAGATTTAATTGGAAATGAAATCATGATTATTGGAGAGAAAACGCAAGTCGAAGATAAACTTGAACTCTATATCGATGCTAAAATCAAGGTCGAACTTACAATTGAAAATAAGAAGTTAGTCATCATCAACCTTGAGGAATAATTTTTTAACTTATACATCAAATATTAAACGATAATATACAAAAATATTTAAATTTAAATATTTATACTATTATATACTATACTTTACTATACTATAATTTACTATACTATTATATTCTATACTTTTTTTTAATATAGTAAATAATGTAAATATAGTAAATAATGTAAATATAGTAAATATAGTAATAATAGTAAATATCAAAAAATATCTATAATTATAGATATATTAAATTTTTATATTAAATTAGAGTTGGATGTTAACTTGTTCAAATAGTACAGCAGTTGATCTATATTTAGTGTACAAGTCATAAAATTTACTTTTTGCATATATAGATACTTCATCTTCAGATAAAGGTGTATTTCTAAACTCACCAAAAATGAAATTTTGAATACTTAAATAATTATTAGCAATTGAAGATTTAATTCTATTAATATACTCAAGATTTTTACCATAAGCATCTGTACACTCTACAATTAATCTTTTAAGTATTTTATTATATTTATCTGAACTTTTTGGGTTCTCCTTTGGTAAGTTAGGATCACCAAATTTATCCAAACAGAAATTATATTTTTTAATTCTATTGTATAATTTTAGAACAATGCCAGCAAGGGAGTTTAAGTCTTGAATACTCTCGGTTAAAATTGGAATTTGACTCAATGCAACATTTTCATCTGAACTCATAACAACAAAACCACGATGATGATTTGAATTAATTTCTTTTGATGCTTCAATTCTTTCATTTCCAATTACGGTATTAAAGTTTGCTTCAACTCGCTTTTTTACTTCAGCATTATTTGGATTTAAAACGAAAACTTCAAGAGTTGGAACTTCTGCAATATGAATGTTCAATTCATCGCGAATCTGTTCAGGTTCATCAAGTTTACAGTCTTCAAAACAACCAAAAAGAGGATATCTATTACAATCTTTATCAACTGGAACTTCGTCTAACAAAAGTTTTTCACCATACAACTGTTCAAAAAGTCCATCCAAGTATTCGATAAAATCAACAACGTTCCAACCATTTTCCATAACAATATCATAAGGAACATGATATCTCTGTTCAAATTGTTTGATAATGATGTTAACAATTGCTGATTCACTTAAAGATTCTTCAGAATAGAAATAACCAGCTAAAATAGAAGAGATTTCTAAAACAGTGGTAATTTTATCTTCATATATACATTTTCTAATAAAAAAACAAATTAACTTATAAAGGTCAGCCATTACGGAAGTATTCTTTGTAGAAATACCAATATTTTCAAAGAATCCAGATGAATCCAACTTACCAAGATCAATAAGATTATTTTCATCATATTGTGCTTTAATATGAGACATTCCATAGTCAATAAATGTTGCAATTGAACCTGGAGATAAAACATAAACATCACGTCCACCATGACTATATAGAATAGCGAAAGGTTTATCAGAAACTTTACGTAAAAGTAAATTCTCTGTATGTAAATCACAATGTGCAAATCCACACATTCTCTCTGCTAAATTTAAAGAAATTGCAGTTTGCATAAGATAGCGGAAAAAATTCTTTGCAAGTTCAATTTGAGATTCTTTAGTTGGAAAATCACCCTTAGGTAAATCACCAATTGGAATTGCATTTTTGATATTCTCATACATCACATATGCAACTGGATCAACATCACTTGTACAGAAATCAATTACTTCCATTGTAGTATTGTTAACTGTAGTACCACTGCATGTAAAAGCATCATAAACATAAGAAAAATTAGGAATAAATTGTCTTAATCTATTAAGATGATCACCAACGACACGTTCATGAATTAATTCTCTTGATCCTGCAGGTTCACGTGGACACTTAATAACAACCATATCACCAATGTAAGTTTCATGTTTCTTACGTTTTAAAGAATTTTGTTCACGAATATCACCTTTCAAAGCATAGTTATAAGCAGAAGGTGTACCAAATCTCTTCATTCCATGAAAGTAAGCATTAATACGTTGTCTTTCAGATTCAGAACCATCAGAAATATCAAGAATAGTATTAAGCATACAACGTACTTCTTCCATCAAGTAATAGTCGTAAAAATTATTATCTAATTTATGAATAATCACATCTTTCTTAATACCAGAAATATCAGCATTAGAAATACCCAATAAAGAATTATCTCCACTTTGAGTACAAATTCTACTTGAAATCAAATATTGAGCCTCAAACTTCACTTGATCATTGTATTGTTTAATCGATTGAGTTGTATTTCTCGGCAATCTACACCCTCTTTCATATTCATCATTAAGCCGTTTTGTTAAATAATTGACAGAATCTGGAATTTGCGAATCTTCCATTTTTATTACTATTTAAAAAATTTTATCATTTTTAATTTATTTTTCGAAATACTAATTTTCTTTCATTTTGGAAGTAAGATATGATGCTCAATGTTTCTAAGAAGGTCAATAAAAGAATAAAAAATATAGCTTATTAGAGACGACAAGATTTTTCATGAATATTTTTGAATACTTTATTATAAGAATAAAAATTTAGAGTTTTAAAAAAATAGAAGATATAATTAATTAAAATATGAATTAAAAAAGAGAGATTTATAATTTGAAATTTTTTTAAAATAATTGATAGAATTTTTTAAAATTTTATTTCTAAAAATGAAGGCTCGTGTTACGAAGATGAAGACAATTAATGTTGGTACTGACCATTCTCAGAATATAAATAAATTGGTCAGTCGTTATGATATAAATAGCGATGATAATCTTAAAAGCTGGGTAGAAAGCTTACCAGATGAAGATGAAGATGAAAATGGTGTCATTAAAAGACGTTTTTATAATATCAAAAATCCAAATAAACCTTTAGATGAACAACCATCTCTACCTGAATCTATTCAATCATTTGTGCGTTATAATTGTCTTATGAAGCAAATTCCAGAAAACGAACAAAAATCTTATGAATTTTATGTAATTAAACCAAATAGAAAACTCGTTACACTTTCTAGACCAGTACCTGGTGAAACTGACGATGAAAGAAGAATAAGAAATGAACGTCTATCTAATGAAGCTAATAGAATTCATACAATTGATAACAGTCAATTTATTGTTACAGATCGTTTTGTTTACACTGGTAGATCGGCTGAATGTATTGAATTTCATCTAGCTGATCTTTCTAAAATGAAGGCATTGACTAACCTTGCTCCTAATCAGCAAATTGTAGAAACTATTAATGTTCCAACTAAAGCTGGTGAAGTCTTACATCTTGAGATGCAGAACGCTCTTTCTATGAAAATCAAAGTTAACAACAAAAATAGTTATCCAAGACCTTATAAGAAGGGTCAGAGACAAGGTATTAATGTTGAGAAACATCCTCAAAGAAGATTTATTGTTGTCCTTGATATCATTGCTCCTTCTGAGAAGGTTAAGCGTATGTTAGCTGACAAAATTGATATGGTAGATACTGCTATTGGTAAGGATCCTAACAGTGCTAAATCCAAAGCATTGAAATCATTTAAGGATGAAGCTTTTAAGAATTCAGCTAAAGAACAAGTTAAAGAAGTTGATGATGATGTTCCTCTTCTTATTGAGTTAGATGAAGAAAGTCAACGTAAAGAAGCCCTAAGAAAAGAGGAAGAGGAATTGAAGGAAGAAGAGGATGTTGAAGATATCGAACTTCCAGAAGGTGCAAGTGATCTATTATAAATATTAACACTAGAAAAATAATAATTGTATAATATTACAATTATTTACAATATATAGAATATAATATTAGAAATATATACAACTATTTACAATAAAATATAAACAATTATTTATATTAGAAATTATCTAGAAATTATTAGAATTATTTAAATGGATGTAGAATCTATCATATACACCATAAAATTTACTCCAATTAATGAAATTAAAATGACATTGATTACAGTAGTTTAATATAGCTTCTTTATCTTCAATTGTCAAATTAAATATTGCAGGTTTACAACGATGACAAATTGAATATATAACAATAAGTAAAATACGAATTAATTTAATATCAAATTCATTTGAATCAACAATACTTTCATACATACATAGAAGTAACATTTTTATTTCATTATTTTGTTCTCTTGGATTGATACTTCTTAGTAGTTTATTAAGTAAATCTTTACGTTTAAAGTTTGATTCATCATATACACGGTGCGGAATAATAGGACAGAAATCTAAAGAAACATATGAACAATTAATTTCTGGAGATCCAGATAAAGATTCAGGTGAATTAAAAAATGGATCTTTAAGTATATCAAAAACTGTCGGTCTTCTTTCAGAAAATCCATTTAACATTGATATAATTATTCTATTTATCTCTACATATTCAGGGTTATTCCATTCTGGTGATAATTCAATATAAGAATTCGAGTTACCATTTAACCAAGAATCTAATTGTAGTAAGTATTCAGTTTCATTTTCTTTTGGTTTAAATAATGGTTCTCCATATACCATTTCATAGATTGTACAACCTGCTGACCAAATATCAGCTGATAAATTCCAATATTTATTTATCCAAACTTCAGGAGGTCTATGAGTTGGAGTATACATTTTTGTGTAAAACTTTTGATTACCGGTTGTTAAAATTAATGCTGAAGATCCAAAATCAGATAACTTAGCTTGATTATCATCTATCATTATATTTGATGCTGTTATATCTCCATGAATAATTCGATGTAAATGTAAATGTGCAAGACCATTTAACATACACTTAATCCAATATTTAATAGTTGGCCATCTTATTCTCTTAGCTGAATGGAAATTACCTGATAATTCTTTAAAATAAAGTACAATAACACCTGATTGAATACATACATGTTCAGCTGTATTTAGAAATGGATTTTTGAATGTTTTGTTAATAAAAGCTTCAGTTAAAACTGGATTTATTTTTATAAGTGATGAAACTGAAGTGTCAATCAACGGTAAATATTTAACTATATAACTTTTTCTATATTCATTTGTATCATCTTCTTCGATGTCTGGATATACTACATCTGCTTTATATAACCCTGTTTTTCCATATTTTGCTTGTTTTATAATTTGAGGTTCTATTCGTCTCATTCTTTAATTTTATTTGAAAGAATTATAAATTTTTTTCAAACTTAAATTTTATAATTTTTTATATTATTAGTCATAGTTAAATTTTCACGTTTCTGAAAATTAGGAAAAATAGGAAAAATAGAAAATATAGAATTAAGGAAAATTAGAATAAGTTAAGGAAATATAGAATAAGTTAAGGAAAATTATAATTATCTATTTATTAAAACTTCTGGATATGAAACCTTAGCAAAATAATAAACTAATTCAACTACACTAAAATTACCTTGAGAATATAAATAATCAAAATATTGAATTATTGTTTCCATTGTTGTAACTGGACCACAACATACACCTCGAAAATATAAATATCCATTAACAATTACTATTTCAAGTCTTTTCATTGCATCTAAATAGTCTTGATATATTGCAGATTTTTCTTTAATTTCTCTTCCAGTTGTTGGATTTCGTGTTGGATTAAGAGACCATCTTAATATTTCTGGTATTCTAATTTTATATTCAGGTGGACAACCACAAGATAAAGGTTCATGATGAGAGAAATTCCAATTTGTATAACATTCACTTGTTACATTAGAAGGCCATAAATATCCATTTGATAGAAATGGTACAAGATCATCTCTTAATAAGTTTTTATAATATTCTGGATTTTTACGACATAGAGCAGCTTGATGAGACATGTATAGTGGTGGAAAAGCAATCCAAAAAGGATAAGAATAACAATTAGGCTGTGTTTCAAACTGTGCTGTTTTACCATCAAATCGACATTTAATAATATGAAAATTACGATAATCAACTGGATATATATGCATTGTATTCTTAAATCCTCGCCTTATCCACTCTTCTACCATTATATTAAAATATGCCTTCAATGCATTAGTATAACCCTTCCAAGAACGTAATGCTGGATGATTTGACCAACCACCTTCACATGATCCTGATGAATCGTATCTTTCAAGAACATCAATTAATTGTTTAGCTTCAACTCTTTGTTTACCTAAACGTTTATCATCTAACATTCTTGCAGTTTGATGTATATCTGGTACAATTATAAATGTATTGACCATATTTTTTGTGTATTTTTGTTCATTTTGTTCATTTTTTTCCTTTATTATTTTATTGTTTTTTCTTATTTTAATATTAACTTCAATTACAAAATGATATTTTTTATAAAATTATATTTCTAAAAATGTCCGTTATTAGTGTTTGGATAGTTACAAAAGATATTCGATTGGAAGACAATAATACTCTAAAAACAGCTTTATCAAATTCAACAACTGTTCTTCCAATATTTGTTTTTGATGATCAACAGTTTGCAAATGGTAATCCTAATTCTAAAAACTTTTTAATCGAATCATTAAATGAATTACATAATAAATTAAAGAGTTTAAACTCTTGTTTACATGTTGTATTGAAATCTAATTTACAAAACTTTATTTCAACTAATCATGTATCACAAGGATTTATATTAAGAGGATATACACCATTTGAAAAACAACGATATTTAGAATATTCACAGATACTAAGATTAAATGAAATAGATGATGTCCTTGGATTACCATATCAAAATTTTTTAAAATCTGATGGTACATATTATAAGGTTTTTAGTTACTTTGAAAAGAATATTGATAGTAAAGGACCATTTCCATATGCTGATATGAACTTACCTTCTAATATAACAAATCTTGGAAAGATAGATGAATATGTAAATTTTGATTATATGTCTTTAATGTTCTATTCTAAACCAAAATTACCTGAATCAACATGGATTGGTGGAAGTACAGAAGGAATACAAATCTGCATGACTAGGTATACAAATATGATGAATGCAAATAATCCAAATTATATGAGACAAGAAGAAAAGGATATTTCAGCTCATATTAAATTTGGTACTATCTCACCAAGATTAGCTTATTATTGTGGTGCTAAAAATGGTATTCTATGGAGAGCTTTATATTATATTTTAATGGAAAATCAAGTTGTAGTAATTAAACCTAGAAATGTAAGATGGATTGAACCTAGCGATCCTTTGTTTGATAGATTTTTAACTGCATGGCGAACTGGTAATACTGGATATGATCTTGTAGATGCAGGTATTCATCAACTTTTAAGAACAGGATTTATGGATAACAAAATAAGAATGTTAGTAGCAAACTTCCTTGTCTTTGTTTTAAATATTAATTGGCAATATGGTGAACAACTTTTTAGAGAAAATCTCGTAGACTACGATTGGCCATTGAATCTTGGAAACTGGGCATGGGCAGCTCAAATTGGTGTGGATAACCCAAGTCCAAACCGTGCATATCAAAGTAAACCAATTCGTATTTTCAACCCTGATACTTATTTAACTGATAATAAAGAAAGAAAAGCATATAGAAATGCTTATATTTCAAGGTGGTTACAAAGAGGACAAATTCAAAGAATAGCTGATTTCAAAACTTCAATTTCATACACTTTACAATTTTATTAAATTTTTTATTTATTTTATAATAAAATGAATGTTAGGTTTTGTGAATCATTTGCTTATAATACAAATATTGTATATTATACATATCAAGATTTAAATATGGTAAGTTACCTTGTTTCTTTAGAAAGACGTGATAATAAAGAATATAAAGACGAATATAAAGACGAATATAAAGATAATAAAGACGAATATAAAGAAGAATATAAAGACGAATATAAAGATAATAAAGACGAATATAAAAACGAATATAAAGACGAATATAAAGATAATAAAAAAGAATATAAAGATAATAAACTTACTGTTAAATATCAAGAATATAAAGATAATGTGAAATATCAAGTTTATAAAGAATTTAAAGAAAATAAAGAAAATCAAGAATTTAAAGATAATAAAGAAGAATATAAAGATAATCAAGAATATAAAGAAAATACAGAAAATACATACATTACAGATAATACAGAATTTAATGTAAAATTATTAGATACATTTGAAAATTCAACTATATTTGGATGTGATTATAATAATGGATATTTATTTTTAGCATGTTTTAATCGTAATGTTGTAATTTCATATAACATTGAAACTAAAGAAAGAATAGAATATGATATTCCATCACCAAATGATGTATGTTGTGATGATGAATTTATATATGTAGCTGGTGGAACAAGAATTATTTTAATGAATATACCATCACTTGGTACTATATATAAAATTAATAGAAAGACAGGGAAAATAAGTAAATTTTTATCTGGGTTAAATACTCTATCTGGTATAAGAGTTAAAAATGATAATTTGTACGTATCAAGGCTTTATGATTTTGTTTCAATTTCTAAAGAAACAAAAGAAATTAAAGTTATATCTGAATGTAAAGATTCAAGTGGTGATTATCTTTCTGATAATATTACTATTGCACCTGATGGAAAAATGACAGTTTCTTTGTATAGAAAAATTGATAATGATTCCTTTTTAAAGCTTAAATCAATTAATAGTTTATTTTATGGATTTGGTGTACTTATAACACAATTTGTTGAATTTATTAGAGGATCAAATTTTAACCTTTCAAATCCAGAACAATTACTTGTATTTTCACTTCAAGATGAAATGGAATTTATCAAATATTTAATATATGATCCAGAGACTAATTCAGTTGAATTTAAACATGTTTCAGATCCATATTTAGGAGATGGACATTATACACAAATTTTAGAATTTAACGATAATTTAATTGGTGTTAATTTTAAAACTACACATTTACTCTGGTCTAACTCTAAATCTAAACTTATATTTAAACATATCTAAAGTTATCTAAAGTTATCTAAAATTAAAAATATTTAAATTTTTATTTTCCATAATAAAATGACTATAATTAAATCTCAAATTAACCACGATAAATGTCTTCTTTCCATTAATTGTCAAAATATGGAGTATAACTTCACATTCAGTTTGGATAGATTTAATCTTCAAAAAGTCCAAGAAATTGTCCAAAAGTTTCGTTCTTTAGCTCAATCTATCGAAAACTATCAGGGTGGAAATGATGAAGATGATGAATATCAAAAACCTAGTAATGTTATTTTTGTTAGTCATACATCTCAATATAATCATTTTTTCTCGATGATTGAACATTTGTGTGAAGATGATTATTCACTTGGACATTTAAGATTTGAACAAAGAATTGATATTGCTGAATATGCAAACTTTTTTGAAAGTAACTTTTTTATTGAAATTACAGAAGAAAACCGTCAATCAATTGTCTCTGATCTTCAAAGAATTTCAAATGAAATTGAAGGTTACATGAGACGTGAAAGTAGACATTTATCTTTTGGTTTTGTCCCCCAACATCAATCTATGTATCAATCTCCTACTCCATCTGTACAACAATCTATGTATCAATCTCCTACTCCATCTGTACCTCAACAACCATCTTCTCCAATTGCTAATCGTCAAATGTCTACTTCATCTATGTATCAATCTCCTACTCCATCTGTACCTCAACAACCATCTGCTCCAATTGCTAATCGTCAAATGCATACTCAACCAATGACACCTCAACAATTGTTCGGTCATGTTCAAGCTTCTCCTCAAGCTTCTCCTCAAGTTTATCGCAGTCCAGTTGTAACACCTCAAGCTCCTCAACAACCATCTGCTCCATTTTTTAATCGTTATCCTCAAGGAAATTTTTAAAAATCTCTTTTTAGAAATAATTAAAGATGTCACATAGAAATACAATTAAATACTTTATTCTTCTTATAATATCCATATTTAGTTCTTGAAATTATATACTTCTCTTGAAATATTGACAAAATTAAACATTTTAAATTAAATGTTATTTATTTACTATTATTTATTCTTATATTTAAATTTATATTAAAATGAAAAAACTATAAGAATATAAAAATAAAATGTCTAATATAGGAAATATACAAAATTTTGGAGATTATCTTTATATACAAGGTACTTCGCATTATAAAGAAAAGTTTATTGGTTTTGATTTAGATGGTACTTTAATTACATATAAAGATGGTATGGATCCTAAAATGAAACCATCATCTTTTGATAATTGGCATTTTCTTGGAGATGGTATTCTTGAAAAGATTAAAGAGTTAAATTCTGAATATATGATCTTTATAATTACAAATCAACTTGGTATGAATGATGTAAAATTACAAATGATTTGTGATGTTCATTCAAAACTTGACTTTATACCTCATGTTCTAATTTCGACGAAGAGAAATGAATTTAGAAAACCTGAACCTGGATTTACAAATTTAATTGAACAAATGTTAAGATCAAATAATATTCAATTAAATAGACAACAATCTTATTATTGTGGAGATGCAGTTGGTCCACAAGATCCATTTCCTCCATATCGACGTGAAAGTGCAGATGATTATCTATTTTCATTTAATTCTGGTATTAATTTTGTAAGACCATGTGATATACTTCCTAAATTTAGTTGGATTCCATACACATTAAATGAAAAAGGTAATAGAATCATGAAATATAATCTAATTATAATGATGGGAAATCCAGGTTCAGGTAAGACGACATATGCAAGTGCACTTGAATTATATTGTGGTTATGTTAGATATTCACAAGATGAAATTGGTGAAATTGATAAGAAAGTAATAGATATTTATCATGATCTAACGTCTGGTAAAAATGTAGTTCTTGATGCAACGTTTCCATCCCATAAAAAAAGATTAGACTGGATAAAAACGGCAAATAGAATGAATTTAAAAGTTGCAGTTATTTGGTGTATACGTGATGGTAGACCATTTAATAGTTTAAGAGAAAATCCGATTTCACATTTTGCGTATTCTGGTAAATACGGGTATACTAAAAACTTTAATGATCCGAATGATAGAATTTTATTACAAAATTGTCATTATGATATAATTAATTTGTATTAAAGTGATGCATTTTGTTTCAATTATATTAAAAAAAAATAAATAATTATTTATTTTAATAAAATGTCGGATAATTATTATCCTTACAATCCACAATTTATTCAACCAGTAAATTATAACACACAAAACTCTCAGGTTAAAAAGAAGAATAATACAACTATGTATATAATAATTTTCATATTTGTATTAGTTATTATAATAATTATTGTAATTGTAATTGCAGGGTCAGGTAATTCTACAGTCTCAGGTAATACTGACGATTCTGGTGTTATTACTGATAAAAGTACAAACACAACATATTATCCTGGTTTACAATGGGTATGTTACCCTGTATATCATTATGATAATTTTGATAATTTAAAAGTACTTATGACATCTAGTAACTATAACGAATGGGCTGCAAAATCTGGTGTTGGTCTATTAAATCCTAATATATTCTCTGGTAATTCATACAATTTTAGTGGATTACAAGGTTGTACAACACCAACAAACTCATCAGGGTTATATGCATTTGCAAGAGCTTCAGGTCAAAGATTTTATAGTATTGTTTGGTATGGATATTTTAAACCAAATCTTACAGGTAATTGGATTTTTATGGATACAAGTGATGATGGATCATATATTTGGGCTAATACTAATACAATTGTTGCAATTAATAACATTGATGATTTTGATCCAACAAATTTAGCATCAACAGGTATTGTTATTGGTGTTAATGGAAATGCATATATTAAAAATGGTGGAGCACATAGTGAGCAGTTTAAGCAATCAGCAAATATGAGTTTTACAGCTAATAAATATTATCCAATTATTATTTTATATGGTCAAAATGATAAAGGAAATACATTTGATTTTCAAGTGAAAGATCCAAAAGGAAATTTATATCATGATAATTTTTCTAAATTATTATACAATAAAATTTCAAATTAATTTTTTAATAAAAATGAGCAGTTATTCAAGTGATTATTTAGATGATTATTCAAATGATTATTCAAGTGATTATTCAAGTGATTATAATTCATACACTAAACCAAAAAAAGATAACACAACTATGTATATAATAATTTTTGTAATTGTATTGATAGTTATAATTGTAATTATAATTATTATATTTGTAGTATCAGGTAAGTCATCTTCATCAGATAGTTCTAGTGATACAACAGGTAATTCTGGTAATAATGGTAATACTGGTAATACAACAGTATATTATCCTGGATTAAAATGGGTTTCATACCCAGTATATCACTATGATAATTTGTCATTATTGACAACTTTACTTTCTAATAATAATGTTGATACATGGACAGCAACATCAGGTGTTGGTCTTGCAAATCCAAATGTTTACAATGGTACTTCTTATAATTTCACAAGTTTAAATACATCTACAACTTCTACAAATACTTCTGGTATAAACGCATTTGGTAGTAATGGTCAAAAATATTATAGTGTTGTATGGTATGGTTATTTTAAACCAAATGTTACTGGACAATGGATTTTTTCATTAACAAGTGATGATGGAAGTTATCTGTGGATTAACTCTGATCCTACATCTGGAATTATTAATACAAATCCAATTATTGGATCAGTTGACAATTTTCCTTCTACAAATTTATCAAGTCTAGGAATTACAACTGGAACATCTTCAAATTCTCTTATTAATAACGGTGGAACACATGGTGCTACTTTAATTACAAGTTCAGCTGATTTTACATTGGGTAAATATTATCCAATTGTAATTTTATATGGTCAAAGCGTTTCAGCTGCAAAAATTTCTTTATCAGTAACTTCACCAAATGGTACCACATATTCAAGTAATTTATCCGATTTATTTTTCAATAAGATATCAAATTAAAAAGTTAAATAAATTTATTCTGATATAAAATGAGTAGTTTACCTCAACAAAATATATATTCAAATCCTTATGGTAATTATTCAAATCCTTATGGTAATTATTCAAATCCTTATGGTAATTATGGAGGACAAGAAAAGAAAAAAGACAACACAATTTGGATTGCATTAGGATTATTTGTGTTTTTTATTATTTTAATCATAATTATTGTTGTATCTATAAAATCAAGTGATACTACAGAGACAAGTACAGGTACAACGACAGGGACAGGAACAAGTACAACGACTACAGGGACAGGAACAAGTACAACGACTACAGGGACAACGACTACAGGAACAGGAACAAGTACAACGACTACAGGGACAACGACTACAGGGACAGGAACAAGTACAACGACTACAGGAACAGGAACAAGTACAACGACTACAACGACTACAACTCCACCACCTGGAACAATGTTTACAACACCTGGAGGTACACTTAGTTATGTTACTAGTTATGGAACAATTCAAACATTCACTACAGCTCCATTTATAATTTAAATATTTAAAATTGTAATTGCAATTTTTTTCGTCTATTTTCTTCTTTACATTGGTACTGGGGCAGCATATACTAATGGTACTACACCATTACTACTACCATTAAGATAACCAACAGTACCACCAGGTGTTATATATGCTGTTCCTCCTCCAGTTGTTGAAAGTGTCTCTCCAGTCGTTGTTCCTGTCCCTGTACTTGTTCCTGTTCCAGTCGTTGTACCTGTTCCAGTCGTTGTTCCTGTTCCTGTTCCCGTTTCTGTTTTTGTAGAATCACTTGATTTTATAGATACAAAAATAATTATGATTAAAATAATAAAAAATACAAACATTCCAACTACAATCCAAATTGTGTTGTCTTTTTTATTTTCTTGTTCTCCATAATTACCATAAGGATTTGAATATATATATTGTTCTGGTAAACTACTCATTTTTATTTTGATATCTTGTTGAAAAATAAAAAAATAGAAAAATAAAAATATAAAAATAGTAAAAATAGAAAATGAAAAAATTGTAATCAGAATTTTTAAAAGATGGGTGTTTCACTCGAAGGAGTTATTGCTAATTTACATAATTCAACTGAAGATAAGTTTGTAAGATTTCAAGTTCAAATGAATGATGGGACTTATATTACATGTGACTATATATATCAAAATAATCTACCACTTAAAGTTGGTGATTTCGTTCAATGTGTTGGTGATTTCGTTCATAAAACATTTGGTGATAGAGATTATAATATATTTGAATGTGAATCTTTAACAGCTCGTTATCAATTTGATCTTCTTAACTTTCTAATCTCTTATATGCCATATATGAAAGTTGATAAAAAAAATGATATTGAAGCTGTAAATACATTCTATAGAGAAGCTACGGAAAGAATTATGGACTATTGTAAACTTATATATGATGATATGTCAGCAGATAGTTTATGTTTATTATTTAATGGATTATATATATGTATGGAAAATAAAAACGATGAAGAATTGCTAAAATTCTCTAAAAAATGTTTCAATTCAACAAACCTTAATAAAATTAAAGCTTTTCTAAAGTATTGGAATAATGATGTTCTTGTACGACCACTTCAGTTGCTTGGTTTGTCTGATTCTGAAATTTCTGCAATTCACATTCCTTTAAATCAAGCTTATCAAATTCTTAAAACTAATCCATATCGTCTTCCACAAGTGGAAATGTCGACTGCTACTAAAATAGTTAATTCTCATTTAAGATTAGAACCTGGACCTATTGATTATCAAGTAAATCATGAACAATTAGAATATAAATCTTCAATTGCTGTTATGTGTGGAGAGATTTCGAGAATGATATATCAAAATATAATAACAAAGAAATGGACATCTACACCTATCGATAGAATTCTTGAAAAGTATGAGTCTTTTAATGAATTTAAAGATAAAATATATGAATTCTACTTTTGTAAAGAAGATTATGATCATGTTTATTATTATCCTATGTACCAAATGGAAAAGAAAATTGCAGATAAAATGGTATTTCTGATTAAGAAACGTGATCGCGTGATTTGCAATGTTGCATATCCTGATATTATCCTTGATGAACACCAAGATGCAGCTGTTAAAGGTGGTCTTATGCATGCATGTTGTATGATACATGGAGGTCCAGGAACAGGTAAAACATCAATCTCTTCTGAAATCATTCGTAATGTTAATAAAATGGGTCGTAAGATTCTATGTTTAGCTCCCACTGGTGCAGCAAGTGTAAGATTAAGAGATACAGCAAAAAAAGCAAAAGTATTTGACCTATGTGATATTATGACTATTCATATGGCAATTACAGTTTCTTCAAAAATTATAGATATGAAACCTGATTATATTTTAATCGATGAGATTTCAATGGTTCATTCTGGTTTAATATATAAATTTATTTCTACTTTTCGATCTCTTGATTATCAACTTATATTAACTGGTGATTTTGATCAACTTGAACCGATTGAAATTGGTAATTTCATGGAACAAATGTTAAAAACACCAATTAAAAAGTATCGTTTAGAGAAGAATTATCGTTCACAGAAAACAATTATGACAGTATGTCAAGAAGTTGTTGATAAACAAAGAATTAAAATGAGAACTGATGTCAATTGGTATAAATCTGACGTTGATTATAGATTTCATATTGGTAATTTGATGTATCTTGAGCAGTTAATTGTACATTATGCTACATCATTTCCATGGAATAATAGCATATCAAAAGAAGAAAACTTTGCTAATTTTGCATTATATCGAGATAAGTTTGCTATTATAACACCTTATCGTAAGAATGTCGAAATCATTAATCCAATATTTCAAAAGTACTTTATGTCATATGTAAAAGAACATACTGATATTTGTGGAACAAGATATTATGTAGGTGATCGTGTTATGAAATTAATTAATGATTATGGTATGAATATTATGAATGGCGAAATTGGTAAAGTCATTAAAGCTGAAAATGGTTATATTGTTTGCATGTTCCGGAACAATCCAGATACAATGACTCCTTATATCGATCGAAATGTTTTTTGTATGATGAAGGACTTTGTTAAGAAGAATAATATAAAATTTGAACCAGTTCGTATATTACAAGATGGTACAGATCAAGATAAATCTAAAGAAGAAATTAAAACTGAAGTTGAAATGTTAAGAAGACAATTTTCAGAACACTTCTATGACTCTTCATCTAATAATTCTAACACTGATAATAAAGGAGAAAATCAAATACAGAAATCAATTCAAGATATGACTGAAAATAGAACTGTAATGGTAAATTTAGAAATGGATATTAACAATTCAAATTCTTATATTGAAGATACAAGTATGACATATGAAGAAAGAAAGAAAGCTCAATATTCAAGAGTTGTACGTATGTATTTTAGTTTACTTGAACAGTATCCAAAAGCAATGTTTAATATTGCTGAAGATTCTGAATTCATCAATATAGATAGTATTACACTCGCATATGCAATTACTACACATAAATCTCAAGGTTCACAATTTCCATTTGTTATTGCATTTCTTGATGGAAAGATTAATCCTTTCATTACTATTAATAATGTCTATACTATGTTAAGTAGAGCACAAGATCATCTTGATATTGTAACAGAATCAATTGAATTAATTAATGGTGTATGTCTGAATAAAAGACGATATGTGTACGATAAGTTATATCAAAGAATAAACGAAAAGTTACCAAAAGAAATTCTATTATTAGAGCAGGTTGAAGAAATAGTTGAAGAATTTGAATCATCTAATATCGATGATTTTGACGAAATTGATGAAGATGACTATGAATATTATGATTAAAACTTAAAAGAAAATAATAGAAAATAAGAGAATTTGTGTGTGATAATGTAATATAAGATAATTTGGTGTGATAATGTAATTTAATAGAATTTAAATAAATGAAAAATTAACGATTAATTTTTACCAAAATGGATCCTTCAATGAAGAGAACGTTATATAAATTTTCAAGGCCTATGATAGAAAATAATACAAAAAACAGTGAATATAATAATATAATACATTCAAATTTATCAAAATATCGATATGAAGAAATAAAAAACGAAATTTTATGTTATTTAATGCAATTGAATTTTAAAATTTCGTTATTTGAATTTACATTTATTGATGAATGTTTAGATCTAGATTCATATAACCAAATAAACATTGTTGTATCAATTGATAGATCTACAAATGGAAAAATAAAAATTAACTCATTTCGTGATTTTCTATATTCAGTGGGATGTTTTCGTAATATAAAATGTGAAAACGAGAGTATAACATGTCTATTTAAATCATATTCTGATATTGTAAAAGTTGTTTTTATAAAAACAAATTCATCAGAAAGTGCATATTTATATTATTCTTTTGGTATTACAATGTTTTTAGAAAGAATTGCAGATTATCTTGGATTAACAATGACAAAAAATGGTCTATATTTAAATATAAAAGGTGATTTGATTAGAACATTTGGTTTGAAACAAAATGTTTCATTGAACTCAATATATGCTAAAATATTAATTTCCGATAGAATTTACGATATATTGGAACATTTAGGTATAGACAAAAATAAATATAAGAATGAATTTGCTTCTAGTGATGAAATATACAATTTAATCAAAGAAAGTTCATATTACAAAGAATCAATATTTCAAAATAATAAAGAAAAATTAGATGAAGACGAAATGACTACATTTCATTTGTTTTTACTTGATGACTTAAATTCAAATGCTGATTTTGTTTCTCTATTGAAGCGAATTAAAAATGCAAACATATTGGGTGCTAAAATGTCACCAATTTTATATATTAAAAATGATACAGATGAACTTGATGATTTATAAAAATTTAAAGGTAAAGGTGTAATGGAAAATTGGAAAAATAAAGGAAATTGGAGAGTGAAAAATTGGTTCAGTATGAATTATTTGGTTATGATAAAGTTTAATTATTTGAAAAAATGATTTTTATGAAAATATAAAATAATAAAATTGATATGATTAATCCACGATTTTATAATTTAATCAATCAAAATTTAAGAAATCAACAATTTACAAATTTAACAATACAAAAATTTACGACAATACAAAATTATAATAATTTCAAAAATTCAAGTCAAGAACAAATTTCAGAGATTGATGAGATAATTTTCGATTTAGAAGATTGTATTGAATTGAAAGATAATGAAAATAAAGAAAATGTTGAAAATAAAGAAGATGATGAAAATAAAGAAAATGATGATAAAAAATTAAAAGATCATACAAAGCTTCTAAAACATTTAATATCAAATCAATTTTTCAATCGTGGTCACGTTTGCATTCTTGATTCGATAGCAGAAGAACATGAAGTTGAAAAAATTGATTCGTACTTAGAATTAACAATGGACAATCTATCAAAAATCTATAAAAAGAAGGACGGTGATATTGAAGATGATAATGTCTCCATTAAAACAAAAATATCGATAAAATCACAATGTGGATCCATTGAAAGTAAAGAAATAAAAGAAATAAAAGAAATAAAAGAAATAAAAGAAATAAAAGAAATAAAGACAAGTTTATGTTCAGTTGATATGAAATCCGATGGTTACCAAGACTCCATTCATGACTCTAGTACACACAATGGTTCTGATTTTGAAAAAATATCATTATCTGACAGATTATTTCATAGCTCATCACCAAAAAAAGATTCATCTTTTCAAACATTACAAACTATACAGACATCTACAAATATCGAGAAAATGAATTTTGTAGACGTTGGTGTAGTACTATCATCACTTGGTATATTTCGTCGATTTATTTCTTAATTTTATAAGTATTTATGAGTATATTTTTAACTATGTTATTGCATAGTTATTTTCTTAATTTTAGATGTAATTTTTTACATATATTACTATTTTTTACATATATTACTGTTTTTTACATATATTACTATTTTTTACATATATTACTATTTTTTACATATATTACTATTTTTATATATATTACTATTTTTTACATATATTACTATTTTTTACATATATTACTGTTTTTTACATATATTATACTATATACTATACTTTCTACATTTTTTGAAGAGAAAAATAATAGTAATATATATAATAGTAATATAATGTTATATTTGAAATTTCAAATATATAAGAAGGACTGTATAGGAGACGTATATAAGGAATATGTAGTCTAATAAGTATACTTTTTAAGAAATGTAAATAAAATCAATATCCAGGAGTATAAACTAGAAATTTACATTCCGAAAATACGTCATGAATAGCTATCGAAAATGTCATTTTTTGACCAACTTGGACCTGTTTTCACTGGGCTCCTACACAGTCTCACTTTCACTTTTTCGGTAATTTTGTAAT
>VFQO010001137.1_pt1 | contig 22119 bp, 23 predicted proteins | sample 3512331 | NCBI WGS metagenome assembly VFQO01 (sample SAMN10412371, study PRJNA504923) | tailings metagenome | isolation source: Replicate 3 from Balatoc abandoned mine | place: Philippines: Itogon, Benguet | collected 2017-08-28 | reverse complement strand
CGCTGCGCCAGTTTCATGAGCAGGCGGCCGCGTTCGGTGGGCGTCATGCGGCCCCAGGGGCCATCGAGTGCGGCGCGGGCGGCGGCCACAGCGAGATCAATCTCGGCGCTGCCGCCGCGCGCCAGGTGACCCAGCAGTTCGCCGGTGGCTGGCGCATGCGTGGGCACGGTGCGCCCGTCGGCCGAGGCGACCCACTGGCCATCGATGAAATGCCGGTGCGTCTGGGCCACGATGGGGCTGCCGGTTGGCATGCTCAGGCGGCCAGGTACGGCGGGGATGGCGGCGATGGTGGTCATGGGTTTGTCTCCGATGGTGCGTGGAATGCGGGCATTGTGGAAAGCCGAGACCCTGGCCGGAATTGCTTTTGCGCGAAGCGTGCATTGCCGAGGCCGCAACACGTCCGTTGCGTGGGGCTTAACTCTGCTTTGCCCACTTCGGAATGGTCGAACCCCGCCATCGGGCGGACACTGCGCCGGCATCGGCCCAAGACCGCCCCGGTCGTCACATTCGAGGAGACAAACCATGCAACGTCCCACCGCCATCCTCTCGGCACTGGCCTGCGCTACGGCGCTGGCTTCGTTTGCGCTGCCCGCCCAGGCGCAGGAGCGCACCATCAAAATCTACGGCATGGGCGCCAAGAGCGGCGTAGTGCGCATCTTCGGCATACAGAGCGAGGCCGCCATGCAGGCTGCGGCCGAGCAGATCAACGCCGCAGGTGGCGTGACGCTGGGCGATGGTGCAAAGGCGAAGATCGTCATCGAATACCTCGACGACCGCTGCAACGCGGAAGAGGGGATCAACGTGCTGCGACGCATCGCCGCACAGCCCGACGCCATCGTGGCTGTTGGCCCGACCTGCAGCAACGTTGCCGAGCCGGTGTTCGGCATCCTGCAGAAGAAGGCCGGCGACGCGAGCGACTCGGGCATCCAATTCCCGCTGTACACCGACGTGGCCGCCAAGGGCGGCTTGGCCTCGATCTCCGAATGGTCGTTCCGCAACGTGCCCAGCGAGGCTGCCATGTACAAGTCGGTGTTCGAGTGGGTGGGTACCACCCGCAAGGAACTCAAGACCTTTTGGGGCGGTGTCGAGAAGGATTTCGCGCACAGCAACGCCACCTACAACGTGATGAAGGACAACGCTAGCAAGGTCGGCCTGGAAGTGCTGGGTCAGAGCGAATGGCTGCTCGCCGACACCACCTTCAGCACCCAGGTGCGCGAGATGAAGCGCGCCAACCCCGACGTGGTGGCGATCTCGGCCCACCCGTTCACCACCTGCGGCGTGCTCAAGGAAATGCAGCGCCAGGGCGTCAAGCCTAAGCTCATAATCGGACTCACCAGCTCGTCAAGCATGGAGACATTGCAAGGCTGCGCGCAGCAGGCCGAAGGCATCATCATCCCCACCAGCTTCGCGCCGGTGACGGCCGAGGCCAAGGCCGCGGCCGAGGCGGTGGCGGCGAAGAAATCCAACATGGACCTACACAACGCAGCCGCCTGGGAGAACATCTTCACACTCAAGAAGATCATCGAAGAGCAGAAGATCATGGGCAAGCCCGAGACGGTGGCGGCCGACCGCCAGAAGATGCGTCAGGGCCTGGCCGCGCTCAAGCAGACCCAAGGCTTGCTCGGTCCGGTCGAGCGCGCGGCCGACCGTGAGGCCATCAAACCCTTCTTGTTCGTGCAGGCCAAGGGCGGCGCCTGGACTGTGGCCCACAAGCCCTGAGCGGCCTTTTGGTTCGAGAAGCGGGCGCCCCGTGAGGGGCGCCCTGGCCGTCCACACCTTGCCTTCGCGCCATGACCTACCTCGACTTCCTGGACCTGCTCCAGTCGGTGATCGACGGTGTCCTGTTCGGCACCATCTATGCACTGATCGGCATCGGCTTCACGCTCATCTTTGGCGTGATGCACAAGATCAACCTCTCCTATGCCGCTGCGTCGGTGGGGGCGGCCTACCTGAGCCTGCTCATCGTGCAGAGCGCGCCGCCCGCGCTGGTGTTCCTGGCCGCGGCACTGGTGGGCGGGGTACTGGGCGCACTGGTGTATCTGATCTGCTTTCGCTTCCTGCCGCTGAACAAGCCGCTGGCCACGCTGATGAGCACCGTGGGCATGTTGCTGCTTATCGAGGAGGCCATCGTGCACGCTACCGCCGGCATGCCGCAGAACTACCCCGCCATGTGGGTGGGCTCCAACATCGACATCGGGCCGTTGTCGCTGCGCGGCGATCTGCTGTTCGTGTTTTTGCTGGGTTGCGCCGCCATGGTGGGCCTGACTCTGCTTCTCAAGCGCACGCGCCTGGGCCTGGCCACGCGCGCGGTGTCGCAGCAGGGTACTGCCGCGCGCCTGTGCGGCATGAACATCACCACCACCAACCTCAGCACATTCGTGATCGCCGGCTTCCTGGGCGGCACGGCAGGTGCGATGGCGGGGGCCGCCATCGGCGTGCTGTCCCCGCTGCTTACGCTTCCGCTGACCGTCAAGGGCCTGGTGGTCACCGTCATCGGCGGCCTGGGCAGCATCCCGGGCGCCATCTTGGCCGGCCTGCTTGTGGGCGGCTTCGAGAACCTGTTCCAGTTCTGGCGCGGCGTGAGCGAGCGCGATATCTACGTGATGCTGTTGCTGTTCGCTTTCCTGGTGTTCCGGCCCGGTGGCCTGTTCACCCCACCGGCCGGCCGCGACTGACGAGGACACGCACATGGACTTCTACCTTGGTCTGGCCCAGGTGATCGGCGTGCACACGCTGCTTGGCCTGTCGGCTTGGTGCGTGCTTCACACCGGTCAGGTGTCGCTCGCGCAAGGCGGTTTCTTCGCCGTCGGCGCCTACACGGCGGGCATGCTCACGTCCATGGCGGGCTGGCCGCTTTGGCTCGCGTTGCCCGCGGCCTCGCTGATCTCGGCCGTGGTGGCCATCGCGGTGGGTTTTCCGGCGCTGCGCGTCAAGGGCCTGATGTTGGTGGTGGCCACCACCGCCTTCGCTGAGATTGTGCGGTTGGTGTTCTTCAACCTCACCTGGCGCGTACGCGGGCCCGACGGCGCGCCCGTGGGCCCCGACGGCAGCCTGGGCTTCGGCGGCATCCGCTACTTTCCGAGCAACGGTTGGACCTCGGCTGAGATCGTGGCGCTGATCTGGGGCCTTGTGGCGCTGGTGATGCTGGTGCTCGCCTGGCTCGACCGCACCCGTGTGGGCACGCTGTGGCGCGCCGTGGGCGAGGACGAAGTGGCCGCGCAGAGCGTGGGCATCAACCTCACCGCGGCCAAGGTGTCGGCCTTCGGTATCGGCGGGGCCATTGCCGGGTTGGCGGGCAGCGTATTCGCCCACTACACCACCCACATCGAGCATTCCAACTTCACCATCCTGCTGGCTACTTTTGCCATTGCCTATCCCATCTTGGGCGGGCTCTCCAGCCTGTTCGGCACGGTGCTCGCGGTGGTCTTCATCCAGGGCTTCCTCATCGAGGGCCTGCGCTTCCTTGGCGACTGGCGCAGCCTGCTGTTCGGTGCGCTGATCCTGCTGATGATGCTGGTGCGCCCGAGCGGCATGCTCACCGTGCCGCTGAACCGCCTGCTGCGCGGTGCACCACCGCCCGAAGGTGCGGCCAGTACGTCGACGAAGGAGAAGGCCCATGCTTGAACTGCAGCAGCTCAGTCGGCATTTCGGCGGCGTCAAGGCGCTCGATCAGCTCGACCTCACGGTGCGCCAGGGCGAGATCCTGGGTCTCATCGGTCCCAACGGCTCGGGCAAGAGCACCACGGTCAATCTGATCGCAGGCTTGTACGCACCCACCACCGGCCAACTGCGCTTCAAGGGGCAGGACATCGGGCAGTTGCCCGTGCACGAGCGCGCCGCGCTGGGCATTGCGCGCACGTTCCAGAACATCCGCCTGTTCGGCAACCTGACCGTGTGGCAGAACGTATGGGCTGCGCGCGTGGTGCGCGAGACTGGATGGTCGGGCCTGCGCGCGCGCTGGCTCGCGCCGGGCCGCCAGGCGCGCGATGAGGTGCAGCGCCTGCTGGCCTTCAGCAACTTGGCCGACAAGGCCGACATGCTCGCAGCCAACCTGGCCTTCGGCGAGCAGCGCCGCCTCGAACTGGCGCGCGCCGCGGCCTCTGGCGCCGAACTGCTGCTGCTCGATGAGCCGGCCGCCGGCATGAACGCCGAGGAGATCGAAGAGCTCGACCAACGCATCCGAGCGCTGCGCGACCGCGGTCACACCATCCTTCTCATCGAGCACCACATGGAGTTGGTGATGGAGGTCTGTGACCGCGTTGCGGTGCTCAACTTCGGCCGCAAGATTGCCGAGGGCACCCCCGCCCAGGTGCAGCAGGACGCGACTGTGCGCGCGGCCTACCTGGGCGCCGACGACATCGAGGCCCGTGCGGCCTGAGAGGACACGACCATGCTGACCATCGAAGGACTCGCCACCGCCTACGGCAAGATTGAGGCGCTCAAGGGCGTTAGCCTGACGGCCAACGGCGGGCAGGTGACTTGCCTTCTCGGCCCCAACGGCGCGGGCAAGACCACGTTGATGATGACGGTGGCGGGCATCCTCAGGCCCAAGGCCGGCTCGATCCGCTTCGACGGCGAGGAGCTGGTGGGAAAGAGTAGTGCCGACATCGTGGGCCGAGGCCTGGCCTTGGTGCCCGAGAATCGCCTGGTGTTTCCCGCGCTGAGCGTGCGCGAGAACCTCATGGCCGGCGCGTTCCGCCGGCGCGACCGTCAGGGCATCCGCGACGACATCGACCACATGTTCGTGCGCTTCCCGCGCCTTAAGGAGCGCGTCGACCAGATGGCTGGCACCCTCTCGGGCGGCGAGCAGCAGATGCTGGCGGTGGCGCGCGCGCTCATGTCGCGCCCGCGCATGCTGTTGATGGACGAGCCCTCGGTGGGCCTGGCCCCGCTGGTGGTGGCCGAGATCTTCGCCATCATCCGCCAGCTGCACATCGAGGGCGTGAGCATCTTCCTGGTGGAGCAGAACGCGCACATGGCGCTGAAGGTGGCGCAGCACTTCTACCTGATGGAGCAGGGCCGCGTGACCTTCTCGGGCGACCCGGGTACGATGAGCAGCGACGACGTGATCCAGCGCGCCTATCTCGGTCAGCGCAAGGCGGCCTGAGGACCGGGGCGCGCGGTGGTGGACCTGCTGCAGCTCACCCTTGATGGTTGGCTCGAAGGCTCGGCCTACGCGCTGGTGGGGCTGGGCCTGACGCTGACCTTCGGCACGCTGCGCCGCCTCAACCTCGCCTACGGCGCCACAGCCATGCTGGCGGCCTACGTGGGCGCCTGGCTGTTCGCGCGCCAGGGAGCCTCAGCGTGGGCGGTGGCGCTGTGCGTCGTCGGACTGGCCGCGCTGATCGGCCTGTACGTGGAGCGCCTGTGCTTCGGCGCCCTCGGCTGCGGCGCGCCCGACGCCAGCCGCGGCAGCGCCGGCGGCACCGGTTTCGACGGGCGCGAGGTGGTGGCGCTGGCCTCGAGCTTCGCGATTTGGATGCAGCTCGAGCAGCTTGCGGTGAACCTGCTGCCGCGCCACCTCAATGCGTTTCCCCACCTGTCGCTGGGCACCGAATGGAGCCTGCTGGGCCTATACCTGCGGCCCGACCGGGTTCTCATCGCTGCGCTGGCGGTGGGGCTCACGCTGGCGCTGGCGAGCTGGCTGCAGCGCACGCGCGGCGGGCTGGCCTGGCGCGCCGCGGCCACCCAGCGTACCGCCGCTGGCCTGTGCGGCATCGCGGTGGGACGGGTACAGGCCACAGCCTTCGTCGTGGCCTGCGCGCTCTCAGGCGTGGCCGCGTTCGCGGTGCTCGCCATCGAGGGACAGCTCACGCCCATGCTGGGCATGTGGATGCTCACCAAGGGCTTGGTGGCGGCCATGATCGGCGGCCTGGGTCGGGTGCGCGGTGTGTTATGGGGTGGCTGGGTGCTGGGCATCGTCGAAGCCCACGCGCAGGCGGCATTCGGCGCCATCGGCCGCGAGTTCGCCACCTATGCGCTGTTGTTCGCGGTGCTGGTGCTCGGGCCGGCCGGGCGTGGCGGTCTGGTCGGCAGGAGCGCGCATGCCGCTTGACCAGGCCATCGGGCTCGCCACCGACATCGCGGTGCTCTCGCTGCTGGCGCTCTCGGCCTACCTCGTGCTTCTGGTGGGCCGCATCTCGTTCGGTCAGCAGGCTTACTTCGGCATCGGCGCCTATGCCTCGGGGCTTGCCTCCACGCTGGCACAGTGGCCGCTCGGGCCGTCTCTGCTGCTGGGCATGGCGGTGGGGGCGGCGTTGTCGGTGCTGCTGGCCTTTCCCACGCTGCGCCTGTCGGGCCTGAACTACGCGGTGGCCACGCTGGCGCTGGCCGAGATGATGCGCATCGGCCTGCTGAGCTGGAACTTCACCCGCGAGGTCGACGGTTCGTTGGTGGGACCGCAGGGCGCCGAGGGCTTCCGCGACATCCGCTGGCTCCTGGAGAACGACGTCTCGCCCGCCGGTTTCCTGGTGCTATGTGTGTCCGTGCTGCTGGCCGTACTGCTGTTCTTGGCCTGGCTGCGACCGCGTCGATTGGGTGTGGCGCTGCGCCAAGTGGGGCACGACGAGACCCTGGCCGCCGGTCAGGGACTTCCGGTGCTGCGCCTGCAGCTGCTAGCCATCGGTCTGGCTGGTGCGGTGGCCGCGCTCGGGGGCGGGCTTTATGCGCACCGCGCCACCTATATCGAGCCCGCGTTGTTCGACCCCATGCTGGGTGTGCACGCGGTGGGCTACGCGCTCATCGGCGGCCTGGGTGTCGCGCTCGGCCCGCTCATCGGGGTGGCCTTCGACATCGGCCTGCTGGAGGCCACCAAGGTGTTCGCCGGCTGGCGCATGGTGGTGTTCGGCGGCCTGGTGGCGCTGTTTCTGCGGTTCCGCCCGCGCGGCCTGCTGGACGAAGCCACGGTACACCGCCTGTGGTGCTGGATGAGGAGACCTTCATGATGAAACCCCTGTGCATGGCCGCGGCCCTGTTGTCCTTGTTCGAACCGGTAGCCGCGCAAACGCGGCGCCCGCAGCTCGACCTGCATTGCCAAGCTCACGGCATGGGCCCGAAGCTCGACTGCCGAGTGCGCCTGCGCGGCGCCGACGGCACGCCCCTGACTGGTGCGTCGGTCACGCTGGGCGCGTCCATGCCGTCGATGCCGATGGCCCATTCGGTGCGCCCGGTGCGCGCGGCGGCGGGCGACGCGCCGGGCGAATACCGCGGCCAGCTCGCGCTCGAGATGAGCGGTGTCTGGGCCATTGAGATCGATGTGACAGGCCCCGTGCGCGACCGCGTGGTGCGCGTGCTCATGGCCGAAGAATGCGCGGGTGAGGACCGCTGCCCTGCGCCACCCGCGCGCGCCGACGCCGGCGCTCAGCCGCACAAGCACTGACTGCCTTTCCCATCCATTCATTGCCAGGAGAACCCCGATGTCATCCCCTTCCCCCCTGCTCGGCGGCCGTACCGTCATCATCACTGGCGCGGCCACCGGCATCGGTCAGGCCTTCGCGTTGGCCTGCAGCGCCCATGGAGCCCACGTGGTGGTGGCAGACATGGGTCCGGCTGAACAGACCATGGACCTGCTGCACCGCGCTGGCGCGCAGGCACTTTATGTACGCGCCGACGTGAGCGACGACACCTCTACCCAGGCCATGGCTGAGGCCGCGATGGAGCGCTTTGGCCGCATCGACGGCCTGATCAACAACGCGGCCTATTTCCGCGAGGTCAAGCTCACCGATTTCGAGGCCATCGACCCGGCGCAGTGGGACCGCATATTCGCGGTCAACGTCAAGGGCGTGTGGAATTGCTGCAAGGCGGTGATGCCCGCGATGCGCGCGCAGGGCAGCGGTGCCATCGTCAACATCGCGTCGGTGGTGGCGGTGGCCGGCCAGCCGGGATACCTGCACTACGTCGCTACCAAGGGGGCGGTGCTGTCGATGACCAAGGGCCTGGCCAAGGAGGTGGGCCAGCACGGCGTGCGGGTCAACTGCATCGCACCGGGCTTTGTGATCACGGACGCCACGAAAAACCGCCCCATCGAATGGCAGCAGTCGTTCTTGAAGGCGCGCGCCATCGGCCGTGAGCAGCGACCCGACGACCTGGTGGGCACCGCGGTCTACATGCTGTCCGACCTGTCCGGCTTCGTGTCGGGCCAGACGCTGGTGGTCGACGGCGGCCACATCATGTATTGAGCCCGCGCGGCATGCACGGAGGTTCCCCTTGAGCGACATCGTCCTGCACCACTACGGTCTGTCCCCTTTCTCCGAGAAGGTGCGCACCACCCTCGGCCTCAAGCGCATGGCCTGGCGCTCGGTGGATGTCGCGCCCCTGCCCCCGCGGCCGCTGCTGGCCGCGCTCACCGGGGGCTACCGTCGTATCCCGGTGCTGCAGATCGGCGCCGACATCTACTGCGACACCAACGCCATCCTTCCCGCGCTGGAGCGCCTGCAGCCCGGGCCCCCCATCTACCCGAGCGGGCACGAAGGCCTGATCCGAGGCCTGTCCTTCGCCTGGGAGCGTGCAGTGTGGATTCCCACCATAGGCGTGCTGGTGCACTACATCGGCGATGCACTGCCGCCCGAGTTCATCAAGGACCGCAAGGAAGGTTACTTGGGCATTGACATCAGCAAGCCCGCGATGGCGCCCGACCTGCCGCATCATTTGCAGGTGCTGCACGCGCAGTACGGTTGGCTCAAGCAGGCGCTGGGCGCCGCGCGTGAGCGCGGCCATCGTTTCCTGTTCGGCGACACGCCGAGCGCGCTCGACTTGGCCTGCTGGCAGACCACCTTCCTGTTGCGCAAGAACGCTCCGCCCGAGGTAGATGCCCTCGCCGGTCTGGGGGGCCTGGAGCCCTGGTATGACGCCATTGCCGCGATCGGCCACGGCGACTCGCTGCCCATGACGCCTGAAGATGCGCTGGCCCAGGCGCAAGCGAGCGCCCCCGTGCCGGTGACCCACCTGCGGCCCGATGGCGACCCGGCGGGTCTGCGCGCCGGCATTGCGGTGGTTGTCACGCCCGACGACAACGCCCGCGTGCCAGTGAGCGGTACGCTGGTGGCCGCGAGCGCCGCTGAGGTGGTGATCCACCGCCGCGACCCCGACGCTGGCGACCTGCACCTGCACTTCCCACGGCTGGGCTTTGACGTGATGTCCGCCTGATTCTTCCCAGACGACAAACCGGAGACACCCCCATGAGCCTGGACGCCAACAAGCAACTCTGCCGCGACTACTTCACCGCCTTCCTGCGGCGCGACGTCGCATGGATGCAGAAGCACATTGCTCCCGGATTCATTCGCCACGACCCCGGCCTGCCGTTTGAGGTGCGCGGCCCGGCGGGCGTGCTTCAGCTGCACGACGCGCTGATGCCCGCCTTCCCCGACATGCGGCTACCGCTGGAAGACTTCGTGGCCGAAGGCGAGAAGGTGCTGGTGCGTCTGCGCGTGCAGGGCACACACACCGGCGCGTTTGGTGACCTCGCCGCCACCGGGCGGCGCATCGACATTGGCGTACTTGACTTGTTCCAGATCCGCGACGGCGTCCTCATCGAGCACTGGGCGCTGCTTGACAACCTGGGCATGCTCAAACAGCTTGGCGCACTTCCAGCCTGACAACCCACGCGGACACACCACCATGCAACTGCTGGCCAACACCACCTCACCCTACGTGCGCCTGGCGCGCATGGCGCTCATCGAGAAGGGCATCGACATCGTGCCTACCATCGTCGACCCCTGGGCAGACGACGCCCGCCTGCGCGCGGCCAACGCCGCCACGCGCGTGCCCACGCTGGTGCTCGACGACGGCATGCCGTTGGCCGAGAGCCTGCTCATCGTGCAATGGCTCGAGGCCACCCGTCCCGAGCGGCCGAGCCTGCTGGGCAGCGATCCGGCAGGCGTGCTCTCACGCGTGGGCGTAGCGCTGGGCGTCATCGATGCGGCGGTGCACACCATCATCATCCGCAAGGTCACCGCACCCACGCTCTTCGACGAGACGCCTGTGGGCCTGCGCCGCCGCCGCACAATGGCCGAGGGCATGCAGCGACTGGAGGCCATGGTCGAAAGCGCCACGCTGCGTGCCGGTAGCACACCCACGCTGGACGTGCTGGCTGCGATCGACGCGCTCGACTACCTCGACTTCCGTTTCACCGATGCGCCCTGGCTGCCGGCTATGCCCTCGCTGCGCGCTCTGGCCGCCTCGTTGGACGGGCGGGCGTCGGTGCGCGATACGCGCCCGCACTGAACGCGCGCAGCACCTGCTCAGCGCGCGGCCGCTAGCAGGCGCTGCGCCCGCTCGAGCACCGGGCGGTCGATCATCGCGCCGTCGAGCTGCACCGCTGCGCCGTCGCCTCCAGCTGCCACAACGCGGTGCGCCCAGGCCAGTTCGGCGGCAGTGGGTACGAACGCCGCGTGCACCGCGGCCACCTGGCGCGGGTGGATACACAGCTTGCCGCCAAAGCCCAGCCTGCGGGCCTCGTGCAGGTCGGCCGCGAGTGCGGCTTCGTCGTCCAGACGCGCGGTCACACCATCGAGCGGGGCCGGCAGTCCAGCCATGCGCGCAGCCCACACCAGTGATGACCGCGCGTGGCGCAGCGCCTCGCGGTCCTCAGGGTCGATGCCGCCAATGTCCAGCGCGTAGTCAATGCTGCCGAATGCCAGACCCACCACCTGCGGCACCGCGCCCAGGCGCGGTGCGAGGTCGATGCCACGGGCCGATTCGATCAATGCGATCACGCGTGCCCTGGCGGGCAAGCCACGCAGGCCGTCCACCGTTTCGGCCTTGGGGCACACGATACCCAGCGCTGGCAGCGTGTTCCAAAGCCACAGATCGATGTCAGCATCGGGCGACGTCAGGGAGTTGATACGCAGCCACAGCGAGCCCGGGCGCGCCTGCGACAGGCGCTCTGCGGCATCGGCCAGCGCGTCGCGCGCCGCAGCCTTGTCAGCGCTGGCCACCGCGTCTTCGAGGTCGATGATCACCGCGTCGGCGCCGCTGTTCAAGGCCATTTTCAGGCGGTCGATGCGGGTGGCGGGCAGAAATAGGGCGCTGCGCGGCGCGCGAGTGTCGGTGTGCATGGCGCGATCATCCGCAGGCGCGCGCCCCTGCGCCATTGCCCGAGCGCTAAGCCAGCCTTGCCCTGGCCGCAAGCCCGCTCAGGCACCCATCGCGGGTGGTTCCTGCTGGGCGCAGGCCTGCAGGTGCCGCACCAGAGCACCGAGTGCGGATGTGGGCTCCACCGCGGAACGTGTGCACAGCAGCATGCGACGCCAGGCCCAGGTGTCGGTGATCGGCAGCACGCGCAGGTTCATCGACTGAGCGGTACCGCGCGCGGCCTGCATCGGCAGCACGCCGATGCCCAACCCTGCCTCGACCGCGCGGCACACTGCCTCGAAGCTGCGCACTTGCACGCGCAACGCCATCGGTCGCATGAGTTCGGTGGCATGCGCCTCAAGTAGTCGGGTGAGCGTGCTGCCGCCTTCCAGGCCCACCAGATCGTGGTCGAGCAGGTCACTGAAGCTCACGCGCTCGGGCAGGGCAAGCGTGGGCGGTGCCACCGCGGCGAGCTGGTCGTGGCGGTACGGCAGGCACACCAGGCCCGAGGTGTCCCCGCCCTCGACAACCACGCCGAGGTCGATGTCGCCGCTGCGCAACTTGCGGATGGCGTCGGCGCTCCAGCACTCTTCGAGCACAAGGCGGATGTCAGGTCGCGTGGGCTGGAAGCCGGCGATGTCGGCTGGCAGAAACTGCGCCATGGCTGAGGTATTGCCGTGGATGCGCAGCACCGCGGTGTGGCCAGAGCTATAGTTGGTCATCTCGGCGCGCATATGGTGCACGCTGGCAATCACCTCGCGCGCAAGCACCAGCAAGCGCTCGCCTGCGGCCGTGAGGTCCAGCCCTCGCGAATGCCGTTCGAACAGCTGCGCCTTGAATTGATGTTCAAGGAGCGACAGGCGCCGGCTGGCCGCTGGCACGGTGATGAAGCTGGCCTCGGCCGCGCGCGTGAGGTTGCGGGTCTCGGCCGCGCGGACGAAGAGCACCAGGGAGTCGAGGTCGGGCAGCATGGGCGGGCACGCAGGTAAGCCCCAAGTATCCCCCTGCCACTGAGCGATACACCCGACCCTGCCTCGGTGAAAACCCGGACCTGCACGGCGCGCAAGCCTGCGTTTGCCGATCGGCAATGGCCGCAGTCCCGGTCGCGCCGCACACTGCACGCATGCCGTGGCAGATCACGACGGAGGAGACCATGCGACTCAAAGAAAAGACCATCATCGTCACCGGCGCGGCCAGCGGCTTCGGCGCCGGCATTGCGCTGGCCTGCGCGCGCGAGGGCGCGCACGTGGTGCTGGCCGACATCAACGAAGCCGGTGCACGCGACGTGGCCACACGCTGTGGCGGACGCAGCATTGGCGTTCGCTGTGACGTGACTTCGCGCCGTGACGTGGCCGAATTGGTGGCGGGTGCGCGCGAACGTTTCGGCCATATCGACGTGGTGGTGAACAACGCAGGCTGGACGCACCGCAACCAGCCGCTGCTCGACGTGGACGAGGCTACCTTCGACCGCGTTTTCGCGATCAATGTGAAGTCGATTTACCACATGGCACATGAGGTGGTGCCGGTGATGCGCGCTCAGGGCGGTGGCGTGATCCTCAACGTGGGCTCGACCGCCGGTATCCGGCCGCGGCCGGGCCTCACCTGGTACAACGCCAGTAAGGGTGCGGTCAACCTGCTGTCCAAGTCGATGGCCGTGGAACTCGGCCCTGATCGCATACGCGTCAACGCCATCTGTCCCGTCATCGGGGAGACCGCGATGCTCGAAGCCTTCATGGGCGTACCCGATACGCCCGAGAACCGCGCCCGCTTCATCGCCACCATACCACTTGGTAGGTTGTCACGGCCCGACGACGTGGCCAACGCCACGGTGTTCCTTGCCAGCGATGAAGCAGCCTTCATCTCGGGCGTCGAGTTCCCCGTGGACGGTGGACGCACCGCATGAGGGGCTAGGAGTATTGATCTTCACATCGACAATCTGCCGATGTCGACATTCGCAGGCTACGGGACTTCGCCCTCGCAATGTGTGCGCTTACCATCGGGATGTCCTGCGCGTCAATGGCTGCTGTGTGTCATGGTCCGCGTATGTTCGATCAATGGATGAAAGAAGAGCACGGAAGCAGGCCTAAGCCAAGTTTGTTGGCATCGTAGAAGATGCATTGGTTTGCGAAGCGCTGCCAGCGCGCTGGCAGCACTTCGGGGATGTGTACGAGCGCGACCACTTGCTGCAGCCTGATGCTGTACTGGTAGCCCATTTCGCACAATGCCTCCACAGTTTGCGTGATCGCCCCAATGTGGTGGACATCCGTAACCTAGGTCTAGTCGGCGCGATTGAACTGCAGCCACGACCCGGGCGCCCTGGAGAGCGCGCGATGGCGGTTTTTCTGGAATGCTGGCGACAAGGTCTGCTAGTTCGTACCACTGGGGACACCATCGCCCTGTCGCCGCCGCTGATCATCAAGCCAGAGCAGGTGGACGAGATGATTTCGATCGTGAGTTTTGCGATCGAACAGTGCCAATAGACAATCCAAACTCGCCGGTTGTTGTCGGCCTGTGGATTCGGTGTCGCTCATTGCTGGCTGGTGGCCGATAATTTGGGCGACGTCGATAGCCACTCGGCACGCAGTGCTTCTTCGCGACCTGAGTTTCAACAGGCGCAGTCAGCGTCGCCTGCTTGGCCTGCGCTGCCACCACAACCACATCCCGCTGAATCCGAACATGACGAGTGCGACGCCGCTGCCCAGGGTGATCCACCAGGTCATGGTCCCACCCAATTCGCCGACATGCAGCGGATAGATCCAGGAATAGGCGCGGGTCCCGGCATCCAGTGAGGCCCAGTGAGCCCGGACCATCACCGCCCCGGTCACCGGGTGCACCCACATCGAGCTCAGGCCGTTGGGATGGGGATCGTCGGGCGTGCGCAGGCGGATGCGCACCGGCTGCAGCTGCCCTCGGCCAGGCACTTGCACATAGCCCACCATCGCGTCGGGCTGCCATGCACGTGCCAGGGCGACCGCATTGTCGACACTGGCCGGGGCCTCGCTCAGTGGAGCGGACAGCGTCGGCATGGGCGTGGGGCGCTCGCTTGCCAGCGCCGATACGGCCATCGACAGCGGTCGCCATGCCATGTACGCACCGCTGAGCACGGTCACCAGCACGACCAGGCCCAGCGTGACACCGGCGACCCGATGCATGTCGTACAAGGTGCGTGCCCATCCGAAGCGCACCTGGACGGTCAGCGCCTGACGCCAGCGGCGTGGCCACCACAGCACCACCCCGGTGGCCAGCAGCAACACATAGGCCAGGGCCGCAAGCGCGAGGATCGCGCGTCCGGTCTGCTCAGCGAGCAAGGTGCTGTGCAGGGCAAACAACAGATTGAAGGCGCCCTCGGTGTCACCCAGTCGCCCCCGCTCCTCGCCGCTGTGGGGATCGATGTACACGGTCCCGTTCCAGGGCCCCGTGACGAACACCTGCAGCGTTTCGCCGGGCTCGCGCGGCGGCCTGAATGTGAAGGCCGCATCGGGCCCGTGCGCTTGCCGCAGGCGGGCGAGCACCGGGTCCAGTTTCCCGTCGCCCGGCCGGTCCGCCTGAAAGAGATGGGGACGCAAGGCCTCATCGATCGGCTCACCGAGGATCAACAGCGTGCCCGTGAGTCCCGAGAACAGCAGCAATGCGCCCAGGCTCAAACCCACCCAACGGTGCAGCTTGATCCACAGGCGCTTCAGATGCGCCGCGGTCATGCGTCAGAACTCGAAGGTGGCGGCAACGCGCAGGGTTCGCGGCAGGCCGGCCGACAGGTAGTTGCCGCCGGTACCCACCCAGTAATCGCGATCGGTTGCGTTGTCGATGTTCGCCTGCAACGTGACCGGTGTATTGGCCCAACGTGTGGCATAGCGCGTGCCGAGCGACAAGGTGGTGAACGACGGCACGTAGGCCTGGTTGAGGTTGTTCACCGCGCGTTTGCCGACGAAGTAGAGCCCGCCATTGAGAGACCAGCCCGGCACCGAGGGCACCCGGTATTCGGCAAACAGGCTGAGCGTGGACCGCGCGGTGTTCTCGGGCGTCTTGCCCAGTTCGGCGGCGTTGAAGTTGCTGACATTGGTGATCTCGGCATCGAGCAGCACGGCCGACGCGAGCACAGACCATTCGCGGCTGAGTTCACCGCCCAGCGACATTTCGAGTCCGCGATACCGACTGAGACCACCCAGCACGTCCCGGTTGCCGGCATCGACGGTCACCAATGGACGGCGGATCTCGAACAGCGCCGCCTGCGCCTGGAGTCCGTTGCCCAGCCGCGCCTTGACGCCGATCTCGCGCTGGCGGTTGACCGCCGGTGGCAATACCTCGCCGACATTGGCGCGGCCAAACCGGGCGGTGCCCCCTTCATCCAGGGCTTCGAGGTAACTGCCGTAGAACGACAGGTCGGGCGTTGCCTTGTAGATGACCGAAACGTTCGGCGAGGTTTCCTCGTATTTGAACTGGGGTCCGGTGCCGCTCTGGCTGCTGTAGCTGCCGCGGCGAACACCCGCCAGCAGTTGCCATTGCTCGCCGAGCCGCATGCGATCGAACACATAGAGGCCGCGGTCGGTGACACGGCTTTGGGCCGCGGCCGTCCAGTTGCCCGCGGCAATGGGGTCGATGACACGGGGCTGGTAGTAGTTCTGCGCGATGCCACTCACGGTGGGTGCGCCTTCGCCGCTGAAGCGACGCAGGTTGGACGTGGCGCCGAACGTGAGCTCGTGCGAAACCGCGCCGGTCTGTAGCGCGCCGACCACCTCCGCGCGTGCGTTGCTGTTGGCAAAGCGCTGATTGCGTTGATAGAAGACGCTCAGTGATGACGCGCCCGTCGCGAGATCGTTGATGGTCAGAGTGGAGAAGTTGCGATCGCGGACGGTCTCCGCATGGCCCGCCTCCAGCGTCAGCGCCCAGTTGGCAGCGAGATTGATGTCGGAGCGCAGCAGCACGTTTGTGGCTTCGGCGTTGTAGCGCTGCCACTCGCCCGCATGGTTCAAGCGGTTGTCCACGGGATCGGGCACCCCCTGCGCGTTGTTGAACACGATCGTGGCGGGCTCGCTGACATTCTTGCGGTAGTGCTCCACGTCGAGCTTGAGCGAGACGTCCGGGTTGATGCGCCAGTCGTGCGCCAGCGCAACCAGGCTGCGGTCGCCCTCGAACGCCTGGACGCCGACCTCTTGTGTGCCCGTGGCCACATTCAATCGAATGCCCTTGTCATCGCCCACGCCATAGCGCCGGCTGATGTCGACGTGAGCACCCACCGCACCGTGCTCATTGAGCGAGGTGGTCAGGCGGGTGATCGGCTCCGCGGTCGGGCGCTTGGTGACGAGGTTGACGATGCCGGAGGGCGGCACCAACCCATAGTAAAGCGATGCTGCGCCCTTGAGGACCTCGACACGCTCCTTGTTCTCCAGTGGCACATCGATCAGGTTCACGATCGGCAGTGAGCCGTTGAGACGGTAGTTGCGCTGGTTGTCGACCAGCAAGCCCCGTATGGCGATGTTGTCGTAGGTGGCATTGCCGATCTGGGCGTGCGAGACACCCGCCGTGTTTCGCAACGCGCCATAGAGCGTCGTCGAGCCCTGTGCCTCGATGACGGCACGGGTGATCGCCTGGTTGGTCAGGGGCACATCGAGTGGGTCCTGGTCGCGAAACGTACCGACCTGGATGTTGTTGCTGGTGAAAGAGCCGCTCTGGCCTGCCCGCACCTCCACCTGCTGCAACGTGGCGTTGCTGGTTTGTGCAGCGACGGTCAGGGGGATCAAGCAGGCCAGCAGGCCAGCCCATGCGATGGGATTGAGCGGTTCACGCAGAGCGGATGACAACATGGTTTTCGGGTTGTGTTTCGTAAGGGAACGGGTTCGATGAAGGGCTTCGCCGGCTTCGGCGGGGCGGCTGTGTAAGCACGCCAACTTTACAGCAAATGACACTGATTCCTATTCATATTTGATTTTGACGTCAATCGCCGCTCCCTGTTGCGGGGCGCTCAGCCCAGCGCCACCCAGTGGTTGTCCAGGCGCAGGGACGCGGTGAGCGAAACAGGCGCTGCGTCGATTGCCAACGTTTGTGAGCCCGCCGCCCACCAGCGGGCACCAGCGCATGCCAGCGCGACGGCATCCTGCAGCGCCAAGCGGCGCATGATTCGGCCCGCAGCGTCGGTGGCCAGCACCGCGTGGGCACGCGAGGCGCTCACCAAAAAGCCGCCGCCGGGACGCGCGCAGATGTCGCCCCCATAGCCCATGCCGCGTGGCATGTCGGGCGCAGCCTGCAAGCCACCGGCGCCCCAGATCGCCAGCAGGGGCGCATCACGGCGCAGGGCCTCGTCATCGTGCTCGGCTTGCAGGGCAATGCCCACTTGCCGACTCACCGGATCGAACGCCAAATGGCGGATGCTCAAGCGCGGGTCGGGCAGCCGCCATTGGCCGATCAGACGCCCGTCGCGCGCGTCCAGCGCCACCAGGGATGGGTCCATGCGCGCGAGGTTGCGATGGCTGCGCCCCGTCTCGCTCTGCGTGGGGATACCGCCGTTGGCCACCAGCAAGGCGCCCGCGGGCACCTCGCCCACGCGTTCGGGCAGGACCAGCATGGCATGCGGATCCATGCCATGGGTACGCCACTCGGCGCGCTTGGCCAGCGTGTCCGCATCGCGCACGCCGATCCAGCCGCTCGCGTCGGCTTGATCGGTTTCGGTGGTCCAGACCGTCCCCGCGCCATCGGCCGCGCTGGGCGGTGCGCGCAGCACATGGCCGTTGAGCCGGCGATCGTCGTCCACCCAGCACCACTGCGCCCGTGCACGCGCGGGGTGCCAGCGCAGCAGCCAGTCGCCCGGGCGGCGCGCAGCCACGAGCACACTGCCATCAGATTCGACGTCGAGACCGTGCGCGCGCGTGGGCAAGTCGATCGTTTCGCGAATCGACACCGCATCACCTTGCATGCGCAGAAGTCCGGCCCGATGCCGCCCCTCACTGACCCAGGTTGCCACCAACTGCGCGGACACATCCGCCCAGGCCGGCCAGCCGGCCAGGGCCCCGAGCAGGAGCAGGGCCTGTCGGCGCGTGGGCTGCTCAATCACCGTCGGCACTCGAAAAGCCCAGGTTCACCTCGAGGCGACCCGCCACCTCGGCCTGCATCAGCGTGGTCACGCCCTTGAGTGCGCTGGCGGCAGCCTCCACGCTGGCGGGGCGTACGGGGTCCACCGCCTGCAAGGCGCGATCGGCCGCATCCAAGGCGGCGCGCCAGCGGTCGGCGATTGCGATGTGGCCGCGACCGCGCAGGTAGGACTCAATACTCACCGGCCCGGCGCCGATAGCGGGCGCACCGGTGTCGGGCTGGCGCGCGAGCCGGTGCAGCGTGGCCCACTGGGCCGCCCAGGCGGCTCCCGTCCGCGCGCTGGGACCACGCGCGAATTCGGGCGTCGCGCCGCGCGTCTGCGCCTCACGCATGGGCTTTTCGAGGCCGGCCCAGCGCAAGCGCTCCAGGCCACCGAGCCACTGGTTCACGAACTCGACGAAGGCGGCCACGGCAGCCTCTTGTTCGGGGGGTGCGTCTGCCAGCGCGGTGAAAGCGCTGCGCAGGGCCTCGGCCTCGCGCTGAACTTCTTGCGCAGCCAGCACGGCGTAGCCACAGGCGGGCGTGCCGGGCTCGACGGGTGCGACCCACAGCAGGTGCTCGATGGCGGGCAATCCCTTGGCGGGTGTGCCCACACGCACCATATCCTGCAGCGTCCTGGGTTCGCGCGCCAGCATGCGTCGCAGCAGGTCGGGGCGCAGTGGCTGGAAGTCGATGGCGCGCAGCGAGCGGCGTTCGACCAGCGGGCCGACCGGGACCGCGGTGAGCGCCTCCCACGTCAGCATGGTCTGTGTCCAGGCGGCACGCGCGGGCTCCAGCGCCGCCGGGCCACGGCAGTGCGCCTGCAGCGACTGAACGAGCCGTGGCGCGTTCGCCGCAAATTCGCTGGCGCGCAGTGCGGTGTGGTGGCGATGCAGGCCGGCCACGAGGTCGGGCGGGTCGTAGTAAGGCGCCGCCGATTGCGCCCCCGACAAGATGGGGGCGCACAGCACCAGCGCAGCACACAACGATCGACATGACATCACAGACTCTCCACAAACTTCACGAGCGCCTGGCGGTCGGCCTCGCTGAACTTGAGCACCCGTTGCTTGCTGTCCTCGGCCTCGCCGCCATGCCAGAGGATGGCTTCGAGCACGCCGTCGGCGCGGCCGTCGTGCAACAGCCGGGTGTGGCCGTTGACGTCCTTGAGCAACCCGATACCCCACAACGGTGGCGTTTTCCACTGGCGGCCGTTGGCGAGGAAGTCGGGCCGACCATCGGCCAGCGCCTCGCCCATGTCGTGCAGCAGGAGGTCGGTGTAAGGCCAGATCGTTTGACCCTCCAGGGCTTTGCTGGTCAGGCGCGGGAATGGCCCCTCTGCCGTGACATAGGACGGTCGGTGGCAAACCGCACACTGGGCCTGAGTGAACAGTTGCTGACCCCGCAGCACCTGCGGATCACGGACGTTGCGGCGCGCCGGTGGCGCGAGCACAGCCTGATAGAAGATCACCTCATCGAGCATCTTCGGGGCGATCTCGGGTTCTCCATCTTGCGAACCATTGGGTGCCGCCAGGCAGTCCTTCTGGGCTGGCGTGCAAGCCTCGTTCGGAAACTGCACCGAGGTGATGCCAATGTCGCCGTGAAAGGCGCCTGCGGTCTGGTGTGCGAGCGTGGCCACATTGGCCTTCCAGCCGAAGCGGCCCACCATCTCGCGCTGCGCGAACACGTCCCACACCCGGTTGGGCTGACCCTTGATGGGCCCTGGCATCGCGGCCTGCGCCGCCGCGTTGGCCAGGATCTCACGCTCCGGAATCGCTTCGAGCAAGCCCACGCCGATCACCTGCGGTGCGATGCGCGGGCTGGTCATGATGCCAGGCGCGAAGGGGCCGTAGGCCAGCTTGTCGATCACGTATTCGGGCCTTTGCAGCGTGTAGCGCGTGCCGTCGGCAAAGCGGCCCTCCACAGGGCTCCAGCGCAGGCGCACGCGGCCCTCAGGCTTCACGCCCTGGATGGCGGCGGTGTTGAGCTGGTCGCCGTAGACCGGGTCGTGCTTCGGGCCGCCCTGCGCGTCTCGCCCGGGCACCGAGAGCCGGATCAGGAGCGCCAGTGGCTCCTCGTCGGAGAGGCCGCGCGTGAACGACGGCGGCTCGCCGCGGCCATCGAACAGGTGGCAAGCGCCGCAGGAGCGCGCCAGAAAATTCGGTCCCAGGCCGTCGCGCGCCGTGGTGCTGGCGGGCGACTCGACCCAGTTGCGCTTGAAGAACGAGTTGCCGATCACGAAGCGCGTGCGCTCCGGATCGCTCAGGTTGGCCGCGGGGAAGGAGAACGCGTTCTTGCCGGTGGCCCAGACGGTTGTCTCGCCACCGGTCTTCTCTCCCAGCGGATCGGCCGCCGGCTCGCCCGCGTGCAACACGGCCAGCGCCCCGGCCGCCACGACACCCAGCGCAGCGGCCAGGGGCTTGCATGCCCGGGCCGCGCGCCTCACGGCTGCACCAGCGTGAGCTTGGCGATGCCCACCGCCGCCGCCGCAGCCACGATGTCGTTGGACTGGGCGGTCAGGCTCTGGATGGTGGCTTCGATCTTGGGACGGCCTGCCGAGCCCGCCACGATGGCGCGATCGAACGGCGCAGGGATGGCCTCGGCCGCCTCCACCGAGCTTCGGATCTGCTTCGTGGTCTTGTCGGCCAGCGCGGCGTCCTTCGCAGCCACCAGGTCGCGCAGGCTCGGGCCTTGCAGCGTGCTGCCATCGGCGCGCACGAAGCGGCCCAGCCACACGTTTTCGATGCCTTTGGCGTTGGTCACCGCATCACGGTGCGTGTTGTCGGAGAAGCAGCTGTGCTCGTCTTCCTGGTCCTGGCTGGCCAGGGCCACCTCCAGGCGTTCACCCGCGAGTTCACCGCGCGAGAGCGAGCCCATGGCGACGAACATCTTGCGCAGCGACTCGTTGCCACCCTTCTCGAACGTCGCGCGGTAGTTGTTCTTTGCGCCCGGTGCCCACGCTTTCACCAAGCCGTTCAGGTCATCGATCAGCAATTCGGTGACCACGTTGAGGTACTGGCGGCGGCGGTCGGCGTTGGGCGCCTTGCCGTCCACGAAATCCTCGAAGCTGCGGTTGCCCGGGCCGGTCTCGGACAGGTCCTGGCCCCAGAGCAGGAACTCGATGGCGTGCCAGCCGGTGGCCACGTTCTCCTCACCGCCCTTCTCGTTCTGGGCGGCCAGTGCCTTCTTGGTGATGGGTTGCTTGCGGTTGTTCACCAAGCCTGCGGTTTTCTTGCCGTCGATGTAGTCCACGTAGGACTCGTCCATCGGCCAGGCGTTGAGCTGGCCTTCGGGGCCGTTGTCGTCGTCGATCGGGCCGCCGTAGAAACGGAAGGCCTCGGTCTGGCCGTAGAACTCGCGGGCATCCAGCCAGGCCTTGCGCGCGGCGTCGAGGTTGGCCTGGGACGGCGCAGCGGTGAAGGCCTTGATCGCGTCCTGCATGGCCCTCGCGGCGGTGAGCGTGTCGCTGTAGTTGGCGTGCACCAGCGTGGCGTAGTGCGCGGCCACGCTGGCGGGGGTGGCAGCGGTCTGGGCATGGGCGGCACCCGCCAGGGCGAGCGACAGCACGGCGGCAGCGACGATGGGTTTGAAGGTCATGGTGAGCTCCGGTCTGAATCTAGTTAACGCAAATGCGAATGATTATTTTATAGCTCCAGATGCGTCGATGATGAAAAACCGGATCAGAAATCCCAAAGGCGTCTGGCTAGCTGGACGAGGATCTTTCGGTACAGGCAGCGCACAGGCCCACCAGCGTGACGCTTGGGTCCATGCGAAAGCCTTGTTGCGCCGCGCATCGGGTCAGCTTCGCTATCAGCGCTGCGTCTCCCATCGCTTGGGCCAGGCCGCACTGCGTGCAAACGAACTGAGGCTGTCCCGTTTCCTCTTCGAACACCTGTCGATACAGCACGCGCGCGCCCCGCCGGGTTGATTGAACCAGTCTGGCCTTCTCCATTTCGACCAGGATGCGGTACGCCGTCGGCAACGGTATCG
>VFQO010001136.1_pt1 | contig 22135 bp, 24 predicted proteins | sample 3512331 | NCBI WGS metagenome assembly VFQO01 (sample SAMN10412371, study PRJNA504923) | tailings metagenome | isolation source: Replicate 3 from Balatoc abandoned mine | place: Philippines: Itogon, Benguet | collected 2017-08-28 | reverse complement strand
AAAGCCAACAGAATCAACGATCTACCAACACCACCCCCGCGCCAGTGCTGGGTTTGCGTACCGCCAGTTATTGCACTGAAAACGAGGGGACCCCGAAGAAGAGTTCGTGATCGCCCAGCGCGCGCTGGCTGCGCCCGTGCAGGTGCTGCCCGTGGCCACCACGGCGCAGCTGTCGGCCCTGCAGGCCGAATGCCGCTGCGTGTATGTGGACCCGTCGCTGCTGCAATATGCGGTGAAGCTGGTGGCAGCCACGCGGGCGCCCGCGCAGCATGGCGTTCAGGACATTGCCCAGTTCATTGCCTGCGGCGCCAGCCCGCGCGCCACCATCTGCCTGGCCGAAGGGGCCCAGGCCCTGGCCATGCTGCGCGGGCGTGCCTACGTGCTGCCCGAAGACATGACCGATCTGGCGGCCGATGTGCTGCGCCACCGGCTGTCGCTGTCGTACGAGGCGCTGTCGGACGGGCTGGACGCCGATGCGCTGATTGCCCGCATCATGGCCAAGATACCGGCGCCTGCGCGGCCTTTGCACCACCTGCAAAACAGCTTGGGCCCTCACCATGAGCAACAAGCCGCCTGAAACCGCCACCGGGCAGCCCCTGCCCCGCTTGCCCGGCGAGGCCGACCGCCTGCTGCGGCAACTGGAGTGGCATGTCATCCGGCGGCTCGACGGCCTGCTGCAGGGCGACTACCGCACGCTGGTGCGCGGCAGCGGGCTCGACCTGGCCGATCTGCGCGAGTACCAGCCCCACGACGATGTGCGCCACATCGACTGGAACGTCACGGCGCGCCTGAACGCTCCCCATGTGCGTGTGTTCACCGAAGACCGCGAAATGTCGGCCTGGTTTTTGCTGGACCTGAGCCTCTCCATCCACTTTGGCCCGCAGGGCCACGCCAAGCGCGACATCCTCACCGGCTTCGTGGCCGTGCTGGCGCGGCTGCTCACGCGCCACGGCAACCGCGTGGGCGCCATGCTGTATGGCGCGGGGGGTGCGGGTGGCGCAAAGGATGCAGAGGGCCGCAGCGCACGCGCGGTAGATGCCGTGCTGCCCCCGCGCAACAGCCGCGCGCAGGTGCTGCAACTGGTGCACCGGCTGCTGCAACCGGCCGCCGACCGGGCGGCGGGCGGCACGCAACTGGGCTTGCTGCTGCAGGCCGGGCTGGGCGGCATTCGCAGGTGCTCCACAGTGTTCGTGGTGTCGGACTTCATCAGCGCACCCGGCTGGGAAAAGCCGCTGGCCCAGCTGGCGCAGCGCCACGACGTGGTGGCCGTGCGCCTGTTCGATCCGCTCGAACTGGAGCTGCCCGACCTGGGCCTGGTGCTGTTGCGCGATGCCGAGACCGGCGAGCAACTGCAGGTCGACACGCACGACAAGGCCTTTCGCCAACGCTTTGCCCGCCTGGCCGCCGAGCGCGAGGCCGCCCTGCGCGCAGGCCTGGCCGCTGCGGGCGCCGACACACTGGAGCTGCGCACCGATGACGACCTGATCGACGCCCTGCTGCGCTTCATGGACCTGCGCCAGCGCCGCGCCGGGCCGCGGCTGCGCGCTGTCTAGTCCAGCCCCCGCCCCACCACCGTGCTGTCCGGGCAGACCGCGCAGGCCACTGCCTGAAACCCACTCACCCAAGGACAACCGACCATGGTTTTTCTCTGGCCCACCCTGCTCTGGCTGCTGCTGGCGGTGCCGCTGCTGGTGGCGCTGTACGCCTGGCTGCTGCACCGGCGCAAGCAGCAGGCGCTGAACTACCCCAGCCTCGGCCTGGTGCGTGCGGCGCTTGGCCCTGGCCAGCGCCTGCGCCGCCACATCCCGCCCACCCTGTTTTTGCTGGCGCTGGTGGCCCTGCTGCTGGCGGCGGCGCGCCCCATGGCGGTGATCACGCTGCCCTCAGAGCAGCAGACCATCGTGCTGGCCATGGATGTGTCGGGCAGCATGCGCGCCACTGACGTGGAGCCCGACCGCCTCACCGCCGCGCAGAACGCCGCCAAGGCCTTCATTGCCGAGCTGCCGCGCCATGTGCGCGTGGGCATCGTGGCGTTTGCGGGCAGCGCCCAACTGGCGCAACTGCCCACCCAGAGCCATGAAGACCTGGTCAAGGCGATCGACAGCTTTCAGCTGCAGCGCGGCACGGCCACGGGCAACGGCATCATGCTGGCGCTGGCCACGCTGTTCCCCAACGCAGGCATCGACATTGCCGCTCTGGGCGAGCGCCAGGCCATGCGCGCGCGCTCGCTCGACGAGGTAACCAAACAGGACCCGGCCAAGACCTTCACGCCCGTCGCCCCGGGCTCCTACAACTCGGCCGCCATCATCATGCTGACCGACGGCCAGCGCACCACCGGGGTGGACCCGCTCGAAGCCGCCCAATGGGCCGCCGACCGGGGCGTGCGCGTGTACACCGTGGGCGTGGGCACGGTGCAGGGTGAAACCATCGGTTTTGAGGGCTGGTCGATGCGCGTGCGGCTCGACGAAGAAACCCTCAAGGGCGTGGCCTTGCGCACCCAGGCCGAATATTTCCACGCTGCCACGGCCGCCGACCTGAAGAAGGTCTATGAAACCCTGAGTTCGCGCCTTACGGTGGAAAAGCGCGAAACCGAAGTCTCTGCCCTGCTGGCGCTGGTGGGGGCGGCGCTGGCGGTGCTGGCCGCCGGGCTGTCGGTGGGGTGGTTTGGGCGGGTGATGTAGTTAAAAAACTATCAAAATAATAGCTGCTTGCGCTTATTCCATAAGCGCTAGAGGCCAAAAACAGGTTCTCTTCTATTATTGCAGGCTTGCGTGAAAACGACTCCCAAACCCGACTGAAGGTTTGGCCGCATCGCGCAGCCCTTGCGCATCTCCCTTCTCACAATGGGTTGCGGGCCTTGAACGGTTTCCAGCGTTCCAGTGCCTGCGTCAATGACCCACCCGCCCAGCTCTCACTGCTGGTGCAGGTTTCGTTGGATGGTTGATGTTTTGATGAACCACTGACGAAGCCGCCGCGGGTTGCACCCGCGCGCTTCATACATACGACATGACAGACACCATGCACGTGCAGGGCGAGATCGCGCCTGCCCAATCCCCTATGGCCGCTTCGATTGAGGCGCCTGTTTCTCCGACCACCGCCGCGCCCGCTCTGCCCGCCGGCTTCATCGAACTGGGCCTTGCGCCCGAACTGGTGCAGGCTGTGGCCGACCTCGGCTACACCGAGCCCACGCAGGTGCAGACTCGCGCGATTCCTTTGGCCATGGGCTCGGGCGATGACGCGAGCTTCATCGATCTGATGGTCTCCAGCCAGACTGGCAGCGGCAAGACTGCGGCCTTCCTGCTGCCCGTGCTGCACACGCTGATTCGCCAACAGGCCGAGGCCGAAGTCGCTGAGCGCGCCGCCTTCGAGCGCGCCGCCGCCGAGGCGGCCGCGCGTGGCGAGGCTCCCCCAAAGCGCCCCAAGCGCAAGAACCCCACGCAGGCGCGCAACTTCAAGACGGCGACGCCCGGTGCGCTGGTGCTGTGCCCCACGCGCGAACTGGCGCAACAGGTGGCGCACGATGCCATCGATCTGGTCAAGCACTGCAAGGGCCTGCGCATCGCCAACGTGGTAGGTGGCATGCCCTACCAGTTGCAGATCGCCAAGCTGCAGAATGCCAACCTGGTGGTGGCGACGCCGGGCCGCCTGCTGGACCTGCAGCGGTCGCAGCAGATCAAGCTGGACCAGGTGCAGTTCCTGGTGGTCGACGAGGCCGACCGCATGCTGGACCTGGGCTTCTCCGACGACCTGGCCGAGATCAACCAGCTCACCGCCCAGCGTAAGCAGACCATGATGTTCAGCGCCACCTTCGCGCCGCGCATCCAGCAGCTCGCCATGCGGGTGATGCACGACAACGGCGCGTCGGTGAAGAAGATCCAGATCGACACGCCGCAGGAAAAGCACGCCAACATCAAGCAGATGCTGTACTGGGCCGACAACGCGCAGCACAAGCGCAAGCTGCTGGACCACTGGCTGCGCGATGCCTCCATCGACCAGGCCATCGTGTTCGCCAGCACCCAGGTGGAGTGCGATGGTCTGGCCAATGACCTGCAGCAGGAAGGTTTCAGTGCCGTGGCTTTGCACGGCGCCCTGAGCCAGGGCCTGCGCAACCGCCGCCTGATGGCGCTGCGCAATGGCCAGGTGCAGATCCTGGTGGCGACCGACGTGGCCGCGCGCGGCATCGACGTGCCGACCATCACCCACGTCTTCAACTTCGGCCTGCCCATGAAGGCCGAGGACTACACGCACCGCATCGGCCGTACGGGCCGCGCCGGCCGCGACGGTTTGGCCGTGACCTTTGCCGAGTTCCGCGACCGCCGCAAGATCTTCGACATCGAGGGCTACAGCCGCCAGCAGTTCAAGGCCGAGGTCATCCCCGGCCTGGAGCCGCAGCAGCGTGCCCCGCAGGGCGGGCGCCCCGAGTTCGGCGGCCGCGGCGGCCGGCGCAACGACGGGGGCGGCGACTTCGGCCGCGACCGCCGGCCGGCCGGTGGCTATGCCAACCGCACCGGGTTCAATGACCGGGGTGGGTTCGGCGCCGATCGCGGTGGTTTTGGTGGCGACCATGGCCAGCGCGGTGCGCCCGCAGGCCGTGACGAGCGCGGTTTCGCTCCGCGCCGCGACGCCGAAGGCTACGGCCGCAAGCCCGGCTTTGGCGAGCCCGCCCGCGGCGGCTTCGGTGGCCGGGACGAGCGTGCGCCGCGTGGCGACTTCGCGCCGCGCAAGCCTGCCTTCTCCAAGCCGGCCGGCGGCCCCGGCAAGCCCTACGCCGCGCACGACGCGCGCAAGCGCCCCGCCCGCCCCGCGCGCTGATCGCCGCGTTCCGGCCCGTGCGCATGAAGCCAGCTCCTGGGGCTGGCTTTTTTTTTGCCGGACGGCGGGCCATCGGGCCGTGCCGCGGAAGCGCTCTCGACAATAATCCAGCGCATTGGAGGTTTCCGGATGCCCATTCTTTCGTCCTCGGACGCCGATTTCGAGCACATGTTCGAGATCGCTCCCGTCTCGCTCTGGCTGGAGGACTTCAGCGCGCTCAAGTAACTGCTCGACCGCTGGTGCGCCGAAGGCGTGGAGGATGCGGTGGCCTGGGTGCGGCAGGACCCCGCCCGCATGCAGCAATACGGTGCGAGCCTGAAGGTGCTGAAGGTGAACCGGCGCACGCTGGAGCTGTTCGCCGCGCCGGACCAGGCCACGCTGCTGGCATCGCTCGGCCAGGTGTTCAAGGGCGACATGCACGAGCAGGCCATCGCGGAGCTGGCGCAGCTGTGGTCCGGCGCGCTGGAGTTCTCCAACCAGACCGTGAACTACGCGCTCGACGGGCGCCGGCTGGACGTGCAGATCCGTGGGCGCATCCTGCCGGGCCACGAGGGCGACTGGAGCCGCGTGCTCGTGTCCCTGGAAGACAACACCGCGCAGATCCAGGCGCAGGCGCGGCTGCAGCGCAGCGAGCAGTATGCGCGCGGCCTGTTCGAGTATTCGCCCGTGTCGCTCTGGGTGGAGGACTTCAGCGCGGTCAAGCGCCTGCTGGACGACGTGCGCGCGCAGGGCATCCGGGACTTCAAGACCTTCCTCAAGGTGCACCCGGAGTTCGTCGACCGCTGCATGCACGAGATCCGCGTCATCGACGTCAACCAGCAGACCCTGCTGATGTTCGGCGCCGACGGCAAGGACATGCTGCTCAACAACATCGGCAAGGTGTTCCGCGGCGAGATGCACGATTCGTTCGCCGAGCAGCTGCTGGACCTGTGGGACGGCAAGCTGTTCCAGCAGCGCGAGGTGGTCAACTACAGTCTCTCGGGCGAGGCGGTGCACATCCACATGCAGTTCGCCATCCTGGAGGAACACCGCCACGACTGGAGCATGGTGCTGCTGTCGCTGGTGGACATCACCGCGCGCAAGAAGGCCGAGGCGTACCTCGAATACCTGGGCAAGCACGACGTGCTCACGCAGCTGCGCAACCGCGCCTTCTACGTGGAGGAGCTCAACCGCCTCACGCGCAAGGGGCCCTGGCCCGTGGCCGTGATCGCCATCGACCTCAACGGCCTGAAGGTGATCAACGACGAGCATGGGCACGCCGCGGGCGACGCCATGCTGCGGCGCGTGGGGGAGGTGCTGGCCAAGGCGGTGGATGCGCCGTCGCACGCGGCGCGCATCGGCGGGGACGAGTTCTGCATCCTGATCCCCGCGGCCGACGAGCGCAGCGCGCCGTCGATGGTGGAGCGCATCGGCTCGATACTCGAACTCAACAACCAGTTCTATCCGGGCCAGCCACTGAGCCTGTCGATGGGCGTGGCCATCGCGCCCTCGGGCGACCAGCTGGAGGCCGCGGTGCATCGTGCCGACCAGGCGATGTACGTGGAGAAGGCGCGCTACTACGAGGCCCAGGGGCTGGAGCGCAGGCGGCCGTTCTGACCGTCTGGAGGCCGCTGGCCGGGACTCGCGCCGGCGGGCGAGGTACTTTTCTTTGGCGCCAAAGAAAAGTACCCAAAAGAAAGGCGCCCCGCCGCAGGCGCAGCCAGAAGGAGGTTGAAGCCCGTGTTGGTGGGTGCTGCCGGGCGCACATCCCGGCCAGCGGCATTCAACACATCACAAGATCAAAAACGGTCCCATATAGACGTTGAAGAGGCGCGTCTCAGAACGCCGCACGCAGCAGAGCCTCGTAATCGCCCTGGTCCATGGGACGCGGATTGGTCTTGTGCGCGTTGTCGTGCAGGGCTTCCGCGGCCACGGCCGCGAGGTCGGTCTCCTGCACGCCAATGTCGCGCAGCCGCGCAGGGATGCCGATGCGCTGGTTCAGCGCCGCGACGGCCTGGGCCACATCCGTGCCCTCGGGCCAGCCCGCCTGGCGGCGGATGGCGTCCCACTTGGCGCTCAGGTGTTCGCGGTTGCAGGCCAGCACATGGGGCAGCAGGATGGCGTTGAGCGTGCCGTGGTGGAACCCGAGCGCGCCCAGCGGGTGCGAGAGCGCATGGACGGCGCCCATGCCCTTCTGGAAGCTGATCGCGCCTTCGAGCGAGCCCATCATCATGTCCCCGCGCGCATCGGCGTCGCGGCCGTCGGCCACCGCGCGCTCCAGGCTGGCGAAGATGCGGGCCATGCCGTCCAGCGAGATCGCGTCGGCCGGCGGGTTGACGGCGGGCGAGCAGTAGGTCTCGATGCAGTGCGAGAGCGCGTCCATGCCCGTCGATGCCGTGATGGACGGGGGCAGGCCGAAGGTCAGCTCGGGGTCGCACAGCGCGGCCGTCACCAGGTCGGGGCAGCGCACGCCTGCCTTGATGCCGTTGTCGAACACGATGACCGCGGAGCGGCCCACCTCGCTGCCCGTGCCGGCCGTGGTCGGCACCAGCACCACCGGCGGCGCGCGGTCGATGGGCGCGGGCGAGGCGTGGCGGTTGCAGTAGTTCCAGAGCGGCCCCGGGTGGGTGGCGAGCACCGCGACGGCCTTGGCCAGGTCGAGCGCGGCGCCGCCGCCGATGCCCACCACGCCGTCGCATTCGCGCTCGCGGTAGAGCTGGGCACCGGCGGCGGCCGCGGCCTCGGTGGGGTTGACCGGCGTGTCGTCGAACACGGGGTGCGCGGCGGCATCCGGCAGCGCTTCGGTGGCGGACTGGAAGACGCCCGCGCGGATCACGCCCTTGTCGGTGACGAACAGGGGGCGGCGCACCCGGGCACCGGCCAGCAGCTTCGGCAGCTCGCGCCGCATGCCGTGGCCGAAGTGCACGGTGGTGAGGAATTGCAGCACGCTCATGGTTCGAGGTCGGCGCCGGCCGTGCGCTGGGTGACGGACTTGGTGACGAGGTAGGCGTCGAGCCCTTCCACGCCGCCTTCGGAACCGTAGCCGCTTTCCTTCACGCCGCCGAAGGGCGAGGAGGGCGTGGACACGGTGAAGTGGTTGATGCAGACCATGCCGGCCTCCAGCGATTCGCTCAAGGTGGCGGCGCGGCTGAGCGAGCGGGTCATCGCGTAGGCGGCCAGGCCATAGGGCAGCCGGTTGGCGCGGGCGATGGCCTCCTGCAGCGTGGCGAAGGGCGCGATCGGCACGATGGGACCGAACGGCTCCTCGTTCATGATGCGCGCGCCGTCGGCCACGTCGCGGAACACGGTGGGCGGGAAGAAGCAGCCGGGGCCGTCCAGGGGCGTTCCGCCGCAGACCAGCCGGGCGCCCTCGGTCAGCGTGTCCTGGGTGAACGAGACCATGGCCTGCAGGCGCCGCTCGTTGGCCAGCGGGCCCATCTGCGTGCCCGGCGCCAGGCCGTCGCCCACGCGCAGCGCCTGCGCCGCCTCGGCGAAGGCCTGCACGAAGGCGTCGTAGACCGGCTCCTGCACGTAGAAGCGCGTGGGGCTGGTGCAGACCTGGCCGGCGTTGCGGAACTTGGCGGCGACGGCCTGCTTGGCCGCCTGCACCGGGTCCACGTCGTCGCACACGATCACCGGCGCGTGGCCGCCCAGCTCCATCGTGGCGCGCTTGACGCCGCGCGCCGCCTGGGCGAGCAGGTCCTTGCCGACCTCGGTGGAGCCGGTGAACGAGATCTTGCGGATGACGTCGGAGGCGATCAGGTGCGCCGAGACCATGCGCGAGCTGCCGTACACCAGGTTGAGCACGCCGGGCGGCAGGCCCGCGTCGATGAAGGCCTGCACGATGGCCTGGGCCGTGAGGGGCGTCTCCTCGGAGGGCTTGAGGATCAGCGAGCAGCCCGCCGCCAGCGCGCCCGCGATCTTGCGCGCCGGCGTGAGCGCCGGGAAGTTCCAGGGGCAGAACGCCGCCACCGGGCCGATGGGCTCGCGCCGCACGGCCTGCGAGATGCCGGCGTTGCGCGGCACCAGCAGCCGGCCGTAGGCGCGCGTGGCCTCCTCGGCCATCCATTCGGTGTTGTCGGCGGCGGTGGCCACCTCGCCGGCGGCCTCGGCCAGGGGCTTGCCCTGCTCCAGCGTCATCAGGCGGGCGATGGCGTCCTTGCGTTCGCGGATCAGCGCCACGGCGGCGCGCATGAGCGCCGCGCGGTCGTAGGCGCTGCGGCGGCGCCAGGTCTCGAAGCCCTGCGCGGCAGCGGCCAGCGCGGCGTCCAGGCCCGCGGCGTCGATGAGCTCGATCTGGCCGATGGACTGCCCGGTGGCGGGGTTGAGGATGGGGCGGGTGGTGATGCCGGCGCTTTCGTACCAGCGCCCGGCGATGTGGGAGCGTGCTTGGTGCATGGAGGTCGATGGGAAGGAGGGTCAGGCGCGGATGCGCACCAGCTGCTTGCCGACGTTGGCGCCGGCCAGCATGTCGATGAAGGCCTGGGGCGCGTTCTCCAGGCCGTCGGTGATGGTCTCGCGGTAGTGCAGGCGCCCCGCGGCATAGGCCTCGGTCAGCTCGCGCGTGGCCTGGGGCCACAGGTCCTTGTGGTCGGAGAGGACGAAGCCGCGCATGGTCACGCGGCGGTTGAAGATCTCGCGCAGGTTCTTCACGCCGTAGGGCTCGGTGGCGTTGTACTGCGACACCAGGCCGCACACGGGCACGCGCGAGAAGTTGTTCAGCAGCGGCAGCACCGTGTCGAGGATGGGGCCGCCCACGTTGTCGAAGTAGACGTCCACGCCGCCCGGCACGGCCGCGGCCAGCGCCTGCGCGAAATCGGCCGCCTTGTAGTCCACGCAGTCGTCGAAGCCGTAGGCCTCGCGCACCAGCGCGCACTTGGCGCTGCCGCCCGCGATGCCCACGGCGCGGCAGCCGTGCAGCCTGGCGAGCTGGCCCACCACGCTGCCCACGGCGCCGGACGCGGCGGACACCAGCACCGTCTCGCCCGCCTGGGGCCGGCCGAACGCCATCAGCCCCACCCAGGCCGTGATGCCCGTGGAGCCGAGCGCGCCCAGGTAGGCGGTGGCCGGCGCCAGCGCGGTGTCGATCGCCTGCAGATCCGCAGGCTGGGCGATGCTGTAGTCCTGCCAGCCCAGGCGCCCCACCACCCAGTCGCCCGCCGCGAACTGCGGCGCGCGGCTCTCGACCACCTGGCCGACGGTGCGGCCCACGAGTACGTCGCCGATGGCCATCACCGGCGCGTAGGAGTCCTTCTCCTCCATCCGCATGCGGATGTAGGGGTCGACGGAGAGCACATCGTTGCGCACCAGCACCTGGCCCTCGGCCGGGCGGGCGAGCGGGACCTCGGCGAGCTGGAAGCAGTCCGTGGTGGGCGCGCCCTGCGGGCGCTGGGCGTAGACGATCTGGCGGTGGCGGGTGGGCAGTGGAGTCATCGGAAGCGAAGGAGGTTGAGGGAAGGAAGGCCGGTCAGCTGATGGTGATGTGCATGTCCTTGATGAGCTTTTGCAGCAGCTCGCGCTGGGCGTCGATCCAGGCCGTGAACTCCTTGGAGCTGTTGCCCACGACCACGAAGCCGGCCGGCCCCACCGTCGTGGCCAGGGCCGGGTCGCGCGTGGCCTGCAGCACGGCGGCCTCCATGCGGCGCACGATGGGCTCGGGCGTGCCCGCCGCGGCGAACAGACCGAACCAGTCGTCCATGTCGTAGCCGGGGAAGCCGCTTTCCGCGATGGTGGGAATGTCGGGGTAGGCCTGCAGCCGCGTGGCGCTGGTCACGGCCAGCATGCGCGTCTTGCCCGACGCCACCGTGCCGCGCGCCGTGGCGGTGGTGATCAGCGCCGCGTCGATCTGGCCGCCCATCACGTCGCGCGCGGCGTCGGCGCCGCCGCGGTAGGGCGTGTGCAGCAGCTCGACGCCGGCGCGCTGCTGCAGCAGCGCCACCGCCAGGTGGCCCATGGCGCCGGAGGGCGGCGTGCCCACCGACACGGTGCCGGGCTTGGCGCGCGCTGCGGCCAGGAACTCCGCGAAGGTCTTGGCCGGGAAGTCGTGGCGCACCACCAGCACCTGGGGCGCGCGCACGGCCATGGAGACCGGCACGAAGTCCTTGCGGTAGTCGATGGACAGGTCCTTGAGCAGCACCGGGTTGGTGATCTGGTTGGCGGCGTCCCAGATGAAGGTGTAGCCGTCCTTGGGCGCGCCCAGCACGGCGTTCGCGGCCACCACCGCGTTGCCGCCGGTGCGGTTGTCGATGGTCATGGGCTGGCCCAGCACGTCGCCCAGGCGCTGGCCCACGGCGCGCGCGGACGTGTCCGCCGCGCCGCCGGCCGAGAACGGCACCACGATGCGCACGGGGCGCGACGGCCATGCGGCCTGCGCGAAGGCCGGCGCGCCGAAGACGGCGGCGCCGGCCCCCAGGGCCAGCAGGTGGCGGCGGCTGAACGGGGCGGCGGTGAGGGGACGGTTTTCCATGGTTGTTCCTTGTGTGGTTCTATAAGATAGAATGTCGTTCTGTAAATTATAGAAACGCAAGCGAGGCATGCGCAAGATGGACTAGGGTTTACCCCTGTGCTGCAGGCCGTGTCGCCTGGGTATCGCTATTTAAAAGAGAGCTGTTGGCGCATGTATTCATTGGATTTCAGGTAGAAAAGTATTTGAAACCTAATCAATTCAAGCGCTGGCAGCTATGCTTTTCGCTGCGTTGCCCTGATCAGCCCACGTGTCCGCTGAGCTGCCGCGCGGCCTGGAGCACGGCGGGGATGTGGGCGTCCGTGTAGCGGTTGGCCGGCATCGTGAGCGTGACGGCGCCGGCGAGCGCGCCGCTGGCGCGGAAGATCGGCGCCGAGATGCCGGCCACGCCCGGCAGGCGGTCGCCGCTGGCGGCGTAGTAGCCCTGGGCGCGGATGCGCTCGTAGAGGATGCGGGTCTCCTCGCTGTCGGGCGGCTGTTCGGAGAACGCGGCCAGCACGCGGCCGCCCGAGCCGCGGCCCGCGGGCAGCAGGTCGCCGACGCGGATGTGGTCGCGGATGGGCTGCGGCGAATCCACCCGGTACAGGCACAGCCGCGAATCGCCCTGCGGCACGTGGTACGCGGCGCTCTCGCCGGTCGCGGCCACGAGCGCGCGCAGCACCGGCAGCACGATCTGCTCGAGCGAGAAGGACGCCGCGTAGAGGCCGTGCAGCCTGGCGATCTCGGGGCCGAGGGCGTAGCGCCCGTCATCCGTCTTCTGCAGCAGCTCCCCGTGCTCCAGCGAGGCGGCCAGCCGCAGCACGGTGCTCTTGTACAGCTGCGTGCGCTCGGCAAGCTGCGCGAGACCGAGCGCACGGTCGCCCGGCTGGAAGGCGCGCAGCAGCGACAGCGCGCGGTCCACCGCCGCGGCGCCGCCGGGGGCTGCGTCCTGGTCGGCCAGGGAGGGGTTCTGGGCTTTGCGGGGCATGGGCTTCTCCGGTTGACATGGGGGACGGGGATGGCTGAGAATATTCCGTCAAAAAGAATATTGTTCTGCAAGAAGGAATTGTAATGAATCTACAGGGGCCTGGCACCCTTCTCATCAGCGAAGTGGGGCCGCGCGACGGCCTGCAGTCGGTCGCGGGCACCATGGCCACCGCCGACAAGTGTCGCTGGATCGACGCGCTGCACGCAGCGGGCCTGCGCGAGATCGAGGTGGCCTCGTTCGTGCCGTCCAGGCTGCTGCCGCAGATGGCCGACGCCGCGGACGTGGTGCGCCATGCGGCATCGCTCCCCGGCCTCACCGTGATGGCGCTGGTGCCCAACCTGCGCGGGGCCGAGGCCGCGCTGGCGGCCGGCGCCCACAAGCTCACCGTGCCCGTGTCGGCCAGCGAGGCGCATTCGCTGGCCAACGTGCGCAAGACGCCGCGCCAGATGGTGGAGGAGGTGCGCGCCATCGCCGCCCTGTGCCGCGAGCGCGCGGCGGCGTGCGAGGTCGGCATCTCCACCGCCTTCGGCTGCACCCTGCAGGGGGCGGTGGCCGAGGACGACGTGATCCGCCTGGCCGCGCTCTGCGCCGAGGCGGGCGTGCAGGAGGTGGGGCTGTCCGACACCGTGGGCTACGCCAACCCGGCGCAGACGCGGCGCCTGTTCCGCCGGCTGCGCCAGGAGATCGGCGAGCAGGCCGGCGCGGCCCACATGCACAACACGCGCGGCCTGGGCCTGGCCAACTGCCTCGCGGCCTACGAGGAGGGCGTGCGCATCTTCGACGCGTCGCTCGGCGGCCTGGGCGGCTGCCCCTACGCGCCCGGCGCGTCAGGCAACGTGGTCACCGAAGACCTGGTGTTCATGTTCGAGGCCATGGGCGTGCCCACGGGCATCGACCTGGCCCGGCTGATCGAGGCGCGTGCGCCGCTGCGCGCGGGCCTGCCGGGCGAGCCGCTCTACGGCATGACGCCCGAGGCCGGCCTGCCCAAGGGCTTCGTGCAGGGAGCCGCGCATGCCTGAGGAGAAAAAAATCCTGCCGTACGAAGGCCTGCGCGTCGTCGAGTTCACCCACATGGTGATGGGGCCGGCCTGCGGCCTGCTGCTGGCCGACCTGGGCGCCGAGGTCATCAAGGTCGAGCCCGTGGAGGGCGACAGCACCCGGCGCCTGCTGGGCTCGGGCGCGGGGTTCTTCCCCACCTTCAACCGCAACAAGAAGAGCATCGCCCTCGACCTGAAGCAGCCGGCCGGCATCGAGGCGGCGCTGCGCCTCATCGCCGGCGCCGACGTGGTGACGGAGAACTTCAAGCCGGGCACCATGGACAAGCTCGGCCTGGGCTACGAGCGCCTGCGGCAGCTCAACCCGCGGCTGATCTACGTGAGCCACAAGGGCTTCCTGCCCGGCCCGTACGAGCACCGCACGGCGCTCGACGAGGTGGTGCAGATGATGGGCGGCCTAGCCTACATGACCGGCCGCGAGGGCGACCCGCTGCGCGCGGGCACGAGCGTGAACGACATCATGGGCGGCATGTTCGGCGCCATCGGCGTGATGGCGGCGCTGCAGCAGCGCGAGCGCACCGGCGAGGGCTGCGAGGTGCAGGCGGCGCTGTTCGAGAACAACATCTTCCTCGTGGCGCAGCACATGATGCAGTTCGCCGCCACGGGCAAGCCGGCCGCGCCCATGCCCAGCCGCATCTCCGCCTGGGCCATCTACGACGTGTTCACGGTGCAGGGTGGCGAGCAGATCTTCCTGGCCGTGGTGAGCGATAAGCAGTGGGCCGTCTTCTGCGAGGCCTTCGGCCTCGCGCAGCTCGCCCAGGATGCGCGGCTGGCGACCAACAACGACCGGGTGGGGGCGCGCGGCTGGCTGCTGCCGCTGCTGCGCGAGACGCTGTCGGCGTACAGCGCGGCCGAGCTGTCGTCGGTGTTCGACGCCAACGGCCTGCCGTTCGCGCCGATCGCCAGGCCGCACGAACTGCTGGACGATGCGCACCTCAACGAAAGCGGCGGCCTGGCGCCGATCCGCATGAACGACGGCCGCATGTCCAAGGTGCCGCTACTGCCGCTGACGCTGGGCGGCGTGCGCCCGCCGCTGCGCCTGCAGCCGCCCGCGGTGGGCGAGCACACGGACGCGCTGCTGCGCGAGGCGGGCTACAGCGAGGAAGGCATCGAGGCGCTGCGCCGCGCCAAGGCGGCCGGCTAGTACTGCGTTTCATCAAAAGGGCGGATAGGAAATTCAACCGCATGAGGCCAAGTATGGCACGAATTTTGTGCCTCGAAACACGTTCGGCCAAGGCAGGTTGAGCGCTCGCTTGCCGCTCCATGGCGAGAGATTGGGAGGCAGTATGCATTGGGGCTGGCGCGCGCGAAGCTGCGCCCCGCAGCGATGGATACCGCCGCTTCACTGGGGGTCACCAACTGATGCGCTGGTCCAACTCGAAGTCCGGTGCCGGTTGTGCTGCCGCGTCCCAATCTGGCTCGACTTGGCTGCCCTCACCCGATTGCGCATCGAGTTCATCCCACAGTGGCGGCCCACGTGCTGACGCGATGTGCGGTGGCTCGGAATCTGCCCCGATGTGGTCCAGGATGTGCCGGATTTCGGCGCTGTGCGTGATAAAGGCGATGATGCGCATCTGCCCGCCGCAGATCGGGCACAAGAGCGGAAACACCTCGTAGATGCGCGCAATCAGCACCGCCCAGAGGTAGTGCGCTGGCCGTTTGGGTGGTGGGGGTGGCTCAGGTCTGGGTGTGGTCCTGGATGCAGTTGCACCGGCATGGCCATGCTGCGCGGGGCTTTGTGAGCAGTTGCCCGTGGTGGCTGGCTCGGCTGGCACCGCAGCCACCTGCGCCGGGGCTTGCGCCATCGCCGTCACCACATCCCGTAGCGGCGAATTGGGCGCCAGCACCCCGAAGTAGCGGTGCCGGTGGGTACGTGGCGGGGGTACCAGGGCGGCAATGCGGTCGATGAGTTCCAGCGGTGTGAGGTGCAGCTCGTCTGCCTTGGCACCGCGTCTGTCAGCGTAGAAGTCGCTGCGGGGTTCGCTGTGCTGCTTGCCGCAGCGGTAGATCAACTCGCTGCCGGCCTTGCGCAGGCGCTCCATGGCAAAGGGTGGACGGGCGCAATAGCGCAGCAGACGCTCCAGCGCAGCGCGGTCGTGGGCTTCGATGCACACCCCCGCATCCACCGAGAAGCCGCTGTGTTTGTAGCCCAGCATGTCTTTGGCGTCACAGTTCTCCAGCAGGCCCCGAGCAACGAAGGCGCGCAGGATGCGTTTTTGCAGGGTGGTCTGCACTTGGGCCACGGTCGCCGCATCGATGCCGCTGGCCGGGTGGAATACGACACTTGGCGAAGAGGCTTGCATTGGGGCATCAGCGCTGCCCTCGCCCTCCACAGCCTCAAACACCCCGTCCACCACGCAAACGTGGAAGTGGACGTGTTCGTTCAGGCTGGAGCCGAACCTGTGAATGAAGGCCACTGCGCCGATGTGCAGGCTCGCCTTGTCTGCATTGGCCGCGCCAGGGCAATGGGCTTGCAGGCTTTGTGCAATGACCCGCAGGAAGGTGCGCAGCACCATATTGAGCGTGGCACTGTCGCGCTGCATGTAGTACCGCAGCCGCTTCGGGACAGACAGCACCCACTGGCGCACCGGCAGGCGGGGGAAGACGTGGTCAGTGAGGTGCGCCGCAGTCTCCACCATGCGCCGTGTGGTGCACGAGGGGCAGACACCACGGCCTTTGCAGGAAAAAGCCACGAAGTAGTTGTGCCCGCAGTCGCCGCAGCGAGCGCGGGCAAAGCCATGGGCAAAGATGCCGCACTCCAGAGCACCGTATGGGGCTCCGGCCCCTACACCAACAACTCCCACATGGGCACGGCTGCCCTGCACGCCGGCCTTCTCACCAGCGGCCAGACAGGCACCATCAACATCGCCTCGGCCGGCTGGCAGACTTCCTATACCGGCACCACTCGCTACGGCGTGACCACCCGCTCCTACAGCGGTTTCTGCGGCGTCACCATCAGCCTGGGCAGCCCGCCGCCCCCCACCACCTGCACCGTGCCCAACAAGATCGGATCGACCTGGACCCAGGGCGCGGCCAGTTGCCAAGGCGAAAGCCAGACCTCCAGTGCGGGGAGCACGCTGAGCAACGGTCAGAGCTTCACGGTGTACGACAACACCCAGTACGACACCGGCAGCCAAACCTATCTGTGCAGCAGTGGCACGGTGTCAATGACTCGACCAACTGCACAGCCGGCACTCCGCCCCTGAACGTAACCTTCGAGTGGCTGGTGGGTGGCTGGGGCAATGGCATGCGGCATTTTTCCGTCACCTGGAGCGGTGGCGGGTTTCCGATCACGGTCAGTTTCGATGGAGAAACGTATTGGTATGACACGGCGATGCCGAGCTCTCGATACGGCTCCTACCAAGCGGTGTTCAGTTACAAGACTTGGTATGGCCCATCACATACTGTGATGAGTGGAAATGGCACCAGCCCCGTTTGTGTGGGCACGGGAACCTATGGCGGATACAACGTCAATGGGGTGTTCCGGTACAATGGCAGCACTTGTGATCTGACGCAATCAGCTTCGGGATACAACTCTGGATGGCTGTTCCCACCTGGAAACTACGGCACCGGCACCCTGAAGGTAAGAACGGTGATTCGTGATCAATACAAATACACTGGGACGGGCACCGCAAGCCCCAACCCAGCCATCTCCACAACGAGCGCACCCATCTCGGGAAGTTGGACGGCCAACCCTGGCGGAAGGTATGGCAGCTTCACCGGCACACTCAACAAGCCCTCCTCTGGCAACGTGACCTACACCGACTCGGGCGGTGCCATCGTCACGGGCGGCAGCGTGACCAAGGGATGGTGAGCTCATGGTCCAAGCCAGCAAAAAGCCCCGCATGCGGGGCTTTTTGTTGAGCTGTTGAGGTCCCTGGCTCAGAGGTACACCGGTGGCATCAGACCCTGGTAGTCGGTCCCCATGAAGTCGAACGACTCGGGGCGCGTGCCAATGAAACCGATGGTGATGTCCGGAATGCCGTCTGGGCCTTTGCCGATGTAATCGTAATAGTGCCTGGAGCCCGATTGCGCCTTGTCAAAAAAGGCCACTGAGTCGATCAGTAGCAGGCCCGCCGAGGTGGCTGAAATCGCTTCGGGATTTTGCACGTTGAGGCGCTGACTGGGAGTCATGTATTCATAGTAGGCACGCGCTGCGTTGTCCACATAGCTCACCATATGATCCTTGAGGTAGAGCACATTGGCGGTCACCCCGTTCTTGTCGAAGTTCGGATCGAGCGGCTGACCCGTGTAATAGTGGTTGTAGCGCGCCTGTGCGTCGGCCTGGCCATCGGCGGCAAACTGCTGGTAGTTCGTGAATTCCTGGAAATCCGCAAACTCGCGGGTATCACCCCACCAGTTTGTTGCGTACATCCGCTGCTCCTCGGCGGTTACTCCAGCCGTGGATTCGGGATTGCTGGTCACGAACTTGATGCGGTCGTCTGCCCCAAAATCCTTGAACAGCAGCCAATTCTTCATGTTGTCTCGCTTCGCACTCAGGTCCAGCACGATGGTGTGGGCCCCGCCCGAGAAGTCGAAAATGGCAGCTGTGGGCGCGATGGTGTCAGAAGTCTTGTCGCCCATGTCAATGTGCCAGTATGGATAGGGCAGATCCGAGACGTTGGCGATGGCTTGGTTGGCAAATTGCACCTGACCATCAAACGCCCAAACGCGGGCGGTATGGAAATTACCTTCATGTTGAACAATACCTTGGATGTTCAGGTACTGGTCAAAAGTAGTGGGGCCCGCACCCCCCCCCGCGCAGATTAACCATCGTTTGCTGCCCGGTGATAGGGTTGACCTCGTTGTAATACACCGGATCAAACTTCCCCACCACCTGCGCCTGGGCGACCGCGCCCGTGGGGGTCCCCTCGTTTTCAGTGCAATAACTGGCGGTACGCAAACCCAGCACTGGCGCCGGATGGGCGAGTTATCCCAGCAACTATCCACAGCATTGGCCCCATGGATTGGGGACAACAACACACCACACAACGACAGGACCGGGCATGTGTAGCCACTACCAGGGCATCAAACGACCCGAGACGTACCGGGAGGTCTTCAAGGCAGAGCCTCCTGCCATGGAAGGCAAGGAAGACATGTGGCCCTGCTACCTGGGCAGCTTCATCCGCAGGCATCCGCATGCGGATGTGGGCGATGCAGCCGTACCACCCCATGAAGCTTTGACCGGGCAATTCGGCCTGGTGCCGCATTGGGCTGACGATCTCAAGCTGGGCCGACACACGTACAACGCCCGCTCGGAGACCATGGCCACCAAGCCCAGCTTCCGGGATGCCTGGCGTCATGCCCGCCACTGCATCATTCCGGCCATGGCCATCTACGAGCCTGACTGGCGCTCGGGCAAAGCCATTCCCACCCGCATCAGCCGCGCCGATGACCGGCCCTTGGGAATCGCAGGGCTGTGGGACCAGTGGAAATCCCCCCGGGGTGAGGTCGTGCATAGCTTCACCATGCTGACCATCAATGCCGACCAGCATCCCTTGATGAACCTGTTCCACAAGCCCACGGATGAGAAACGCATGGTGGTGATTCTTGAGCCGGAGCAGTTCGAGGGCTGGCTGCAGGCACCTCCAAGCCGCAGCATGGACTTCCTGCAGCCCTTCCCGGCCGAGAGCCTGCGGGCGGGATAGAACCAATGCAGTCCTTCCGAGAGCATGGGGCACTCCGAACCCATGCATTGACCCAGCAATGAACCCACCGATTCAAATGAAACAGACCGCGCCGTGGTCGCGCATGCTGCGCCTGACCGCTATCCTTGCATTGACCGTCGCCAGTGCAGCCCAAGCACGCCTCTCCGTCTTTGAGGCCCTGGACATTGCTTCAGGACATCCGACCCGCTTTGCGCAATGTCCGCAGTTCTTCGTGGACGGTAAACCGCCCGCCATACCGGCACGCCCCAAGCTGCGTGAGCTGTGCTACGAAGCTTTTGCGATCCTCCACAGCGGAGAGACCAAGACGCCGGTCTATGTGGCCCAGCGCCTGAATCGCCAATCCATCGAGGACGCTGACGAGAAGAGAGCGACGAAGTTCTTTGCCGATGCGCGCCTTCCCAGAGGTGAACGTGCTGAACTGGAGGATTACAAGCGCTCGGGGTACTCCCGCGGCCACATGGCACCAGCGGGGGACATGCCAACGCCGACGGCCATGGCCCAGAGCTTCAGCCTGGCCAACATGGTGCCGCAGGACATCCAGCACAACGGCGGTGCCTGGGCCAAGATCGAGCAGGACACGCGCCGCTATACCCGGCGGGCAAAGGGCGATGTGTTCGTGATCACCGGGCCGGTGTTCACCCAGGAGAGTTCTCGCATCGGGAGCAATGGTGTCCGGGTTCCGACCTACCTGTTCAAGCTGGTGTACGACCAGCACGACAACCGGGCGTGGGCGCATTGGCAGGCCCATCAGCTACCAGGAGCTGGTGCAGCGGACGGGGGTGGAGTTCTTGCCGGGCTTGGGGCTTTGAGCCGCAGATAAAGGCTCAAGTCCCTGGGGTACCGCGAGCACATCCAGCGCAAAGCGAAACCGGGCCAGCCTTTGAGCCAATGCCAGAAGGGGCGCAACAAGCGCATTGCCAAGTCCCGGGCCCGAGTGGAGCACCCCTTTGCCCAGATGCGCCACATGGGCGGCAAGTTCATTCGCACCATCGGCCAGGCGCGCGCCACGGTGGCCATGACGATGATGGCTGCGTGCTACAACCTCAAGCGCCCGGCGAAGTTCCTGGGCGACGGGGTGGATGCGTTCTACAAGAGCGCGCCATCAAAGACCGAGGTGCGCTTGCAGGGAGCCACAATGGACCTGGCGTCCGCTTCCTGGGTTTTGGTCGTGGTTGTTTTTCGCAAGCGCCCGAGCCCCGCAGGGTTTAAGTACCTTTAACCCCAAGTACAATACCTTTAATACCTTTACGGTCTGGATTCCTCAATGTTGACAAGGGGTTACGTGGTGATACGTGAGTGAATTTGGTACTGTACCTGAGTGAATTTGGTACTGTACGTGAGTGAATATGTGAATGGTTGCCACGGGAGGTGCGCCAGTACGTGAGTGAATTTGGTACTGGTCACGGCCAGCATCCGGCCCAGGCAGGGGCCATACTTTGGGTCTGGGCCGCCGCGAAGCGGTGGGGGAAGGCAGCGGTTTAACCACTATCCAGCCAGCAGACGCTCTAGCCGGTCGCGCAAGCGAGGGGCATTGATGATCCAGCCACGCCGCACAACCTCAGCAGATGCCACTTGCTGCTCGGGATGGTCTGCAAAGTAGGCCGTGGACGCACCAAACAGCCGTGCCCCGGCCTCCGGGTACTCCATCAGCGAATTCAAGTCTGTATTTCGAGTCTCAGCAGCTCGATCTCCTCTGAAAAAAGTTGGGACACTACTGCCGCCGGATCAATAGGAACAGGACACCGGGGGGGGGGAGGTGTCACCTTGCGATTGCGCGCGGCGTGCGATACAATGTATCTCAATCAGTCGCAATAGGAGGCCATCATGGCTGCTACCACCACTATGGTTCACGTCCGCGTGGACGAGAACGTCAAGGCGCAGGCTGCGGAAACGCTGGCCTCGATGGGCCTGACCGTCTCCGATGCGATCCGCGTGTTCCTGACCCGTGTCGTCGCCGACAAGGAACTGCCGTTCGCGCTCAAGGCACCGAACGCCACCAGCCGCGTCGCCATCGCCGAGGCCAACGAGATCATCAAGAGCCGTCGCGCTCGCTTCGCAACCGCTGACGCTCTCTTGAATGACCTCGAAGAAGCCAGCCGCAAGTAAGCGGGCGAACCTGCCTCGCGCGTCGGACTACACCAAGGACTTCCTCAAGGACTGGCAGCGCTTGTCTCACTCCGGCCGGTACGACATGAACCGGCTGAAAGAGGCCATGACGCTGCTGATCGCCAACGACGGGCCGCTGCCGCCTGAATGGCTCGACCACCCGCTGACGGGTGACTGGGCAGGCCATCGTGAGTGCCACATCGGCGGCGACTTCCTGCTGATCTACACGCTCGACGACTCGGGCAAGAGCGGCTTGGTCGTTTTCGTGCGCAGCGGCACGCACTCCGAGCTGTTCTTGTGAGCCCGCATCCAACCCTCGACCCTCAACTGACCGGCAACGTCGGTCTGTACTACTGCTGCTACCCTGCTGCCACGCATGGTGCTGGGTCTGGGTTGCATCCTGGCGCTGCTGGACAAGGCGGTCGATGCTTCAAGCCAGCCCTGAATTCAAAGGGATTAAGACGCAGCAAAAACCACGCTGTTCCGGTCAACCCTGCCGCGGCGGTTGTGCCGGGGGCGTTTGCAGAATAGTTTGGATCAAATTACCTTCTTGCCCTTGTCTGGCAAGCGCATGCAGCTAACATTTTTGATGGCTTTGCCACCTGTGGCGGTGGCGCCGGGCGGCCCCGGCAAGCTTGTCAGCGGCCCCGGGCGCGCGGGGGCGTCGAACAATCCACTTCCCTCCCACGGATATGGATTGCTCCTCCACCTGCTGCATGGCATTGCGTCTTTTTCATGAGCTGTATTACATGGCCCACCACGAGAACCTGTGCTCCATTGAGGAGCGCGGCATTCTCAGCCATTCGCTGGTGGGGCTGGCAGGGGTGGAGCATGTGGACATTTCTGAGCCGGGCGCGCAGCAATGGCGTGCGCTGCCCGAGCCGGTGTTTGGCGCTGCCATCCATGCGTATGTGCCGTTGTATTTCAACCCGCGCAATCCCATGCTGTTTGTGCGCCGCCATCAGCAGCACGATCTGGTGGTGCTGCGTGTTTCGCTCAATGCGGTCAGAACGGCAGGGCAGGCGTTATGGTTGTGTCGCAATAAGCGGAACGGCTAGGATTTGATGATGCAAGCGTTGTCATT
>VFQO010001133.1_pt1 | contig 22169 bp, 31 predicted proteins | sample 3512331 | NCBI WGS metagenome assembly VFQO01 (sample SAMN10412371, study PRJNA504923) | tailings metagenome | isolation source: Replicate 3 from Balatoc abandoned mine | place: Philippines: Itogon, Benguet | collected 2017-08-28 | reverse complement strand
GTCGGCGCTCACCGACATCTTCAACTCCGGGCAGCGCATTCAGGACTTCATCGATTACCTGGGACAGGGACTGAATTTGTCGTCACAGGTGATCGGGCTGTTGGCGGGCGAGGGCGAGGATCTGCCTCAGGCCCAGGCCGCTGCCGCCCACCTCACACTTCAGTTGAAGCTCACCTTCGACGCAGCCGACCTCCTGTCCAAGGCGTCGCACCCGGGGCTCCGGGCGATCCGCAAGCTCACTGAGCGCGTCCGCGAACTCCGAGTGGAGCGCTCCGGTGCTTCCGGGCTGAAGGTGTCCTGATGGCCAGATGGAACGACCCGTCCCGCCCGTTCGAGACCGGCGACGACCTGATCGAGTTCGGTTTGGCGCTCAGTCACACCACTCGGGACGCCATGAAGCGCATCGAGACGTGCATCAACCAGCACGCGATGGACGACCTGGAGGACGAGATGATCCGCTCCGGCATCGACCGGGCTCAAGCCCAGTCGATGGCTGCGGACGTCAACGCCAAGCTCCGGTCCCTGTACGAGCTGACCTCCGTCATCGCCAACACCGCTGACGGCTTCCGCCGCAAGGCGCGCGTCGCGATCGAGGCCACGCGTGAGGCCCGGAACAGTCGGCCGGCCGCACCGGGTCTGCGGGTGTCCTGATGAGCCACCTGCCGACCGATGCCGACCGCGAGTGGCTGGAGCGTGAGCTCGCCGCCGCCATCGAGGGGCGCGCCCCCGACCCGGAGCCCCGGACCGCCTACGAGAAGGCCGTGCCCTGGATCGATCTCGCCGCCCGCGTGTTCGCCGCGCTGGGCCGAGGCCTCCGGGAGTTCGGCCGCTTCATGGTTCAGCTGGAGGTGCCCGCCCAGTTCATCTTTGCGGTCGCCTTCCTGTTCGTCGTCGCGTTCACGCTGGGGCGGTGCGCATGACCCCCGACCCCACCGCCCGCCTGATCGCCAAGCTCGCCGACCCTGACGCCGTGTTCACCAGTGGGCAGGTCGCCTACCTGATGGGCACGTCGGGACGGTGGGCGCGGGAGGCAATCGAAGGCGAGCCGTCCCCGCTGAGCTTTGAGGCGGGCCGCCTTGCCGGATACCGGGAGCGGGTGGCCGAGGAGAACGCCGCCTACCCGCCCGCCCCGCACCACGTCACCACGTCGGCTGGCGAGGACGCCATCCGGGTGCACCGCTCCCGCATGGGTGTGAACGTGTCCGGACCGCGCGAAGGCGACTACACGGGCGGCCCGGTAAATCCGTGGTGAGCGAGTAGGTAAATCCACGTACGGGGGCGGGCCGCCATGGGTGGCCCGCCCCTCCGTGTTCGAGGGGCCGGAGGGGCGACCCCCTCCCGGTCCGCCCGGGTGGCGGAAGGCGAACCGGGAGGTCCCGGAATCAGACTAGACGAAAGGTGGTGCGGCATGGACGAGCCGGAGCAGGTGCTGGACGGATGGGTGATGGACCGGGCCCGAGGGGTGGCCGATCTGCCGCCGTGGTGGGAGCAGCCGAACATGACGCGCCGGCCTCCGTACGACGACCCACTGTTCGCCTACGACACGATGCACTACGGCTGGACGGGCGACTGGCAGTGGGCAAGGACTGTCCGGCCGAACCCCCGCTATCTGTAAAAGTGCCGTGCGGCGTGACACTTAACGCCTCGTGCGTTACTCTCGCTCATACAGCACTTGCCGACACGAACAAGAGGTCAACGCTGTGAATCAGGAAATCCTCAAGGCCCCGTCGGGCCTGTGCGCGCACCACCGGGTGATGTGGAAGCGGGCCACCGCGAGGGGCGCGAAATTCATCCCCGCGACCATCGTGAAGCTCTGCACCACCGGACAGTCCACCCGTTGCTCCACCGAGCATGAGTCGGAGCGCTGACCGTGAGCTACGTTGACTTCCTCGCCACCAAGCAACGCCGCGCCGGATCGATCGGCCGGCCCGAGGTGACCGCCTCCGACGTCTCCACCGCGCTCAGCGAGTGGCAGCGCCAGGGCGTGGCATGGGCCGTCCGCAAGGGCCGCGCTGCCCTCTGGTGGAGCACTGGTCTCGGCAAGACCCGCGCCCAACTGGAGTGGGCCCGAATCTCAAGCTCCGGCGTCTACCTCGCCCGCAACGTTCCGGCTCGCGCCCTGATCGTCGCCCCGCTGGCCGTCTGCGAGCAGACCGCCCGCGAGGCTCAGGCGATCGGCGTCGAGGCCACCTACGTCCGCTCGGCCGAGACCGCGCCGGACGCCGGGATCTGGGTGACCAACTACGAGATGATCGCCAACTTCCCGCCCGAGATGTTGGCAGCCGTCGTCCTCGATGAGGCGTCGATCCTGAAGCAGTCGGACGGCAAGACCCGGCGCCGCCTGATCGAGCACTTCGCCACCGTTCCGCGCCGGCTCTCCTGCACCGCGACCCCGGCGCCGAACGACCCCGAGGAGCTGACCAACCAGGCCGAGTTCCTGGGCGTCATGCCGCGCGCCGAGATGCTGGCCGCGTACTTCGTGCACGACCAGGACGGCTGGCGGCTCAAGGGCCACGCCGCGCGCCCGATGTACGCGTGGATGGCGACGTGGGCCATGGCCATGCGGATGCCGTCCGACATCGGGTTCCCGGACGACGGCTACGTGCTGCCTCCGCTGCACATCCTGCCCGAGGTGGTCTCGGTGGACCTCCCCGCCGCCGACGGCGAGTTGTTCCGCGCTGACCTCGGGGGCGTCGGCGGCCGCGCCGAGGTCCGCCGCCTCACCCTAGGCCCCCGCGTGGCCCGCGCCGTCGAGCTGGTGACCGCCGAGCCGTCCGAGCCGTGGCTGCTCTGGACGGGCCTGAACGACGAGGCCTCCGCGCTGGCCGCTGCCATTCCGGGCGCGGTCAACGTGCTCGGCTCGTGGACGCCCGAGGAGAAGGCCGCTGCCTACCTCGCGTTCGCCGACGGCACGATCCGGGTGCTCATCACCAAGCCGTCGATGGCCGCGATGGGCCTCAACTTCCAGCACTGTGCCCGGCAGGTCTTCGTCGGGATGAACGACTCGTGGGAGATGTGGTTCCAGGCGATCCGCCGTTCGTGGCGCTTCGGCCAGCAGCGCGAGGTGCGCGTCCACGCCGTGCTGTCCCACCTGGAGCACCAGATCGCCACCAACGTCGAGCGCAAGGGCCGTCAGGCCGACCGAATGATCGACCAGCTCGTGACCGCCATGCGCCAGACCTGGATCGCCGACCGATGACCACCACGACCGAAAGGGTCCCCGTGACCGCGAACAGCACCGACGCCCCGTACGTGACCGACGACGTGCAGGGCGAGAACTGGCACCTCCGCCTCGGCGACTCGTGCGAACGGCTCGCCGAGATCGCCACCGACTCGGTGGACCTGGCGGTCTATTCGCCGCCGTTCGCCAGCCTCTACACCTACTCGCCGAGCATCCGCGACCTCGGCAACTCCGGGAGCCGCGCGGAGTTCTTCGAGCACTACGGCTTCATCATCAGCGAGATGCTGCGGGTGACCAAGCCGGGCCGCATCAACGCCGTGCACGTCCAGCAGCTCACCACCACCAAGGCGACCCACGGCGTGGTCGGCCTGACCGACTTTCGGGGCGAGGTGATTCGGGCGTACGTCGAGGCGGGCTGGATCTTCCACGGCGAGGTGACCATCGACAAGGACCCCCAGGCCCAGGCCATCCGCACCAAGGCCCAGGCGCTGATGTTCGTCCAGAAGAACAAGGACTCGGCGAAGTCTCGCCCCGCGTTGGCCGACTACCTCCTGCTGTTCCGCAAGCCCGGCGAGGTGGCCGACCAGATCAAGACCGACGTCACCAACGACGAGTGGATCCGCTGGGCCCGCCCGATCTGGCGCGGCAACGACGACGCCGGCGAGCTGGCCGCAATGGGGTCGGAGGGGCTCACCATCCCCAACGGCTGCTGGTACGACATCCGCGAGACCAACACGCTCAACGTCGTCGAGGGCCGCGAGCAGGCCGACGAGCGGCACATCTGCCCGCTCCAGCTGGACCTGATCGAGCGCTGCGTGCGGCTGTGGTCCAACCCGGGCGAGACGGTGTTCAGCCCGTTCGCCGGCATCGGCAGCGAGCCGTACGTGGCGCTGAAGCTGGGCCGCCGCGCCGAGGGCATCGAGCTGAAGCCGAGCTACTTCGCCGCCGCCGTCAAGAACCTCCGCAGCGCCGAGGACGAGTCCTCCGCGCTCACCCTGTTCTGACCGCCCCGCCGCGGGCCCGGACCGTCCGGGCCCGCACCCCAGAGAGGTTCCGCATGATCCAGGGTTCCATCACCACCACGCCGCACGCGTTCGCCGCGGCGGTCCGGTGGGCCGCCAAGTTCATCGATCCGAAGCCGTCCGTCCCGGTCCACGCCGGGCTCCTGCTGTGGGCCGCCAACGGCGAGCTGACCATCACGGCGACCAGCGACACGGCGACCGCCCATGCGGTGGTGCCGTTCGATGGTGACGGGACTGGCAACGTGCTGGTGTCCGGTCGCCTGCTGGACGCACTGGTCGGCACCTTCCCTGCCCAGCCGGTCACCCTCGACATGGAGGATGAGGTGGCGCTGACCATCAACGCCGGGCGCTGGTCGGGCGAGCTGCCCACCATGTCCGTCGAGGACTTTCCGTCCGCCCCCGGTGAGCTGCCCGCGATCGGCACGGTCCCCGGCGACGCGTTCGCCACGGCCGTTCACCGCGCCGGCGCGGCCCGATCCACCGACGCTAAACAGCCGGTCGAGATGCACCTGATGCACCTCACCTTCGCCGGCGACACGGTGACCGCACTGTGTACCAACCGGTTCCGGCTGGCCCGCGACATCGCCCCGTTCGACGCGGAGGCCGGCGGCGATGTCACCGACCACCAGGAGGCGACCGCGCTGGTGCTGGCCCAGTCCATGCTCGACGTGGCCGACAGTTTCACGGGCCCGGACGAGGTGCTGGTCGGTCTCAGCGACAGCTCGATTTCGCTGACGTCCCCGACCCGCTCGGTCACGCTGCGGCAGATCGACTCTCCGTACGCCATGCTGGAGCAGCTTCGCGGCATGTTCGAACAGGCGCTGCCCGACACGGCGACCGCCCGCAAGGCCGACTTCACCGAGCCCCTGAAGCGCGCCGCCCTGATGCGTGACAAGGACGGCCCGGTGGGCGTCCGCTTCACCTCCGACCTGATCAGCGTGATCGCCGCGTCCGGCGAGGCGAAGCGCGGCGGCACCGAGGAAATCGACGCGACATACTCAGGCGCCGATCACGAGATGCGGTTCAACCCGCAGTTCTTCGCCGACGCCGTCCGCACCTCGCCGTCCGACACCGTGGAGATCTCGTTCGCGGCCGGGACCGGTAAGCCCATCATCGTCACCGCGCCGGGCAACACGGCGTGGCGCCACATCCTCATGCCCATCCGCAAGCTGAGCTGACCCGGAGATCGCCATGGATGAGATTGTAAGCAAGTTGCGGGATGCCATTTACGAGGTGACCCGAGACGACGGGTCGATGGACACCGACTGGGATCGCGCAGGGAATCTTGCCAATGCGATCCGGGACCTGATCCGCGCTGAGATCGCATCGGCCGCCCCCACCGACAACAGCAACTGACCCGGAGGTCACCATGCCCGAACTCCCCGACTACCTCGCCGACGGCTTCCGCGAGGTGCTGTCCTTCGATGCCATGACCGGTGCCGAGATCAAGCACCGCGATGAGAAGGTGGAGCGCCTGCTTGCTCTCGTCTCCGACGCCCTCGACGACGCGTCCGGCATCTGGTTCCGCAACTCCCGGTTGGCCGTCGACCACGAATGGCGCAACGGCGCCGACCTCCGGGTGAACATGGAGGCTTCCGGCGACATCGAGTCCATCGACTTTGACGGCGAGGGCGTCGTGGGCGAGCTGTTCTGGGCCAAGCCGTGAAGTACGGAGAGCTGCGGGCTGGCCTCTCCCGCCACCAGGAGCGCATGCTCAGCCAAGCCCTTCGTGCGGGCGGCGGCATCATCGTCAACCGCCAGTTCAATGAGTACGAGATCTCGGATCTCCTCGATCGGGAACTGATCGACGGTGACCTCCGGTTGACCAAAGACGGCCGGGTGGTTGCGGCCATCCTGGTCGGAAGCGAGCAGTTGGACGCCGAACGCCCGAACGCCTATCGCGCGCCTCAGCCGAATGAGCGCCTGGACACGTGCGCGACCGACCGGTTCCCGTTTGCGGGCATCGTTGAGCGCCCGTACGACCAGGACCAGCTCAGCGTGACGTGGTCATACGTGAAGCCCGAGTGGGTCTTCCTGCCCGACCTCTGGCTCACCCAGACCAAGGTGACCATCGAGGGCCTGTTCGGCAAGACCTACTCCACCGACCAGTTCCCGCGCGCGGTCCGGTACCGCTCGGGCCCGGTCGGCCCGAAGAAGGTCTTCCTCGAGGACGGTCACCACCGGATCGTCTCGGCCGCCAAGCGCGGTGAGCAGTGGGCCCAGATCCGGGTGTGGGACTGGCCGCACGGGACGTAGACCGATGGGCCATCGTCAGCAGACGTTCAAGGGCGCCGACGGCCACTTCAAGGCCGGTCGTCGGCGCCGGAGACTCCTGCCGTGCGGCTGCAACCGTACGGCGGCCCGCAAGCTGGGTCACCACCCGGAGTGCGACCTCTACCGCCCGGAGCGGGCGAGGGACCAGAAGAGCAAGCAGGCGGCCAAGCGCCGCATTGAAGAAAGGGAGGGCCACCGGTGAGCTGGTGGATGAACGGCAAGCGAGAGTCGGCGTCCGGCAACCGCAATGCGTGGGGCATCACCGAGAACGATCGGGATGCGGCCCGCCGCGACCTGGAGTCGGTCGGCATCATTGACCGGCGTGCGGGTGGCGGCTTCAACTGGGGTGAGGCGGCCGACGCCACGTCTCGGGCCATCCTGTCGCTGGCGGCCGGGACCGGATGGTCGGTCCGCGCGGTGGTCAACGGTCAGGCCCACCTGCTGTCGAAAGACGGGCGGCGCGAGCTGAAGCTGGTGGTCGAGTTCGAGCCGCTGCGGGTGGTGCACGCCATCACCCACGACGGCCGCGACCTCTCCCCGGTGGACGCCCTCGACTTCCTGGCCGGTGAGTCGTGAATCCCCGCGGTGGGCTGCGGACCAACGGCGCCCGACGTGATCGCCTTCCGATTGGTACGCCCCGCGCCGGCGACCGGGGCCCGTTCGACCCCCGCCGGTCGGCTGTCGACGAGACGACCGGACGCAAGCCGTACACCCTGCCGCTCCCGTGCGGTCAGCGCATGGCTCACGTCTGCCGTACCGGCTTCTACCACTGCAACCTCTGCTTTCACGATCGGCCCCGGTGGGACTTCTACACCGACCGCACCACCGGTGAGATGATCGCCGGGTGCCGGGACTGCCGGGTGAAGCGTGCCCGGCAGCCGCGCGAGCGCATCCCGTCGGTGGCCGAGCTGATCGATGGCCCGCCCCGCCGTGGCCGACCCCCGGCCCGCGCGCTCCGGGCCAACCTCGGCCCCACCGCCGAAATTCTGAACTCCCTGCCGGCGCCGTACCGCGAGGTGATGATCGGCTACTACGTGGACGGCAAGACCTTGAAGGGCCTGTCCGCCGAGCTGGCCATCACGTACGACGCGGCCCGCACGCGCTGCCGACGGGCGCGGAAGCTCCTCGGCCCGGAGGTTGTAGACCGCATCCGCGCCGCCCGGAAGTCGACGGCGGCATGAGCCGGCCCATCGACCACCTCCGCACCGGCCGCCGATACGTGCGTCGGCGCGGAGGCTTGTACGACCAGGTGGTCCGTGAGCTGGACCGCCGCGACGACTGGACCACCGCCGCTGATCTCGCGGGCCTGCTGCACATCTCGGTCAGCTACTGCCGCGAGCTGCTGGCTGACGCCATCACCGCTGGTCTGGTGGAGCAGGACTGGCGGGGCCGGTCGGCGGCGTGGCGCATCATCCGTCAGGGCAACGCTGCCGGTGGCCGCCCGATCGAGTTCCGCCTGACGCCCGCTCAGGCTCGCCAGGTGATCCAGGCCTGCATCGCTCAGGAGCAGGGTCTGACCGACGCCCCGTACGTGCGGGGTTCCGAGCAGCGCCTCCGCGCGCTGCACAATGCCCGGGTGGCGATGGAGAAGTCGCTGCCCACGACCGAGGAGAGTGCCCTATGACCAACCTGCCGACCAATCTGCCCGAACTCCGCGAAGGCCTGTCCATCGCCGAGCTGACCGCCGCGATCCGCGAGACCAACGTCCGCAAGGGCTTCCGCCCCGCCGAGGGTGGCCCCGGCGACAACACGTGGGGCGACTACGTGGCCCTGCTGCACTCCGAAGTCTCCGAGATGCTGGAGGCCTACCGCGACCACCGCCTCACCGACGCCACCGTGGAGCCGCGCCGTCATGAGATGGGCACATGCTCCTTCCCGCCCACGTGCGACAACACGCTGTGCGCAGTGCATGCGGTCGCCAAGCCCGAGGGTGTCGGCTCCGAGCTGGCCGACTGCGTGATCCGGCTGCTCGACATGGCCGACGTGTTCGGCCTGACGCCGTTCGACATGGACTGCGAGCTGAACGATGTGGCCCCGATCGACGGGGCCTTCGAGGCGATCCACTGGCTGAGCTTCGGCGACGGGATCGCGTGGCTGCACAGCACGATCGCACACCTCTGGATCGGCGGCCACCGCGGCCACGTCCACGTCTTCGATCAGGTCGACGCGCTGCGGGCGGATGGCATGACGCGCATCCTCCGGGCGCTGGCCACCATCGCCATCGAGCACGACTTCGACCTCGATCGCGAGGTGGTCCGCAAGATGGCGTACAACCGCACCCGCCCGTACCAGCACGGCGGGCGCACGCTCGCCGGCCCGCTCAACACCTTCCGCAAGGGCTGATCGTGGCCACCCTGTTCGTGTCGGTGAAGGAGGCGATCCCGCTTGGCGCCCACGGCATGCACTTCCCGGAGATCGGCGACCAGGGGGTGTGCGGCAAGCGGGTGCAGGAGGGAAAGTCCGGCAGCAAGGTGCCGTGCCGGGAGCCCCGCAACGCGCCGTGCCACCTGTTCTACCCGTGCCGGGTGGCGCTGCGGTGCGCACACCGGGCCCCGTCGGTGGACATGCTGATCGAGCACGAGGAGAAGTGCCGTGGGCGCGCCTGAGTATGGTCGCCGGCGCAAGGACGGCATCTGGCCGGTCGAGTGCGCCTGCCACATCTGCGGCGCCGACCGGATGCGCCCGTGCTGGGATCTCCGGTCCCCGGCCGGAACCACGCCTCGCGCGCTGCCGCACCGCGAGCGTGGCGACCGGGGGCGGGGGGCTCCGGCAACTCCGGTGGTGCAGCGTCGTTACATCGAAGCGAAGCTGGCCACCGGGGAGCGCGGCAAGGCTCGGCTCACCCCGATCGGCGAGACGGTGCTCGGCCTGATCTGCGAGGGCCTGACCGACGCGGCGATCGGGCGCCGGATGCAGATGTCCACCGACGGCGCCAAGGGCCACATCCGCGACGTGCTGTGGCGGCTCGGCGCCCAGTCGAAAGCCCATGCCGTGCACCTCGCCTACCAGCGGGGCGTGCTCCGGGTGGACGGCCAGCAGTTCCCGAAGTGCCGGTGGTGCGAGACGGTCATCGTCGACCGGGCTCCGGGTGCCGCCTACTGTTCGACCCGCTGTGTTCGGCTGGCTCACGACGAGCGGCGCCGCACGCTGCGATCTGCCTGATCGCACAGCAAACGGCCCGGACCGCGATGGTCCGGGCCGTTTCGCGTGCGGGCCTACTTGCCGGCCGGCTCCAGCCCCACCGACGGGGCGAGGGACGCCGACTTGCGGCCGACCCGGGACGCCCACATCCCCTTCAGGAGGGTGAACACCGCGGCGACGCCGGCGAACGCCCACGTCTGCCAGTTGTCCACCTTCAGCAGGTCCGTCCAGTTCAGCCCGTCGGCGGTGGCCGCCGTCAGGACCGTGATCACGAAGGTGGACAGGACGCGCTCGAACACGTCCGTCAGCACCGGGCGCTCACCCATGGTCTTCTCCCTCATCGTCGTCCACCGCCAGCGCGGGGATCGGGTTGGCGACCTCGGCCAGCACCTCGGTCTTGATCGCCGTATAGAGCAGCGGGAATCTCTCCGCCAGTGTGGCACGGGGAATACCCGCTGACGCCAGTTGATAAAGTACCGTCTTCACGAACTCGCGGGCCTGCTGGTTGACCCACCCGTCCGGCCGCCCGGTCAGGGAATCCACGAACTGATCCACCGGGTCAACGTCGCCTTGCAGCACCCACTCCCACGGGATCGGCACGGCGGGCTGCACCTGCCGGGAGTAGCCGCGCAACCCGAACAGGAAGCCGCGCTGCACCAGCGGAATCGCCTCCGGGGGGACCGCCACGATCGCCCCGCCGTAGCCCTCCATCTCCGGTGGCGAGCCGAGTGCCGGATCCCAGACCAGCCGGACGGGGATCAGCTCGGTGATCGGGGTATCGGTGACCGCCATCATGTCTCCCGTCAGGATTGCCAGGGCCCGTAGGTGGATGTGCCGTTCGCGCCCTCAGCGTAGCCGCGGTATTCGTAGTCGACGCCGGACACGGTGAGGCTGTCGAAGAACTGCTGGCCGCTCACCAGCAGCGTGCCGATCCGGGTGCCGAGTGCGTCGTTGGCGGGGATCAGCACCATCTCGTCGACGAACAGGGTGTCGCCGGCGGCCGGGGTGGCGAGCTGCCCGACCGCCATCCGGACACCCGCCGTGCCGACCGGCGCGGTCCCGGCGATGGTCGCGTAGATCCAGGTGCCCGCCACCGGCGTGACCTCCCGACTGGTGAACGAGATGGTGGATCCGCCACCGTCACGCCAGTCGAGAGCGATCCAGATGGTCTTGTTGGCGGTAGTGGACCGCAGCCACCCGCGCCACTCCCACCGGGATCCGGCAGCCGCGGTGTACGCCAGCGTGTTGGTCTTCGGGCTCGCCGTCGATCCGTTGGGGGTGAGCAGCAGCGACGCCACGCCCTGATGGAACTGGGCGGTGGACCGGGCGATCGACGCGTACCCGACGTTCACCCAGTCGGTGGTGTTGGTCTCGAAATACGGGTTCACGTTGGTCGGCGTGGTGCTGGTGACCACCCGCCGCCAGCAGTCGAGCTGCACGGTCACCGGCTGGGTGCCGACCGGCGCGGGCTGGGTGACCACGATCCCGAACGCCCCGAGATTGGGGAAGGCGTTCAGCGAGGTGACCATCGGGCTGGCCGGCTCCACGTAGTCGATGGAGCAGACCCTGCTCATGAACTGGCTCTGCAGGCCTTCGGCGTTGCGGGTGGTCAACTGGATGGTGAGTTGCGCGCCGTCCTCGAACACCACCGGCGGGGTGTAGTCGAGGATCGACGGGGTGAGCGGGGTGGGGTCGGCGATGAACCCCGAGTCGTGGTAGAGCGCAGCGGTGTTCGTGTCGAGCACCACGATCCGGAACGCCGACTGCTCGGTCACCGTCCAGGTCACCCCGACGGTGCCGGAGTTGAGCACCTGGGACGGGGTTGGTGCCGTGATGGTCGGGTCCACCCGGGTCGACGGGATGACCGACAGGCCCGCCGAGTAGCTGCTCGCCGCGCCGGCGCCGTCCCACGTCTTCACCCGGTAGACGTGCGCCGGGTCGGCCGCCCCGCCGCCGCCCAGCCACTGCCCGGTGGTGAGCGTGAGCTGCGTGGTCGCCGACGCGTTCTGCACCTCGGACGCCTGCCACGTCGAGTCGGACGCCCGCCAGTACTGGATCGCCCCGGCGCCGATCTGGCGGGAGAGCGCATAGCTGCCCTGCACGTCGGCGGTGTTCGGGTCGTTGAACACCCAGTCGAGCAGCAGCGACGAGGTGACGTCGAACGCCGCGCCGTCGAACTGCACGGTGCCGGGCGTGCCGGTGATCCAGGTCGGTGCGGTCGGTGCGAAGTTGACGCTCATGATGTCGTTGCTGGCGGTCCACGGCGAGCCGCCGCCGGTCAGCTTGTAGCCGTCGTACTGGTTGGTGCCGTACGTGGTCCGCCGCACCCCCCACTCGGAGGTGATCGGGGCGGTCGCGGACATCTGCGCCCACGCCGTCCAGGTGTTGGACGCCCGGATGTAGTCGGTGTACCGCACGGTCGAACTGCCCGAGACGGCGAGGATCCGGAAGTCCTTGGTGATGTGGTTGGTGGCGATGGCGGTGGCCCCGAGCGCGCCGACCGGGTGGCTGGCGGTGGTGCGGATCGCCGATGCCCCGGTGTTGCTGGGCGGCCGCTCGTAGACGTCCATCTTGGTGGTGTCGCTGGGGCGGGTGGAGCAGATCAGGAACCGGGAGCCGTCCCACCTGCCGATGGCGTCCCGAACGGTGGTGCGCCCGGTGGCCACGGTGTAGGCCTTGGACGGCGTCGACCAGCCGGTCTTGTAGCCGTTGAAGGTGGCCTTGACGCAGTAGATGGTGCCGAACACCTGCCACGACATCCACAGGTTCGGGTTGGTGCTGGTGATCCCGTCGCCGTTGTGCTCGACGTCGATGCTGGCCGTCAGGTCCGAGTCGTTGCCGCTGGTCACGTAGGTCCGCGTCGCGGTGAACATGCTGGCCGAGTTGACGGTGGTCTTGATGCTGTCGTTCTTGACCGTCCAGCCGAAGAACACCGCGCCCGAGTTGGTGCCGTGCCGGGAGACGGCCATGGCCACGGTGATCGAGCCGTCCGGGTGGGTGACCGGGACGAGGTCGGCCGCGTAGAGGAAGGTCTGCGGCGTCGAGTTGCCGCCGGACACCACCAGGATCTCGCCGGTGGTCAGTCCTGCCGTGCCCGAGAAGATGGGGATCCGCTTGTAGTAGACCCGGTCCAGGGAGTCGCTGACGAAGTAGAGGATGTGCATGTTCTCGCCGATGCTGTCGATCCGCATGGCGCACAGGTCTTGCAGATCGGCGCGGGTGACGGTGCCCTGAGCCGACCAGGACGCACCCTTGTCGGTGCTCTTGAAGATGGCCATCTGCGTGCCCGTGGTGCGCATCATCATCCACAGGTCGCCGGTCACCGGGTGCACGTCCATCATGGTCTGGCCCGGGTAGCCGAACGCCATCGAGAACGCCGTGTTCGCGGTGCTGGTGGTGATCGTCGCCATCAGTTCACCACCTCCTCCACTTCGATGCTGATCTGGTCATCGGCGTTGACGGTGCCCGCGCCGGACCCGGTCGCCCGCAGCCACCGCGCGGTGATGGTGTAGCTGCCCGCCGGGAGGTTCGCCGCCGTGGTGATGGTGCCGCTGTTGGCGAAGTGGGTGGTGTTGGTGTTCAGGTACCACAGGATCACGTCCTGGTCGTAGGCGATCGAGTTCTCCACCGAGGCGATGTTCGCGCCGATCCGGAACCTCGACAGGGTGGCCGAGCTGAACATCGACAGGGCGATTCGGATCCGCAGTTGGGTGGTGGAGCGGACCTTCTGGATGATGCACGCCGGGCTGCTCGGCATGTCGGTGTAGCTGGCGCTGGTCGCGGTCGCCCCGCCACCGGCGAACTCCTGCATGAAGTGAGCGGTGCCCAGCGTGCGCAGCGTGTAGTTCCCGACGATGATCCAGTCACCTTCGAACTTGACCAGCCCCACCCTGTCCCCGTCGGCCACCACCACGTTCTCGAAGCACTTCACCGGCTGGGCGGTGCCGGAGCTGCCGTCCATCGCCACCATGGCCCGCGCACCGGACGGATCCCGGCTCGACACGGTGCCCATCTTGGTAACCAGCCGGAGCCCGGCACGCACCCGCTCATCGATCAGGGCCAACTGGCTGGTCGCGTAGTCGGGCATCAGATCAGCGTCCAATCCCAGCTCATGTCCGAGCCGTCCAGGTTGAGCTGCCACGACGTGGCCAGCACGTCCAGGCTCGCGCCGAGCACCGCGTCCGAGACGTTCAACTTGTCGAAATGCCACGCCAGCGGGAAGGGGGCCGTCTCGATCGGGATGGTGGTGGGCACCGCCATGTCCGCGTCGACGATGGACTGGCCGGCCCGGACCAGCGACGCCTGGTCGGCCGAGTCCAGCCCCACTACCTTCGTGATGATCCGGCCGCGCGCCTCCACCGAGGTTTCGCCCTGGAACTCGTTGATGTACTCCCACCGGCCGTCGTCGTCGGCCGGCGCCGGATCCTCGGTGTTGGACGTGCGGTAGAAGACCCACCGGTTGGGCGTGTCGTAGTAGTCGTGCTGGATCCGGCGCCGCTGGGTCAGCAGGGTGGTCGCGGTGTCCGAGGTCATCAGCCATTCGGGCGACCGCTCGGACGGCGACTGGTAGAGGTGGCAGCGCAACTGGCCGTTCCAGTCCGACCACACCCCGCCGTAGCCGACCCCGGCGAGCAGGTCGTTGACCACCCGCAGCCAGGTGATGTTGTCCTCCATGGTGTAGACCAGCGGGGAGGTCACCGTCCGGTCCCGGGCGTCCGGGTCGATGATGTAGCGGGTCACGCCCCGGTTGGCGAAGATCTCCTCCACCGCGTCCAGGTAGTTCACCCCGACGTCCACCGAGTATGCGTCACCCACCGCGTCGTCGAGGATCGACAGCACGTCGTAGCCGTCAACGTCGAAGCGGGGCGGGATCTCGGACAGGTCCGGCTCGGCCGTGTCGGTGAAGTAGGCCCCGAGGTAGAACCGCATCGTCGACAGGGCGGAACCGAGCGCGGTCTGCCCGGTGAAGGTCATGTAGGGCCGGATCAGCGACCGACCCCAGTTGAGCGGCAGCACCGTAGTCATGCTCATGCTGGCGTGCAGGTTGGCCAGCGAGTTGCGACTCACCGCCACCTCGGAGACGCTGCTGGAAATGTCCAGGTCGACGGTCAGGTCCAGCCCGGTCAGCAGCTCCACGCCCATGTCGACGTCGAAGCTGCTGCTGTTCTCGATCAGGTAGCGGACCTGGTCCGGGGTGAACCCGGCGCGCGGGCCGTCGGTGAGCGGCTGCATCAGACCCCCTCGACGACGTCCACCCGGTGCAGCTCCAGCGCGACCTTGTAGCGCGCCGCCTGCCACGTCTGCGACTTGTGCTCCTCGACCGGCACCGAGAAGAAGGTGCAGTACATCGCCTGCCCCCGGTGGTCGCGGGCGAACACGGTGATGCCCTGGTTCATCCACGTCCGCAGCAGCACGACATCCTCGTACGGCAGCTCGACCAGGGTGACCCGCCACGTCTCGCTGGCCCCGAGCGAGCCGACCGCCCGCTGACGGCCGCCGGCGTAAGTGCGCACCTCGCCGCGGACGCTGGAGTCCCATGGCCGGTTGTCCTCGGTCTGCGCCCCGATGCTCTTGTACTCGGTCAGGCTGGTCAGCCAGAACCGGGTGAGCTGCATTATCACCGCGTCCCCCTCATCGCTTGCCCATCTGCCGGGCCGCCACCCGGGTGGCCGGGACCGACGCCATCATCACCCGGCCGAGCGCCCGGGCGAGAGCGTCGGCCAGCTTCTCGATGTCGTCGGGGTGCATGCGCTGCTTCGCGTCCATCAGGCCGGGGGACCGCAGCGGCTCGGGCTGGCCGGTGCCGTTGTAGATCAGGTTGTGGCCGCGCTCCAGTACCACGCTGCCGAAGTCGGCCCGGGCCACCTTGGCGATGTCGACCAGCCCGCCCGCAGCCTTGGCCACGCCGATGTGCGCGAACTGCTCCACCGACCGGGCCGCCGCGCCCACCCGGACGCCCCGGGACCCGGTCGACTCGAACGGCAGTCCGGCGATCATCCCGGCCATGTGCCCGACGCTGGCCGACGCCCCGCGCTGGCCCGGGTGCGCCCACCCGGCGACCAGCGGGCCGACCCGGGGGCCCTCCTTGAACCACTGCCCCGGAAGCTGCCCGGTGCTGAACGTGTGGCTGTACGGGTTCTTGCCCTTCATCACGTTGTAGACCGCCGACACGATGCCGGAGCAGTCGTAACCGCCCGGGCCGGCGCCGGCCCACACGTACGGCTTGCCGGCCTGGGCCTTCACGAACGCCTGGGCCGCGCCGATGTTGCCGCCCGCACCACCGGACTTGCCGGTGATGAAGTCCATGAAGCCGCCGATCAGCTTCTTGCCCATGCCCTTCAGGAACGCGACGATCGAGCCCGAGCCGGGGATCTTCTCCAGCATCGCCTCGAACGGCTTCTTGATGGCGCCGACCGGGTCCGAGACGACACCCCACACGTCCTTGAAGAAGCCGACCAGCCCGCCATCGGCGAACGCCCAGCCCTCCGACCCGTCGCCGGGACGCTCGGTGAGCGGGCGGCCGAGCCGGCGCACCAGATCCCCGCCCTTCATGCCGTCGTTGATCCAGCGCAGCAGCGGCAGGGCCTTGGCGGTGTCGCGGGCGTTGACGATGAACTCGCCGGTCGCCACCTCGATGTTGCTGATCATCTTCCCGGCGCCGTTCTTCAGCCAGCCGATCCGGTTGTCCCGGCTGGACGGCGCGCCGGGGATCCGGCCACCCTCGGCGAACCCGGGGATGGTGGCCACCTTGTCAACACCGAACGTCCCGGCCACCTTGTTGAAGCCGGAGATCAGCGGATTGATGACCGAGTTGACCACGAAGCTGACCGGCTTCTTCGCGGTCTCCTTCACCTTGTCCCACGCCTTGCCGATCGCGGTCACGCCGGTCTCGAAGGCATCCGGCAGCGTCTCGGTGATGAACTTCTTCACGCTGTTGAACATGCCGACCACCAGGTCCACCTGAACCTTGATCTTCTCCTTGATGGTGGTCCAGGCGGCCGACGCCTTGTCGCGGATCCAGTTGAACGCCGTCACGCCCTGATCGATCGCCCGCTTGATCGAAGGAATCAGGGTGTCCTTGAACCAGTCGCCGACCGCCTTCACCGCAGTCTTGATGGCCTTCCACGCGCCGTCGATGATCTTCTTGGCGGTCTCGTTGTTGCGGTACAGGTAGACGATCGCGGCGATGAGCAGACCGATGGCGATGATGATGAGCGTGATCGGCGAGGTGGCCAACTGGACGGCCACGCCCAGCGCGGTGGTCGCCGCCGCGGCGATCCAGGTGGCCGCCGTCGATGCGATCATCACCGCGCGCTGGGTCACCATGGCTGCGGTGCTCGCCACCGTCGCCGCGGTGGAGCGCACCCACGCCGCGGTGTCCAGCGCCAGCACGCCGATCCGCACGCCGAGCGTGGTGTTCGAGAAGGCGATCGCCGCGCTGTTGACGGCCTGTGCCGCGGTGGCCACTCCCATCGCGATGGCGTACGCCTTCTGCGCGGCCACCAGGCCGAGAATCACCGGGGCCAGCGCGGTCACCACGCTCTGGTTGTTCTCCAGCCACGTGGTCAGCGACTGGATCGCCGGGAGCAGGGCGGTCAGGATCTCCACGGTCAGCCCGGTCAGTGCGGGCAGCAGCGGCGAGAGGGCGGCCAGCAGCCGGCCGGCGACGTCGGCGAGCTGACCGACCAGCGGGGCGGCGATCTGAATCGACGACGCCACCTCGGGCAGCGCGGCACCCAGCCCGGTCCGCAGTGACTCACCGATGCGGGCCAGCGTCTCGAACACCGACGTGAGCGCGGAGGTGCCCTGAGCTGACTGGACGAACTCGCGGGCCTGCCCGGTCAGCGCCTTCAGGTTCTCCAGGAACCCGGCCCCGGACGCCCCGGAGACCCGGTAGACGGTGGCCAGGATGGAGCCGACGTTGCCGATGATCGTGCCGAGATCCTTCAGCGTGGTTTTCGCGTTCTCGAACGCCTCCACCACCCGGCCCGACTCGGACGCCTTGGTGACGAACGTGGTGAACCGGTTGGTGATGTTCACCAGCGAGGTGGAGATGCCGGGCAGGGTCGAGCTGGACGCGTTGGTGAACGCGGCGAAGGCGGTCACCAGACCGGGCACCGCGCCGCGCAGCCGGATCACCGAGTTGATGACGTTGTCGAAGAACCCGCTGACGTTGCCGACGGTCCGGGCCTGCCCGGCCGCCTTGGCCGCCGCCTCGCCGAAGCCACCCATCACCCCCGCCAGGAAGGGCAACTGCTTCTGGAGTACGGGCAGGTACTTCTCGGCCAGCGGCTTGATGTCGTTGTTCAGCGGCAGGAAGAAGCGGTCCGAGATGGAGCCCTTCAGCTCCTCGATCGGGCCCTTCATGTCGATGATGGTCTTGGCGAACTTGCGAGCCTCCGGGTTCAGCTCCTCGAGGGCGGCCGCCGCCTCTTTCGCCGAGCCGGTGAACGCCGCGCCGATGGCCTCGCTCACCCCATCGACGGCAATCTTCAGAACCCCTGCGGCGGCCTTGGTGGCGAGCATGTATCCCGGGAGCACGAGTAGGGCACCGGCGGCCGGGGCCAGAGCGGCAGTAAGGCTGGCGACCGCCGGGGCTGCGGAGGCGACCGCACCGGCCGCGACCGTCACCTTGGCGGCGACCCCGGCGACCGACTTTGCCATCGCCGCGCCACCGGACTCGAAGCCCTTGGTGAACCGGTCGGCGGCCGCCTTGCCCGTCTTCGCGAACGACTCGCCGAGCTTTTTGCTGTAGGCCTTGTCGGTCTCGTCGGCTGCTTTCTCGCCCACCTTGCGGGCGCCCACCCGGATCTCCACCTCACCACGGGTGAAGTCCGGGCGGACCACCAGCACCGCCTCAGCGAGCGTCTGCACAGCCACTACGCAACTCCGATCAGCTCGCGGAGGTCCGAGTCCCAGGTGCGGGCCTTGGTCTCCGGCTCATGCGCCAGCCACGCCACGAACTCGGCGACCGCCTGTTCCGGCGTGGCCGGTGGCTCCGCGCCCTCCTTCAGGTGGGGGATCAGCGCCAGTTGGGCCAGAGCCAGACGCTCGATCGCCTCCACCTGAAGGACGAACGACAGGTCACACACCTCGGCCAGCGTCAGACCGTAGTCCCGTCCAGCACTACGGGACCGCGGGTCACGTCGATCCCCCTCGCCTCCGCCGCCACCGCGATCTGCGCCGCCACGGCCACGTTGCCCGCCGCCTCGAACCGCTCGATCTGGCGCATGAACCGCTCCCGCAGCGAATCGTCCAGCGCATCCCGGATCTGCTCCCGGTCGCCCGGCCGGTCCGGGAACTCGCTGCCGTCCGGCGCTGAAACACCGAGCGGCGATGGCGGACTGGTTGCGGGCCGCCCATCCGAGGAGTCGGAGGGCGGCGTAGTAGGGCGGGCGGTCACCCCGTCCAGCACCTTCCACAGCACGCCCATCACCGCGTCCGAGTCCTGGCGGTTCTTGCGCACCGTCATCCAGAACTGGTCGAAGTCCTCCCGGTGAACCATCGATCGGGCGAACGTCTTCACGATGGTGATGCTGGCCGGGTCGTTGACCGACACCCGGCTCGCGTCGTCCATGAAGTCGATCAGGTCCACCTCGGAGACGTCCGGGTTGACCCGGATCACCTCGCCGAAATACCGGAAGGTGGCGGTCACGATGTCCTGTGTCTCGCCGGACAGGTCGCCCAGATCCAGCGCGGTGCCACGGACGATCGGGTTGACCTTCTTCGCCGCCGCACCGCGCTGGGCCGCGCCACCACGGCCGCTGCTCTTCCTCGACATGACCTCGCCCCTCAGTTGCCGAGCCGGGCGGTACCGGCGGTGTAGACCTCGAAGATGTTGCCGCCGCTGTCGATCTCGAAGCGGAACTCGCACGGCAGCACCGCGATGTCCGGGGCCTTGCGGAACGCCGACTCGATCTCGTTGACCTGCACCGTCTGGTACATGAAGATGCGCATCGTGCCGTCCAGCGACTGCCAGAGCAGCGCGGCGCGGGTCTCGGAGCCGATCGCTGGCGGCACCCACTTGCTGACCAGCGTGGCGCCGGAGCCCGACGCGGTGCTCAGCGTGCCGCCGTTCAGGGCCCGCTGGAGGTTCTTCAGCGTGTAGTCGGCGAGGTTGAACGCGAACGACCCCTGCCGGGAGACGGTCCGCCACTTCACCGGGTCCGCGAACTCGGCGACGTTGATGGCCTCGATGCTCTGGGCGTAGTTGAACGTGTGCCCGGCCTCGGTCGCGCCGATTTCGTAGAAGGTCACCGACGGGGTGTCGGTGAACGCCGACCCGGCCGCCGTGCCGCCGTTGGTCGGGAACGCCGTCCCGGCCGGGGCGTGCCACAGGAAGCCGGGGTCGAGCATGAGCAGTGGGGTGGCCACGGTGGGCATGGTCAGCCCTCCTTCTTCTCGGTGCTGCCCGCCTGCTTCACGGCGGCCTTGGCATCGGTGGACTGCGGGGCCCGGGCGGACGCCTTACGTTCGTCGTCCAGCTCCGCCGCACCCCCGCGCGGGTCGAGCGCCGCCGCCGACAGCGGGGCGGCCGCCGCGCGGGCCCGTGCCAGGTTCGGATTGGCGGCCATGAACTCCTTCTCCGACTCGAACCGCTTGCCGAGCCGGGCCATCTCCGGGTCGGCGACCCGGTAGACCAGATCCAGCTTGTCCAGGTCGAACCGGATGACGTGCTCCAGCGGCACCGGGTGACCGGTGTCGAAGGCGAGGCAGTTGCCGATGTGGATCGGCCCGGCGGCCACCCACTGGCCGTACGCCTCCCGCTGGGCCGACCGTCGGGCCTCCCACGTCTTGATGACCTCTGGGTCCCGGGCCGCATCCCCGAGGGGCGCTCCCGGCGAGGTGCCGGTGGTGAGTGCGGAGCGCTGAAGGTCCAGCAGCTCCATGTCGGCGTCCGAGAGCGCCATGGATTCCCTCCTGGTTAGACGTACCGGACCCGGTTGATGATCGGGTCCGCGAATCCGGCGCGACGGCCCCGGACGTTGACGATGCCGAGGTAGAAGTGGTCCTCGTCCCAACTGGCCGTGCCGACCCATCCGGTGCTGGACGGCTCGATGCGGCCCTTGATGGACCGCCGGCCCTTCCCGGTGCGGACCGGGGTGACGTCGCGGAGATCGGCCGCCAGATCGTCGACGATCTCCTGAAGGCCATCGGCCACCGACGGTGAGCGGGCGATGCGGTCCATGGCGCCGGGGATGACGTTGACCCGGACCGAGGTGCGACGGTTGCTCACGGCACGATCACCTCCGCGACGAACAGCAGCGAGACGTTGGTGATGACGCTCGGCTCCGGGTTGGGGGCCAGCGCCGTCGGGTCCTGGTTGATGTTGGCCAGCACGATGCTGCCGTGTTCGAACAGCACCGGGCCGTTCACCACCGCCGCCGTGACGGCCTGGCACAGCCGCGAAGTCACGGCGTCCACCGCCTCGACGTCCTCGCCCGGCTGGTAGCAGCGGATCCGGAACTCCAGGCTGACCGTCTCCACGTACATGCCGTACGCCTGCCCGCCCTGATACCGGCCGGACGGCTCGGCGGTGAGCTGGCGGCGCGCGGCCCGGACCTGAGTGCCGTAGACGCACAGGCGGTCCGGGGCAGCAGGCAGGACGTACTCCACCTGCACCGGCACACAGAACTGCGGGTCGCCGTCGGCCAGCATCTCCGTGCCGGGCCACGGCGCGAGACCCCCGGCAGCCAGCCGGCGCATGCGGGCGACCACCGACCTCTTCAGCGCCCATGCGGCAATCATCGTCATGCGATCACCCGAACCCGGGACGCGGGCTGGGGTACTTCAGGTAACAGGCGTCCACCGACGCGATCCCGGTGCTGTCCCGCTTCTCGGTGGCCAGGATGATGACGCCCGTCTCGGTGGTGGCGATCCGCTCGGTGCGGTCCGGGACCGGCGACTCGTAGGACACCATCAGCGACTTGAGGCGCATCTTCGCCCCGCGCACCACCGTCGGCGGCGGCCGGTCGTGGCCGTGCTCGTACTCGACGACGATGTTGCCCACACCGGACGGCCAGACCGCGTCCGACGAGGCGGTGTAGCGCAGCAGGCCCAGCTCGTTCATGCCGCCGATCGCGTCGATCTGCTGCTGGCCATACGCCGTGCCGCCCACGGTGATCGCCCGGACCTTGCGCAGCATCGGCCACTTCAGCCGGATCAGCCGGTCGCCGCCCGAATGCACCTCGCGGGCGAACCGGGGCACGAACGCCTGCCCGCAGATCTGCTCCGCCTCGTCCTCCACCTCGATGCGGCGATCCACGATCGAGGACGTCGGGTACTTGGTGGTGTTCTTCAGCACCGGATCGACGTCGCGGGCCTCGGCCAGACCGAAGTAGAAGCCGCCCACCACGTCGATGGTGTCCTGATCGAGCACCACCGCGTCGCCCGCCACCGTGGCCGACCACGAGACGATCAGCACGTCCAGCACGTCCCGGCCGTCGAACGTGAACGTGTAGGTGATCCCGTCCCCGCCCAGCACGGCACTACCCGACTGGACGGGCGTGCCGTCCAGTCGGGTGATCGTCACAGTGACGCCCCCGGTCGCC
>VFQO010001130.1_pt1 | contig 22257 bp, 21 predicted proteins | sample 3512331 | NCBI WGS metagenome assembly VFQO01 (sample SAMN10412371, study PRJNA504923) | tailings metagenome | isolation source: Replicate 3 from Balatoc abandoned mine | place: Philippines: Itogon, Benguet | collected 2017-08-28 | reverse complement strand
TCATCGTCGTGTCGATCAAGGAAGCCCAGCCGCGCGGCAAGGTGAAGAAGGGCGACGTCCATCGCGCCGTCATCGTCCGCACCGCAAAGGATGTGCGCCGCGCCGACGGTTCGGTGATCCGTTTCGACAGCAACGCCGCCGTGCTCGTCAACAAGAATGAAGAGCCCATCGGCACCCGTATCTTCGGCCCCGTCGTCCGCGAACTGCGCGGCAAGGGCTATATGAAGATCATCAGCCTGGCGCCGGAGGTCCTCTAACCATGGCGAACAAGATCAAGAAGGGTGACACCGTCGTCGTCCTGTCCGGCAAGGACAAGGGCAAGACCGGCGAAGTGACGCAGAGCCTGCCCAAGGATGGCAAGGTCGTCGTCGCGGGCGTCAACGTCATCACCCGTCACCGCAAGCCGACCCAGACCAACCCGCAGGGTGGCCTGGAGCGCAAGGAAGCGCCGCTCTTCGCGAGCAAGGTTGCGCTCGCCGATCCCAAGACCGGCAAGCCGACGCGCGTCCGCTTTGAAACCAAGGACGGCAAGAAGGTCCGCGTGGCCGTGAAGTCCGGGGAGACGATCAATGGCTGACAATTACACCCCGCGCATGCGCAAGCGCTATGACGATGTGATCGTCAAGGCGATGACCGAGAAGTTCGGTTACAAAAATGCGATGGAAGTGCCGAAGATCGAAAAGATCACGCTCAACATGGGCGTCGGCGAAGCCACGCAGGACAAGAAGAAGGTCGAATCGGCAGCTGCTGAAATGGAGCTGATCGCCGGCCAGAAGCCTGTCGTGACCAAGGCCAAGAAGTCGATCGCCCAGTTCAAGCTGCGCGAAGGCATGCCGATCGGTTGCAAGGTCACCCTGCGCCGCGAACGCATGTACGAGTTCCTCGATCGCCTGATCACGATCGCGATGCCCCGCATCCGCGACTTCCGTGGCGTGTCGGCGACCAGCTTCGACGGTCGTGGCAACTATGCCATGGGCCTGAAGGAACAGATCATCTTCCCCGAGATCAACTATGACCGCATCGACACGGTGCGCGGCATGGACGTGATCGTCACCACCACCGCCCGTACGGACGAAGAAGCCCGCGAACTGCTCAAGCTGTTCGGCTTCCCCTTCCCGATCGAAGCGCAGGAAAAGGAAGCCGCCTGATCCCCGAGCGGGACCAGGCAGGCTCTTTCAAGAGGAAAGAGAACTTAAGTCATGGCGAAACTGAGTTCAGTGAACAAGAATGAGCGTCGCAAGAAGCTGGTGAAGAAATATGCCGGCCGCTATGCGAAGCTGAAGGCGATTGCGGCGGACACGTCGCTTGACGATGGCGAGCGTCTGATCGCGCGCCTCAAGATGGCGGAAGTTCCGCGCAACGGTAACCCGACCCGCATCCGCAACCGCTGCGAGATGACCGGTCGTCCGCGCGCATATTATCGCAAGTTCCGGCTTTGCCGTATCCAGCTCCGCGATCTGGCCAACAAGGGCCTGATCCCCGGCGTTGTGAAGTCGAGCTGGTAAGGAAGACGCAAGATGGCAATGACCGATCCTCTGGGTGATATGCTCACCCGCATCCGCAACGGCCAGCAGGCGAAGAAGGACAGCGTCCTGACGCCGGCCTCGACGCTGCGCGTCCGTGTTCTCGATGTGCTCCAGCGCGAAGGCTATATCCGCGGCTACAGCGAAGAAGCGCTGGGTGCCAAGGGCGAGCACAAGGGCATCCGCATCGAGCTGAAATATTTCGAAGGGCAGCCGGCGATCCGCCATGTGGCGCGCGTTTCGAAGCCGGGCCGCCGCGTCTATTCGGGTTCGAAAGAACTGCCGATCGTGCGCAACGGCCTGGGCATCACCATCGTGTCGACCCCGCGCGGCGTTCTGTCGGACGCCGAAGCCCGCGAACATAATGTCGGCGGCGAAGTGCTGGCGGAGGTGTTCTGATGTCGCGTATTGGTAAAAAAGTGGTCGCCATCCCTTCGGGGGTCACGGCCAGCATCGACGGCGGTCAGCTGTCGGTCAAGGGGCCCAAGGGTACCCTGGCCCTCGCGCTTGCCGACGACATCACCTATGAGGTCAAGGAAGGCGAGATTTCGGTCCAGCCCGCCAATGCCACCAAGCAGGCGCGTGCCTTCTGGGGCATGCAGCGCACGCTGGTCCAGAACCTCGTCACCGGCGTGACCGACGGCTTCACCAAGGTGCTCGAAATCACCGGTGTCGGCTATCGTGCCAACGCACAGGGCAAGAATCTGAAGCTGCAGCTCGGCTACAGCCACGATGTCGATTTCGCGATTCCCGAGGGTATCGAGATCAAGACGCCGGACAACACGACGATCGAGATCACCGGTATCGACAAGCAGCAGGTCGGCCAGGTCGCGGCGGAAATCCGCCGTTGGCGCAAGCCCGAACCCTATAAGGGCAAGGGCATCAAATATCGCGGCGAGTATATCTTCCGCAAAGAAGGCAAGAAGAAGTAAGCCATGGCACATCTTACCCCTTTCCAGAAGCGGCGCCAGCGCGTCCGTACCGCCCTTCGCCAGCGCGCCGCCGGGCGTGCCCGTCTTTCGGTGCACCGTTCGGGTCGCCACATCTATGCGCAGCTCATCGATGACGCCGCCGGCACGACGTTGGCTTCGGCTTCGACGCTCGACAAGGATGTCCGCGGCAAGACCGGCGCCACCACCGCAGCGGCTGCCGATGTCGGCAAGCGCCTCGCCGACGCCGCCAAGAAGGCCGGCGTGACCCAGGTCGTGTTCGACCGCGGCGGTTTCCTGTTCCACGGGCGCATCAAGGCGCTGGCCGACGCGGCTCGCGAAGGCGGATTGGAGTTCTGATTATGGCTGACGAAGTACAGAACGTCGAAGGCGCGCCCGCAGAGGCCGCGACCACCGAGGGCCAGGCTCCGCGCCGTGGCCGTGGCGGCGGGCGCGATGGCGGCCGTGGCGGTCGTGAAGGTGGTGGCCGTGGTCGCCGCGACGATCGCCGTCCGCGCGACGAAGATGGTGGCGAAGAGCTGATCGAAAAGCTCGTCCACATCAACCGTGTCTCGAAGACGGTGAAGGGTGGCAAGCGCTTCGGTTTCGCCGCGCTCGTCGTCGTCGGCGACGGCAAGGGCCGCGCCGGTTTCGGTCATGGCAAGGCGCGCGAAGTGCCTGAAGCCATTTCCAAGGCGACCGCTGCCGCGAAGAAGTCGATGATCCGCGTTCCGCTGCGTGATGGCCGCACGCTGCACCATGATGGCCTCGGCCACTTCGGCGCCGGCATGGTCACGCTCCGCTCGGCTCCCGCCGGTACCGGTATCATCGCCGGTGGCCCGATGCGCGCCGTGTTCGAATCGCTCGGCGTCGCCGACGTCGTGACCAAGTCGAACGGCACGTCGAACCCCTATAACATGATCCGCGCCACCTTCGAGGCGCTCGGCGAGCAGACCAGCCCCAAGGCGGTTGCGCAACGTCGTGGCAAGAAGGTGTCGGACCTCATCAAGCGTGGCGGTGCATCCGACCGCGTCGCCGAGGCCGAAGCTGCCGCGGTGACGGAGTAAGACCATGGCTGACAAGAAGATCAAGATCCGCCAGATCGGCTCGCCGATCCGTCGTCCCAAGAGCCAGCGCGCCATCCTGACCGGCCTCGGCTTGGGCAAGATGCACCGCGAGGTCGAACTGGTCGACACCCCGGAAGTGCGCGGCATGATCCGCAAGCTTCCGCACATGGTGGAAGTGGTCGAGGGCTAAGCGCCGGTGAAGCTGTACCGCCTGTTGACCGGTCCCGACGACAGCGCGTTTTGCGCGCGCGTCGAAGGCCTGCTCAACCGGGGGTGGCAGCTGCACGGCAGCCCGTCGATTACCCAGGTCGATGGCCGTGGCTATGTTGCCCAGGCCATCGTGATGGACAAGGCCGGCGCCTATCCCGGCTTCCAGCCATCGAGTGAAATCGAACCGGATTAATCTGGTTCCCAGCGCGAACACAGCGAAAGCGAGTGCAACTATGACTATCAAGCTTAACGATCTTCGTGACAATGCCGGCGCCCGCAAGGGCCGCATGCGTGTCGGCCGCGGTATCGGCTCGGGCAAGGGCAAGACCGCCGGTCGCGGCCAGAAGGGCCAGAAGGCCCGCAGCGGCGTTGCGATCAACGGGTTCGAGGGCGGCCAGATGCCGCTCCACATGCGCATCCCGAAGCGCGGCTTCAACAACATCTTCGGCAAGGACTTTGCCATCGTCAACCTGGGCATGGTCCAGAAGCTGGTCGATGCGAAGAAGCTCGATGCCAAGGCCGTGATCGATCACGCCGCGCTCAAGGCCGCTGGTGTGGCCCGCGGCGGCAAGGACGGCGTTCGCCTCCTCGCCAAGGGCGAGCTCACCACCAAGCTGAGCTTCGCGGTCGCCGGCGCGTCGAAGGGCGCGATCGAGGCGGTCGAAAAGGCCGGCGGCAAGGTCGAGCTGCCCGCCAAGGCCGAAGAAGCCAAGGCTGAATGATTATAGGGGGCGGTTCGAAAGAACCGCCCCTTCATATGTGACCTGTCCGTTTCCGGTCGACCCGGCGGGCATGGGCGGGATCGGGCGAAACGGCCCACCGCTAAAGCAGGGCCTTTCCCCTTGCGCTTCGGCACCGGCGAACGCACATAGGCGCCGGGTCGCGGGGGGCGCGGTCCGCCACTGAGGAAAGAACGACATGGCCTCTCGCGCCGACCAGCTCGCCCAAAATCTGAACTTTTCGAAATTCGGCCAGGCAACCGAACTCAAGAACCGCATCTGGTTCACGATCGGCGCGCTGATCGTCTTCCGCTTCCTGTCCTTCGTGCCGCTGCCGGGTGTCGATCCGGTCGCGCTGTCGCGTCTCTATTCGCAGGCGGCCTCGGGCGGCGTCCTCGATATCTTCAACACCTTCTCGGGCGGCAGCCTGGAGCGCATGAGCATCATCGCGCTCGGCGTCATGCCCTATATCACGGCGTCGATCGTCGTGCAGCTCGCCTCGGCGCTGGCGCCCAGCCTCGCCGCGCTCAAGAAAGAGGGCGAGAGCGGGCGCAAGAAGCTCAACCAGTACACGCGCTACGGCACCGTCGTGCTCACCGCGATCCAGGCCTATTTCCTCGCGATGACCGCCGAGGCATCGACCGGGGCGCAGGGCATCACTGTCGTCCTCGATCCGGGCATGATGTTCCGCATCACCACGGTGATCAGCGTCGTCGGCGGCACCCTGTTCCTGATGTGGCTCGGCGAACAGATCACCAGCCGCGGCATCGGCAACGGCGTCTCGCTCATCATCATGGCGGGCATTCTCGCCCAGCTGCCGCGCAGCTTCGCGCAGATGTTCAGCCAGGTCCGCGACGGCAATATGGGCGGCGGCACCGTGCTCGCGGTGATCGTCGGCGCGATCCTCGTCATCGCCTTCATCAGCTTCATGGAGCGCGCGCAGCGAAGGGTGCTTGTCCAATATCCCAAGCGCGCGACGCAGCGCGGCGGCATGCAGGCCGACCGCAGCCACCTGCCGCTCAAGGTCAACACCGCCGGCGTGATTCCGCCGATCTTCGCCTCGTCGCTGCTGCTGATGCCGCTGACGATCACGCAGTTCATGGGCAATAATGTCTCGCAGGACAGCGCGAGCGGCGATTTCCTGATCTCGCTCAACCAGTATCTCGCGCACGGCCAGCCGCTCTACATGCTGCTCTATGCCGCGGGCATCGTCTTCTTCTGCTTCTTCTACGTCGCGGTGGTCTTCAACCCCGAAGAAACGGCCGACAATCTGAAGCGCCAGAACGGCTTCATCCCCGGCATCCGCCCGGGCAAGAACACCGCCGCCTATCTCGACCATGTGCTGACGCGCATCACCGTGATCGGCGCGGCCTATCTGGCGGCGATCTGTCTGATCCCCGAATATTTCATCGCGCGGTCGGGCCTGCCCTTCCAGCTCGGCGGCACCAGCCTGCTGATCATCGTCAACGTGACGATCGACACCATCACCCAGATCCAGAGCCACATGCTCGCGCATCAATATGGCGACCTGATCAAGAAGGCCAAATTGAAGGGCGGCGTTGCGCGGCGCTGACGCGCCCGCTACGCGAGTCTCGAACAGGGCAGGGAAACAGGGGCCGTCATGACGCTCAATATCATTTTGCTGGGTCCGCCGGGGGCGGGCAAGGGAACGCAGGCGGTCCGTCTCGAGGAAGAGCATGGCATGGTCCAGCTCTCGACCGGCGACATGCTGCGCGCCGCGGTCAAGGCGGGAACGCCGATCGGCGTCCAGGCCAAGGCGGTGATGGATGCGGGTGAACTGGTCTCGGACGAAATCGTCTCGGGCCTGATCGGCGAACGGCTCGACGAACTCGGCGCCGACGTCTCGGTGATCTTCGACGGCTATCCGCGCACTGCGGCGCAGGCTGCGTCGCTCGACGAAATCCTCGACGCGCGCGGGCGGAAGCTCGACCATGTCATCGAATTGCTCGTCGAAGAGGATGCCCTCGTCGACCGCATCACCGGCCGCTTCTCCTGCGCCAGCTGCGGCGCGGGCTATCATGATCGCTACAAGCTGCCGAAGGTCGACAATACCTGCGACGTCTGCGGTAGCCACGAGTTCAAGCGCCGCCCCGACGACAATGAGGAAACGGTGCGTACCCGCATGGCCGAATATCGCGCCAAGACTGCCCCGATCCTGCCGATCTACGAAGCGCGGGGCATCGTGACGCATGTCGACGGCATGGCCGATATCGACGTCGTCAACGACGCGATCGAAACGATCCTCAGCGCCGCGACGACCGGCTAGCCAGCGTCCCCGCCGCCGTTTAAGAATGGCGGCAAAGGGGATGGGGCATGAAATTTTCGATGATATCGGGCGCTGCAATTCTGGCCGCGCTCGTCGTGCAACCGGCACAGGCGAAGGTCATCGACCAGAGCGAGCTCGGCTTCACCGTCGCGCATACCGCACAGGTGGCAGCGACCCCCGAAGATGTCTGGAAAATGCTCAAAATGCCCCAGAAATGGTGGTCGAAGGAGCATAGCTGGTCGGGCGATGCGGCCAATTTCTGGCTCGATTCGCAGGCGGGCGGATGCTTCTGCGAAAAACTCCCCGGCACCGGACCCGACAAGACGGTCGGTATGGGCAGCGTCCAGCATGCGCGCATCCTCTTCGCCAGGCCTAACGAACTGCTGCGCCTGTCGGGCGCCTTCGGGCCGCTGCAGGGCGAGGCGCTCACCGGCACGCTGACGATCCAGATCAAGCCGACTCCGACCGGCGCCGCGATCCGCTTCGACTATGTCGTCGGCGGCTATATGCGCTTCAAACCCGCCGAGATCGCGCCCGCGGTCGACAAGGTGATCGGCGGACAATTGATCGGGCTCGCCAAGGCGCTCGGCGGCAGCCTGCCGCCGACGCGCGACGAGAAAGCGGCAACCGAAGCCGCAGGCGAGGGCGACGCCAAGGGCGAAGCGGCCGAGGCGGCGCCACCCGCCGAGCGCGAATCGGGGCTCGACGACGCGATGGCCGACCTGCTCGCCGACTCGCCCAAGCGCGAAGAGGATATGCCCGACGACGAAGCGCCCGAGCCCCGCTAGGCTTTCGGCTTGCCGCGCAGCGCCGCGAGCGCCGCGAACGGCCCCGCCTGCTCCTCGCTCAGCACGCCCTTTTCGGCGAGGATGCGATCGGCATCGGGGTGACGTGGAAAGGGATCGAGCGCGAGCGACAGCGTCTGCACCGCGACTTCGCCCAGGTCGACGCGGTCATGCTCGAGCGGCAATATGTCGATATCCTCGGCATCCAGCTCGACCTCGATCTCGCCATCCTCGTCGGGCTGCAGGTCGCGGAGATATTTCAGGTCGAAACCTTCGGTGATCGTCGCCGGCACCGGCAGGTCGGTCGCGGCGCAGCTTTGCACCAGCTTCGCCTGCACCTCGCCGCGCAGGCCGATCCCGCCCGCGACGCCGCGTACCTCGACCCGTGCCTCGAATCGCTCGAGCTCGACCAGGTCGAGCCGCTTGGCGATCGCCGCGCGCGCCGCCTCGTCGGCGGTCAGCGTCACCGTCTTGCCTGCCCCCGCCTCGGCGAGCGTCACGACATGCGAATATTCGGGCGTCGTCATGGCGTGCCGTCGGGCAGGCGGTCGGCGACGACCAGCGCGGCGACGGGCATCGCGCCGAGCGCGCTGCGCAACCGCGCCACGCCGGCCATCATATAATCCAGCTCGGCCGCGCCGGGCGCTTCGCCGCGCCACAGGTTACGGACCAGCGCGGCGCGCAGGTCGTCCGACCCGTCGGGCGCGCGATAGGCGCCAAGCCGCCCGCCGAGCGCCCCGACCATCCGGCCGATCTGCTTGCCGACGACCATGTCGCCGAAACCGATCTGGCGCATCTGGCCGTCCATGTCGGTGACGAACAATTCGGTCAGCTCGACCCCGGCGAGCGTATGCGCCGGCTCCTCGTCGATGCGGTGGAGGACCAGCGCCATCACCAGGCTGATCATGTCGAACCGCCCGTCGAGCGTGTCGGGGACGCCGCCGGCCTGATACCAGTGCGGCATGCGCGCGGTCGCGACCACGGCATTCCACAGCGGGCGGCGCGCCTCGCGCGGGTCGGGATCGGGCGTGAAGAGTTTGCGAAACGAGATCATGCGCCCCGCTTAGGCGGAATTGCGCCGTCGCGAAAGACTTGCCGGTCAGGCTGCAGCAAGCTTTGCCGCGCCACAAGCAGCTTGTGCGCGCCGCCCGCTTGGCGCTAAGAGGCCCCACAACATGCGCAGTCGCGGGGGCGAGCGGCAAGGCAGCGCAACGGAGACCATTTGATGCCGCACTTCACGACCAGTTTTTCGGCCCGCCGGGCGCCCCTGCTGCTGGGCGTCGTCGCGCTCGCGCTCGCCAGTGGTGGCTGCACCCAGCTCAAGGGGCGGCAGGGCTATGTCGCCGACCCGGTGCTGACCGACGCGATCGCGCCGGGCATCGACAATCGCGAATCGGTCGAAAAGACGCTCGGCCGTCCGACCTTCGTCGGCCAGTTCAGCGACAATGAATATTATTATGTGTCGCGCGAAACGCGCCAGCTCGCCTTCGCCAACCCGCGCCCGGTGGCGCAGCAGGTGCTGCGCGTGCGCTTCGACAACGCCGGCAATGTCGCCGCGGTCGATCGCACCGGGATCGAACTGGTCAGCAAGATCAGCCCCGAAGGCGACAAGACCCCGACGCTTGGCCGCGAGCGCAGCTTCTTCCAGGACATCTTCGGCAATATCGGCGCGGTTGGTGCGCCGGGCGCCGGTGCCGGCGCGCCGGGCGGCAACACCCGGCCGTAACCGGCCTTTGCCTGCAAGCAAAAGAAAGCGGCGGCGCCCCGGGGCGACCGCCGCTTTTCCTTATTCGGCGATCCCGCCCGCGGCGAGCACCGCCAGCGTCACCAGGTCCGACGCGGTCGACGCCATCGTCGCGACCTGCACCGGCTTTTCCATGCCGACGAGCATCGGACCGATCACCGCGCTGCCGCCGAGTTCGCGCAGCAGCTTTGCCGACAGATTGCCCGATTGCAGCCCCGGCATGACCAAGACATTCGCGGGTCCCGACAGGCGGCAGAAGGGATAATTCGCCATCACGCGGGGATTCAGCGCGACGTCGGGCGACATTTCGCCTTCATATTCGAAGCCCGGCTTGCGCGCGTCGAGGATCGCCACCGCATCGCGGATATTGTCGAGCCACGATCCCGGCGGATTGCCGAAGGTTGAATAGGAGAGGAACGCGACGCGCGGTTCGTGGCCCATGCGGCGCGCGACCTGCGCGGTGCGTTCGGCGATGTCGGCGAGCTGCTGTGCCGACGGGCGCTCGTTGACCGTCGTGTCCGACATGAACACCGTGTGGTGCTGGCCGACGAGGACGTGGATACCGAAATTGGTCTGGCCCTCGGCGGGGTCGATCACGCGCCGCACTTCGCGCATCGTCTGCGCATAGGTGCGGGTGGTGCCGGTGATCATCGCGTCGCCGAGCCCCAGCTTGAGCAGCAGCGAGCCAAAGATGTTGCGGTCGCGGTTGACCATGCGCTCGACGTCGCGGCGCAGATATCCGCGCCGCTGCAGCCGTTCGTACAGCATGTCGACCATCTGCGGGACATGCGGCGAATTGACGCTGTTGTGGACCTCGAAGCTCTCGGGATCGGCGACCCCCATCTCCTTGAGCTTGTCCTGCAAGCCTTCGCGTCCGACGAGCACCGGGATGCCGTAACCGCCGTCGCGGAACTGGATCGCGGCGCGCAGCACGACTTCTTCCTCGCCCTCGGCAAAGACGACGCGCTTCGGGTTGGCACGCGCGGCTTCATAGGCGAGCGTCAGCACCGAGGTCGTCGGGTTGAGCCGCGCCTTCAGGCTGTTGCGATAGGCCGCCATGTCCGCGATCGGCTGCCCGGCGACGCCGGTGTCCATCGCCGCCTTGGCGACCGCGGCGGGCACGATTTCCATCAGCCGCGGGTCGAAGGGCGAGGGGATGATATATTCGGGGCCGAAACTCGACGCGCGCCCGCCATAGGCCGCCGCCACTTCCTCCGGCACCTGCTGGCGCGCGAGATCGGCGATGGCATAGGCAGCGGCGATCTTCATCTCCTCGTTGATCGCGGTCGCGCGCACGTCGAGCGCGCCGCGGAAGATGAAGGGGAAGCACAGGACGTTGTTGACCTGGTTCGGATAATCCGACCGCCCCGTCGCGATGATCGCGTCGGGCCGCGCGGCGCGCGCATCGGGCGGCGATATTTCGGGGTCGGGGTTCGCCATCGCGAAGATGATCGGCGCGGGCTTCATGTCCATCACCATATGCGGCTTCAGCGCGCCGGCCGCCGACAGGCCGAGGAAGACGTCGGCACCCTTCAGCGCCTCTTCGAGCGTGCGCGCCTCGGTCGGCACCGCATGCGCCGACTTCCACTGGTCCATGCCCTCGGTGCGGCCCTGATAGATGGTGCCCTTGCGGTCGCACATGATGACATTTTGATGCGACACGCCCATCGCCTTCATCAGCGCGGTGCACGCGATCGCCGCCGCACCCGCGCCGTTGACGACGACCTTGATCGTGGCGAGGTCGCGCCCGGTCAGGTGGCACGCGTTGATCAGGCCTGCGGCGGTGATGATCGCGGTGCCATGCTGGTCGTCATGGAACACCGGGATGTTCATTTTCTCTTTGAGCGCCGCCTCGATGATGAAGCAGTTCGGCGCCGCGATATCCTCGAGGTTGATGCCGCCGAAGCTCGGCCCCATCAGCTCGACCGCCTCGATGAAGCGCTGCGGATCCTCGGTATCGAGTTCGAGGTCGATCGAATCGACGTCGGCAAAGCGCTTGAACAGCACCGCCTTGCCTTCCATCACCGGCTTCGAGGCGAGCGCGCCGAGATTGCCGAGGCCGAGGATCGCGGTGCCGTTCGAGATCACCGCGACGAGGTTGCCCTTGACCGTATAGTCGTAGGCCGTCGCCGGATCCTCGGCGATCGCCTTCACCGGCACCGCGACGCCCGGCGAATAGGCGAGGGAGAGGTCGCGCTGCGTCGCCATCGGCTTCGACGCGACGATCTCGATTTTCCCGGGCCGGCCGTAGTTGTGATAGAGCAGGGCCTCGCGATCCGAGAACTGCACCTTGCTGCCGCTGTCCATTAGTTTGTCCCCTCAGTTCGATTCCACAGACGCGCGCCCATTGCGCTGATCCCTAGCGTCACCCTGCGGCGATTGGTACCGCCAATATCGGGTCTCGGCGCAAAGCTTGTGCAGGCCGCAGCGCGCGGGTGGGGTTTGGAGCGGTGTCGGCCGTTCGCTTGGCGTCACCTTGGGTCGAGCCCGTGATGACGAATGGCGGCAGGCGACCGATTGCGGCCATTCAACGCAGCCGTAGCATTCCCCAACATTGGTCCTATTGTCGGCCTCTTCCTATAGGAAGAGATGGATACGCCTTAGGGGAAACGTGATGCCCGGACGCTTAAACGAGCGTTATGATGTCGACAAAATTCGGTTTTCACGAGGGGAAGTGTTGCGCTGGCCAAATACGGGAGGCGTGCCGTTGAGCAGCATTGTCGATGACATCGTTCCTGCTGGATCGGTGTATCATATTTTGACGGATGTACCCGATGACACGGGAATTGAGCTAACCATATTAATAAATGGGCACACAGTAGTCTACTTTGAGCTGCCTTGGTCGCGAAAAAGGTCATTTTTTCTTCGGCGCAAAGATGAATATCGCGCTGAGGCGTCACCTCGCGACGTAGAGATCTGGACGCTCCAAGACTACCGGCGAGCGCTCGGCCAAGGGAAAACACAAATATTGCTCGATCACGCCGTGCAAGATGCTCTTCGTATGATCGGTTAGGCACGTCCGCTTCCCACCCCAAAACCGCCTTTCACCACCCGCAGCTTGCCATGCGCCCCCCAATCACTAAGCAGGGCGCGATGTCCGCAACTGCCGCTCTTTCCGCCGCCAAGCCCGCCGCGCCGACGCCGATGATGGCGCAATATTGGTCGCTCAAGGAAAAGGCGGGCGATTGCCTGCTCTTCTACCGGATGGGCGACTTTTTCGAGCTGTTCTTCGACGATGCGAAGGCCGCGGCGGCGACGCTCGACATCGCGCTGACATCGCGCGGCGAGCATGGCGGCGAGCCGGTGCCGATGTGCGGCGTCCCCGTCCATGCCGCCGAATCCTATCTCGCGCGCCTCATCAAGGCGGGCCACCGCGTCGCGATCGCCGAACAGGTCGAAAGCCCCGCCGAGGCCAAGGCGCGCGGCGGGTCGAAGGCGCTCGTCGCGCGCGCGATCGTGCGCTTCGTCACCGCGGGCACGCTCACCGAGGAAAACCTGCTCGAAGGGCGCAGCGCGAACCGTCTCGCCGCGCTCGCCGAGGTCGGCAGCGAGGGCGAGGTGGCGATCGCCGCCGCCGATATCTCGACCGGGCGCTTCGAGGTCGTCGCAGTGCGCCGCGACGCGGTCGACGCCGAACTCGCGCGGCTCGCGCCGTCGGAACTGCTCGTCAGCGACAGCGTCGGCGCGCTTCCGGCGTGGAGCGTGCGGCAGGTCGTCCGCCGGCCCACTGCCGATTTTTCGAGCAATGCCGGCCAGAAACGGCTCGAAACCTTGTTCGGCGTCCAGACGCTCGACGGCTTCGGCCAATTCTCGCGCGGCGAGATCGCGGCGATGGGCGCGATCGCCGCCTATCTCGACCATGTCGGCACCGGCACCACGGTCTTCCTCCAGCCGCCGGTGCGCCATCTCGCCTCGGGGCGCATGGCGATCGACGCCGCGACGCGCGAAAGCCTCGAACTCGTCCGCACCATGGCGGGCGCGCGCGACGGCAGCCTGCTCGGCACGATCGACCGCACCGTCACCGCCGCCGGCGCGCGCCTGCTCGCCGACGATCTCGCCAGCCCGCTCACCGACAAAGGGGCCATTCTCGACCGCCTCGACCTCGTTGATGCGCTCGCGCGCGACGCGCTGTGGCGCGGCGACCTGCGCGCGACGCTGCGTGCCTTGCCCGATGCGGGCCGGGCGCTCGGCCGCCTCGTCGCCGGGCGCGGCGGACCGCGCGACCTCGCGCAGCTGCGTGACGCACTCGGCGGCGCGCGAATCCTGCGCGAACGGCTCGGGCGCCGCGACGACCTGCCGCCTTTGCTCGTCCGCCTGCTTCCTGGGCTCGACGGCCATGGCGCGCTCGTCGACGAGCTGACGCGCGCGCTCATCGAAACCCCGCCGGTCGACGCCGCGCAGGGCGGCTATGTCGCCGAAGGCTATGACCATGCGCTCGACGCGCTGCGCGAAACCGCGCGCGACGGGCGCAAGGCGATCGCCGCGCTTGAGGCCGAGTATCGCGACCGCACCGGCATCGTCTCGCTCAAGATCCGCCACAACGGCGTGCTCGGCTATCATGTCGAGGTGCCCGCGAAACATGCCGACGCGCTGATGGCGCCCGACTCGGGTTTCACCCACCGCCAGACGCTCGCCGGCGTCGTGCGCTTCAACTCGTCGGACCTCCACGAAGCCGCGAGCCGGGTGACGCAGGCGGGCGTCCACGCCGTCGCCGCCGAGGCCGCGCATCTCGAAGCGCTCACCGACGCCGCGACCGCGCGCCGCGAAGCCATAGCGACCTCCTGCGACGTGCTCGCGCGGCTCGACGTCGCCGCCGCGCTCGCCGACCATGCGATGAGCCACAATTGGTGCCGCCCCGACCTCGCCGACACGCCGTGCCTCGACGTCACCGGCGGCCGCCACCCGGTGGTCGAGGCGGCGCTCGCCAAGGCGGGCGAACGCTTCGTCCCCAACGACCTTTCGCTCGCCGAAACCGACCGGCTCTGGCTCGTGACGGGTCCGAACATGGGCGGTAAATCGACCTTCCTCCGCCAGAATGCGCTGATCGTCGTGCTCGCGCAGGCGGGCGGCTTCGTCCCCGCGTCGGCGGCGAAGCTCGGGCTTGTCGACCGCCTGTTCAGCCGCGTCGGCGCCTCCGACAATCTCGCGCGCGGGCGCTCGACCTTCATGGTCGAGATGGTCGAAACCGCCGCGATCCTCGCGCAGGCGACCCCGAACAGCTTCGTCATCCTCGACGAGGTCGGGCGCGGCACCTCGACCTATGACGGGCTCGCGCTCGCCTGGGCGGTGGTCGAGGCGGTGCACGAGGTCAACCGCTGCCGCTGCCTCTTCGCGACCCATTATCACGAACTCACGCGCCTCGCCGAAAGCCTCGACGCGCTGTCGCTCCACCATGTCCGCGCGCGCGAATGGCAGGGCGACCTGGTGCTGCTTCACGAACTCGCCGACGGTCCCGCCGACCGCAGCTACGGGCTTGCGGTCGCGCGTCTCGCGGGTGTCTCGCCCAAGGTGGTTAAGCGCGCCGAAGCGGTGCTCGCGAAGCTCGAGGCGGGACGCGAGAAGACCGGCGGTCTTGCCGCGGGGCTCGACGATCTGCCGCTCTTCGCCGCGACGCTCGCCGCCGAACCCGCGCCGGTGAAGGACGCGCTGCGCGAGGCGCTTGCCGCCATCGACCCCGACGCGCTCACCCCGCGCGAGGCGCTTGACGCGCTCTATCGGCTCAAGGCCGCCGAGGGTGAGGCATGAGCGACATCTTCGCGCATCTCGACGGCCGCCGCGCGATCATCGACCGCCGCGCGCTCGCCGAGCGGCTCGAGGCCGCCGCCGCCGAAACCAGCGACAATGGCAAGCGCCGCCGCGCGCTCGTCGACCTGCTCCGCCAGGCGCTCGACGCGGGCCGCGCCGAAATTGCCCGCCGCCTGCTCGAATCGCCCTCGGCGGGCCGCCTCGCCGCGAGCGCGACCGCCTTCCTGATCGACCAGATCATCCGCCTTTCCTATGATTTCACCGTCGACCACCTCTACCCCGCCGGCAATCGCTCGGCGGGCGAGCGGATCACGGTGATCGCGGTCGGCGGTTACGGCCGCGCCGAAATGGCGCCGTACAGCGACATCGACATCGGCTTCCTCACCCCGTTCAAGCAGACGAGCTGGACCGAACAGGTGATCGAGGCCCAGCTCTACACGCTCTGGGACCTCGGGTTGAAGGTCGGCCATTCGTCGCGCTCGATCGACGAGATGATCCGCGCGGCGAAGGACGATCTCACCATCCGCACCGCCTTGCTCGAAGGCCGCTTCATCTGGGGCGATCGCGACCTCTATGACCAGGCGTCGGCGCGCTTCGACGCCGAGGTCGTTGCCGGCAACGCGCGCGCGTTCGTGTCCGAAAAGCTCGCCGAGCGTGACGAGCGGCACCGGCGCATGGGCGATTCGCGCTATGTCGTCGAACCCAATGTGAAGGAAGGGAAGGGGGGGCTGCGCGACCTCCACACGCTCTTCTGGATCGGCAAGTTCATCCACCGCGTGCGCACCGTCCCCGAACTGGTCGACGCCGGGCTTCTCTCGACCCGCGAGCTGCGCCAGTTCGCGCGCGCCGAAAATTTCCTGCTCGCGGTGCGCTGCCATCTCCATACGCTCGCGGGGCGCGCCGAGGACCGGTTGACCTTCGATTTCCAGCGTGAGATCGCCGCGCGCATGCATTTCGCCGACCGCCCGGGCAAGAGCGCGGTCGAGCGCTTCATGCAGCTCTATTTCATCCATGCCAAAAGCGTCGGCGACGTGACCGGCACCTTCCTCGCGCATCTCGACGACCAGCTCGCGGCGCGCGGCCGCCGTTTCCTGCCGTCGATCCGCCGCCGCCCCGGCCGGCTCAACGGCTTCGTGCTCGATCGCGGCCGCCTAGCGCTGCCCGCCGACGATTTTTTCCAGAAGGACCCCGTCCGGCTGATCGAGATCTTCGCGCTTGCCGACAAGCACGGCCTCGAAATCCACCCGCAGGCGATGCGGCAGGCGCGCAACGATGCAAAGCTGATCGAAACGATGCGCGTGCGCCGCGACGCGCGCGCCAATGCGCTCTTCCTCGACGTGCTGACCAGTCCGCGCGATCCCGAAACGGTGCTGCGCTGGATGAACGAGGCGGGGGTGTTCGGCCGCTTCGTGCCCGATTTCGGCCGCGTCGTCGCGCAGATGCAGTTCGACATGTATCATCACTATACCGTCGACGAACATACGATCCGCGCGATCGGGCTGCTCTCGGACATCGAGCAGAATCGGCTGGGGGACGACCATCCGCTGTCGACCGCGATCATGGGCCAGATCCATTCGCGGCGCGTCATCTATGCTGCGGTGCTGCTCCACGACATCGCCAAGGGGCGCGGCGGCGATCATAGCGTGCTCGGCGCCGAACTCGCGCTGCGCGTCTGCCCGCGGCTTGGGCTCAGCGAGGCCGAGACCGAGACGGTGTCCTGGCTCGTGCGCTACCACCTCCTGATGTCGGCTACCGCGTTCAAGCGCGACCTCGCCGACTTCAAGACGATCCTCGATTTCGCGGGACAGGTGCAAAGCCCCGAGCGGCTGCGCCTCCTCCTCGTGCTCACCGTCGTCGACATCCGCGCGGTCGGTCCCGGGGTGTGGAACAGCTGGAAACGGCAATTGCTCACCGAATTGTTCGACGCTGCCGAGGAGGTGCTGCGCCTCGGCCACAAGCAGAAGGGCCGCGAACAGCGGATCGCGAACAAGAAGGAGGATGCGCAGGCGCTGCTCGGCGTCGACGAAAAGGCGTTTGCGAAGCTCGCGAAGCGCCTCCCCGAAAGCTACTGGATCGCCGAGCCGGTCGAGGTCATCGCCGCCAACCTCACCCATATGCAGGCGGCGGGCACCAGCCCGCTCCACATCGCCGCGGTGCCCGACCAGGATCGCGGCGCGACGCTGGTGATGGTCCTCGCCGCCGACCATCCGGGGCTTTTCTATCGCATCGCCGGCGGCATCCACCTCGCCGGCGGCAATATCATCGACGCGCGCATCCACACGACGCGCGACGGCCTCGCGCTCGACAATTTCCTCGTTCAGGACCCGCTCGGGCGTCCCTTTGCCGAGGCGGGACAGATCGGCCGGCTGACCCGCGCGATCGAGGACGCGCTCGCCAATCGCCACAAATTGCTGCCGAAGCTCGAAGCGCGCGCGCTGCCGCGCGCCCGTGCCGAGGCGTTCCGCATCGCCCCCAATGTCTTCGTCGATAATAAGGCCTCCAATCGGTTTACCGTGATCGAGGTCAATGCGCAGGACCGCCCCGCGCTCTTGAACCAGCTCGCTTATGCGCTCTTCCAGTCGAAGGTGACGGTCCACTCGGCGCATGTCGCGACCTATGGCGAACGCGCGGTCGACACTTTCTATGTCACCGACCTCATCGGCGACAAGATCGACAGCCCGGCGCGGGTGAAGAGCCTCGAAAAGCGCCTGCTCGAAGCCGCTGGCAGCGCGAGCGAGGAAGCGGTCGCGGCCTAGGCCGCCGCGCGCTCGTCCCTGCCGGCTCACGCCGCCGCTCGAACGGCGGTTTTCCGACATTCCGACTCGCCGGACGGCATGCGCTCGCGACTTCCGACCGCCGCCGACGCTTGCCGATACTGATGGCTTGACACTGTCAATTTGATTACTTGTCACTGTCAAGGAGCCGGACGATGCTCCCGCATGATCCGTATTTGCGGACATGACGAGGAGGGTGGGATGCTTGGAAGCAAGGACAGCATGATGCGTCTGACGGCGCTCGCGGCGCTGGCGGGCACCGCCGGCACGGCGTCGGCACAGGATGTTCCGGTGGACGATGGCACCGGGGCGGGCGTCGATATCGTCGTGACCGCGCAAAAGCGCGACGAACGCGTGATCGACCTGCCGCTCGCCATCTCGGTGATCGGCACCGACTTCGTCGAGAAACGCAACATCGGCTCGCTCGAGGATGCCGCGCGCTTCGTTCCGAATACGCGGCTCGATTTCGGGCAGGGCAGCCAGAGCGACAACAAGGTGACGATCCGCGGCCTGACCAGCACCGCGCGCAACGCCCAGCCGGGGATCGACCCGAACGTCGCCTTCTATGTCGATGGCGTCTATCTGCAGCGCCCCGAACAGCTCAATCCCGAACTGATCGACCTCGAACGCGTCGAGGTGCTGCGCGGGCCGCAGGGCACGCTCTATGGCAAGAATTCGACCGTCGGCGCGATCAACATCATCACCCAGACGCCGTCGCTCGTTGACAGCAAGGCGGTGTTCGACGCGCAATATGGCAATTACGACAGCGTCCGGCTGCGTGGCAATGTCCAGGTCCCGATCGTCCGCGACGTCGCCGCAATCTCGGTCAGCGGCTATTTCAGCGACGACGACGGCCTGCGCCGCAACAGCGTCGATGGCGCCGCGGTCGGCGACCTGCGTCGCTATGGCTTTCGCGGCAAACTCCATGCCGAACCCGCCGACGGGCTGAGCGTCACGATCGGCGCCGATTTCCAGAGCGATCGCACGAACAGCTCGGTCGGCGACCTGCTGTTCGTGGGTTTCGATCCCGTCTTCCTGTTCCTGCCGCCGCCGACCCCGCCGGTCACCCCCGGCAATGTCTATGACCGCACCGTGTCGAAGACGCCGAATGCCGAGGAGAACAGCGTCAAGAGCTGGGGCAGCTTTGCCAATCTGACCTATGATTTCGGCGGCGCGTCCTTGACCTCGCTTACCGGCTATCGCGGCTTCAATTCGAAGAATTTCATCGATCTCGATTTCAGCGCCGAACCCTATTTCCGTTCGGGCCGCGACAACAAGCAGTGGCAGCTCAGCGAGGAATTGCGGCTGGTGTCGGACAGCGACGGGCCGTTCGACTGGCTCGTCGGCGTCTATCTGCACAAGGCGAATCTGAAGAGCGACCTGCAGACCAATGTTGACGATGCGACGCTGGCGGGGCTACCGCCGGTATTCGGCGGGGTCCAGCAACTCGCGCAGACCGACCTCGATATCGACAGCCAGGCGATCTTCGGCCAGCTCGGCTTCAAGCCGACCGAACGGCTGACCTTGCGCGTCGGCATCCGCGGCGACCGCGAGCATCGCGATTTCCTGACCGCGCAGACGGTCGGCACGCTGTTCGGCGGGCTGGCCGGTTTCCTTTCCTTTCCGCCCACGCGCTTCGGGCGCACCGAGCGCGATCTCGCGCTGATGGGCAGCGTCTCCTTCGAAGTCGCACGCGACGTCAATGTCTATGCGACCTATTCGGAGGGCTCGAAGTCGGGCGGGTTCAACGGCGGCGGGCTTTCGGGCAGCGCGGCGTCGCTCGATCCCGCCCGGCTCGAGTTCGGCAAGGAATCGGCGGCGAATTACGAGGTCGGGCTGAAGGCGCTGATGTTCGACCGCAAGGTGTCGGTGGCGCTGTCGGCCTTCCGCATCGATTTCAAGGATCTGCAGGTCAATATCTTCGACCCGCCCGAAATCCGCACGACCAACGCCGCGCGCGCGCGGTCGAGCGGGATCGAGTTCGAAACCTCGGCCGAACTCGGCGGTCTGTCGCTCATGGGGTCGGCGGCGTATAACAAGGCGACCTATCGCAATTATCCGAACGGGCCGCTGCCCGGCGGCGGCTTCGGCGACCGGTCGGGCACCGACCTTGCCAATGCGCCGCGCTGGCAACTTGCGAGTTCGGCGATCTACACCGCGCCGGTGGGTACCGGCACCGAAATCTATGGCGGCCTCGACGGCCTCTACACCAGCGCCCAGAATCTCGACCAGACGGGCGATCCGATCTGCCGGCAAAAGGGCTATGGCCTGCTCAACGCGCGCGTTGGCATGCGCTTCGGCGGCGACCGGATCGAGGTGCAGGGCTGGGCGCGCAACCTGACCGGTACCGACTATCTGGTGAATTGCGGGCTGATCGGCTCGGTGCTTGGCGGCGGGCCCGGCTTCAATCGGCTGGTCGGCTCCTATCTGGGCGTGCCCGGACGGCCGCGCACCTATGGCATTCTCCTCCGCTATCGGTTTTGAGGGGGGAGCGGCGCCATGATCATACGGATCATCATCGCATTCCTGCTATGCGTCGCGAGCGGCGGCGCTATGGCTCAACCGGATCAGAACGAGACGCATATGGAACGAACCCCGCAAGCCCAGGCGTCGCTGGACCGGCAGCAGACGCTGTGGCGTCCCGAGCATAGCCCGGCCGCGCAGGCCTATATCGATCGCTATCGCGAAGAGATGAAGGGCAAGCCGCTCGACCCCGCGCGTTTCGTCGGCACGCCCAGCGGGCTGTCGCACCGCGACATCCATTCGGTAATCAACGACCGGTCGCTCGGCGAACGTTTCTTCGAAATCCACAGCGACATGCTCGATCCCGAAAAGTCGGTCTATATCGATCCCTTCTTCGGCGATCTCCACGGCCAGCGCGCGATCCGCGCCTGGCTGGTCCCGATCATGTCGGGGCAGGGCAGCGGCGCGAGCTTCGACCCCGTCTTTCCCGCCGCCTTCCTCGACGATGGCGAGGGCGGCACGTCGATCGACGAATGGATGCTGACGCAGCCGGTGAACGGCGAATGGGTCAAGATCGTGCGCGGGGTCAGCGTGCGGCGCTACCGCGACGGCTGGGTGCGCGACGCGGTCGACTTCTTCGATACGACGCCGATCCGCATGGGCATGGCGTTCCGCGAAAAGCAGGGCGATCGCGTCGTCCCGCTGCCCGACTGGCCGCGCGTGCCGACCAAGGCGTGGGTGCGTAGTGCGCCGCCCGCGCCGCTCTCGGCCGCGGCAACCGCCTGGCGCGCCGATCATGCCAAGCGGCCGGCTGACCAGCCCACCGGGCTGTCGAACCGCGACCTCCACGACCTGCTGTTCGAACAGCCGCGCGGCGACAATTTCTATTCCGAATTCACCGCGCTGCTCCACCCCACCGCCTCGGTCTATATCGACCCGATCTTCGGCGAGGTGCACGGGCGCAAGGAGATCGGCGACTGGCTGGCCGACGTGATGCCCAAGGCGGGCAAGATCGCGTTCGAGCTCACCGAAAAGCCGGTTTTCGACGGCGACATGTCGTACAGCGAATGGCGCCAGGTCGCGATCCTGCCCGACGGGAAACGCGTTATCATGACGCGCGGCAGCAGCATCCGGCGCTACAAGGGCGGCTATGTCGTCTATGCCGCCGACTATTTCGACACCGCGCCGTTCATGGATCCCGAAATCCAGGCAGCAAGCGCCGCGGCGGGATCGACGCTGACGCTCGACGACATCCGCAAATATCGCCCCGACATCCCCGCCGCCGCTCCCGACAGCGACATCCTCGGGCTGACATCGTCGCTGCCGCTGCCCAAGGATGCGGGCGAAGCGGTGGCGGCGGGCGCGGCGAATCCCGATGTCCGCGAACGGCTGGTCGACATCGCGACCGCCGAAATCGAACGCACGGGCAAGGCGACGATCAGCATCCGCGAAGTCTCGCGGCTCGCGGGCATCTCGCACAATGCCCCCTATTTCCATTTCGCCGACAAACAGGCGCTGTTGATGGCGGTCGCGACGCGCGGGTTCTGGAAATTGCACGACGAAATGGTCGCTGCGGCCCGGCCCGCCGCCACCCCCCGCGACCGGCACCGCCTGCTCGGGGTCGGCTATATCCGCTTCGCCACCGCCAATCCGGGGCTGTTCCGCCTGATCGGCAACCGCGAGATCACCGGCGCAGTGCCGACGCGCGAGCTGTCGACCGCGCGCATGGCGTCGGCGCAGCTGTTCGGCGCCGCGGTGCTGGGCCTCACCTCGAAGCGTCAGGACGTCGTGCTCGATCCAAAGCTCGCCGCCGTCGCGGGCTGGTCGATGATGCAGGGGCTCGCGACCCTGCTGATCGAGGGCCAGCTCAACCCGGGACTGCTCGGCCTCGCCGACGAAGAGGCGGCCGCCGAAAGCGTCGCGGGGCTGTTCACCGCGCTCCTCGCGGGCGAGGCCTAGGGTCAGGACTCATTGATCAGAGCCAGAAGATGACGGTGGCAGCGAGGGCGAC
>VFQO010001129.1_pt1 | contig 22282 bp, 17 predicted proteins | sample 3512331 | NCBI WGS metagenome assembly VFQO01 (sample SAMN10412371, study PRJNA504923) | tailings metagenome | isolation source: Replicate 3 from Balatoc abandoned mine | place: Philippines: Itogon, Benguet | collected 2017-08-28 | reverse complement strand
CGCGGGTCCGTCCCTATATGGGCCCCTCGCTGCCCCATGGGGACTTCCAAACCGCAAGGCAGCTTCGTCCGTGGTGTTCTGGCCGGAAGGCCTATTGGGGGTCCCTTGAGTTGCACATCCATCAAGACGCATCGGCTGTAGTTCGCGCGCTCGCGCCCGACGAACCCGTACTCCTCAACCGTCCGCATGCCGCGGAACGGGCCGCCCGCTTCTTCGTCGAGAAGTTCCCCGGCCGCTCGCTCTATGCCGTGAAGGCCAATCCTTCGCGTGAGCTGCTGCGCGTGCTGTGGGCCGCCGGGGTGACGCACTACGACGTCGCCTCGATCGCCGAGGTGCGCCTGGTGCGCGAGGTGCTGCCCGAGGCGGTGCTGTGCTTCATGCACCCGGTGAAGACCGCGTCGGCGATCGCCGAGGCGTACCGCGAGCATGGCGTGCGCACCTTCAGCCTCGATTCGCAGGAAGAGCTCGAGAAGATCGTCGCGGCGACCGCGGCCGAGGACGGCACGCCTGCCGCCGACCTCGCGCTGTGCGTGCGGTTGCGCGTCTCGTCCGAGTATGCCGAGCTCAGCCTGTCGTCCAAGTTCGGCATCGACCTGGCCGACGCCGCGCCGCTGCTGCAGGCGACCCGCCAGGTGGCGGACAGCCTGGGCATCTGCTTCCACGTCGGCAGCCAGGCGATGACCCCGTTCGCCTTCGTCCAGGCGCTCGAGCGCGTGCGCGCGGCAATCGTCGACGCGTCGGTCACCATCGACATCGTCGATGTCGGCGGGGGTTTCCCGTCGATCTACCCGGGCATGGAGCCGCCGCCGCTGGAGGACTACTTCGCGGTGATCCACCGCGCCGCGGAATCGCTGCCCGTCTCCTATTCGTCGGAGCTGTGGTGCGAGCCCGGCCGCGCGCTGTGCGCGGAGTACAACTCGCTGCTGGTGCGCGTCGAGAAGCGCCGCGGCGAGGAACTGTACATCAACGACGGCGCCTATGGCGCGCTGTTCGACGCCGCGCATGTCGGCTGGCGCTTCCCCGTCTCGCTGCTCCGCGACGGCGACAGCGATGCCGAAATGGTGCCGTTCAGCTTCTATGGCCCGACCTGCGACGACCTCGACCATATGGCTGGCCCCTTTTTCCTGCCCGCCGATATCAAGGCAGGCGATTTCATCGAGATCGGCATGCTTGGCGCCTATGGCTGCGCGATGCGTACCAAATTTAACGGCTTCGGCGCCGACGAGACCCATGTCGTCAGCAATGAACCGATGATCAGCCTCTACACCGGCGAAGTCGAGCAGGAACGCCGCAGCGCGACGGTGACGAAGTTGTTCTGATCGCTCAGTCGGTGAATATCCAAGGGCTGGCGCAGCGATGCGACCAGCCCTTTTTCTTTGCCGACACAAAGAAGCCCGCCGGGTTGAGCCGACGGGCCTGAAGAGAGCAGGATGGTCCCTGCGGACCACCCTGCCCTTGGGTCGCACCCGGTCCATGCTCCATGCGACGCGCGCTTTCGCTACCCATTCGGGTAGGGAAACATATTTTTTGGGCTTTTAGGACAAGATATTGGTGTATCGCGGTCGATACCGACCGATATGCCGCTTGCTGGGGAAGCGTGTGCCGAATGATGCTGCGATCTTTGCGCCGGGTCACAACCAACCCGCCGAATGGGAAACGCTGAACGCGCTGATCGGGCTCATCTATGAGTCGGTGCTCCACCCCGAACGCTGGAACGACACGCTCGCCCGCATTACCGGCGCCCTTTGTCCGCTCAGCTGGGAAGCGGCGTTCATCCTGTGGGAGGGCAGCAATCCCCCCCGCGCGCGCTTCGTGGCGGCGACCGGCCTGGCCGCAGGGGTGCAGGAAATCTACACCGCAGTCTATGCCGGCAACCACCCCTGGTCACGCAAGCTGATGCGCTATGGCAATGGCAGCGTCATCGACAGCAACGACATCATGACCCGCGAAGAGTTTGCCGAGTCGGCCTTTTTCCAGAATTTCCTGGCCCCTTGGGGCATCGATCGACTGGTCTGCGTCCTGCTCGACCGGCGCGGCGGCGAGCGGTTGGGGCTCATGCTGCCCGGCCCCGGCGACCGCGACGTCGAAACACTCAAGCGCGGGCTGCGCGTGCTGGCGCCGCATATCCAGCGCGCGATGCGGATCAGCGACCGCATCGCGTCGCTCGAACTCGCGGTCGGCGCGGCGCGCGCGGCCGCCGATGCCGCGCCCTTCGCGATCTTCAGCCTCGACGACCAGCTGAACATCCTCGCCGCCAACAGCCGCGCCGACCAATATGCGGCGGCGGGCGTGGTCCACCTCGCGCAGGACCGCTTCGCCTTTACCCATCCCGCCAGCCAGAAGAAGCTGCTCGACCTCCTCCGCGGCCAGCAATCCGCCGGACTAGCCTTTCAGGCGGTCGGCAAGTCGGGGACCGAATGTCCGGTGCTCGTCGCGCGCATAGCGCCGCCAGCCGCGCAGCAGATCGGCGGCTTCAGCGCCGGCGCGTCGCTGATCGTCACGCTGGGCAGCGCCCCGGGCGAAACGCCGGTGGTCGAGATCGACCGCGTCGCGCAATGGTTCGCGCTGACCCCGGCGGAAGCGCGGCTCGCGGTCGCGCTCGCGGCAGGGCAATCGTTGCAAAGCTACGCAGCACTGCGCGCGGTCAGCCTCAACGCCGTGCGCTTCCTGCTCAAGGGCATCTTCCGCAAGACGGGCGCGACCAGCCAGGCGCAGCTCGTGGCGCTGCTGGCGCGCCTCCCCGCTGCCGGCGAACGCTAGCGCCGCCGCGCCGTCTTTTCCGTCCCCGCCGTTCGTGCTAGCCACTCGCCGGGGCGGCATTGCAACGCACCACCAGTGCGCCACGCGGAATGCCGTATCATGCAGCCTTTTCACCCTCTGCTCGCCAACAACCTGGTCGCCAACATCACCAATTTCACGGTGTGGTTCGCGATCACCTTCTGGATTTTCCTCGAAACGCAGTCGGTGTTCGCGACCGGGATGATCGCGGGGATCTATCTCGTGCTCACCGGCGCGCTCGGTATCTGGTTTGGCAGCTTGGTCGATCATCACCGCAAGCGCAGCATGATGCTCGTCTCCAGCCTGGGGTCGCTAGCGATCTACGCCGCCGCGCTGGGCGCCTACGCCCTCGATCCGACGATCCGTGTCGCCACGACCAGCAGTCTCACCCTGTGGCTATTCGTCTTGCTGACGATGCTGGGGGTGATCGTCGGCAATATCCGCATGATCGCGCTGCCAACGCTGGTCACCCTCCTGGTGCCCGAAGACCGCCGCGACAAGGCGAACGGGCTGGTCGGCATGGTCAGCGGCATCGGTTTCCTCACCACCTCGGCGATCAGCGGCTTTCTGGTCGCGTGGGGCGGGATGGTTGCCACGCTGGCGTTCGCGATCGCCTTTTCGCTGATCGCCGCGCTCTATCTCCTCTTCATCCATGTCGACGAACCGCGCGAGACGGGCGAGCAGGATGCGCCGCGGCGGATCGATCTCACCGGCACCTTTCGCGTCGTGCGCGGCATTCCGGGCCTGTTCGCGCTGATCCTGTTCGCGGCGTTCAACAATCTGCTCGGTGGCGTCTTCATGGCGTTGATGGACGCCTACGGCCTGTCGCTGATGAAGGTCGAACAATGGGGCCTGCTCTGGGCCTTCGTCTCGTGCGCCTTCATCCTCAGCGGCGCGTTGATTGCGCGAACGGGTCTCGGTGCCAACCCGGTACGGACGCTGCTCCTCGTCAACCTGATCGTCTGGGCGGTCGCGGCGCTGTTTACAGTCCAGTCGTCGATCCTGTTGCTGACCGTGGGCTGCTTTATCTGGCTGTTTCTCGGCCCCTATGCCGAGGCCGCCGAGCAGACGACTTTGCAAAAGGTCGTGCCGTTTGAACGGCAGGGGCGCGTGTTCGGTTTTGCCCAGTCGGTTGAGCAAGCAGCCTCGCCGCTCACCGCCTTCCTCATCGCCCCGCTGACGCAGTTCATTTTCGTGCCGCTGATGACCAGCGGGGCGGGCGCCGACCTGATCGGCGACTGGTACGGCCGCGGCGCCGAACGCGGCATCGCGATCGTGTTCACGATCACCGGCCTGCTCGGCGTCATCGCGACACTCGCCGCCTTTCGCTCGCGATCCTATTGCCAGATCTCCGCCGCTTATGCCGCGGGCGGCGGCGATGACGCGCGCGCGGCTTCTCCCCAATAATGGCAGGCGATCGCCTCTTCCGTTTCACTTCGAAATCATTCTATCCTTGGTGAAAGAGCAAAGGGAGAGACGCGGCATGACCGTTGTGATTCGTCAAAAAACGGTGGCGCCGGCATGACCATCCTGTCCGGCATCCGCATCATCGACCTGACGACGGTGATCTTTGGTCCCTATGCCACGCAGATGCTCGCCGATCTCGGCGCCGAGGTCATCAAGGTCGAAACCCCCGGGCTCGGCGACATCTCGCGTTATCTGGGCAGCGGGGTTCCCGATCCGACGATGGGGTCGATCCACCTGACGGTGAACCGCGGCAAACGCTCGATCGCGCTCGACCTCAAGAAAGCCGAAGACGCGGCAGTGCTGCGCGATCTGGTCGCGGGCGCCGATGTGTTTTTCCACAATGTCCGCGGCAAGGCGATCGCCAAGCTGGGGTTCGACTATGCGGGCTGCAAGGCGATCAAGGACGACATTATTTACGTCCATGGCACCGGGTTCGGACAGGACGGCCCCTACGCCGACCTGCAGGCTTATGACGATGTCATTCAGGCCGCGACCGGTACCACCAGCCTGCTGCCGCGCGTCGACGGCGACCCGCGCCCGCGTTACTTCCCGTCGCTGATCGCCGACAAGATCGCGGGCCAGTTCGGCGCGCAGGCGATCCTGGCAGCGCTGATCCACAAGCTGCGCACCGGCGAAGGGCAGGCGGTCGAGGTGCCGATGTTCGAATGTTTCGCATCCTTCATGCTCACCGAACATCTGCGCGACGCAGCACTCGACCCGCCGCTTGGCCCCGCAGGCTATCCGCGTCAGCTCGACCCGACCCGCCAGCCCTTTCCGACCCGCGACGGCTATCTCGCGATCGTTCCCTACACCCCCGAATCGACCGCGCGGCTGATGGCGCTGCTCGGCAGCGCGGGGCTGACCGAAACGCCGGAGTTCGAAGCGGCGAAGGCGAAGGGGCAACATATGCCGATCGTTTATAGCGAGATTGCCCGCAAGACCCCGGCCAAGACCACCGCCGAATGGCTGGCGCTGTTCGCCGCGAACGACATCCCCGCCATGGCCGCGCGCGACCTGCAGGACGTCAAAGAGGATCCGCATTTTGTCGCCACGGGCTTCTTCCGCCATCGCACCCATCCCGAGGTCGGCGCCTTTTACGAAATGCAACCGCCGGTGAAATATGGCGCGGCCCCCGCGCGCGATCTGGGCTTCGCGCCCAAAGTCGATGGCGATGGCGCCGCGATCCGCGCCGAACTGGTGGAGCGACATCGTCAATAGACATCGTCATTGCAAGCGGAGCGAAGCAATGACGACAGAGTGTTGCATTGTTGCTCGCGCGCCTTAGCATCACGCGAAATTTGGGAGGGGGAACGATTTGCCTGAAAATCTGCTCGCGCCCGGCGCGGTACTCGCGCTGTGGACGCTTATCATGCTCGGTTGGCTCGCCGTCAGCCGCGGCGCGGCAGTCAAAAGCGCCGGAATCGATCTTGGCAAGGCGCAGCCAGGCGGTCGCGGTGCGGACCTCGAACCGGCTCTGCCGCCCAGCGCCAACTGGAAATCGCACAATTATACGCATCTGCTCGAACAGCCGACATTGTTCTACGCCATCATCATTTTCCTGCACCTGTCGGGGGGCAGCACTGACCTGACGCGCGGGCTGGCATGGGCCTATGTCGTGCTGCGCATCATTCACAGCGTATGGCAGGCAACGGTCAACCGCGTACCGGTTCGCTTTGCCATTTTCGCGCTGTCGACATTCTGCCTTATTGCATTGGCGCTGCTGGCAGTCATCGCAACTTTGGGTTGAGGGGGAATATATGGAAACCAATGCAATTCTGGGACCGGTCGCGACACTCGCGCTCTGGTCGATGATCATCTGGGTGTGGATGTACGCGACGCGCATCCCGGCCATGAACCGCGCCAAGATCGACGCGAAAAATCTGGTGGGCACGACCGGCAGAGGTCTTGACGAAGTGCTGCCGCCCGAGGTGCAGTGGAAAGCGCATAATTATAACCATCTGATGGAACAGCCGACGGTGTTTTACGCTGTCGCACTGGCGCTGGCGGTCGGCGGCATGGGCGGCGGGCTGAATGCCCAGCTCGCTTGGGCCTATGTCGGCCTCCGCATCATTCACAGCCTGATCCAGGTGACGGTCAACCGCGTACTGTGGCGCTTTGCGGTCTTCGCGCTGGCCAGCCTCGCGCTGCTCGCGCTGTGCCTGCATGCGTTCATGGGATTTGTGCTGTATTGAGTTGATATCGTCGCCCCCGCGAAGGAGTAAAGGGTCGGATTGTCCCCCGGACAATCCTTGGACATGCCGGGGGCATGTCCAACCCTTAACTGGCCGCTGGCAACATAGAGCAAGACTGCTAGCGGCTCCCGTCTTCGCGGGGGGCGACGACTATTTCCGGCTGAATCGCCCCGCCAATTCGACATGCGTCGACCAGCGGAATTGCCCGACCGGCTGCACCCAATCGAGCTGGTAGCCGCCATCGACCAGCAGCTTCGCGTCGCGCGCAAAACTCGCGGGGTTGCAGCTGACATAGGCGATAACCGGCGCATCCGACGCCGCCAGCTGCGCCACCTGTTCCTCGGCCCCCGCACGCGGCGGGTCGAGGATCACCGCGCCAAAGCGGTTCAGTTCCGCGGGAATTAGCGGCCGACGGAACAGATCACGATGCTCGGTCGCGACCAGCGCCCCGGCGCGGTTCGCGGCGGATTTCAGCGCCGCAATTGCATCGCGCGCGCCTTCGGCGGCATAGACCTTTCGTCCCTTCTGAATCGACAGCGCAAAGGTGCCGACCCCGGCAAACAGGTCGGCAACAGCCGAAGCATCACCGATCGCACGAGTGACCGCTTCAACCAGCGCCGCCTGCCCCACCGCGGTGGCTTGCAGAAACGCGAAGGTCGGTACCTCGACCATGATCTCGCCGAACCCCACCGTCGGCGGTGCTGGCTGCCACAGCGTTTCCAGCCCCTGCCCCTGATCGACCGCAAAGCGCGCCAGCTTATGCGCGCCCGCAAAATCCTGGAGCGCCATCGCCGCGTCGAGACCCTCGGCCCTGACGCCTTCCAGCACCACCTCGACCCCTTGATCGAGCATCTGGAGCTTGACCTTTACCGGGCGTCGTTGCGGCGCGATCGTCGCCAGCAAGTCGCGCAGCGGCGCGATCAGCGCGAACAATTCGGGAAGCAGCAGCGGACATTCGCGCATGTCGATGATCTGGTTGCTCTGCGCGGCGTTGAAGCCGATCGCGACCTGCTTGCCGGTGCGCAGCGCGGTCAGCGCGGCGCGGCGGCGGCTTTGCGGCGGCGACAGCTGCGCGGGCAGCACCTCGCCCGCCGTCACGTCCTGCGCTGCCAGCGCGCCGATCACGCGGTCGCGGACAAAATCGGCCAGCGCACCCTCGGCGACATGCTGCAACTCGCAGCCGCCGCATTTGCCGAAATGCCGGCATGGCGGCTCGGCGCGGTTCGGCCCCGGGATGATGATCCCGTCATCGCGAACCCGGTCGCCCGGCACCGCGCCCACGACATGACGACCATCGTCGGTGACGCCATCGCCGCGTGCGGCGATGCGGGTAATCAAAGCGGTTTCGGTCACATCATGCTTTCAAGAGATCGTCGGCAACAAGGCCGGGGCCGATAGCCGTTGCGCGCGCAATATGCCACCCCACCGCCGCCACCGCCGCATCGAACGCATCGCCGCCGCGCGCCAGCATCGCGCCGCACGCCCCCGCCAACACATCGCCCGTCCCCGCGGTCGCCAGCCAAGGGCTGCCTGGCCACGCCGCGACGACCCGGCCATCGGGCGCCGCAATGACGGTATCGGCGCCCTTATAGACAACGACTGCCCCCGTGCGCACCGCCGCCGCCATGGCGCGGTCGATCTTGCTGCCGTAAAGTTCCGGAAAGGCCAGCCCGAATTCGCCTTCGTGGGGGGTCAGGATAGCTTGGCCCGGGGTTTCGCAAAGCCTTGGCAAAGCCGCTGCTATCGCGGCGGCGTCGAGCACCAGCGGCTTGCCCGAATCGAGCGCTGCCTCGACGTCGAACAACAATTCGTCGCTCGCCGGAAAGCCCGGCCCGATCACCACCGCGCCGACGCGCGGATCGTTCAGCCGCTCGCCGAACCGAGCGTCGCTTTCCGTGATGATCGCGGATAATGGGGCGCGCTCGCTGCCTTCCAGCACGACATAGCCAGCGCCCGCGCGCAGCGCCGCGGCGGCGGCCAGTCCGGCGGCGCCCGGCATCGGCCCGCCAAACACCAGCACCATGCCGCGGCTGAACTTGTGCGCCGTCGCAGTGGGCGTTGCTACCGTCGGGATCGGGAGCGACCGCATGGGAGCGCGCGCAGAAATTCCGATCGGCGCGAGCAGCGTCCGGCCGCAGGCGGCGGCGGTCGGCAACAGGACATGCGCCGGCTTCAGCGCGCCCAGCGCCAATGTGACGTCAGCGGGCAGCGGCGGCAGCCAGTCGGCATTGCCATCGCTGTCGACCCCGCTCGGCACGTCGACCGCAAGGACGCGGCGGGCGGCCAGGCGTTGCAGGATTTCCGCAAGGTCGCCCGCGAGCGGCCGCGACAGCCCGACGCCGAACAGCGCATCGACCACCACCGGCGCCGGTTCCAGCCGGGCATCCACCGGCTCGACCGGTCCGTCCCATCCGGCGCGCGCCGCCTTCGCCAGATCGGTGGTCGGTTTGGCCAGCGCCGCCACCCGCACAATCGCGCCGCGCGCCGCCAGCAACCGCGCCGCAACATAGCCGTCGCCGCCATTGTTGCCGGGTCCACACAGGATCAGCACCGGCGCGCCCGCCGCCATCCGCCACGCGGTGTCCGCCACCGCGGCCCCGGCGCGCTCCATCAATTCGGCCAGCGACGTCCCCTGAACCGCACAGGCCGCCTCGGCCTCGCGCATCGCGGCGCTGGTCAGGATCGGGGCGTCGGCGGGAACGGACATGCGCTACTCTAGCATGTGAAGCGCAAAAGCAGCAGCGTTAGGAGATGCCGGAATTTCAAATGCTCAAACCCGTTCGTGCTGAGCTTGTCGAAGCACCGTTCTTTTTGCTCGACGCTGAACAAAGAAGATCAGCCCTTCGACAAGCTCAGGGCGAACGGCAGAAAGGGCAGCGATAAATAGGGACAGTCCCTATTTATTTCGCGCCGCCCGTATTCGCCGGTAACCGATATCGGTCATTGCCGATCGCGACCTCGATCACCCCGTCACCGACGATCGTGACCTTCGCAGGTTCGGCGCCGTCGGCCGACACCACTCCGCGCCCATCGGTCGTGATCTGCAACCGGCGATAGCCGACGTTCGCGCGCCCGACGACCAGCACCGCGCCGTCCGGCCCGCTCATCTCTTCGACGGTGCAGGTACGATCGAACAGCTTGGCGCCTTCCAGCGCGCATTCGATCCGGCCGTTGTCCGCCGCATCGCGCGACCCGCGCGCTTCGGCTTCGGCCAGGTCGCCATTGTCGGGCGCGCCGCCGCACGCCGCGAGCAGCAGCAGTCCAGCAACACCCCCCAGTCGTTTCATCACTTGCCCTTCAGCTGCGACAGGTCGCGCACCGCGCCGCGGGCGGCGCTCGTCGTCATTGCGGCATAGGCCTGAAGTGCTACCGAAATCTTGCGCGGACGCGGCTTGGCGGGTTGCCAGGCCGCATCGCCCTTGGCCTCCATCGCTGCGCGGCGGTCGGCCAGCACGCTGTCCGCCACCGCCAGCGTGATCGTCCGCGACGGAATGTCGATGTTGATCAGGTCGCCGTTCTCGACCAGCGCGATCGTCCCGCCCTCGGCCGCTTCGGGCGAGGCATGGCCGATCGACAGTCCAGATGTGCCGCCCGAAAAGCGGCCGTCGGTGACCAGTGCGCAGGCGGCGCCCAGCCCCTTCGACTTGAGATAGCTCGTGGGATAAAGCATTTCCTGCATCCCCGGCCCGCCCTTCGGCCCTTCGTAACGGATGACGACGACGTCGCCCGCCACGACCTGCCCGGTCAATATGCCCGCGACCGCGGCATCCTGGCTTTCGTAGACCTTGGCGGGGCCGGAAAATTTGAGGATGCTCTCATCGACCCCGGCGGTCTTCACGATACAGCCGTCGACCGCCAGATTGCCCGACAGCACCGCGAGCCCGCCGTCCTGGCTGAAGGCATGGTCGACGGACCGGATCACTCCCGCCTCGCGGTCCAGATCGAGCGAATCCCAGCGCCGATCCTGGCTGAACGCGGTCTGCGTTGGCACCCCGCCCGGCGCCGCCAGGAAGAATTTCTGCACCTCGGGATCGTTCGTCCGCGAAATATCCCATTTGTTCAGCGCATCGCCCAGCGTCGCGCTGTGCACCGTCGGCAGATGCGCGTGGAGCAGGCCCGCGCGCTCGAGCTGGCCCAGGATCGCCATGATCCCGCCGGCGCGGTGGACATCCTCCATATGGACCTCGGACTTGGCCGGCGCGACCTTCGACAGGCACGGCACGCGGCGCGACAGCCGGTCGATATCTTCCATCGTGAAATCGACCCCCGCCTCGAACGCCGCAGCGAGCAAGTGGAGCACGGTGTTGGTCGATCCGCCCATCGCGATGTCCAGGCTCATCGCATTTTCGAACGCTTCGAACGTGGCGATATTGCGCGGCAACACGCTGTCGTCGCCTTCCTCATAATGGCGGCGGCACATTTCGACGACGATCCGCCCGGCGCGCAGGAACAACTCCTTGCGGTCGGCGTGCGTCGCCAGGGTCGAGCCATTGCCCGGCAGCGACAGCCCCAGCGCCTCGGTCAGGCAGTTCATCGAATTGGCGGTGAACATGCCCGAGCAGCTGCCGCACGTCGGACACGCCGCCTTTTCGATCTCGGCCACCTCGGCATCGCTGTATTTCTCGTCGGCGGCGGCGACCATTGCGTCGACCAGATCGAGGGCGACTTCCTTGCCTTTGATAACGACCTTGCCCGCCTCCATCGGGCCGCCCGACACGAACACGACGGGAATGTTGATGCGCAGCGCCGCCATCAACATGCCTGGGGTGATCTTGTCGCAGTTCGAAATGCACACCATCGCGTCGGCGCAATGCGCGTTGACCATATATTCGACGCTGTCGGCGATCAGGTCGCGGCTGGGCAGCGAATAGAGCATGCCGTCATGCCCCATCGCGATGCCGTCATCGACCGCGATCGTGTTGAATTCCTTGGCGACCCCGCCCGATGCTTCGATCTCGCGCGCCACCATCTGGCCCAGATCTTTCAGATGAACGTGCCCCGGCACGAACTGGGTGAAACTGTTCACCACCGCGATGATCGGCTTGCCGAAATCGCTGTCCTTCATCCCCGTCGCGCGCCACAGGCCGCGCGCACCCGCCATATTGCGGCCGTGGGTCGTCGTGCGCGAACGATATGAAGGCATTTTGAGTAATCCTGATAATTATATTTCAAAAATGGACGAAGAAGCGCCCCTCTAGACGTCTATCGCGGCAGATTCAATGCAACTTTGCTGCACATGCTCGAAAGCCGCGCCGCGAACAGCGCCTGCCCCGCCGTATCGCTCACCAGATCCTGCCGCATCTCGATCCCCACATAGGGGATGCCGTTCGCTTCGGCATGGCGGTTCATCGTCGCGTTGAGCAGCTTGCCCGAATAGGGCAGCTGGTCGCCGACCTTCAGCCCCTCCTCCGCCAGCGCCGTTATCGCCGCCGCCGCCAGCCGGTCGTCCTCGTTATATAGCACCCCGACATGCCACGGCCGCGCTTGGTCGGGATGTGCTGCCAGCGCCGGAGTAAAGCTGTGCAGCGACAGGATCATCGCCGGGCGATACGCCGCGATCGTCGCGGCAATATGGGCGTGATAGGGCCGGAAAAAGCGGGACAATCGCGCCTCGCGAGCGGCATCGTCCAATGCATTGCCGGGCACCGCATGCCCGTCGCTGGCAATCGGCAGCACCCCCGGCGCGTCCTCATCGCGGTTGCAATCGACCACCAGCCGCGATACGCCGCCCAGAACAGCGGCATCGACCGCGCCACCTTCGACCAGCAAGGCCGCCACTTCGGCGACCCCGATGTCGATCGCGATATGGTTGGTCAGCAGCGCGGGATCGATCCCCAGATCGATATCGGCGGGAACGTGGTTCGACGCATGATCGGCGATCAGCAGGATGCCGCCCGCGCGCGGCGTTCCCAACTGGCGCCACGCCTCGCTCTCCCCGCCGCTCATCGCAGCGCGCCCGCCATCTGCCACCAGTGCGGATGGCTTTGCGCCAGCGACACCGCAGCCGCATCGCGTTCGGCGGCGGCATCGAACAGCGCAAAACAGGTCGCGCCCGATCCCGACATGCGCGCCAGCCACGGCCGCAGCGCGCCGAGTTCGGTCAATATGTCGACGATGGCGGGACATTGCGCGATCGCCGGACGTTGCAAATCGTTGCGCGCCGCCAACAGCTGCGCTCGCCCCGCGGGATCGCCGAACAATTCTCCGCGATCGATCCCGTCCCACGCCGCAAACACCGGCCCGGTCGCGACCGGCTGGCGCGGGTTGACCAGCAGCACCGGCGTCCCGCCCAGCCGCAGTTCGGGCACCGCACGCAACTCCTCGCCAACTCCGACCCCCAAACAGGTCGCGCTCGCGACACAGGCGGCGATGTCGGCGCCAAGTGGGCTGACGATTCGCGCCAGCACGCCATCGCCCAGCTCGGGCAGGAAGTGCGCCCGCACGAGCCGCGCCATCGCCGCCGCATCCGCCGAGCCGCCGCCGATCCCCGCCGCCACCGGCAACCGCTTGGTCAGCGTGACCGCCAGCGGTGGCACCCGGTCGGCGCCGTAGCGCGCGCGCAGCAGCGCCAGCACCTGCATCACCAGATTGTCGGCGCCCGCGCTCAGCCCCTCGGCAAACTCGCCAACGATCGTCAACCGATCGGTATCGGCCACCTCGGCGACGATCCCGTCGCCGCCATCGACAAAGGCAAACAGCGTCTCGATGTCATGATAGCCGTCGCTGCGGCGCCCGCGCACATGCAGCGCCAGGTTGATCTTGGCCCAGCCGGTTTCCTGCATTACAACGGTCATGGCGCCGTCGTCGCCGCGGTCAGCCCGTCGCGCAGCTTTGCCGCGAGCCGCGTCGCCATCTCCGCCTCGGCGAGCAGCGCCGCTGCGCGCCATTTATACCGCGCCTCGAACCTGCGCCCCGCCTGCCAATAGGCATCGCCCAGATGCTCGACGATCACCGCGTTGGTCGGCTCGCCGCGCTGCGCCTTTTCGAGCAGCTCGACCGCATCGTCGGTGCGCCCGGTCAGGAAATAAGCCCAGCCGAGCGAGTCGGTAATACTGGCATTCTGCGGTTCCTGCGCCCACGCCGCCTCGATCCGCGCCAACGACTGTTCGACATCCTTGCGCCGTTCCAACGCCGAATAGCCCGCGAAATTAAGCACCGCGGCATCGCCGGGGCGCAGCGCGACCGCCTTTTCCATCAGCGGCGCCGCAGCGTCCCACTGGTCCGCCTGCAAAAGCAATTCGGCGCGCGCGATCAGCAAGGTTCCGCGCAGCACCCGGTCGCCGTCCTCCTCGCCCAGCGTCGCCTCCAGCCGTTCATAGGCGCGCGCCGCGGCCTTGGGGTCCTCCGAGCGCCGCGCGATGTCGGCGAGCCGGACGAGCAGGCTGCGCGGCGCATCGCCCGCCGCCGCCGTTTCGGCCAGTTTTGCCGCCCCCGCCAGGTCGCCGCCATCGGCCAGCAATTCGGCGCGCCGCATCGCCAGCACCGGCGGCAATTTGGCACGATCGCCATCGATCAACGCCGCCGCTGCCTCGCGCTGTCCATTTCGGTCGAGTGTTTCGACCAGGGTCGCGCGCACCGCCCAGTCCTGATCGTTGAGCCAGAAGGCGGCGCGCGAGAACAGCAAAGGCAGCTTCGTGTTGCCGCCCGGCACCCGCGCCAGCCCGTCGGCGAGCAGCCCAAGCCATTGCGCCACCCCGGCGCGCGGGGTCGTCACCGCCTGATCGGGCAGCAACAGCATCGGATCCTCGCGCTGCCCCGCCGCCAGCGCGATCCGGCCGCGCAGCCGCGTTGCAGCACCAAGCTCGTCCTGCTTGTCGAGCGCCGCGGCGAGGCGAAGTGCCACCAGCTGGCTCGTCCGGTCGGTCAGGATCGTAGCGTCGGTCTGCGCGACCGCTTCATCGGTGCGCCCGGTCGCCAATTGGACCAGCGCCACCTGCAAGCTGAGCGCCGGTTCGGCCGCACGCCCGTTGGCGTCCAGCAGATGCCGTTCGGGCTGCTTGGCGCGCGCGCCGACATCGATCCACGCGTTGACTGTCGGCTGGATCAGCCGCCCGATCGTATCCGCGCCGGTCTTGTCGCTGCGCCCCGCCATGATCTCGCGCGCGGCTTTCCAATCCGACCGCCGCATCGCATCGACCATGAGGACCAGTTGCGCATCGAACCGCCGATCGCCCGCGGTCCACAACTGCAACGCCGCGCCGCGCGCCGCGGCCAGATCGCCCGCCTCGATCGCCTGTTCCAAGATCCGTCCGCGCACCCCCGGGAGCATCGGCGCCAGGCTTGCCGCGTCGGTCAGCGCCGCCAATGCCGCGGCTGGCTCGCCGCCCTCCTCGGCCAGCCGCGCGCGGACCAGCGCGTTCAGCGCCGCGCCGCCATCATCGGCGGCCTGCGCCGGCACCATCGCGGCGAGCGCGCCGACGGCCAGAAATACCCGCGCGAGCTTACATGTTCGGGTAATTGGGGCCTCCGCCGCCTTCGGGGGTGACCCAGTTGATATTCTGGGTCGGGTCCTTGATGTCGCACGTCTTGCAATGGACGCAATTCTGCGCGTTGATCACGAACTTCGGGTCGCCCTCTTCCTCGCCGACGATCTCGTAAACCCCCGCCGGGCAATAACGCTGCGCGGGCTCGTCATAGAGCGGCAGGTTGTACGCCACCGGGATCGACGGGTCTTTCAGCTGCAGATGAACCGGCTGGTCTTCCTCATGATTGGTGTTCGAAATGAACACCGACGACAGGCGGTCGAACGTCAGCACCCCGTCGGGCTTCGGGTAATCGGGCTTTGGCATGATGTCGGCGCGGTACAGGCTCTCATTGTCCGGATGATGCTTCATCGTGAACGGGACTTTGATCTTCAGCGTTTCGAGCCACATCGTGATCCCCGACAGGATCGTCCCGCCAAAATCGCCCCATTTTTCGACCAGCGGCAACACGTTGCGCACGACGCTCAGCTCTTTCTTGACCCAGCTGTCGTCATAGGCCGCCTGATAGGCATCCAGCGTGTCGCTGCCGCGTCCGGCGGTCACCGCCGCAAACGCCGCTTCCGCCGCCATCATCCCCGATTTCATCGCGGTGTGCGTCCCCTTGATGCGCGGGACATTGAGGAAACCGGCGCTGTCCCCGATCAGCGCGCCCCCGGGAAACGCCAGCTTTGGCACCGACTGAAAACCGCCGTCGCTGATCGCACGCGCGCCATAGGACACGCGCTTGCCGCCCTTCAATATCTTCGCGATCTCGGGATGCGTCTTCCACTTCTGCATCTCCTGAAAGGGAGAGATGTGCGGATTGCGATAATTGAGCCAGGTCACGAACCCCAGCGCGACCTGGCCGTTCGCCTGGTGATAAAGGAACCCGCCGCCATTGGCGTGCTCGTCGAGCGGCCACCCCTGCGTGTGGATCACCCGCCCCGGCGCATGATTTTCGGGATCGATGTCCCACAATTCCTTGACGCCCAGCCCGTAAACCTGCGGTTCGCAATCGGCGTCGAGCGCAAATTGCGGCTTCAGCATCTTGGTCAGGTGCCCGCGCACGCCTTCGCCAAAGAAGGTATATTTGGCATGGAGTTCAAGGCCGGGCGCATAGTCCGGCTTGTGGCTGCCGTCGCGCGCCACGCCCATGTCGCCGGTCGCGACGCCCTTGACCGAGCCATCCTCGTTGTAGAGGATTTCGGCCGCCGGAAAGCCGGGGAAGATTTCGACACCCAGCCCCTCGGCCTGTTCGGCGAGCCAGCGGCACAGATTGCCCAGGCTGCCGGTATAGGTGCCGACATTGTGCATGAAGGGCGGCGTGATGAATTCGGGCATGCCGAACTTCTTGTTTTTTGTGAGCACCCAATGCTGGTTGTCCGTCACCGGCACTTCGGCCATCGGGCAGCCTTGGGTCCGCCATTCGGGCAGCAGCTCGTCGAGCGACTTGGGATCGATCACCGCCCCCGACAGGATGTGCGCGCCGACCTCCGACCCTTTTTCCAGGATACAGACCGACAGTTCGCTGCCCGCTTCATTCGCCAATTGTTTCAGGCGGATCGCCGCCGAAAGTCCCGCCGGCCCCGCGCCGACGATGACCACGTCATAGGGCATCGATTCCCGTTCGCTCACCGCAAATACCTTTCTGCCGTCCCAGCGCGGACATTCATCGCGTCCTGCGCTCATTCTGTCACGAATTGCGATGCCCGCCAATTGACGGGTCCGTCAACTGCCTGTTTGAACATTTCCCATGGGTGGGTCACATTCAGCCTTGCTGGCCGAAAGCATTAGCGACTGGTGGTCGCTGGCGGGCGTCGACGCGCTGGTCGGTGAGCAACCGGCGGGCTGGCTGGTGCTGCCCCCGGCGAATGACGCTGCGGCACCGCGGCCGAAACCGACGCTGGCCCCCGAACCCGAAGCCGCCCCCTTGCCCGCTGCGCTTCAGCGGCAAGAGGCACCGCAGGCAGCGGCGCCGAAGGGACCGGTCGTCTTTCCGGATAGTTGGGACGAATTTCAGCGCTGGCTGGCGACCAGCGACGACGTGCCGGGCAGCCAGTGGGACGCCCGCCGCGTGCTACCAGTTGGACAGGCGGGCGCGCCGCTGATGCTGCTTACCGCTTGGCCCGAAATCGACGACCAGCGCGGTGGCGTGCTGTTTGCCGGCGCGGCGGGACAACTGCTCGACGCCATGCTGCGCGCGATCGGCACCACCCGCGATGCCTGTTACATGGCCAGTCTCGCGGTCACCCGTCCGGCGGGCGGGCGCTGCGACGGTGCCGATGCGGACGCGCTCGACCGCTTGCTGTGGCATCACCTTAATCTGGCGCGGCCCGCAAAGCTGCTGCTGATCGGCAGCGACATCGTCCGGATGGCGGCGGCGATCGGCCTGCCCGAAACGCGCGGCAAGTTACTCGATATTAACCAAGATGGCGGCAAGGTGGAGACGGTGGCTGTGGCGCATCCCGCGATGCTCCTGGCCCGGCCCGCGCAAAAAGCGGCGGCCTGGGACAGCCTGAAACTGCTCAACCGGGGACGTTGACAGATGACGATGATGACCAAAACTTTGATTTCCAGTGTAATTTTGGCGGCAGCGACTGCCGCAACCCCAGTTTTGGCAGCCGACGCGAGCAGCCGCGACATGGTGGCGGCGCCGCAAACCGTGCCGGACATCCTGACATCGAAACAGAAGCAACATTATACGCAGGTGCTGACCGCGATCCGCGGCCAGCGCTGGGCCGATGCCAAGGCGCTGCTCGACGGGTCGGACAACGGCCCGCTCGACGATTTCCTGCGCGCCGAACTGCTCACCGCGGCAGGCAGCCCGCGCGCCGAAGTCGCCGACATCCTGCCCATCCTGTCGCGCTCGCCCTATCTCCCGCAGGCCGAACAGCTGGGCCGCCTCGCCGCCAAGCGCGGCGCGACCGATCTGCCGTCGCTGCCGATGCAGGCGCGCCTTGCCTGGGCGGGCAGCGCCCCGCGCCGCCTCGGCGCCGATGCGGTTAGCAGCGACCCCGCCGCCGCCGCGCTGACCCGCACGATCCCCGACCGGATCAAGAATGACGATCCCGCGGGCGCTGAAGCCCTGCTCAACGCGGTCGCCGACCGGCTGACCCCCGAAGCCCGCGACGAGTGGCGGCAAAAGGTCGCCTGGTCCTATTATATCGAAAATGACGATGCGAACGCGCTGCGGCTGGCCGCCGAATGTTCGGGCGGGCGCAGCGCCTGGTCGACGCAGGGCGCATGGGTTCAGGGGCTCGCCGCGTGGCGCACCCGCGACTATCGCACCGCGCTGACCGCTTTCGACCGTGTGTCGCGCGAGGCGCCCGACAGCGAACTGCGCGCCGCCGCTTATTATTGGGCCGCGCGTGCCGCGATCGCCGCGGGCGAACCCGCATCGGTGCAATCGCGCCTGCGCGCCGCCGCGGCCAATGAAGAAACCTTCTACGGCATGCTCGCGGTCGAAACGCTCGGCATCGCCCCCAACAGCCAGCGCGAACTGGTCCGTGCCGACCGCTCGGCGTGGCGCGCGCTCGAAAACCTGCCCAATGTCCGCACCGCGATGGCGCTCGCCGAAATCGGCGAGGATAAATATGCCGACACCGTGCTGCGCCACCAGGCACGGATCGGCGACGCGCGGCAGCATGAACAGCTGCTCGCGCTGGCCGGATCGCTCAGCCTGCCCGAAACCCAGCTTTATCTCGCGCACAACACCCCGCAGGGCCGCAAACCCGCGGCCCAAGCCCGCTATCCGCAACCCAAATGGGAACCCAACGGCGGGTGGAAGGTCGACCCGGCGCTGGTTTTCGCTCACACGCTTCAGGAATCGCGCTTTCAGCGCGCCGTGGTCAGCCCCGCGGGCGCCAAGGGATTGATGCAGGTGCGGCCCGGCACCGCGCGCGATGTCGCGCGCTGGCGCGGCGACAGCATCGACACCCGCGACCTGTCCATCCCCGCGGTCAATATGGACATGGGGCAAAGCTATCTGCAATATCTTGCCCGCGACGCCTCGACCGGCGGCCAACTGCCCAAGGTCATCGCCGCGTATAACGCCGGCCCGGCGCCGATCGCGCGCTGGCAGTCCGAAATTCGCGATAATGGCGATCCGCTGCTCTATATGGAATCGATCCCCTATTGGGAAACGCGCGGTTATGTCGGCATCGTGCTGCGCAATTACTGGATGTACGAAGCGCAGCAGGGCAAGCCGTCGGTCAGCCGCGCCGCGCTGGCGCAGGGCAAATGGCCGCGCTTCCCCGACGGCAAGGACCGCACCCGGCTGACCTATGCGGGCGGCATGGCCAATGCCGATTGACGAAAGCCTGACCTTCAAGCCCGTCCGGATCGCGCTGCTGACGATTTCGGACAGCCGCAGCGCGGCGGAGGATCGCTCGGGCGACAAGCTCGAGGAATTGCTCACCGCCGCGGGCCACATCCTCGCCGCGCGCGCGATTATCAAGGACGAGACCGACCTCATCGTCTCGCGCCTCCACAACTGGATCGACGACCCGGAGGTCGATGTCGTCATCACCACCGGTGGCACCGGGCTGACGGGGCGCGACGTGACGCCCGAGGCGCTGCACCGGCTCGACGGCAAGGATATCCCGGGTTTCGGCGAACTGTTCCGCTGGCTCAGCTATCAGACGATCGGCACCTCGACGATCCAGTCGCGCGCCTGCGCCGTCGTCGCGCGCGGAACCTATATCTTTGCACTGCCGGGTTCGACCGGCGCGGTGACCGACGCGTGGGAGGGCATCCTCTCGACGCAGCTCGACAGCCGCCACAGCCCCTGCAATTTCGTCGACCTGATGCCGCGGTTGATGGAATAGCCGGACCTTGAAAACCTCGTCACCCCGGACTTGATCCGGGGTCCGTTCCGGCGCCGCTGCATGGATGCCGGATCAAGTCCGGCATGACGAAGAGAACATCACCGACTTTTGTTCTTTATTTGTTCTCAGTGAACCGATAAACTCGTCCGGTGGAACCCGCCAAACCCCTCCCCCCAATCTCCGGCCGCGGCGCTCCCGCCAACCCGCGCCCGACGCGCACTGGATCGCTCGATCGCGAACTTGACGGCGACTGGCTCGACATCGCCGAAGCGATCGATGGCGCCCCGCCGCCGCTGCGCACCACAGTCACCGTCGAACATCCCAAGACGATCATCGCGCGCAATACCTCGCCCGACATCGGTTTCGACCGTTCGATCAATCCCTATCGGGGCTGCGAGCATGGCTGCATCTATTGCTACGCGCGCCCGACCCACGCCTTTCACGACCTGTCGCCCGGCCTCGATTTCGAAAGCCGCCTGTTCGCCAAGCCCCACGCGGCCACCCTGCTGCGCGCCGAGCTTGCAAAGAAGGGCTATACCGCCGCCCCGCTCGCGATCGGCACCAACACCGACGGTTATCAGCCGATCGAGCGCGAATGGGGCATCACCCGGTCGGTGATCGAGGTGCTCGCCGAAACGCGCCACCCGCTGCTCATCACCACCAAGTCCGACCGGCTGCTGCGCGACATCGACCTGCTCGCCGCGATGGCGCGCGACAATCTGGTCGGGGTTGCGATCTCGGTCACGACGCTCGATCCTGCCATCGCGCGCACCCTCGAACCCCGCGCCCCGCATCCCCGGCGCCGCCTCGCAGCGATCCGCGCGCTGATCGACGCCGGGGTGCCGACGCAGGTCAATATCTCGCCGGTCATCCCCGCGATCACCGATCACGAGATCGAGGCGATCATGGCCGCCGCCGCGCAGGCGGGCGCGATCCGCGCCTCGTACATATTGATGCGCCTGCCGTTCGAGGTCGCGCCGCTGTTTCGCGCCTGGCTCGCCGCCCACTACCCCGACCGCGCCGACAAGGTGATGCACATGGTGCAGGATATACGCGGCGGCCGCGACAATGACGCGGGATTCTTCACCCGCATGAAGGGTCAGGGCGTCTGGGCGCAGTTGATCCGCACCCGCGTCAAACGCGCGGCGCGCGAACATGGCCTGGACCGGCGGTTTCCGCCGCTGCGCAGCGACCTGTTCAGGCCGCCCGAGCGCGACGGGCAGATGGAGTTGTTCTAACCATCCCTCCCCCTCGATGGGGGAGGCAGCAAGACTTACGAACTCGTTCGTTAGTCGCAGCGGTGGGGGTGTGCTCTCGGCCTACGACAACGGTGCCATGACGCACCATCACCCCCATCCAACTTCGCCTAATCGCTTCGCGATAAGGCTGCGTATCCTTCCCCCATCAAGGGGGAAGGGCTAGGCTTCGGCCAAGGACCGCAGCTTATAATCCTTATAATCATCGCGGATCTGCCGCTTCAAAATCTTCCCCGTCGCGGTGTGCGGCAGCTCGTCGACGAACACGACCTCGTCGGGCAGCCACCATTTCGCGACCTTGTCCTTCAGATAATCGACGATCGCCGCCTCGCTGGCCTCCGCGCCGGGTTTCCGGACGATCAACAGGATCGGCCGCTCGTCCCATTTCGGATGATAGACCCCGACGGCGGCAGCCTCCTGCACCCCCGGCGCGCCGACCGCGGCATTTTCCAGCTCGATCGACGAAATCCATTCGCCACCCGACTTGATCACATCCTTCGCGCGATCGGTGATCTGCATGACCCCATCCGGGTGGATCACCGACACGTCGCCGGTGTCGAACCAGCCGTCGGCATCGGCCGCATCACTGTCCGCTTTGAAATAGCGCTGGATGATCCACGGCCCGCGGCATTGCAGCCGCCCGCTCGTCACCCCGTCGCGCGGCAGTTCATTATCCTCGTCATCGACAATGCGCAGCTCGACGCCGAACGGCGGGCAGCCCTGCCGCGCCACGACATCGACGCGCTCGTCGAAGCTCATCTCGTCCCAGTTCCACGGGCGTTTGCCCATCGTCCCGATCGGGCTGGTTTCGGTCATCCCCCACGCGTGGCCGACGTCGATCCCGGCTTTCATGAACCGTTCGATCATCGCGCGCGGGCACGCCGACCCGCCAATGATGACGCGGTGCAGCTTGCCATAATCGATGCCGGTCGCGTCCATATGCGCGAACATCGCGATCCACACCGTCGGCACCCCGGCGCTGTGCGTCACACCTTCGGCATGCATCAGGTCGCACAGTACCGCGGCGTCGTTGGTCGCCGAAAAGACCAGCTTCGCCCCGACCGTCGCCGCGGCAAAGGGGATGCCCCAGCTGTTGGCATGGAACATTGGCACGATCGGCAGGATCACGCTGCGGTTCGACATGTCGAACACGTCGGGCTGAATTTCGGTAATCGCGTGGATGACGTTCGAGCGATGCTCGTACAGCACCCCTTTCGGATTGCCCGTCGTCCCGCTGGTATAGCAGAGCCCCACCGGATCGCGCTCGTCGAGCGCCACCCACTGAAAGCTGCCGTCCTCGG
>VFQO010001128.1_pt1 | contig 22300 bp, 15 predicted proteins | sample 3512331 | NCBI WGS metagenome assembly VFQO01 (sample SAMN10412371, study PRJNA504923) | tailings metagenome | isolation source: Replicate 3 from Balatoc abandoned mine | place: Philippines: Itogon, Benguet | collected 2017-08-28 | reverse complement strand
CGGGAAAGGCTCGGTTCTTTTTTTCAATTCACCTTCCTTCTTCAATTATCGACCATGGACGTTATCAAAGTGGCCTCTTTATCAGACGATGAACTGCGCGAAAATGTTTACTCCTGGCTGTCCGACGGCAACTCTAAACTTGGGGCGGTGATCTCGGCGGGCGAGTTTAGGAAACAGCCCTTTGTGTTCAAAGAAGTCACACACCTTCCTCTCTGTCCTCCTACTCATACGACTGCCTCTGGTCGATTTGCGCGTGCCTTGATGTTGGAGTGTTTCGACGTCCGACCGGGCACTCCCGTCCGAGAAATTGCCGCTCCTTCGACCGAGTCTATTATGGGCAGTGCCTACTACTGGTTCCAGTACACCGCGCAAGACATGGAGAACGACAACGTATCAAGGAGGTTTACTGAGTCTCGGTCTAGAGGATTCGATCCCGAAGTTCCCGGGCTGGTCGTTTTTTACGAGGGCGCCAAGGTCGATGAATTCCCCATCTTCCGGCAGATGAAAGATGTCAAGTTCCTCTTTGTGTCCAAGAAAGACGCTGAGAAGTATGGAGGCAATCTGTCATTTATTCATTTCGATCTAAATGATCCGTGCCCCGAGTAGACGATTTCTTGGTTTGGATTAGTCAGTTACAGAAGAGATGTTATCCCTAACGTTCCCATGGACTGTATATCATCAAACTTGCCTTTGATCAATCTGAACGTTCTCAGCCACTGCCATTCAGGAATCAGAGAACCGTGTTTGCAGGCTTCAAAGTCCCCGGCTATGCATTCGCCAGAACAGGATGGATGAATAGTTACGACAAATGTGTTGGGGTATGCAGGTTGATCAAAATCTAGCACGTAGTGATGAATGGCTTGAGTCGCCTTTCGGTATAGAAAAGTAGACTTGCCATCTCCCCAATCAATCCAAAGGGAACGTTTCAACTTTGGGAAGCCCAGAACAACGAGTGTCTGGAAAGCTCCTAGCTTCTCGTTGTGCTCGGGGAGCACGGTAAAGACAAGAGGCTTTTGGTTGCGACACAGAAGAAGTTTGTTAACCCAAGGGCGGCGCTTCTTCTGGACTAGGTACATTAGCCAGTGGCGCACCCTGTTGTTGCAGAAGTCGGCCAGAAGAAGCATAATGTCGTCTATTTCGGCTATGGAAAGAGTTTCTTGGTCAACCATTCTTTGTGCGAGTGATCTCTAGGTAAGCTGGCCCGTCAACCTTTTTCCGGGCGAGCGCGTCAGTCCCCCCTTCCCGGGGCGCCGTCCCCGGTTCATCGCCTTGGACCGAGCACCGCAGTTCTTTCGCCTCCGCTCAACAAAGTAGAAGAAGCAGAGAGCGAGAGCCAATGATTGGTTCTTCTCTTTCCAAATTTACTGGCACCTGGGTCGAATATTTTGTCGCAAGTGTGGTTGCCTGCGTTTGCGCTGTGGTGGCTCTCAGACTGATCAACCACGATTTTGACCAAGATCACTCGCAAACCATGGACGAATCAACGCGCCTTATTCGCGAGAAGAAGCTCGCCGTGATCACCGAGCAAGGCACTCGCGCGTATCAAGAAGACACCTACTTCACCTTCTCGTGCAAGGGGCTGCAAGTCATAGGAGTCTTTGACGGCCACGGAGGCAACGCCGTTTCCGCGTTTTTGGCCAAGGCCTTCGAGACCCGGTTGCAATCCCTGGTTAAACGGGGTCTACCCCTTCGTCTCGAAGCCTGGCCTGAGACTATATCTGACCTTTTCGACAAGGTCGACTTTGAAATGATAGAAATGCTTGACGTTGAAAAGTACGAGCAGATCGGATCTACTGCCACTTTAGGCTTCGTGGTTACCGACCCGTCGTCGTACGAAAAGCGCCGGGTGGTGTTCCTCGCCAACACTGGAGACTCTAGAACGTTTGTGTATGCTCATGACAGACCTCACTATGTCTTGCAGACTGAATTCCACAAACCCGGGGACCCCGAGGAGAAAGCCCGCATCGAACGCGCAGGTGGGTACGTTTTGATGCCCCGACCCGGGACCACTGAGGTGGCGCGCGTGAACGGAATTCTGGCCACGAGCCGGTCGTTTGGAGACATTTACTTGTTAAAGAGTGGCGTGATTCACACTCCTGACATTTACGGACCCTGGCACGTGACGGAGGACCAGGACGCGTTTCTTGTGGCGGGAAGTGACGGTCTCTACGACTGTTTGGACATGGCCAAGGTAGTCGATACGGTAAAGTTTATATGCGAGACCAATCCAAAGTCGGGTACGGCCTACCAAGTGGCCCAGACTCTGGCTGTCAAGTGCAAGGCCCGGGGAATAGAGGATAACATGACTGTAGTGGTGTTGAAATTGTGAAATTTTGATGGTTCAACCGGTGTTTGATAAGTTAAGCGGGATTTTGGGAAAAAGAAACCGCGCCTGGGGGTGTTACGCCGAGGGGGAAGGCCGAGAAAATTTAGAGCACCTTTGGCACAAGGGGAAACAAGTTACAGTAAGAAGAAGAAAGCCTCTTTCTTTCACTTCGGATGGAACCCAGCGCTTCTACGACAAAAGAAACGCGACCCGTCCCGGTGTGGGCGATCACGGCACTCACCTCGGTGTGCAGACAGAGCAATGCTTTAGAGCCATCCTACGAAACATGGGAAAGAACCGAGTCCGTGTTTCAGCAATGGCAAAACATGCCTACAACGTGGCCTGCCGACGACGAAGCGGCCGTGGTTCCGCTGACCCAATCCGAGTACCAGAAAATAGACCCGCGTGGTTCCGAGCCCTACAGTTTGGTAGCCTTTTCTAGGGACAGCGACAACATTTCTTTGCCTTATTTGTGGCTGTGGAAAATCCCAAGTTTATCCAAGTACATCTGCGTCGCATGGAACAGGCTACATGCCCCGGAAAAGGCCGACGGGTTGATTGACCCTTCTCAGCCCAGGCCCAAGAATTTTGAGCCCGTGGCATTCTGCTACGTGCCTTATGACCCCACTAGCAACAAGATCAAACAGCCAACTGTTTCTTGGAGTTTTCAATGGACGAGCGTAGTTGCTGACGAGAGACCATTCACAGCCCCAAAGTACAAGTTTAGAAACACTCAAGATGCCTCTAAGGCGCTTACGACGCTTTTAGAAAAGGTCATAGGCAAGTATAACTCTGATTCTATAGAATATGCGTTTAAAAGTAAGGCTTTGATCCAAGAAAGGTTGAAAGAGTTCAAAGCCCGTCCTGCGTGGCAGCTGCCGGCCATTCCGGTTAGCCCTCCATCCCCTCCTGCGGCCTCTGCTATTTCATCTGGAAGACAGCCGCTCTCTGATTTTGCGCGGTCGGCCCTGCAATCCATTGCAGAAAATTCCAAGCGTGTTTACGTACCAACACCCGCGCCGCCTCCGCCTCCTCCAGTCGGCGCAGTACTGCCTTCTATTGGTATCAGAACAGTAGAGAGACCCGCAATCGAACTTCTTCCACCTGCTCAATCACGACTTGTCCAAGACTTGGAATACCTTCTTGAACACGGAAGCGAGGAAGAGTCATCCAATGACGACACTGATCAGATGATCTCTGAGCCCTCTGCCGTGAAACGACGTAAGATAGACGATGTTCTTGACGTATCTACGACTGAAGTTATCGCGGGAGCGGTGAACATTGTGAACGATATCAACCAACAACTTTTGGGTCTAAATGACGCCAAGCCGCAAACAACGTCGTGGCCTGTTCGATTTGGCATGTGGACTCTTCATTTGCGCAACAAAAACATTGTCTCCGACAATGCTCCGCAGAAAACTTCGAGTCGCACTTGGCAGAGGGACTTTCCGTTTGTCAGGTGTACGGACACTGCCAAAGGTCGCTGGGGAAGCAGCAGAACCGTCGACTACGAACATTTAGTGGTTTTCATCGACGCTTCTTCGCATCTGACTGCATCAAATCCTTATTTGCGCGCTACACCCGCAGCGTGGATCTTTACTCAAGTCCCAAGACCTCCTGAGATCCACGTGATTCCTTACGAGAAGCTTGCTGACACCGAGTATATATCTCGTACCAGTCGGAGTTTGTGCCGGTTTGAGAGATTTCAATCCATGGTCGAAGCTCTAGATGCCACTCAGGGCTACGGAATCCCTCCGCTGCTGCAAGTGTGGATTGACCCGGGAGATTTCAATTCATCAGCCCAAGCGAAAGTGCACAGTGTTCAGTTGGACGCGTTTGAACACATTGACTTTAAGATAGGCAACATTATCACAAAAAGCTCTCGTGGTCACAAAATGAGCACTGTTCTTTTACAGATCAAGCAGGCCTGTCTCAATGAGGGCATCGACTACGCCACTGCGTTTATGCCAGAATTTATCCACGGTCCTCTGCCCTTGGTCATGCTTTACATGGCTCTTGCGCTGAGCAAATTGCACTCCAACGGATTTATTCACGGAAACGTGAATCTTGGCGCTTTTACCGAGTGCGTTTCGAATGATGTGGTCTGGCTGACAGACTTTACCACGGTCTGCTCTCGCGCTGTGCCTTACCTAAGACCCGGACCAGGTTCTATTGCCAGAGCCATTCCTGTAGGCTTGAGCACGGACGTGGAGATTCTCAAATACTATATGAAACCCGACTTCAAGGCGCGGGTCGATGTCGCGGAAAAAACAGGCGAGGTTCTCATGGAGGATCTGACCAAGTGTGACAATTATCAGCCTTTAGACATTCACGACGATGTTTGGGCACTGGGAATCACGTTCTGCGAACTCATAGGTGTAACTACAGGAGAGTGGCTTCAAACTCTGGATGCCGTCAACCGCCTTCGCCAACACGTCCACGACACCCCGGCACTCCCCGACTGGCTTGGCGAAGTCATCGACGGGATGCTCCAAGTAAACTACAAGAAACGGTGGAGTATGAAAGATGTCTGCAAGAGGCTTGTTCGCGTGGTGAACCAAAACCAGTTTCAACTGTGGACTTTTCTCCGTGGACAAGGGTCCGTCTCTGCGTTTATTGGGTATAGCCAAGACAAGACTCTAGAATCCGCTTCTTCGGTTTTGCCTAGCCTCCCCTTTGACTTTGGTTTTGGCAACAACGATTTCCGAGCCGCCTACCCGCCCGGACGGGCTCGTATCAAGTCGGTGTCGCCCGTTCAGAGTGTTTCTTCTTCGTGGACTCAGACCGATATTAAGACAGCGCCTTTGTGGGTTCAGAAAATCCAGATAGCGGCGCCCACAGCTATTATTAACGCCCGGACTGGAGAGGAGGAAGTCCACGCCAGTCACATCGTGCACTGGATCGCGGATTCCAAGATTCCGGCCAACGGAAATGTGATCTACATCAAGGTTAAGACCGAGGAAGAGACTTGCGTGCTTGTTTTTCCTGTCACGGGCTCTGTTGAGACCAATACGGGCGTGCCGCCGATTCTAGTGCAAAGACTGATCGCGCCTGCCCCGTCCGATGGCAATCTTGTTCCCTTGGAAGTCGAAATTGACCGCAATAGAACACTGTACCGCGAACTAAAGCAACGGCAGAGTGGCAGAATCTTCGCCGCCAAGGCCCTCATCCGGGCTCTCGAGGAGGAAAAGGAGAACCAGATGCGAGGAGCCGTGGCCAAACTCCTAAAGAACAAGCTACTCGGAGATTGCAAGCTTTCTAAAGTAGACCCTCTTGCCTCGTTTGCCGAGTGGACCCGAGCGTACGACGCGCTCATGCCCTCCGTTCTCAAGTACATGGCGTAGAAGGCTGGTATGATTTTTTTCTTTACATTAGTGTACATAAATTTCTAGTGTTTGAGAGCAGGATCCCGCCTACTTCTCTTCGTCTTGGCTCCGCACGCTCTGCAGCCATCCGGCTCGTAGTGCGAAGGATCTCCCTCAGGACAATCCAAATGAGCTCTTACAAGACAGTCCATCGCCTTATCAGGCGAGCAAACGCAATAACTCTTGGATTTGTCCAGAAATGAATATCTACAACCCTCGTACTCCCAGTACTCGTTGTTTGCGGGCGCGTCGGGGAGCTCCTGGGAAGAATGGACAACTACTGAAGCCATGATGAGTGGACTATCTTGTTTTATTTGACCTAAATAATGACTACAGACACAGTAGAACCAAAAGGACAACAGCCCCGGCTCCTCGACTCGGGGGACGCGGCGAGGGGGTCGAGGCAATCGGGCGCTTGGGGCCTGGCTCAGGGCCACGACTTTGCGCGCGCGCGACAAAAAAATCCGTCAGTCGCTTCCCGCGCTCCAAGGCGGCAGACGGTCCTGTCTACGTTCTTCTTTTTTGTAGGTTAGTGTGATTTATTCGGAAATAGCGCAAAATAAGCCAAGGTTACTCGCCTAGACGGGGAAAGTTGCTTCTAACCCACACACCACCACCCAGGAGGGAGAAAAAATGGCCGCTCTGATCTGGTCCACCGACGGAACCAGAAAGACTCACGTTCCCGGCATTCGACTCTTAAATTCGGATTTGTGGAGGCCCGCTTATGCCAACTACAGGTTCTTCTTGCTAGACACGTTTGGTGTGTGCGGGGTCGACACCAGCCACTCTTGCTTTGGCAACGGGGTCGGCAATCGAAACCGGTATAGCTACTTGGCTGTCCCGCAGTCCTCTGGATACGTTTGCACCCGCTGCGGAGTGGCTCACGATTGCGTGGAGTCCAGTTCGGCCGACTCTCACCCGTGTGTGTACGAGGTGGGAGGGCAGGAAGAGTGCGGGGTCACAGGGAAATGCGTTGGATTGACTCGACTCTCTGATGACTACAGAGTAAACCTTGATTTAGAACATTCTTTCGGTAACGCCATAAGTTCGGAGCAGTTCAACGCGCTAGAGGCAATCAAAGCGCACTCGTCGGGCGCGCAATCAAATCGACCAGGGTTGAATCGACCAGGGAATCAACCTCGTTCTACGCATTCAAATCACGGATCAAACCCTTTGAAAGCGGCAGCTCTTCAAATTCTGACCCACGCCGCGTCCAAGGAAACTGCCTCGGGCAGTACCAACGCGCGCTCCGGCCCGTTTACGCTGACACCTTCTCTGTCCCGCAAGTTCTACTTTGCAAGAAACTCCAAAGATGGGTTTACCCACTTCATCCAAGGCAAGATTATCCAGAACGTGTTCGAGGATAGAGGACTGGTAGCCGACTCACCGCCTCCCTATTCTTGCAAAACTCCATGGGCCAAGGAGCAGGACCTGATCCAGTGTCTGGCCCATGACGTAGTCATTGCTGATTATTTCTGGGACGATTTTCTCGTGGAGAACGGCGCTTGGGTGTGTGATCCGACCGACATGTACGCTAACCCGTGGTCGTCGGCGGTGGCGCAGTTCAAAGAACTCTTGGATAACATCAATTCGACTGAAGAGCGGCCTTCACGACAACCAGACGCGTCTAACATTGTTGACAGCGCAGCGGCGGGGGCGGCTGTTTCTGTCTCCGGTCCAACGCGCGTGTCACGAGCCGTCCAGCACATCTCGCCGCGCCGAGAGCTGCTCACCCGACTCAATACTGACATTTCTAGCATCAATCAAACCAAACAAAAGTACCATGAAACCGTTCTTATTCGAAACATCATGTGCGAAGGTTTCCCTCGTCAGCAGACCATGCTACGCAAAACGATTATGTTCTTGGCCATGCTGGTCAATATACCTGAGTTCAACAATCGAACTTCCGTTACCGTGCGAGAGTGGAGGCGGCAATACCCGTTTCCGGGGTCTGTTTACGCCTACGAGCAGACGGACGCTCTGCAACCCTCGGGCCTCCACCACCGAGATGAGGGGCTCCGCTGGGAATCAAGCTTGCTCAAGCTTCTAGAGTCCAGCGAAGAAGAAAAGAAACTCTCTAGTCAGTTAAACCTGTCCGTGAATAGTATCCAAGGTTTGGTGCCCCGGATGCTGTTTGCGTTCTCTAGCGACCTGGGAACGGGGTATGAAAAGAAAACAAGTCAGACAAAACAAGCTGTTATCGCAGCGGATCACGACGTATATGCCGCTTACTACTATTCGAATTTGTGCCCCTTGCATCCGGCGGCAGTCCAGGAATGGATCTACGAGTCGGAACTGAAGGAGAAGGAGCTCGCCGTGGCCGCGTTCAGTTACTTACAGATGCCGACTCTACAGACTATCATAAATCACAGAAGGAGTTTCAAGATAACGAACGCGCCTACCGTAGTGGATCGGAGAACAGACCTCATGGGCCCTCCGCCTCCCAAGCGGGCAAAACTGTCGGATCCTCGCCAGCCAGAAGCGGGTATCAAACTTCTTCCACTGTCCAGTCTGACAAACACCAACGCAAATGGAAAAAGAAGTCATTTAAAATCACTGGGCCAACTAGCAACGAGCACCACCGCCACCACCAACGCTCCGCCAGCAGCAGACCCGAATCCCGAGCAAGAGAGTCCGGAAGTGCAGGCGCACCAGAAGGAGGAAGAAGCGGAGGAGGAGGAGCTCGACCTAACCACGTGGGATCTATTTCAAACGTAAACACGCCTACTCCGGGAACTCAGCTGTGCAACCATGTCGGTAGTGTCCTGTGTCTGTTTGCTGAAATGGATTCAGCACCCTACGGAGTGCGGCATACCATGCTCGGAGCTCGTAATTCCGCTCAACACGGAAACTGGTCCGACCAGAGCCCGCCTGGAACGGCCTGTTTGGCCGTGTCGGACTTTGTTCAGAGTCTCTACGCGTTCAAGTACGCCCGATCTGTTCATGGCAGATTCATCGAACGGAAATTTTCTTTCGTGTTGCAGAATTTGTCTCTCATAGCAAGTACGTTCGAACCCAAGAGCGCCCTGCTGGCCGAGATGAGTGACCAGATTACGGCGCGTGAAATCCAAACGTGGATCGCCTGCGTCAACGAAGGGGATTTTAAGACTCTTGCCGAAGACATGGCATCCAGAAGTCAAAGTTGTGATTGCTGCCACACATACGCAAGGCTTCTGTATGACACGGTGTGGGTAATTGACCCCGTCATTCACAGCGTCGAGCCTGTCGCGCCCGTTCCCGTCGCAGCAGCAGCCGCCGCCGCTGAAGACAGCACGGATGAGAACATGGCAAAGTCTATTCAGCGTTTAGATGTCTCTGGAAGTGAACTCCCGGCTCCTGGCCCGTCTCCTGTGCAATCACCGGTCTTGCCCGACGTTACCCACCTGGGACTCCTGTGTGCTACGCCTGTGACTTCTCCAGATCCCATGATGGCTAAACTTGTTGTCATGAGACACAGACTTTATCCAATTGCTACCATAGGTTCCATTTTTGGAGGAGCGCCTTACCTGGCTTTGGCACTGATCCAACTTGGAGCGCTCCCTGCACCACCCGCGGTCTCTCCCACTCTGCGCAAAAATTGGGAGACCGAATTTAGCGATCCAGCAAACAAGAATAGAACACCCTTCTGGGACGAGACAGAGCCGCAGTCTGCAATCCGGCTTCGGGACCTGGAAAAGGTCAGCTCTCGGTTTATCTCTCCCAAGAGGAAGCATCCCAATCTAGAAACGTGTGGATGGTTTGCTACGTTTATTAGTCAACAGTATTTCACTGACGCGGCTTCAATTTGCTCCACGGGAAAGCGGCTCGTGAAAGCGCTACGAGCCCGTGAGTTGACAGCCCAGCCGACGGCTGCGCCGTCAGAACCTTCCCCGCGCCGGGAGACCGTCTCAACCGCGGAGAAGTTCAACAGACAGCTCGAACACGTGTATGACATGTCCGCCATTGAAGAGATACTTGCTTCTAACTTCAATATTGCGCTAGATGGGGAGTGCCAAAAACTTACGCGCTCGCTCGATCCGCTTGGAGGAAATCAGCTGGTCTCGATACCTATATAGAAGAGACCGGAAAAAAAACTCTTGATGTAATATTACCTGTGATTTATATTCTCTGTTGTAAATAATTCGTATGAATCGGAAAGAAAAAACTTTAGAGCGACCAGCCCGTTATTCGAGGGGCGCGTGTGCCGTTGTGTGCGTGCGCTAGTGGCGGCGCGGGCGTGAAGAAAATCAGTCTCGCTTGACCGTTCGTGCCAGCAAGACGCAACGGGCGTTCGGGCGTTTTCCCTCAAACTTCTTCTCCGTTCACGCGCGCGCGCGTGAGTCGTTTCTAAATGCCTTCATTTGATCACTTGAAGCATTCTGAACCTTTGATTCTTCTTGACCATCACTTTCCCGTAGAAGAAGAACCCTTGTCAGCGTAAAGTAGAGAGCCTTTCACAAAAACCATGCCGAACTGTGACATCCGCTTCGAGTTAGAAGCACATGCCTACTCTTTGGGCTGTGTCGCCGATCAAACAGCCAAATCGCAATGCCTTTCTGTTCTGAAGAACACGGTCGATTATCGGTACAAGAAGAGAGCCAAGGCTCATGCCATCGAGTCTCAAGGCCAGGCCCGTGATTTTGCCATTGAGATGCAGAACATGAACACGGCGACCCAGATTTCTCTGCTCCACGAGATCGTCCGGTACTGGTTCAAGTGTTTAGAGGTCTTTGCCGACTACGGCATTGAACTCTCCAACGAGCAACTGGCCATCGTTTACGAGTTCTGGGCAGCCAACCTGTACTCTGTTCTTCCTGATCCAAATGTCTACAGTTTGGCCGCAGAGTCGATTGAGCGAGAGTTTGGCCTGGTCTACAAGGGCAAGATTCACGATATCCTGCTCGGTCGTCGTTTCGGTAAGTCCTTCTCCATGCTCCTAGCCCTATGTTGCATGGTGGCCGTTTCTCCGGCTTTCAAGTGCTGTGTTCTCAATCTCTTTGGCCACGCCGGTCGAACCAACTACGACTACGCCGTGGGATTCTTGACCAAGTTGAGAGATGACCCAAAGCAGCGTATCCGTTGCAACCTCATCCGAACGGGCTCTGGTATGTTCGTGGAAGTCAAGTCTCACTACCAAACGATTGCAGAGGAGTATAGGAATGCCACGGGAAAGAGGTATTGGATTGACACGGCCCCGTCAAACACGCTTCACAGTTTCCCCGATATGACCAAGGACGATGGAGCGGTACGCGATTTTCTATTTCTATTTAAGAGTTTAGATTTGAAAGAGAGGATAGACGCGGCGACGAGAGCGAGTAAGGTACGGCGAGTGAGTGAGTTGGCGAGCGCGTGGGTTTGGAGAAGAAACACTGCAACGGCCGAGTGAAAAAACAATCCTGTACGACTTTTTTCCTTCAATTTTTATGTCGGATTCCCCGAGTCTGCAACTAACTCCCCGCGCACGCACACTTCTACGCATGAATGACTGACTGGCTCACGGCCCCTATTCGTTCCTACGAGCCGCCGCCTCCAGTAAAGCCGAGCGAAGCCGACTTGGCTTCATTTTCAACTTCATGGAATCCAGGAACGTTTGTCAAACTCACCTTGGGAACCCAAGTGACCCTGATGTTTCTGGCGGCCATCATCTGGGGACTCTACGAATGGAACCGCTGGAGGAAGCGAACGCAGTTTGTGGAATCCATCAACTCTGCCAAGAAGAACGCAAGCAAGATCAGTGTCACTGGAGTAGATCAAATTTTGGTCGACGTGGAGAGCCCGCCGGTCGAGTCGGATGGAGGAGAAGACACGGACCACCGCCACCACCGTCGCCATTACAAACAGTGTCTCGACAACCAAGAGGTAATGCCTATTCACATTAGCGTCAACAAGATGACTCTTCACTACGACAGCGACGCTGCATTGATTGTTACAGTGAATCAGGCGGTAAACCCCAAGGCGACCACCGTTCGCTCCCGGGTCCTGTTTGAAACTAGACCCATCTACATCTCTTCTCCTCACTTAGAAAGTTTTTTGTGTGTTATAGTCGACGGGTTGAACTATCTGAAGCAAACTACGGGCTCGTGGGACTTTCTGGCGAATTCCAACCTGCGTGCTGCTTGGCTTACTCCGCGGCCCCAAGCGGTTGCCTTTGAAGGATTCAACAGAAGTCTGTTTGTATTGGTCACTATAGTCACCATAGCGTGTGAATTGGCCTTTTCTAACCTCCTGTCTGTGGTCGGCATTGGAAGTGCTTACCGCAACGGGTATCACCCGGATCTGCACCCGACGGAACTCCACCCGGGAGAGACATGGTGGATCAAGCACATCGGTTTCTACTTACTCGTGCTCCAATCTACGGGTGCCATTCTTCTCCTGTTAGCGGGAACCCGGCTGTGGAGATACCTTGTTGTCCCTGTGGTGGGAAGTGTGGTCGCCGGTTTGTTGGCCGTCATCGGCAGCGTGGTCGGCGGGAAGCTGTCCCTTTTCTTCTTTTTGTTCTCCCTGTTTGTTTATATCGGGACAATGTGTTTATTGTATCTTTTTATAATACCTAGAGTGCATACAAGTCACGTCATCCACCTGGGCGGCGGCTCAAGCAAGGCGGCTGCGAGCGCGTCAGTTCCGGCCATTCCAGGCACCGCCGTGAACCGGGAAGAAATCCGGTTCGTGGAAGAATGGAGTCTGTTGATCCAAGAAGCAAACTTGTTTCTGAAGATCCAATTTGCCGTCGTCGTCGTCTACTCCGTGTTCTCGGCGCTTGGGTCAGACGGGGCGGGCCTGTTCACTGAGCCGTTCACGCTCTTCATGAGAACTCTGTGCGAGTTCTTCCTGTTTGTAGTTGCAACGGTTTTTATAGTCGCAATTTCAAATAGTCTAGAAGTCATCATCGCCACGGACATCTTGTGGCATCTGGGATTCCGTTCGACGCACCTGAGAATCAGACTTCACTCTGGTGCTATCTGGATTGATTCAAACTTCTACTCGGTGGAAAGCAAAGTAACTGTCGAGGTGCCTAAAGCGTGGGGATTGAGTCTTCCTCCACCTGAACGGCTTTTTCACCCCCCTGCACCCGAGATAGCTTCCCCGGTTCCGTCCGCCAGCTCTGGCGGAGCAAAGCAAGAGGTTAGAGCGGCCAAAGCTCGTGACAAGAGTCAAGTTCAAAGTGTGAAATTGGGTAAAAAGTGATACGCACGTCTTCCTTCTAGAAATAAACAACAGGTCGATGGATCCATTCCAAAAAGAGGTCGCTGAAGCTATTGTCAGCAAACTTAGAGAAATAGCAGTCACATCCATTACCCAAGCATGGAAAACGCACCGCGTCACAAGGGAAGTCCTTCTGAGGAGCGCCTATGTGAGCTTGGTGGATCCGATCACATTGAATGGAAACGACGCATACGCGCTTGTTGTGAAATTGGAACATGCTACTAAATGCGTAGAACTCGCAACGAGCACCGGAGACGAGGCGACTACCGTCGGATGCTGTTGCGCCAGCCCGCGTACGGACATTGCGAACGCCAACCTACCGACAATGTTCACGATACTGGCGACGGCGGGGTTTGAAAAGTTCAAGTTTGAACTTGTTTCTACTAACTGGCACTATGTAGACCATCCTTCTGCGTCTCGGGATGTCAACGGAACCCCATACGGCTACAGCACGGCGGTCCAGGTCAAAGTCGTTCGCCCAAGAGCAGTGACCTTCTCCAAGGCTTTGAGGGCAGTTAAAGATGGATCTAGTAAGATTATGATAAACCTGATCTTTGCGTTTGGCATCATCTGCATGGCCTACGTTGCGGCGGACCTGTTTGTCCATCTGTATAACAAGGGCGCACAGTTGCTCGCTAACGCGACTTTTAGCGGAACAGAGGTGGACAATACGGGGTTGTAAATACATATATCTTCTCTTTGGCCCTTGACTTGAACAAGGAAACACCGAGGGGTTTGCCTCGGAGACCAGTTCCGGCTGGCGACCGCCCGTAAGTCAATCAATGAAAGAGACTCAAATGCTTATCGTTGTTCTCAATCTCATCGCTAGCGGGGTAATTCAATGCTGTTGCGTCGCGTGGAATGCGTCTTATGCTCTGATCTCCAGCGCGCTCGGGCGCGTGAGTGAAACACTCTACGGGTCCGATGAAACGGACCACCTTGTATAAAAAAAGCCAGGATTTCTCCAGAAATGTATAAAAGATGTTCTTTATTGTGTATTGTATAAACCAGAAACATATTAGGGTGTTGTCCGCGTCAAGCAGAGCGCTAAGGGCCCCCCTTTCAAACCCACCCCGGGCGGTGCCCTTTTTGGCCAGCCAGTCCCAGGCTTTTCAGTCTGACACTGGCCCCTTTTTCTAGCACACCTCTTTCAAGAACTTTTCCGCGATTTGTACCAACTAAAAACGGTTTAAAGAAGTACGTCCCTGTTTCTCGCGCGCGCGCGCGCGTGTGTGGCCGGTGGTTCTAACGGGCGCGAGCCAGTGAGTAAGCCCAGTTCCGCCGACCAGGAGGCGGAGGTGCTCAAAAAAGCACAGGAGTTTTACGACTTCACAAGATCGACTCTTTACAACGCATTGGACGCTGCGAAGATTGATCAGGTGTTGACCAAGAAACACGAGAAGATCAAGGCGGTGCTCGCCAAGGCCATTCTGACGCCCGACCCTGCGCACCAGATTGTCGCGGCTGTAGGTTGCGAAAAGTACCCTGAAACCTTGATTTCTTATGTGGACCCAGAGTTGATAAATTCAGGGACCCCCGGTCTACAGAAATACCCAGCGGCCAGGACCTACATTCCGGCGGGAACGGTCGTCTGCATTGGAAAAGTGGACAGAGTCGCTCTCAACTACGATTTATCAGTCCAATGCGTTTCCCAGATGAACTCGATTCAGCTGGACAACGCAAACTCCATCAGGAGGAAGGAGAACAAGCCCGACATAACGTCCGACGAGATGAACAAGATCATTGGCCAGGCTCCTTCCGCGGCCAAGTGCATCGCTTCATCCATTAACATTGTGAAAAGAGCCATGCATGAACCGTGGAACGCGATCAGAAATATGATCAGTGTGATGGGCAAAGAGATGCCTGTACCCGAGGTGCCCGATCAGCCCATGTGGTTCCCGACGGAGATGCTCAAGCTCTCGGCCAAGCACCCTGTTGACGCGGCCGCCTATGGGTCATACAGAGGGCTGAGTCTTCAGAACAAGTTCAAATCGTTGCCCATTTCAAAGTTGGGGTTACCCGTTGATTTCTTCATGTTTGCTCACATCCTGCAAGCAGAGCTCGACCGCGAATGCGTCACTGCGGGCTGTAAGACGCATCGACTTCTCTTGACCTCGAACAGAGAGGCTGCTATCGAACGCGCGTTTGCGTTTGTGGAAGCCCGGTGCGAACACGTGAAGGCGATCATCACCGCGAAGCACCCGGACACCGAAGATGCTCAGAAGGACAATCTAGTCTGGTGGAACACTCACTTGGAGTTGTTCAAACTCGTTTGCGAAGGTGAAATTCTTGACGATCTCGTCACGAAGGTGGCCAGGATCCGCCGTGCCATGCTGGCAATCAAGTGGTTCCATATCCCCATTATCACCAACTGTGCTGGAACCATCACTATTGGTCCTCCTAAGACTCCTGGGTTCGTGTCTCGCGGCCCAGACGATTTGGACATTGCAGTCGGGGCAGAACCTGGTTTGACCACCTTGGGCCACGCCATGTATTCTCCCGTGATCAACAGCATGCCTCATTCGTGTGCGCCCAACATCCTTCGCCTCTTTGTCGGAGATTACTGCATCTGCGTGGCTCTCGAGCCAATTCAACAGAACACGTTCTTGACCGTGAACCGCGCAGACTCCTCTTACCAATGGACTTCGGAACTGGTACACCCGTCCATGTACCCTTGGAGAGTGAATCTCTTGCGTTCATTGAACCTTTTGGGCAACGAATCCAGATGCAAGTGCGATCTGTGCGAGTATCACAACACTATGTTCTGGTCTTCGGCGCCAGAGCACGCCTTTCTACGCGAAGTGCACGTGAAACAACTTCAAGATGACTATTTGGAAGAGGTCAAGAAGGCGACGGATCCCAAGGCAGTGGTCTCAGCAGCCGCCAACTTTGCCGCAATGAGGACGGCCATAGAGGGCGTCAAGAAGTTCTCTGCTAACAACGTTGAGTATTTTGGCATGGGTCTCTACAATCGAATGTCAAAGGCCACCTTTGACTTCTGGGTCACCTTTGTCAAGGACACGGAGGATAAGGAGAAGGGCGATCGGTCCCGCGGCGATCGCCTCCCGGGTTTGGCCAACCGGCCCCCGAAGAATATTATTGAACAGCACGCCATTTGGTCCATTCTCCTCTGCATGGAACATGCTATTGTGCCCAAGACCCCTCACACCATAATGGCGTCGTCTTCCCAGTGCACGGATCACGCCTGGAGCATGATGGTTAGAATGCTTGATGCGTATTTCGAAGACGTGGGGAAAGGGATGTCTCTCTCGTTGGACGTGACAGGCTGGTTTACCTCTGTGTCGATTGCGTTGGCTCAGCATTACCTCACTAGCGTGGCAACCGCCAACTATGTGGTGCTGGACTTGCAGCACCAGTTACAGTTGGCTTCCAATCCGTTGTCGGACAAGAAGGGCGAGATACAAACCCTTAGAAAGAAAGAGGCTCAGACAATGCAATATGTCACTCAGCGACTACAAGCCATGGAGAACGTTTACGCCAGCGCGTTTGCCGCTAGCCCTGACTTGGCAGCTTTCAGAATTGCCAGTGATTGTGGAAGAAGCTCGGTTATGATGCATGCCATTATTAGCAACTATGATCTGGTGAGAAGAAGATTGGCAGATGCGTCGAGTAAGAGCGGTTCTAGTTCCAGCTCCAGTTCCAGCTCGGCGGCACCCGGAAAATGAGAAAATAAACGCCTTTGTTATGCACAAAATACCGCCACTTATACTCATCATTGGTCGCTTAGCTCAGGAGGCCAGAGCGTCTTCTTGATGTGGAGGAGGTCGCCGGTTCGAATCCGGCAGCTTCCATTGATCTTTTTAGACGGTTCAAGGCGATCACGGTTTATGATACATATAGGAGACGGCAGAGATTGCTTACAAGTGCTCGTAGGCAATCTGGACCTCTCTGGACGCAAAGTTCAGCACGCGCGCAAGAGGGAGATCGCCGCTGTTGGTGGCCTGGGCGTTGCCTAACTTGATTGCTTCCTGGAGCATGTCGTAGAAATTCTTGACTTCCTTCTTATCTTTGTTGTTCTCGACGACGTGAATGAGACTCAACAGCTTACTCATAACCGAGTAGACGTTTTCATTGTTGTCTGAGGTCACGGTTACGGTCTTGCTGTCACCGGTGGCGGTCTTCTCAGTGGTGGTTAGAGAGTATGAGAGCTTGAAAGTCTTGGTGGACATGATTGGGGTAGAGCGAGTGGGAATAATGATGGCAGACACTGAAAGAGAACTGAAGAACCCCGGGGCGAGCGCTCGTCCCGGGAACGCCGCTGGTAGGGGGTGCGACTAGAAGAAGAAGAACCACCCGGGTGGTTCTTGCCTTATTCAGTGATCAAAAACGTTTTCGTTGATCAGAAATGGAAAGCAAAGAGTCTATCCGAGACCAATTAAAAATCGCGTGTGCCGAGGAGCTTGCCAAGCGTCAACAGGCCTTTGCGAAGCTCGACGAAGCCACAGAGATGTTGCGCTCGGCAAGACAGTCCATATTTGATAAAACGCACAAGACAATTATGGAATCGCCCAAGATTGCCCGAACCAGAATATGGGCACGTTACCACCGCGGACTGGGCAAGATCGAGGCCGTTGGCTTCGTTTTGGAAGATCTTGCCCGTGGCCAATCAATTGGAAACGAACAACCGTATTATAAAGAGCATTCTCTGGACGAATGCGAAACAGACCCCGACCTGGCAAAGTTTGTCACCGAATTCTTCTACTCGCTGCTTTAATGCGGGAATAATCCTCGGCAATTTGTACAAATGTGATCACATTAAACGAATAAAACTCATTCGGGACTGTCTGGTGTCATTTTCCTGCGTTTGGCCTCCGGAATTCCCTGGGCGTCGGTTTGATCCATTTTCAGGAACGGAGCCTCTGCGTCGCCTCTGCCTCCTTCATCTTCGGCTCCGCCGTCGTAATCGCTTTCCTCGTAAGCTTCAAAGTCCGTAAGGTTCACGCTACCGCCCTGACCCGCGCTGCTCTGGTGTCGAGACCGCTTGACGCGCGCGGGTTCGTCCCTTTTCCTCTTCTTGATTATCCCCAGAGCGATCTTGTTCTTCTCCTGTTCAATAAACTCCAAGTCTTCTTCATCTGTCCGCGTCACAGCGTCCACAAACCCGGCTGCGGCCTGGAAGATGGACTTGGTGGCCTGGAGTGGGTTCAAACGCGCGAACCAACTTTCTCGGGCGCCGGCGGACCTGGGCTTTGCCAAGGCGGCTGATGTATCGCGAAGCACCAAAGCACCGGTTGTGGGTGTCAGATCTTCCATCCCAACGGCGGAGACGACGGGCACGAAGCTGACCGACTGGAGAGGAGGCCCCACCGCGATGGAGTAGACGTCAAATAGAACGCTCAGTTCGTAGAAGCATATATCCATTCTTAGAGAGGTCACGCAGGTGCCTCCTATTCGAATAAGTTGGGATAGACTGTCAAACGTGACGGGTTGCTTGTTCTTACCCACGCGCACGCTGACGACGCACTTCACGATGGCGTCGTTGGAGATGTGTTCATACTGAATGAGTCGAGAGTAATCCAAAGATTCTGGCTTACTCACAATGTCTTTCTTGGTCACGACTGTGATTCCGATGGCCCCAGCAGTGGGCTGGTCATCGCAGAATGCTGCCTTGCAGTACTTGAGAATCTTGATCAACACTCCTGCGTCTGCGCTAGAGGGAGCGTATGGAATTCCGCCGTTTGAATTAGGGTCCATTTGCGCGCGCGTGCGTACGGAGAGCGAGGCTGAGGGTCCAAACTCACGCGCTCGCAGTTCTGTCTCTAGGCTCCCCCTCTTTTTTTCGAGCGCGTTCCCAAACGCATAAATAAACGGGAGTGGAGTTTCTTTTCTATTTAGTCTCTTTTCGGTGACAGAGAGAAAAGGTTAGTCACTCACTCAGAGTCACCCCCTCTAGTCCGTGAAAGAAATTCCGCTCGCATGTCCGCGAGCCGTCTGTCGCCAAAACCTTTTGGACAAAGAGAAAGGGTGACTAAAGGTCGTGTCTCCCCAAGTAAATGGCAGAAATTCACGCGGGCGGCGAACCTACGGCCTCGCACGCGTTGCTGCCCAAGAGTTGGCCTGACTTTCTTCGGCTTCCCAACTACGACGAACAAGTCGCCCACCTCGAACAATGGCACGCCAATCACCCGGCGTCTCTCACCATCGAGCGCGTCTTGAGTGGCATGATCCGCCTCCGATCAGCGGGTGTCGATCTGGGCCCTGAAAGAACGGTTATTGTTCTCACTGAATCCTTTGGTCATTTGAGCACGCCAAAAGAGGTTTTGGATCAGATTGTGGCAGACAGCGGGCGTATAGCCAACTCTATGGCCGGAAGTGCGAACGCGTTAGTTGGACTGAGCAACACGTTTGCTCACCTAAATGATGCGTCGGAGCTCTTTGCCAAATTGAAAGCCATGTACATGCATTTGGCGGAGAAAATCGAGATAGTGGCCGTTTACGTGATTGCCTGGCGATATCCGGTTCACGCAGGAGGGCTCAAGAGTTTCGTTCACCCGGCCGTGCAGCGGAACGAGGTTGAGCGATTCAAAGAGACTTATCAGAATTTACCTCTGATAAGTGCTTATCTGAAGTCCCAGCAGATCCTAGAGCCCAGCTTCCCGCGCGGTCGAGAGGGCGCCCCGTTCTACATGACCATGGAGTTTATCGAGAGCACTATCATCCCTGCTTCTCGGCGAAACGGAATGAACGTGTCTGAGCAAGCTGGTTACGGAACTCTGGATATGATTGCCAACGGAGTGGACATTTTTACCGATCCCAGCATGATCCCCCTCTTCGTGTATCCGGCCGTGATCTTCATGGAGAACCAAGTAGACCATTTGTTTGAGAATAGAAATGCAGTCGATCACGCTAGCAACTGCGTTATGTTTGCTCAGACCATGGCCGCCGTGAAGGCAACCACTGACCCCGAGGTCCAGCACCGGTTGCTCGACATGTTTGACAAATTGAGAGACAAGGCCACAGAACCTCTTAATTGGGGACTGTCTCTCATTCTAGCTTCCATCATCCGAATCATCGACAAGATGACGGGGAACGGGGAGTTCAAACGGCCTATCACTTTTGTGGCTAACAAGGGAACGGCTGAGTATATCAACCTGACAACTCCGGATTATACTCACAGAAGCGAAAATCCAACGTACAAAGAGAAGACGGACAAGTACGCCGTGAGAAAGGACGCCACAGCGGAAGTGTGGACCCCATTTCTCGAGACCAAGGCCGCTTATAGTGGGCAACCGTACCCGGAACTCCAGACCTGGCTCAAAACCGCCATCAAACCCACAACCCGAACAGATAGATTCGGTAAAAAGATCCCCAACAAGGCCGACGATTGGTGCGACTGTCTGGGCATGTGCGTCGAGGGTCAGAAACATGACATGAAGCACCGACCTCATTCGGTCGACCACGAAAAGGATCTACGCTACGAAGTCCAGCGTTTATTCAACGAAGCGTGTGTGACTATTCAATCGGACATTGCCAAGTTCCGAGCTGAGCACCCGGAACTGGACGGAGCGACAGTGGTTCCATCGAGAGGGATTTCGAGTTCCAACGGAGGTTCCAAGCATGCTGTGTTTTCTAACGTGGGAGTGGAGATTTCCATTCTTGAAAAGAGTTGCGAATTCCTGGATCAGGACGTGTTCGCGGGCAAGCAGCCCAGAAAGCGAAGTTCAACGGCCGCCAAGCGGGCGTCGTCGTCGTCTTCATCTGCCGCACGGGCGCCTAGGCCCGCCAAATCAACTTCAGCTGCTTCTTCGGCGGCACCAAAAAGCCATTCGAATACTCTGATTGACTTGGTCGATAACGATTACGACTGGGGCGATATTGACCAGCCCCAGTTCCGAAGGCTGTCGGGCGTTCACGGCGCCCGTGGGGACGACGATGACGACGACCTATTTGATGACCCTGAAATCAATTACAAAGACAAGAAGAGAAAGAGCACGTACTCGCCTTCAGACTCTTCGAAGACGGAGGTCAAGAAACCCAAGGTCGATCCTCGCAAGCACTCCGTACCTACGCGTCAGAACACGCTCAAAGTGACTAAAGATCAAAGGGTCTTAACTACTATACCCTCGAGAAACGGGAAGCCCGTAAGCGCGCACGAACCAAAGCCCAACCCGGTTCACACCCGCACGCAGAGGTTGTTTGGCGAGCCCGTCAGTTCGTCACAGAGCAGCTGGAAGAGTTCTTATCCAAACGATGACGACGATGATCATACTACAGATGAAGAATTTCGATCTTCATTCGCTAATTCCAGACCCAAGAAGAAAAAGAGGCCGTTTTCCAGCAGCGCGTCCGCTGAGAGTGACCGACCCCGGGAGAACAAGCCCGTTGCGTCATCTGAGTTCGACTTTAGGGCCAGAGACAGGCATCTAGAAGGTCTGGATCTCGTAGACCAAGACAACCCTCTTGGATCTGACATATTCAAGGATTCAAACGCCCCGCCTAGGAAGAGGTTGAAGAAACTCGGCGACTCGACCGCCGCATCAAGTTCAAACGCGTCATTCTCATTTGACTTTGTGAACGACGACAATGACGGAGATGACGATTTTGCGGATACGTTCTTTTTGTGATCTTTGGTCCAGCATTTAAGGGGAGCAAGAAAGTGGAGTTGCCCCAGGAAAGAAAAATAAACGATTAAATTGAAAATATTTGTAATCCTTTGGACTCGCAAAAAAGCAGCAGACTTAGGCATCCAGAGGAGGGCTCTTTCTCACTCTCTCAACATGGAGGAGGAAGGCGCTATTGACCCGACGCTTGCTAGTTTGCAAACTTTGCTTGACGGAGAAAAGGATAAGATTTTGAAAGAGAGAACAGCCGTGGCCAATGCCATTCTCGTGCCCGCATTTCTCGATTCTGAACAAGGCAAGAAGTTGTTTGGTTTGGCCGCGGGTTGGCTCAAAGGCACGGCTGGACAAGAGTTTAAAGATAACTTTGGAACTCCTGCCAGTAAGCTCAAAACCGACCACATTGGAGACCTACTTCACGGATCCGACTCATATGGGTCGTTTTTCCGACTTCGAGAAGGAATGGAAGCCAGAGCACGGTCCGCTCCTGATTTTGAACGTCATCCGTTGCCAGAAGTTGTTCAAATGGAGTTGGATAAATTTGGGCTTACGGCGACAGGCAATACTCGTACCGGACTGCGCATCCGAACCGGAAAACCTGTCGCAGCGGGTCAGAACATCATCAAAGCTTCTGTTCAACACTACGTGCCTCTGATAGAAACGTTAAAGACCGAAGAGGAAGATAGGACCAAGGAGAAAAAAAAGGGCGATTCTAACGAGTTCAAGATTACAGTGGTCACATGTCGGTATTGTTTGACATCTTTGAACACAGTAGATACTGAAAATATCAAAGAATGCCGCGACTGTACTATGGAATACTGCAGTCGAGAATGTCTTGAAATGGACAG
>VFQO010001127.1_pt1 | contig 22319 bp, 30 predicted proteins | sample 3512331 | NCBI WGS metagenome assembly VFQO01 (sample SAMN10412371, study PRJNA504923) | tailings metagenome | isolation source: Replicate 3 from Balatoc abandoned mine | place: Philippines: Itogon, Benguet | collected 2017-08-28 | reverse complement strand
ACGCCTGGTCAAAATTCAACGCGCACAGGTGGTCATTTTTAAACGCGCGCCAACAGTCACTGTTGATGTGTAATTAAATTTCATGTAATTGTTGGTTACTTTTTATTTGTTTGCGAGTCATTAATCAAAAGTGATTTGACTGATTTAAAGTCTTGTTGCGGTACAGCTTTTCTAATTGCATTCATTTGCTCATCAGTAAGATCGCCATCGTCAGGTTCATAAGCAATCAACTTTTCATAATGCTCATAACTTAATAAGACAAAAGCAGCCTCTCCTCTTTCAGTAATGACTACTGGGCATAATAGGCTGGCTTGCTTCATCTTTCCTATCTTGCGGTTAAATTCGCTGCTTGTAACAGTTTGCATTATATTGCTCTTAAAAATCCCAAGGGTTAATTACAGTTAAACCAGCTGCAATAAAAGGCATGGTATCTCTGGTTGCAATTGCAAAACCATGTGCTAATGCAATAGCAGCAATATAACCATCAGCTTGAGCAATTGCTTGGCCAGCGGCACGCGCATTTGATCTTAGTGTAGCGTAAGATTGCGAGGCAGCAAGGTCAAATGACAAAATTCTATTTTCAAATAACGGTATAACGCGTTGTTCTAGGCTTGAATGTAGTAAATCCTTGCGCTTACCATCTGGCATTATCGCAATGCCATAGCGTACTTCAGCGATTGCGATTGTCGATAGATACAATGTTCCTATATTTTGTGCATCAATCCAATCAGTGACTTTTTTGTCTGCAGATGCTCTCAATGGCTCTGAAATAACATTGGTGTCTAACAGGATCATTCAAAACTCACTGGCGCTATTGGTGTTTTGTCTCTTGTTATATCAAGATCAACATATCCTATCTCGCGACCAATTTCAGCTAGTAATGTTCCGAGCTTAACCCTCACGTCAGGTCTGACTGCGTTTTCTAAAATGCTTCGTATCTCCGCCTCAGTGCTTTTGTTATGTTGTTGCGCCATTGCTTTAATAGCGCGGTGCGTTTCTTCAGGCAAATTCCTAATAGTGACAGCTACCATTCTCAACTCCTTACTACTCTAATTACTCAACTAGTTTATATGCTATCACTTTCACTTAATTGATGTCAATATATTCCTATTTGATGTTAATAGAGGCTTCTCAGGAAGCGGATTATAAAGCACGTTAAGACAACTTTTGATTGTACCAACTACACCAAGCAGTTAAATTTAGTTGCATTTAATAATTGTATTGTACAATACAATTTATGAAGCCAACCACTGATACTTATACTGAGCTGCTACAAGCTTATGATTTTTTCAACATGGCGCTATTTGATGGCGAACTGCCCAGCTGCTTAATCACGCTGCAGCGTGAGAAACATACCTGCGGTTATTTTTCTTCTAAACGATTTGCGCATTTAAATGGTGAGTTAACCGATGAGATTGCAATCAACCCATCGTTCTTTGCAGTCACACCGATAGTTGAAATCATGCAAACTCTAGTGCATGAGATGGCTCACTTGTGGCAATTTCACTTTGGCACACCAGGGCGCGGCCGTTATCATAATAAAGAATGGGGCGACAAGATGGAGGCCATAGGGTTAATGCCCTCCTCTACTGGCCGACCAGGCGGTGCTAAAACGGGTGATCGTATTGCAGACTATGCCATAGAAGGCGGTTTGTTTTTGGAAGCCTGCAAAAACTTACTGACGCAATCATTTAGATTGTCTTGGTATGACAGATTTCCTGATGAGCGTATTGCACTCAGTGGCCAAAACTCAGCCGCCTGCTCACTAGAAAACATGCCTGCAGAAGCAACCAGTATTACGGCCAACTCCCCAAATTCTCAAGTAAGAGTGCGTATGTCTAGCAGTGACACACAAACACCCCAAACCAACAAACAAACACGAGTGAAGTACAGCTGCAGTTGTGGAACCAATATTTGGGCAAAACCCGATATAAAGGTCAAATGTTGCGAATGTGAAGATGAATTTGAAGCTGTACTGCAGTAGAAGCTAACTTTCTTTGTCTTTTGAGGCGCTGGCTGGAAACAACCGATACAAAGTGGTTCGAGAAACTCCCAGTTGCCTCGCAATTTCACTAATAGGTACGTCATTGGCTTTAATCAATGATTTGGCCATAGCCATTTCACCTTCAGATAATTTAGGTGGCCGTCCACCTAATTTACCTCGTGCCCTAGCCGCTTTCATGCCTGCCAAAGTACGTTCGCGAATGATATTGCGTTCAAATTCAGCCAGAGCAGCAAATACATGGAAAACGAACTTACCTGTCGATGTAATGGTGTCGATTTTCTCAGTAAGGCTCTCAAACCCTATATTTTTGGCTTCTAGCTCTGTCACAATCTTCACCAGGTCTGATAGGCTGCGCCCTAGCCTATCCAATCGCCATACGACTAGCGTGTCACCTGCTCTGAGCGATTTTAGGCAGTTTTCAAGCTCTGGCCGTGCCTTAGTGTTCTTACCGCTGGCGAACTCTTTATATATTTGCTCACAACTTGCCAAATTGAGCGCATCAATTTGCAGATCGAGATTTTGATCGTCAGTTGAGACGCGTGCGTAACCAATTTTCATTTGATTAAAGTTGATTAGCCAACCATTCCCCAACGAGTGATAGCGGGTATATTGATATTAAAAGCATCAAGTAGCCATACCAGCCAAAAGGGTAGTTTTCATTAACATATTTAGTTGCTGATTTAATGTCCATACTTATACCTCAAAAATAACGAGTTGCTTGCCAATATCAAATAAGATAACAACAATCTCATCCCTCTCTTTGCGAGCCACCTCATAAGCATCGATAAATTCTTCAAATCTCTTTGCTAATTCAGGTGTTTTAGAAAATTTGCGCTGCACCGCTGAGGGTGTGTCGATAATTTCGTGTAAAAATTCATCACTACTTTTAATGTGAACCAAATATCCACAGAATTCAGCGTCATCTGGCAATCTTAGTTCTTTTTTTAGTTCATTTACGTTGCGTTTTTTTAAACCGAGAGCCTCGGCCACTCTATCTGCTTTAGCTCCACGTTGCTTTGCTTGTCCCATTGTTACCGATCCTTTATTAACATTGCCCTGATTGCTGAACACAATTAGTCAAATAGTAATGGCTGAGGCTCTTCTAAGTTTGAGGTTAGAACTGTAAATTTTACGGGATGGCCATGGTGCCCGATTGCTTCTACTATAGTTCTGTTATTAGATGCTTCTGCCACCACTTTGAAAATTTTACCTGCCTTTAATAAGCTGGAATATTTGCCATCGTAACTAGCAAACTTACCAGCGACTGGTACCCAAATACGTTTTCTTGAGGTTTTCAAAATTAGCTTATGGCTCTATTTACGGGTTCATTTTAGCGGCCCATTTTTCAGCTAGATTTTTAGCCTTAGGCTTACTTTTAATAATTTCTATCTTTTCTGCAGCGGTAATCATGACTTCTTCGATTGGCTTACCTGTGGCAACCGCATGAAAAGCTGCGATTTCTGTAATTTCTTTTTGTGCATCATTTAACAGATCATTAAACATTTTTAGCCAATCAGCAGCCTCTACGTTACGACTCCAAACGGGTAAGCCCTCTATAAGATAGCGCTCTAACGAGTAATCAACGGTCGTGCCACAGATTAAAGACACTTTGTCTAAATTGGTTTTAGGCGCTGGCCACTCAGCAAGTATTTTCACGGCTGTAATTTTTGCTAGATCAATTAATTTATCGCGTTGCAATTCATTGGCTTTTTCGGTTTTAGCAACCCTAGCCTTTTCTGAGCCTATTCGTCTTAATATGGTCGCGGCCTTTATTAAGACTGCACGATCGGCCTGGCTAATACCTGCAGATTTATGCAAGATACCTGGCGCATCAAAATCCTCAATAATTTTATTGATGGATGTTGCAACCCTTTTAGCGGATGAGGATTGATCTTTAATGCGTTTTGAGTGCGCCATATTTTTCTCGATCACTTTTGATTGAACAATTCAATTGATCAGTTTGCTAGAACTGCTCTTTCTGTAATTTAACTTAAATCATAATACATATTGTTACATTGATTTAGTTACAACATTATGAGACACTAATACTATACGGTCAAGTGCATTTCTAATAGATATTGAAGCTGTCACTAAAACAACCGTTTTAGTGACAGATAAATTAAGCCGTACTGCTGAAGTTGATGAGCCTTGTAAAAATAATGGGTACGTCATACTAAGTGCTTAAAGTATTAATTCTGGGCTAAAATTTAAAGAAGTCTGCAATCAACTGGACCAACCAGCAGGCTGTTGGTTGGTTTAAGGTTGAGACAATCGCTGCTGGGATAAGAAAAAATTATAGCGCAATAAGAATATCTAATTATTACATCCCATACTTGGGCTCAATTTAGACTAAAATTCAATAGAAATAGCCAATTGAGACTCATTAATCATATTGATTCTGATTTGTTTTGCCATAATTAATAGTTGGTACAAATAGCTCGCTTAGTAATCACTAAAAATTTTGTGGGATTGCTGGGTGAGAAATGCAATATTCTTAATAGAAGTAGATTAATAAAGTCAACATTGCTCATAAAAATTAAGAGTGTTATGGCTTAAGTTATAGCATTCAAGTAGTAATTATCATTTTGCATTTTCTCAGATTTCCATTTTTACAAACTGTTGGGTACCTTATTACTTTAAAGGAATATCACTTGAGCTTTGGAAAGAATGCTGGTGTATTAGCAGCATATTTCGAATACTCCTCAGCAAACTCAGCATAAGCTTCTTTCTCTTCGATTCTGGCCAGCCTGACGTACATGTAAGTCAAAATCGGGAACATGACCAATGTTACTATCGTTGGCCATTGCAGTAAGAATCCAAACATGATCATCACGAACGCTGCATATTGCGGATGCCGAATGCGCGCGTATGGTCCAGTCGTTGCCAACGTATGCTTGCGTTGAGCACTATATAACACACGCCAAGCACCAGAGAGCAAGAAGAAGCCGGCTATAATCAGAGCATTGCTAATTATATGAAATGGGCCAAAGTGCGGATCGCCGCCCCAGCCAAACAGATCTTCTAGTAAATGACCCGCATTATGTGAATATGGGTCGATTCCAGGAATATGACTTGCAAGCCAGCCAGACAAAAGGTAGATCGTCAGCGGGAAGCCGTACATCTCAACAAACAATGCTACCAGAAATGCTGAAAAGGCACTGAATGTTCGCCAGTCACGCTTACTCTGTGGCTTGGCAAAACTGAAAGCGAAGATGATGAATACTAGAGAGTTGATGATAACAAGCGGCCATAAGCCATAATCAGAAGATGGCGCATTCATTTTTGTTCTCCTTCTTTTGTTTCATGATGATGATTGTGTCCACCGTGCCCATGATGCATGAACAGATGCATTAAAGGACAAGCAAGCAAAATCAAGTAAGGCAGGAAACTAAGAACATGGGCACGGTGTTCTGTAAAGAGAAGTAATCCGGCAAATATCAGAAAACCATAGAATACCCATTGCCCTCTGGAAAGATGTTTTGTTTCATGTTCGTCGTTCATGATGCTACCCCTTCATATTCAGTTAGATGTAATAGTTGTTAGTTACGTAAGGTTACCAATCCCCATAATATGATGATTGGACAAACAAGCAGCAGTGCGGCGACAAATGATGTCCATAAAGTAAAACCCCACATATAGAACACCAGTGTTGCTAATATCAACCCTAATGCGGGACATATCCACACCCATCGGCTGATGGCATTATTCGTAAAAATTGGCAGAAAACCTGATACTCGAACCATATAATCGCTATATTTTGGTATCCGCTGCAACAAATCAATTTCCTCAAATTTAGCCATCACTGTAAAAAATATGCTGGAAAGCACGCATGCCAGCAACCAGGACACACTGGGTTGCAATAATGCCAGACCAACGAATATAAGTAGACCACCCGCATAGATCGGGTGTCGCACATAGGCGTAAAGACCATTATCCTTCAGGGTGTCAGGCATGTGTGTACGCATACCCAGTTGCCAATGGCCGACAATGACTGGCACAGAGCCTGCCACGATTAAAAGCCAGCCTAACCCTTGTCCCACAGCACCTGAATTAAATAACAAGGTCGATCCTGCCCGCCAAGCCAGTACAAGTCCGTAAAAATAAAGGGGGATTCCCAGCACGTTGCGCAACAGGCTGGTGGTGACTCGACCTCCGCGCCCACCCCAGCGTCGCGAGTAGGTGGCAGTGAATGCGCTGGCGCCTGCAAGAACAAAGCCAATCAGTAAAGGTAATAAAAAGTAGTACATTTCAGCCTCCTTTCATGTTGTAAGCCAAATCAACAGCACCCATTCCCTTTACTAGGTTTATCTTGAGATTTGGCTGCAAATTGCTCTGGTGATGCTTCGAAGCGATCACGGTTTTCGCGCGAGGCAAAGTAGTAGGTTCTGCCTTGATACACCGAGGTTAGGGCAGTCTCAGGATTCACGGCATCCCCACCCACAGGATCAATATTCGATTCGGATTGTGGTGGAGTACCCCCTTCACTATTGTTACCATGGTGATGTCCTCTTGCGCCAGAGCCACAACCCATGCCGCCACGGCGCATCATAAAGAGTACACCGATTACCAGAAGTACACTTATCCAGTTTTGTTCAAGCCATGCCATGATTATCTCCTCATCAATTACAGTAAACGGTAGTCGAATAATGCTTCGAGGGCTTCAGTTTTTTGCTTACCTAAACCCTTCGTTTTCAAAGCTTGGCTCGTTTAAGCAACGCCGAATTCACAATCACTGACAGTGAACTCAACGCCATTGCCGCTGCCGCGATAATGGGGTTAAGAAAGCCGAATGCCGCAATTGGCACACCAATAGCGTTGTAGATAAACGCCCAGAACAAGTTCTGCTTAATCTTGCGCATGGTAGCGCGTGACAAACGTATGCTCGCCACTACGTCGCGCACATCATTCTTGATTAGGACGATGCCGCCGGTTTCCTTGGCTACATCAGATCCGGAACCGAGGGCGATACCGATCTCGGCAACCGCCAGCGCAGGCGCGTCGTTGACGCCGTCGCCCACCATGGCGACTGACTTACCTTGTTTCTGTAGATCCTGTATGACTTTAGCCTTATCTGAGGGTAACACTTCGGCAATTACGTGCTTAATACCTAGTTCTTTTGCAATGGCTTCGGCGGTGCGACGATTGTCACCGGTCAGCATGATGACTTCCACATTTTCTTTCATGAGCTCAGCGATAGCGTCTTTGGCCTCGGGCTTGAGCGTGTCAGCTACAGCTAAGACACCGGCGAGGGCACCATCAAGACCAACGAGCATCGCTGTCTTGCCTTGGGCTTCCAGCTTTGCCATGATTTCTTCCGCTTGCTTGGTGTCAATACCTTCGCGCTCGAATAGCCGACGGTTGCCGAGAAGCGTGATCCTGCCATCAACGTTGCCGCGGATACCATGACCGGGAATGGATTCGAAGTTTTCCACTTTAGGTAACGCGAGTTCGCGGTGTTGCGCGGCACGCACGATCGCTTCGCCGAGCGGATGCTCCGAACCGACCTCCACTGCGGCGGCGGCACGCAGAATGTCGGCCTCCGGTTGATTGCCAATAGCAATGATGTCGGTGATGTTAGGCTCGCCACGGGTCAGTGTCCCAGTCTTGTCAAATACCACTGTGGTGAGCTTTTCCGCACGTTCCAGCACTTCTGCGCCACGTATCAGGATGCCGGCTTCGGCTCCCTTGCCTACGCCAACCATCAGCGCCGCCGGAGTGGCGATGCCGAGAGCGCATGGGCAGGCAATAATCAGTACCGCGATGAAGGCCATCAGGCTCTGTGGAAAATTACCCATCAGCCACCAACCCACAAAAGCGGCAAACGCGACCAGCACCACTGTCGGAACAAAATAACTGGCCACTTGGTCAGCGAGGCGCTGGATAGGGGCGCTGGAAGCCTGTGCTTCTTCTACCAGCTTGATGATTTGTGCGAGCGCGGTTTCCGCGCCGACCCGTGTCGTCTTAAAGCGAAACAGACCGGTTCGATTGATTGTCCCGCCGATGACTGCACTGCCCGGTGATTTTTCCACCGGCATGGATTCGCCGGTGAGCATAGCCTCATCCACTGAGGAGCGGCCTTCAAGTACTACACCATCAGCTGGAACCTTCTCGCCAGGACGCACCACGATGATCTCATCCAACATCACACTTTCTGCTGGCACTTCCATCTCCTGACCATCACGGATGACATGTGCGGTTGCGGGTTTGAGATCCAGAAGTTTGCGCACCGCTGCCGATGAACGTTTTTTGATAATTTCCTCCATGTACTTTCCGAGCAGCACGAAGGCAATGATGACAGCCGACACTTCAAAGTAGGATTGCCGCTGATCTACCGCCACAGGCAACACATTAGGGAAGAACACAACCGCGACGCTATAGAAGTACGCGACCGAAGTGCCGAGTGCAATCAGGAAATCCATATTGATGTTGCGTGCGCGAATCGCGTTCCATGCCCCCTTGTAGAAGCCCCAGCCACCGATGAATTGCACCGGTGTGACCAGTATCATCATCCATACTCCCCAGGTAAACCACGGCAGTGCGTCAACCGGAACCCAACTCAAGGTCATCGCGCCACCGGCGAGCCCAAGGAATACCGCAGCACGCATGACAGCCAATACCAGTACTCCGGACATTGCGATCATGACTCGGGTACGCATGGATTTCAGTTCCTGCTCCGGTGACTCAAAGGTGCGCTGGCAACCTACGCTGCAAAAATAGTAGGCTCTTCCGCCACGTTCAGTTTTCAGTGCTGTGGATTTTTCTACCATCATGCCGCAGATAGGGTCTTTTGCTTTTTCTCCAGCTGCTGCTGATGTTTTTGCCTCAGCCATGCCGTGGTCATGGTGTTGAGCATGATCATGGGTGTGAGCTGCCTTGCTGATTCCTGCATATTTGGCTGGATTAGCTTCGAACTCATGCTGGCATTTGGGTGAGCAAAAATAATATGTCGTTCCCGAATGTACAGCATTGCCTGCTGCTGATTTTTCTTCTACGTTCAATCCACATACTGGATCAATTGCCATGATAGTTCCCTTCAAAAATTGCTAACGGCATTTTGGGCAGAATCCCACTAGGTTATAAAATAAGGCGAACAGCACACCGATCAGAAATCCTGTCAGTGTTACATTGAATATGCCATCAGCAATTCCACCAAAGGTTAATGGAGTCTTGTTGAGGAGAATATTCAGATTAAAGCCATGTGCCCAGGAGCTAACAAAACTGACCGTTGCAGCTGGATACATATAAATTGCGATTGCACATATCAAATTGATCATCGCTGCTGTTAATGCAGTCGCGCTACCAACTCGCCAAGGATTTAATTTGTCCATGCTTACGCTCCTTTAATTAATTCGACATCAAACAGTTTCAGTCGTGCATAACTTAAAAGGTTAGCCAACACGGGTATGCGTCCCTTCGCAAAAACAGGATGGATGCTTATAGTGATGCGCTGTATACGCCTCTGCTAACTTTGTAATAAGCAACTGTGGATCAGACTCATAGATTAAGTAAGCACCTGTGTCTTTGCCAAAACTTGTGACCAATTGGGGAAGTTGCGTAGTGATGCCGCCACTGCCTTCTAGAATGCCTATTACCTTTCCTTCATCGTAAGCAATCGCAAATTCTCCTAATGTTCCGGAACTTCCACCAACGATTACAACCATATCGCTAGACCTAATGTTAATAACCTCACGCCCCATCAAACCGCTACCAGTGTAGACAAGAACATCGAAAACATCGGCTGGAGAGAGATATTTATGTACATGCTCATCGAGGCTAAGCGCAGGTGATATACCCATAGAAAAACCACCTTTGTTTCGTGTGCCACGGGCACATTCATATGGCAGGCCTGGGCAGGCTCCTGTAATCAGTATGAATCCGCGTTCAGCAATAACCTGACCTAAGGCATAGACCATCTCTTTGATATCAGCCGCAAACTCCCCACTCGCAGAACCCATAACTCCCACGGTTAATCGCATACCAGGTGCTTTATCAACGAAAATTCCAGGCTGGGACAAAAACTTCTGGCGGCAGCCTTCCGAGCAGAAATAATAAGCTTGACCCTTGTATTCGGTCATTGCTACTGCTTGCCTGGGATCAATCGCCATTAGGCAAACGGGGTCGCGAGTTACGTCGTATTTTTGATTATTCATAGCAATCTCATTTATAGTTAACTCTTTAAAAAATCGCCTGCAGGTAAAAAAGCATATAACGCAAAGAAACTCTTCATGAACGAATGCCAGATTAGATTCTCATTCAACAGAATAAACTGTAAGTGTCTCTTCATTCTTTGGGATACGATAAACCGTTAATGTCCCTTTCTTCATTTCTCCCATTCCCGGTGAGTTCATAGGCATGCCAGGTACGCTGATGCCGGCAATAGCGGGTTTCTCCTTGAGCAGTTTGTTAATGGCGCTCACTGGCACGTGGCCCTCAACCACATAGCCATTTATCAGCGCAGTATGACAACTGGCGACGCGCGTCACGCCATAACGTTTCTTGACACTATCCATATCGCTCTGGTCGATGGACTTAACTGTAAAGCCGTTCTCTTTCAAGTAGCTGACATATTTCTCGCAACAACCGCAAGTTGGACTTTTGTAGACGGTGATAGCCTGTCCGGCGAGTGCAACAGCTGAGTTTAATGTCAGCGCAACAGCACAAATGCGTATCCATAATTTCATGAAGGGGTTCTCCTGTTCAAAATTTCAGTAGGTATGCCTAATTTAAAGTGACTGTTTCGAGATAATCCGGAACCGCTACCTGCCAATGCAGCTTCTCTTCGATATGAATCCGCATTGCATCTGCCGCAACTGGCTCACCATGGGTAATGAATGTTTTCTTTGGTGGAACTTCGAAACCATCAAGCCAATTCAGAATTTCCGAATAATCTGCATGCGCAGAAAGATTGGAAACACTCTCAACAGCGGCACGCACTGGCACATATTCACCATGAATCTTGATACTTTCGGCTCCATCCAGCATTGCCGCCCCACGCGTACCTGCTGCCTGGAAGCCGACAAACAGAATAGTATTATTGGGATTGGGTGCAAAAGCCTTTAAATGATGCACAACACGCCCGCCAGTGGCCATGCCACTTGCTGAAAGGATAATCATCGGGCCTTTGGTTTCATTAAGCCGTTTGGATTCTTCAACGCTATTCACCATATGCGCCGTATGGCAAAGCGCACTACATTGCTCTGGCGTCAGGCGGTGCTCGCCACGGTGGTTATGAAATATTGCGGTGGCATCTACCGCCATTGGACTATTTAAATATACTGGGATGTCAGGTATAACACCTGACGATTTCAGTAGGTGAATGTAATAAAGCAGCTCTTGCGCCCGGCCTACTGCAAAGACTGGTATAACTACTACGCCTTTTTTCTTTATTGTTCGGTTGATAATTGTGGCTAACTTAATTTGCGGATCGCTGGTGTCGTGCAATCGATTGCCATAGGTAGATTCAAGCACTAGATAATCTGCCTGCTTGATGCGCACGGGCGCTTTCATCAAAATATCATTAGACCTTCCAATGTCTCCCGAAAACAGAATGGACGTTTTATGGTCATCAATGCGCACAAAAGCAGACCCCAGAATATGTCCATTGGGCGAAAGTCTTACTGTCAGACCATCCCCTAAATCGACGTCCTGTTCAAAATCAACGGGGGTTAGCAGTTCAAGTGCTTTTTGTGCGTCTTCTTTTGTATAGAGTGGTAAGGCCGGATGGTGCTTGGAAAAACCGCGCTTGTTAGCATACTCCGCTTCTTCCTCTTGTAAATGCGCTGAATCAGGTAACAAGATTTTGCATAAATCCCGAGTTGCCTCGCTACAATAGACTTTGCCAGAAAATCCATTTTTAACAAATAATGGCAGATACCCAGTGTGATCGATATGGGCATGCGTTAACACCACCACATCTACATCTTTTGGGTTAATTGACAACTTATCCCAGTTTTTCAACCGCAATTGCTTAAGTCCTTGGAATAGTCCGCAATCAATCAATATGCGTTTTGAACCGCAATTGAGCAGGTATTTAGAACCCGTCACAGTCCCTGTTGCACCAAGAAATGTTAACTTCATTTTAGATTCTCCTTAATTTGTGGTTTCGCCACTATTCTTGTTAAAAATTTCAGTGCGCATGCTTATCATGGGAATGTTCATGGGGTTGCTCATGTGAGAGTTCTTGTCTTCTATCTTCTGTAGACATTACATCTGCATGCTCCGCGTCTTTCATCACGGAGCTATGTTCATGTCCCTGCTGGCCAGGCTCCGCGGCGGGCAACGCAAGTACCCCCAATCCATGTCGATAAACCAATTCCCCTCCATGCCAGGCTGTGGTGGCAACCATTCCCCATGCACCGATTACTGCGCTGGCAAACCACCATGAAGGTATCGCATCAGCTTTGCTGCGCCAGAAATCCAAGCCTGCCAAAAGTATCAGTAGCGCCAACGTAGCCAGCCCCCAAGTGCGGTGCAGTAGCATGGCGGCGTGGCCGGCTTCATCGTGATTCACGCTGTTGAATGCCTGCCAGCCGAAAAATACCGTTGGCAGCGCCGCCAGTGCGCCCAGCCATAGCGTGGTATGGGCAAGAACGGAGCAATGCGTGGCACATGCTTTATCCCGCGTTGCGATTGCTGTCACGTGAAATATTGCAGAAACGCTAATTAGCGCAATGGGAAAATGAACAATTAGCGGATGCAGGTTGGGAATTATTTCGGGCATTAGTTATCTCTGTTCTTTCAAAAGTTTTAAAAATATATCTGTTCTCATCACATTGAGACTTGCACAACACTCACTGCTTATTACTTTCGGGATGATTCATCAATAAGTCGTCAAAGGTAGAGGCATGCTTACCAAACAGTTCTGCAACTCGATAGTAAAATTCTCTAATTGCCCCTGCCGTAAATCCCTGTTCGCTCTCGGCCGACAACTTATGCATAAGGTTCTCCATCTCCAGCAATAATTTCTCATGTTCTTGTACATGCAAATGAAAAAACTCTTTAGCGTTTTGGGTATAACAAATTTCGGACATAATTTTTTCTTCGTTTTCAAAATGTCTAATGACGAAATCGATAAAAACATATTCAAATGAAATTAGTCGCCCTTGACATGAAGCAAATTTCTCTTTGTCACATCCATGGGATTCTTTCAGACTATCAAACTCGCAACATGCCTCATACAACTCTCACAAAAACTGTTCTAAATGAGTATGATCATGCTCAATAAGTTGACAGCTCAACTGCTGTGAGCTCTCTAAAATCCTTTTGCATAAGCTTTAAGTCACAAAACAATTCAAGATGAAATAACACCGACACGAAAATCAGTGCTATCGTGAAATGGTGCAGAACTGAAATAATTTCAAACATCGTATCCCGCCAGTACATATTGTATAAATTCTTTCTGTAATTAAACATATTAATGATGCTTGATCAACCCCACGCCTTTAATGTCGTTCCACGAAGTCGTCTGATGGCAAAGATAGCACTGATTCACTTTAGCATTCGGTTGACGCGCAATCGGGGCTGACATCATTGAAAAATGCATCATGTTGTGGCTAGGAGGTGCTAGATGACATTGCGCACAATTGGTCGAGCGCGAAGATGGATGGCGAAACTCAGAAACAGTCCACTGAGTTGTGGCGTGACACTGAACACAATTTGTACCTAACAAACCCTGATGGCGATCTTTTGTGGCGTGACAGCTCACGCAGTTAAGAGAAGATTCAACCGCACTAAGCCGAGGATGGTTGACCGGTAATTCAGACATACTTGGCGGTACGACGGCGATTTTGGTTTCAGCGCTCGTATTTGAATCGTCACGCATCACATTGCTACTGCTGTCGCCTGCTAGCTGGGCCTGCGTAACTACTCGGGGAACCTTATCTAATAGTTTAGCTACTATGTCAATATCTTGGCTACTCAACCTTTCACTCAACACATCCGCCTTTAATTCCAGATGACCGATCTCGGCAAGCAGTTTATGATCCATCGTTGTTGGCATACGCACAGTTGCTTGGTGCTCCACATGACAACCGCTACAAGTTTGAATGTTTGCATGAAACGCCGTTGGCTGGCGCTGTAATACTGCTGAGTTGTTGGCATGACACGCGATGCATTTGCCAGCTTCAACCCCTTTCACCGTTGTGTGACAAGCTACACAATTATTTGAAAGCGATGCGTGTGATTGTGACAGTGCTCCCGGAGCTACAGCTTGTTGCCACAACATCCGAGTTTGTGAGTCACTCATTCTCCACTCAATGCTAACGGCAATCACAAGGGCAGCCACAGCAAAGGCTGAAATAAGAAGTTTTATCTTGCTCATGGGTCAGAACCACCTAAGCCCGTATTGCACGCCCGCCCAGATGTGCAGAGCGAGTAGAAGATAAAGAAAGATTGAGAGAATGATATGCAGCTTCAGAGACCAGCTGAACCAAAGCTTGAAGATTTCATGCATGCGAACCGAGTACTCCAGGTCTGCCACGGAATCGGCGATACGGGTTACCTCAGTCGCGGGTCCACCTGCAGGACGCATGATTGCAAACGAGGCGAGACTAGCCATTAAGCCAGGCGCTTTCTGAATAACGCTCGTTTCAGTTGAGGCGTTCTCAATCAAGCCCCAAGCGTTGTCGAGATCGCCCCTTGCCGTTTGAAGCAGGGCCAATTTGTCTTTCATATCATTGGCGACAAAAGTGAGTAGATACCGAACCACAAACCCACTCACAACAACCAGCAGCATCAGTGTCGTCAGTGCAATTCCTAACCAGCTGTCGAATTTGTGACCGGTATGAATGATCGCAAGCAGCGGGCCAACGATGCCAGCGTACACGTGCAAGATCATCAAAGATTGCATCGAAATGTGCGGTGTGATTTGAGCAAACAAAAAAGGAATACGCTTCACGACCGTATAAACAAGAGGTAGTAGCATGAGTACTGCCCCAGCTATGCCAAATACTGCCCCGACTCCACTGCCTGGAAAGCGTGGCGAGCGATGCAGGAAGAATCCGAGCCAAGTCAAAAGCAGGATGCTGATTACGCCGGTAACTACGACGCCTTCACTCTCTCGATCCTTCATGGCTATGCCTCCACCTCTACAGTATCTTTCGGCCTTGCCTGACAAGCCAGAATAAATCCCTCGGTCTTGTCGTCAACATCGAGTCCATCCTCTACTGCCATCTCGACTTCACCGGAAGTCATCTTAACCTTACAAATGCCGCAGGTTCCAACGCGGCAGGAGAATTTAATGCCGATGTTAAGCTCTTCCGATAGATCTAAAATAGTCTGATCATTATGAATTTTGGCAGACTTGTTACTCTTAGAAAAAGTAACTAGCGGACCCGTTGCAAGGGTTGCGGGTTTAACGGCAGTACCGTTGGTTGCGGGAGTAGGTACTGCTGTACCAAAGTTCTCGGTCTTCACCTGTTCTGGGGGAACCTTTAACTCAGTGAGTATCGCTTTGACCGCTTCCATCATCACCTGCGGTCCACAGATATGGACTCTGCGCGTAATAATGTCCGGAACCGCATGCACCAGCAACTCCTTACTAATGCGTCCCTGATGACCTTTCCAGTCGGTGCCTTCCGTACGACTCATTGTGACAGTAACGTGCAACTTCGGATTCGCCCCCTGAAGCTCGGCAATCTCTTTGGCAAAAATGAACTCTGCCGGAATACTGCAACCATAGATAAAGAAAATGTCTCCGGGCCACGACCGTTCCGTCAGATAGCGCGCAATACTCATCATAGGCGTGATCCCGACGCCGCCAGATATAAGTACAATGCTCTCTGCCTCTGTTCCGGTAAATGTAAACCGTCCGATGGGACCACCCACTTCAATTTCGTCGCCAACCTTAAGCAAATCAACGATATGTCTGGAGACTGCACCCCGCGGCTCTCGCTTAACCGTCAAGTCTACGTATTTCCGCTGCGTGGGGGAAGATGAGATAGAGTAAGAACGGTTCATTCTCGCCCCGCCAATCAAGAAAGAAACGTTTAAAAACTGACCCGGCATAAAGGTGAAAGGTATAAGGCTATCGCTTGATGTTGGTAGGAGACGCAGAGTTTTGACGTTCGGCGTTTCCCTAATAATACTCCCCACCCGGAGCAGCCCTCGCCAATTAGCAGTTAGCGGCAACGCTAAGTTCTTATCAGCGTTTAGGGCGATGAATGACCCTTCAGGCGAGGGGCCCATCGCCTGAGTCTTTTTTGTAGAGGGCGACTGTGGTTTGACTACCTTAGAAGGAGGCGGTGATCCTTCAAGTGGCGCGGTGTTTCCATCTAGCGAGGTTACTGGTGAAGATGGGTTTGGCGCCCCGCCAAGTGGTGGTGCCGCTCCAGGTGGTGCCGCTCCTGAGTCTTGTTTGATGCGACCAAAGAGCTGAACGGCGCGGCGCATTTTGAAGAAGTATATGACGACCATCGCCAGTGCAAATGCTATAAGCAGCCCCATCGCAAACAGGTGTAATGGCGTTACGCCATGCAACACATCAGAATCGCTAGTCGTAGCAGCAGACGGAAGGTTCATCTCGCGCTTGAACCATTGCGCAGCAACACTTTGTGGCGATGCTCCTTCAATAAGCAACCGATGCGCAGCGACACCACTTACTATCAGGTCCAAACTATCTTGAGATTGTTGGAGTGCTCGCTCAGTTGCCTCAAGATCACTTGTTTGCAGTGCTTTCGACAAGCTATCGTGCGATGTCTGGAAAATACTCGTGCCTTTGCGGATACGCTCTTGAGAGAGCCGTTCAACTTCAAGGCGAGCATCGCGAGTCCATGTGGGTAGGCTCATCAGGTAAGGGTAAAGCTCTTTGCGCAATCCCCCTGTCCCGCAGCAGCCTTCGACGCCACCTAGCTTGCTAGGAGCCATCATGCCTTTCATCATTTCCTGCATACCCTCCATCATTCCAGCTCCACTAGCTGGTGAGCCTGGCATTAATGGGGAGCTTTGCGGAGAATTTTGTTCAGGCTTTGAGCTGCCCATTAGAGCAGCATCCGGAGTTGGGCTATATGGTGTAATGCTAATTGGTGGGTTACTTAATGGCATGCTACTGGATGAATTGGTAGTAGGCGCAGTAGCGGGATGATGAGACTCGTGCTCACTCTGCTCTGGTTGCGCGAATGCTGGTGATTGCCCCAATAAAACCACCAGAACTGCCAAGCCAAAAAGCCGTACGATTTGACTGATCCACTGAAACACTGAAAGTTTTGAAAAAAAACGAGTTTTCGTAAAAAAAGGCTTCATTAAAGTAGTTTACATCTTTCAAAAAGTAACTTCTATACTAGGTAAGCACCTTGAAGATGTATTACATATCAGACATTGGAGCCGGCTCAGTCATTGGAGCGGGCTCAGTCATTGGAGCGGGCATATCAGACATTTCAGTGGATGGAGGATTGCCATCAACTGGTGCTGATTTTTTGCCTGAAGGCTGCGCTGCCCCCTTTTTTCCAACTCCCTTTTTAGCCTTACCATCTTTATTTTTCATTTTGTCCTTATCGTTCATTTTGTCCATATCTTCTTTTTCATCCATCATGGCAAGATGAAAATGTGATTGACTAACTTGCGATAGGGGCACCACACTCAACAACTCTTGCAGATTGGCGCTATTCAATGTTGAATGCGGGTCAGTATTTAAAGTCATCTCGTTAGCTGATGCGATAGATGTAGATAAAGCAATTGAAACAAGCGAAGAAATCAGTATTGAGGTTTTCATTGTAATACTCCTTTAAAATAAAATTAATTTCTTATGAGACCCAAATTGTCAATCAGCCCTCCCTCCGTCTGTGGAAGGCTCTCAATTATCTCACTTCGTGCGATTTTTCATGATAAATCTCCTATGGTTGTGTCAAATTCACCAATACGCTCAGTGTAGCAAAAATTCTTTGACCAGTGCATAAATGGCAGGAATCACAATCAGCGTCAGCACAGTGGCCGATACCATTCCGCCAAACATGGGGGCAGCAATACGCCGCATTAGCTCAGAGCCTGTTCCGTTACTCAGCATAACTGGAAACAGACCAACGATACTCCCGGCAACTGTCATCATTACCTGACGTATTCTGTACACTGCCGCCTGCACAATAGCTTCGTATGAACTAGTGCTCTGCAATGGACGCTTGATGCTCATTTAGGACTATTTGGCCGCATCAGCTGCTTCGCGATGCAATTTGGCCAGCTCTAGATTCTCCGCCGCAGCCTGTTCGTAGAGTTTTGCCAAATTACTACAGTGCTGAGATAAAGATCCCGGCGCAAAACTCTTGTGTCCAGTTAAATATTTATATTTGTTCGCCAAGTCTCGATGCATTCTAGAGGTGGCTTTGTCAGTCGCTGCCTGCTTCTCATATTCGGCAGCGATTGCCTGATGATCCGAAGATGAGTTCGCGCTTTCAATGCGTTGCTCAATACCACTAGTTTTTTTTGGCTCCTGCGCAATGCAGCCTCCAAGAATGAGGGTTGTCGCCAACAATGCTATGATCCATTTCGTGCGATTTTTCATGATATGTCTCCTTTGATTGAGTTGAGTCTCACCGATACGCTCGGTGTAACGAAAGTTCTTTGACCAGTGCATAAATGGAAGGAATCACAATCAGCGTTTCGCTGATTCGATTGAAATTTAAATACAACAGAACAAACACAATCAGGATGGTGATCGGTAGTACGACCTTCAGTTTTTCAATTGCGCGCGCCATAAACTCAAACTGGCCGCTCCAGGTGATGTAATAGCCGGGAGGAAACTTAACCTGCTCGCGCACTGCTTTTTGTGCAGCGGCAACATAGCTGCCAATATCCCGATCACGAATATCAACAAAAATATATGCTGACAGCAACGCGTTTTCAGTACGTATACTTGGCGGGCCTTTAACCAGCTTAACCTGTGCAAGTTGCCCCAGCGGTATCATCGCGCCACCCATCGTGGGTACCAGCACCTGCGTGGAAATTGCCTGTGGATCACTTCTCATGTCTCGGGGATAGCGCACGCTAACGCCAAAGCACTCACAACCTTCCACCGTAGTCGTGACCATTTCTCCGCCAAGTGCCACCGAAACCACATCCAAAAGATCACCAACAGCTAATCCATAGCGAGATAGTGCCTCTCGATCGGGAACTACATCCAGATAGTATCCGCCAGTGATACGTTCGGCATAAGCACTTGTTGTTCCAGGTACGGTCTTAACAACTGCCTCGATCTGTTTAGCTAGAGTTTCCATCTCGTTAAGATCCTTACCGAATACTTTGATACCAATCGGTGTTCGTATCCCCGTGGAGAGCATGTCGGTTCTGGCCTTAATTGGCATAGTCCATGCGTTGCTTACTCCTGGCATTTGAACCGCTTTATCTAGTTCACCGATTAACTTGTCGATAGTCATACCGGGGCGCCACTGATCTTCGGGTTTGAGATTGATAATAGTCTCCGCCATCTCCAAAGGTGCTGGATCAGTAGCACTATTTGCCCGACCAGCCTTACCAAAGACAGATTCCACTTCAGGAAAGCTTTTGATAATCTTATCCTGTGTCTGCAACAGTTCAGCCGGCTTGGTAACAGAAATGCTTGGCAACGTCGACGGCATGTAAAGCAGCGTGCCTTCATTCAAGGTCGGCATAAATTCTGTTCCCAGTTTAAGAGCCGGATAAGCAGTCACCCCAAGCAATGCAATTGCTAATAAGACGATGAATCCCTTCCATCGCATCACCCAGACCATCACGGGCCGATACAACCATATCATCACGCGCACTAATGGATTATTCTGTTCAGATGGAATATGCCCACGAACCAGCAGCAGTATCAGCACTGGCACCAGCGTAATAGAAAGCAAAGCAGCCCCAGCCATGTGTAGGCAAGAGGCAGAAACATTCGCCCCTCTTGAGCTTCTAGTGTAAACACCGGTAGAAACGATACTGTAATAATCAATAAACTGAAAAACAGTGACGGACCAACCTCCTGACATGCTTTAATGATTGCATCTATTCGAGTCTTGTCGGGTGATAAGCGTTCGAGATGTTTGTGCGAGGTTTCAATCATGACGATTGCCGCATCTGTCATCTCAGCAATGGCACTGCCACCTAAACTCATGATGTTGGAATTTAACAATTTTCTTTAATCTATTATCGTGATCAACGATCATCGGTATGTGGCTTTGCAACAAGTTCCATCGATCCATCCATATGAATGACAGGCTCATAGTAGGGAGACTCCTCAGGCTGTACCAAGGCTGCTCCATGATTACAATGCATCATCCAGCGAGGCTGTAGAACCTTACGACAAAATGCATAGCCACACGCATCTGGCTTACCTGTAACGGCCATACTCAGTAATTGACAGCTACATCGGTCTCCGTGGTTACAGTGCAAAACGCTCTCCTCTCTAATTTAAGTGCTTTGTCGCACTGCTCTAAAATACTGATAAACGGATATTTTTAGGATTCGCTGTAAATAGCTTAGTTCTGCCTGACAAAACTCACCGTATACCGATAATGCAATCTTCTCGAAATGATCAAGAATGTCTGGGTCAAAATGTTGACCGGAACCTTCGCGTAAAATCCTCATGGCCTCGGCTAACGACAATGGCTCCTTGTATGGACGTTTTGATATTAATGCATCAAAAACATCTACCACCGCAAATAAACGCGGATTGAGTGGGATTGCTTTTCCGCTTAGTCCATGAGGGTAACCGGTTCCATCAAACTTTTCGTGATGGTATAAAACTACGTCATGAGCACATTGCAGCCAACTGGAGTACTGGATAATTTGACTGCCATGGATAACATGAGTTTTCATTATTTCAAACTCTTCCGTGGTTAATCGCCCTGGTTTCAGCAAAATCTGATCAGGGATACCTATTTTCCCAACATCATGTAAAAAAGCGCCAACAATTAGAGCCTCAATGTCTGCTCTATGCATCCCCATAGCTTCAGCCAACCTAATTGCATAAAGGGTTACTCGATAGTTATGAGCATCAGTATCAGAGTCTCGCTTCGCAATGGCACTACCCAACGATTGCAATAATTCCAGGTTGGATTGCAGTAACTCATCAGATAGATTGGTAGCCTCGCGATTAAGTGAAAGTATGACCGGATAAAGTACGAAGCTCGTCAGGCCAATCACAACAACAACGGTTAGTAAGGAAACAAGAAGGCGCTGCTGAAAGGTACTTACCGTTACAGCGTCAACGGCATATACCCCTTCAAAGTAACCGTAAGTATTTTTATTTGATGATAAAAGCGGGATCAAAACCTGAATGTAGAGGTTATTGTTATCCCAGATTTTGTTGTAATGAATATCATCTTTTTCAGGAAAGGCATGCTGGCGCTTTCCTATTTGCATAAGCAAGCCACTGGCACCAGTTTTCCATGACTCAAGCTTTAATTGCTTATCACTTCCAAATAAACGGATACCGACAAATCTAGATTCATTCAGGAATGCCTCAACTACTGGTCGATGCTGGTTCATATCACTTTGAAAAGCAGCCTCATTTTCCGGTTTATTGAAGTGCTTTGCAGCTACGGAGGCCATGTTAAAAACAAAGGGGCTGTAGTAGATAAGCACTAAATATCAGCCAGACCAAAAATAACCGGGTCGCAATCAACCTATTTAACGAGTAGGAGGTTAGTTTCAAAACATTTCACCTAAAGAATAATCCCACTTTTAACTTCAGTGTGTATGGTCATGGTGGGAGTGTTCACTGGAGTCTGCTGCTGGCATTACATCGGCATCACCATGTACACTAGCGTCGGGCTCGGCACCGTGCATATGCACATGATCATATCCAACTTCAGCTTGTGGCAAAGACATTACTCCCAGTCCATGTCGATACACCAGCTCTCCTCCATGCCAAGCTGTAGTTGCTAGGATCCCACAAGCGCCGATCACCGCGCCGGCAAACCACCATGAAGGCATCGCATCAGCTTTGCTGCGCCAGAAATCCCAGCCTGCCAAAACCACCAGTATCACAAGCGTGCCAATTGCCCAGGCACGGTGAACTAACATAGCAGCATGACTTGCTTCATCATGACTAACGCTATTGAACGCTTGCCAGCCGAAAAATACAGTTGGTAATGTCGCCAACGCGCCCAACCACAATGAGGTATGGGCGAGAATGGTGCAGTGCCTGGCACAGGTGTAGTTAGTTCGTGTTAACAGCGCTACCACATGGAAGAACGCAGACACGCTGACCAATGCGATAGGGAAATGTACCAGCAAGGGGTGTAGGTTAGGAATAATTTCAGGCATTGGTTATCTCCGTTTTCTCAAAAAAATTGTTTAAAAAAATATCTATCTATCTATTCATGTCATCTTGCGCTTTACACACCAATTACTTTTTACC
>VFQO010001126.1_pt1 | contig 22384 bp, 20 predicted proteins | sample 3512331 | NCBI WGS metagenome assembly VFQO01 (sample SAMN10412371, study PRJNA504923) | tailings metagenome | isolation source: Replicate 3 from Balatoc abandoned mine | place: Philippines: Itogon, Benguet | collected 2017-08-28 | reverse complement strand
TTGCACCACTCCTGCAGCTGCCGCACGGCGGCCTCGTGCTGCGCGAGCGTCTCGGAGAACACCGTCTCACCGGTGGCGAGGTTCACCGTCACGAAGTAGAGCCACTCCCCCTCCGGCGGCGCGGCAGCGGCCTCGAGCGCGGCGTCGCCGGGGGCGCCGATCGGGCCGATCGGCAGACCGGGGTTCGCGTAGGTGTTGTAGGGGTTCGACGCGTCGGCGCGCTCGGCGTCGGTCGTGAAGACCGAGTCGAAGTCCTGCGTGCCGTAGTGCACGGTCGCGTCGCTCTGCAGGAGCATCCCCTCGTCGATGCGGTTGGTGAACACGCGCGCGACGCGACCGAAGTCCTCGAGGTCGCTGCCGGCCTCGCGCTGCACGACCGAGGCGAGCGTCAGCACGCGGTAGCGGTCCTCGGCCGGGATGCCGAGCGCGTCGAGACGGGCGGTCATCTCGCTCGCGAGGCGCTCGATGACCTGCTCGGCCGTCACGCCGGGATCGAACGTGTAGGTGGCGGGGAACAGGTAGCCCTCGATCGAGGGCGCGTCGGCGGGCACGCCGAACCGGGTCGGGTCGGCGATCGCGGCCTGGAAGTCCTCGATCGGCAGCCCCGTGCCGAGCGCGAGCAGCTCGAGCGTCTCGGGCAGCACGGTGCCCTCGGGAATGGTGACGCGGTTCTCGACGCGGTTGGCGGGGTCGAGCAGCGCGTCGAGGGCCGCCTGCGCCGACATCTCGCCCTGCAGGGAGTAGGTGCCCGGCTGGAAGCTGATCGACGAGTCGGCGAGCAGCAGGTCGTAGAACGCGCTGAAGCTCATGGTGACGCCGGACTGCTGCAGGGTCAGCGCGACGTCCTCGCCGATGTCGCCGGGCACGATCGTGACGAGCACCTCCTGCCCGTTGCCGTCGCCCTCGTAGTCGTTCGGCAGCTCGATGCCCAGCAGCTCGCGGATCTGCGGCTCGAAGTTCGACCACGCGAACCACACGCCGAGCCCGCCGAGGCCGAGCAGCAGGGCGAGCACGCCCGCGACGACGGCGCCGCGCCCCGATCGGCGGCGCACGGGGCGGTCGAAGCCCTCCCGACGGCTGCGGCGCGTCGGCGCTGCGGCCACGGCGTCCGCCGCCGCCTCCGGTCGGCGCTGCTCGGGCTGCGTGGCGAAGATCTCGGCCCAGGTGTCGTCGTCGTTGCTCGTCACGGTGCGGGGTGTCCTCCGTCGGCGTCCACGACGACGCCGGGCGCCTCGCCCCGCGCCTTCTCGTGGTCGAGGGCGTGCTGGAGCAGGATAACAGCGGCCACCTGGTCGACCACGGTTCGCGAGTTCTTCGCGGTGCGGCCCGCCGCGCGCAGGGCGCGCGAGGCCGTGACCGTCGTGAGTCGCTCGTCGATGAGCCGCACGGGCACGCCGGGCAGCGCGCGGGCGAGCTCGAGGGCGACGTCGCGCGAATCCTGCGTCGAGGCTGTGTCGGCGCCGCTCAGCGACAGGGGCAGACCGACGACGACCTCGATCGCCTCGAGCTCGTCGACGAGCCGACGGATGCTCCCCACGATGTCGCTCGATCGCGCGAGCGTCTCGACCGGCGTCGCGAGCAGCCCGTGCGCATCGCAGCGCGCGACGCCCACGCGGGCCCTGCCCACGTCGACGCCGAGGCGCACCCCCGTGCGCATGCTCAGCCGCGCAGCTGCGCGAGCACGGCCTCGAGCGCGGCGGGGATCGCCGCGGGGTCGCTGCCGCCGCCCTGCGCCAGGTCGTCCTTGCCGCCTCCGCCGCCGCCGAGCACGCCCGAGGCGGTGCGGGCGAGGGCCCCGGCCTTCGCCCCGGCCTCGCGCGCGGCGGGGGTCGTCGCGACGATCACGGTCGCCTTGCCGCCCACCTCGGCCGCGAGCACGACGACGGCGGCCTGCGCGGCGAGTCGCTCCCGCACGCTCGTGGCGAGGGTGCGCACGTCGTCGGCCGATGCGAGCGCGCCGACGTGCTGCGCGACGACGGTGTACGCGCCGACGGGGCTCGCGGCCTGCACGAGCGTCGGCACGCGCTCGCTGAGGCGGCTCGCCTCGAACTGCGCGATCTTCTTCTCGGCCGCCTTGAGCTGCGCGCTGAGGTCGGCGATGCGGTCGGCGAGCTGCTCGCGGGGCGTCTTGAGCGTGCTCGTGAGCTGCTGCACGAGGGCGCGCTCGGTCGCGAACTCGCGGAACGCCTCGAGGCCGACGAGCGCCTCGACGCGACGGTTGGTCGAGCCCACGCTCGACTCGCTCACGAGGCTGATCACGCCGATCTCGGCGCTCGAGCCGACGTGGGTGCCGGCGCACAGCTCGCGCGACCACGGGCCGCCGATGTCGACGACGCGCACGGTGTCGCCGTACTTCTCGCCGAACAGCGCCATCGCGCCGAGCGACTTCGCCTCGTCGAGACCCATGACGCGCGTGGTGACCGGCAGGTTGTCCCGCACCGCGATGTTGCTGATCTCCTCGATCTCGCTGCGGGTCGCGGCGCTCAGCGCCTGGTTCCAGCTGAAGTCCAGGCGCATGTAGCCGGCCTTGTTGTACGAGCCCGACTGGTGGGCGTCGTGACCGAGCGTCTGCCGCAGGGCGGCGTGGATGACGTGGGTGGCCGAGTGCGCCTGCGCCGCCGACCGGCGCCACACGGGGTCGACCTGCGTCTGCGCGGTCGCACCGACGTGCACCTCGCCGGCGCGCACCTGCACCGTGTGGCTGATGAGGCCCTTCACGGGCTTCTGCACGTCGAGCACCTCGAGGTCGAAGCCGTTGCCGACGATCGCGCCCTCGTCGGAGTCCTGACCGCCCGACTCGGCGTAGAGGGTCGTCTCGGCGAGGATGATCTCAGCGATGTCGCCCGCGCTCGCCGCCGGCACGCTGCGGCCGTCGACGATGATGCCGAGCACCGTGGTCTCGGTGTCGAGGCGGTCGTAGCCGAGGAACTCGGTCTCGCCCGCTGCGCGGAACTCGCCGTAGACGCTCAGATCCGCCAGGGCGCCCTTCTTCGACTTGGCGTCGGCCTTCGCGCGGGCCCGCTGCTCGGCCATGAGCCGGTCGAAGGCGTCGCGGTCGACGGTGAGGCCGTTCTCCTCCGCCATCTCCAGGGTGAGGTCGAGCGGGAACCCGAAGGTGTCGTGCAGCTGGAAGACCGTGTCGCCGGGCAGCGCGGTCGTGCCGGCCGTCTTCGCCTCCGCCACGGCGAGGTCGAGGATGCTCGTGCCGGCCGCGAGCGTGCGCAGGAAGGTCTCCTCCTCGCCGAGCGCAAGCCGCGAGACCCGGTCGTAGTGCTGCGCGACCTCCGGGTAGGCCGCCGACATGGCGTCGCGTGACGCGGCGAACAGCACGTCGAAGGTGGGGGCATCCACCCCCAGGAGGCGCATCGAGCGGATGCTGCGCCGCAGCAGGCGACGCAGGATGTAGCCCCGCCCCTCGTTGCCGGGCGCCACGCCGTCGGTCATGAGCATGAGGCTCGAGCGCACGTGATCGGCGATGACGCGCATCCGCACGTCGTCGCCGGGGTCGGCGCCGTAGCGGCGGCCCGAGAGCTCGGCGGCGGCGTCGAGCACGGGCCGCACCTGGTCGATCTCGTACATGTTCTCGACGCCCTGCAGCAGGAACGCGACGCGCTCCATGCCCATGCCGGTGTCGATGTTCTTGTTCGGCAGCTCGCCGAGGATCTCGAAGTCGTTCTTGCCGGTGCCCTCGCCGCGGAGGTACTGCATGAACACGAGGTTCCAGATCTCGACGTAGCGGTCGTCGTCGGTCGCCGGGCCGCCGTCGACGCCGTAGGCGGGGCCGCGGTCGAAGAAGATCTCCGAGCAGGGGCCCGCGGGGCCGGGCTGGCCGGTCGACCAGTAGTTGGTGTCCATGTCGAGCCGCTGGATGCGATCGTCGGGCAGCCCGGCGATCTTCTTCCACAGCGCGATCGCCTCGTCGTCGTCCTTGTAGACGGTGACCCAGAGGTCCTTCTCCTGGAAGCCGAGCCCGCCGTCGCTCTGCGAGGTGGTGAGCAGCTCCCACGCGTAGGAGATCGCCCCCTCCTTGAAGTAGTCGCCGAAGGAGAAGTTGCCGTTCATCTGGAAGAACGTGCCGTGCCGAGGGGTCTTGCCGACCTCCTCGATGTCGTTGGTGCGGATGCACTTCTGCACGCTCGTCGCGCGCGGGTACGGCGCGGGCACGACGCCGGTGAGGTAGGGCACGAACGGCACCATGCCGGCGACCGTGAACAGCAGCGTCGGGTCGTCGCTCACGAGCGAGGCGGAGGGGACGACCGTGTGGCCGCGGGTTCCGAAGTAGTCGAGCCAGCGGCGCTGGATGTCGGCGGTCTGCATGTGCGTTGGGTCCTGTGATCGTTCGGTCGCGTCGCGGTCGCGCGAGGCGTCGGGGCGTGCGGTGGCGGCTGTGCGGGGCGGTGCGGGCGATCGCGGCCGACGCGATCGGGGCGGCGGATGCTCGGCGCGCGCTAGGCGCGGCGCTCCTGCAGGTCGGCGATGGTCGCCTCCGCCTCGGCGACCGCCGCGCGCAGCTCGGCCTCGCGCTGCCGGTACCCGTCGATGACGGCCTCGCCGAACTCGCGCGCCTTCGCGTCGACCTCGTCGAGGAACTGACGCGCCTCGGGAGACTTCTCGACCTGGCGGGCGGCGACGAAGCCGATCGCGACGCCCGCGACGAGCCAGACGAGCTTGTTCATGGGGTTCTCCTCACCTGGGGGACGACGATGCCACGGGGCCGCGCGGGCCCGGCGTTCCACCTTAGCGCCGCCACGGGAACGACGATGGGGGCCCGGCGTGAGCCGGACCCCCATCGTGCGGAGCGCTGAGCGACTAGCGCGCGGCGTAGTACTCGACGACGAGCTGCACGTCGCAGGTGACGGGCACCTCGGCGCGCTTCGGGCGACGCACGAGGCGCGCCTGCAGCTTGTCGAGCTCGACCTCGAGGTAGCCGGGGGTCTTGGGCAGCACGTCGACGTGACCGCCGGCCGCGGCGACCTGGAACGGCTCCATCGACTCGCTCTTGGGCTTGACGTGGATGAGCTGGCCCGGCTTCACGCGGAACGAGGGGCGGTCAACGATCTTGCCGTCGACGAGGATGTGACGGTGCACGACCATCTGGCGGGCCTGCGCCGTGGTGCGGGCGAAGCCGGAGCGCAGCACGAGCGCGTCGAGACGCATCTCGAGCAGCTCGACGAGGTTCTCACCGGTCAGGCCGGCCGTGCGGCGGGCCTCGTTGAACGCGATCTTGAGCTGGGCCTCGCGGATGCCGTACTGGGCGCGGAGACGCTGCTTCTCGCGCAGACGGACGGCGTAGTCGCTGTCGGCCTTGCGCTTGGTGCGGCCGTGCTCACCGGGAGCGTAGGGGCGCTTCTCGAGGTACTTGGCGGCCTTCGGGGTGAGGGCGATGCCGAGCGCGCGCGAGAGGCGGGTCTTGCTGCGGGTGCGTGACTTGGTGGACACGATTTCCTTCCGTGGTCGTGGTCGCGGCTGTCGCGACTCACGGACGTACACCCTCCGTCCGATCCGGACGCACGCCGAGGCGTTCCGGTAGAGCTGCTGGGGAGGGTGTGCCCATATCCGACGGGCCGGTAGAGCCTACCAGAGCGAGGGTCAGTCGCCCGAACCGCGGCGGCCCCGCACGATCGCGCGCAGCCTCGCCAGGCGGGCCGAGAGTTCGCGCTCGTGCCCGCGCTCGGTCGGCCGGTAGTACTCGCGGCCGCGCAGCGGCTGCGGCAGGTGCTCCTGCGCGACGACGCCGATCGGGTCGTCGTGCGGGTAGACGTACCCCTTGCCGTGCCCGAGCCGCTTCGCGCCCGGGTAGTGCGCGTCGCGCAGCGGCTTCGGCACGCGGCCGAGGCGGCCGGCGCGCACATCGGCGATCGCGGCGTCGATGCCGACGTACGCGGCGTTCGACTTGGGCGCCGTGGCGAGGTAGACGACCGCCTCCGCGAGCGGGATGCGCCCCTCCGGCATACCGATGAGCTGCACCGCCTGCGCGGCGGCGACCGCGATCGGCAGCGCCTGCGGGTCGGCGAGCCCGATGTCCTCCGAGGCGGAGATGATGACGCGTCGCGCGATGAACCGCGGGTCCTCCCCCGCCTCGATCATGCGCGCGAGGTAGTGCAGCGCGGCGTCGGGGTCGCTGCCCCTGATCGACTTGATGAAGGCGCTGATGACGTCGTAGTGCTCGTCGCCGTTCCTGTCGTAGCGCAGCAGCGCCCGGTCGACGGCCGTCGCGACGATCTCGGCCGTGATGAGCGGATGCGCGGCCTCGCCCTCCGCATCGCTCGCGCCGCGCTCGCTCGCCGCCGACTGCGCGGCCGCTTCGAGAGCGGTGAGGGCACGACGGGCATCCCCCGAGGCGAGGCGCACGATCGCCTCGCGCGCGGCCGGATCGAGCTCGACCTCGCCGCGCAGGCCCCGAGGGTCGGCGACCGCGCGGTCGACGAGCAGCCCGAGGTCGTCGTCGGAGAGCTGCTCGAGCGTCAGCAGGAGCGAGCGGCTCAGCAGCGGCGCGATGACGCTGAACGAGGGGTTCTCGGTCGTCGCGGCGATGAGGATCACCCAGCCGTTCTCGACGCCCGGCAGCAGGGCATCCTGCTGGGCCTTCGTGAAGCGGTGGATCTCATCGAGGAAGAGCACGGTCGACGAGCCGTAGAGGTCGCGGTCGGCGAGGGCGCGCTCCATGACCTCCCGCACGTCCTTCACGCCGGCGGTGATGGCGGAGAGCTCGACGAAGCGGCGGCCTGACTGGCGGGCGATCGCCTGCGCGAGCGTGGTCTTGCCCGTGCCGGGAGGGCCCCACAGGATGACCGACACGGCGCTGGGCGCCCTGCCGTCGTCGCGGGCGAGGCTCACGAGCGGCGAGCCCGGTCCGAGCAGGTGCCGCTGACCGGCGACCTCGTCGAGCCGCGTCGGCCGCATGCGCACCGCGAGGGGCACCGCGGCGGAGCCGAGCCCGGGGCGAGCATCCATGCCTCGAGGCTAGCGCCGAGCACCGACGCCGGTGCGCGGCGGCCCTCGCGCGCGCGACTAGAGTTCCCCACGGAGATTCCAGTGCGAGGGAGGCCCGAGTGGCACGAGGATCGTCGGCGAGCGACCGCGAGGCGCGCGAGCGGCTGCGCCGGTATCAGGCGCGGCAGACGGTGCACGAGACGCAGACGCGTCGACGCGTGCGCGACAACATCGGCGCGATCATCGCCCTCGTCGCCGTCGCGACCGTCGCCACCATCGGGCAGATCGTCTACTTCACGGCCGGCCCCGGCGCCCCCGAGCCCGCCCCGAGCGCCTCGCCCTCGCCGAGCCCCGAGGCGGAGGGCGCCCAGCCGCCCTCGACCGAGGTCAGCGAGTTCCGCACCTGGACGGGCGCGCTCACGCTCAACGACTCGCTCGAGCTCGGTCTCGAGCTCGACGGCATGGCGGCGCCGCAGGCGGTCGCCTCGTTCGTGCAGCTCGCCGAGGACGGCTTCTTCGACGGCACCAGCTGCCACCGCCTCACCACCGACGGCATCTTCGTGCTGCAGTGCGGCGACCCGACCGGCACCGGCACGGGCGGCCCCGACTACCGCTTCGGCCCGATCGAGAACGCGCCGGCCGACGACGTCTACGAGGAGGGCGTGCTCGCCATGGCCCGTCAGGGCGGCAACGGCTCGAGCATGGGCAGCCAGTTCTTCATCGTGTACGAGGAGTCGAGCATCCCGTCGGACGCCGCCGGCGGCTACACGGTCTTCGGGCGCATCACGAGCGGGCTCGACGAGCTCGTCGACCAGGTCGTCTCGGCCGGTGTCGAGGGCGGCGCGACCGACGGCCGACCCGCGGCGCCCGCACTCGTGACCTCCGTCGTCGTGGAGTGACCGGCACGCGCTCGGTGAGCGCAACCCGACACGGCCGAGTCCGTGCGCGGGCCCGTGCAATATGCTGAACAGCCGTCCGACCACCGAGGCCGTCGGACGCAGTCGATGAGGATGATGCGCCGTGGCAGTGAATGAGCAGACGACCGCCTGGGGCCGGGTCGATGAGACCGGCACCGTGTACGTGACCGACCGGGGCGCCGAGCGCGCGGTCGGGCAGTACCCGGACGGCACCCCCGAGGAGGCCCTCGCCTACTTCACGCGCAAGTACGCCGAGCTCGAGGGCCAGGTGCGCCTGGTCGAGCAGCGCGCCCGCGGCGGCGCTCCCGCCGCCGACGTCGCCAAGACCGTGGCGCACCTCACCACCGCCCTCGAGGATGCGGCCGCCGTCGGCGACCTGGAGTCGCTGCGCACGCGCCTCGGCGCCCTCAGCGGCACCGTCGAGAAGCTCACCGAGGAGCAGCAGGCCGAGCAGCGCGCCGCGCTCGCCGAGGCGATCGCGCACCGCACGGCGATCGTCGAGCAGGCCGAGGCGATCGCCGCCAAGGATCCGCAGTCGCTGCAGTGGAAGCAGGTCTCCGCGACCCTCGACGAGCTCTTCGCTCAGTGGAAGGACCACCAGCAGAACGGCCCCCGCCTGCCGAAGAAAGAGGCCGACGAGCTCTGGAAGCGCTTCCGCGGCGCCCGCAGCACGGTCGAGTCGCACCGCCGCGCCTACTTCGCCGGCCTCGACGCCGAGCACAAGGAGGCGAAGACCCGCAAGCAGGCGCTCGTGGCGAAGGCCGAGGCGCTCGCCGGCCAGGGCACGGCGGGGATCCCCGCCTACCGCCGCCTGCTCGACGAGTGGAAGCTCGCCGGCCGCGCGGGCAAGAAGGTCGACGACGCGCTCTGGGCCGCGTTCAAAGCGGCGGGCGACGTGCTCTACGCCGCGAAGGCCGAGGTCGACGCGCGCGAGAACGAGGAGTTCGCCGGCAACCTCGAGGCCAAGCTCGCCCTCCTCACCGAGGCGGAGCCGCTGCTGAAGGCCACCGATCGCGTCGTGGCGCGCAACACGCTCACGAACATCCAGCGCCGGTGGGACGCGATCGGGAAGGTGCCCCGCGACCAGGTGAAGGTGGTCGAGGAGCGGCTGCGCCGCATCGAGCAGGCCGTCAAGGCGCTCGAGGAGGAGCACTGGCAGAAGAACGATCCGGAGAAGAAGGCCCGCTCGCAGGGCCTCGCGGCGCAGCTGCACGAGGCCATCGCCGCGCTCGAGGCAGACCTCGAGCGCGCGAAGGCGGCGAAGGACGCCACGAAGGTCGCCGAGCTCGAGGAGTCGCTCGAGGCTCGACGCGCCTGGCTCGCCGCCGTCGACCGCTAGGCCGCGCCGCCTCGGGGCGGGAGGCATCCTCTCCCCAGCTTGGCCCTGCCGAGCAGTTCTCCACCGATCGTCTCGCCGGGGCGGTCGCGTCGGAGGGCCTGCGCCATGCTCGCCGGCATGATGCGCCGCCTGCCCTCGATCCTGACCGACAATGACCTGCCCGCCGTCGAGCTGCGGGCCGCCGAACTCGACGGTGAGCTCGGTGGGCTCGCCGGGGGCTGGGCGGTGACGGATGCGCCCGTGACGGCCGCCGCTCGCGCGGCCGCCGTCGCACCCGGGGTGCCCGCGCGCGCCATCCTCATCGAGCGTTGCGCGGCGTGGGTGTGGGGGTGGACGGCCGAGCCGTCGCCCGTGCGTGTGTGCGTGGCGCGGTCGGCGCGCATCGGCACCTCTGCACGCCGGGAGGGGCGCATCCGCGAGGCGGAGATCGACGCCGACGAGATCCGCACGCTCGGCGGGGTGTCGATCACGAGCCCCGAGCGCACTCTCGTCGACCTCGCGCGCTTCGACGAGCGCGACGACGTCGTCGCCCTGCTCGCCGCGGGCATCGTCGCCGCCGCGATGCCGAGCGAAGCAGTCGCGGCGGCGCTCGACCGCCGGCGCAGCGCAGCGGGTCGCCGACGCGCGCGAGAGCGGCTCGCCGCGGCGCTCGACCTCGCGCACCGGGCGCCGGAGGAGCTCGCGCTCGTCAGCCGTTGCTGACGCGGTAGACGTCGTAGACGGCGTCGATGCGGCGCACGGCGTTGAGCACGCGATCGAGGTGCGTGACGTCGCCCATCTCGAAGACGAAGCGGCTCAGCGCCAGCCGATCGCGGGAGGTGTTCACGCTCGCCGACAGGATGTTCACGTGGTGCTCGGAGAGCACGCGCGTGACGTCGCTCAGCAGCCCGCTGCGGTCGAGCGCCTCGACCTGGATCTGCACGAGGAACAGGCTCTTCGACGTGGGCGCCCACTCGACCTCGATCATCCGATCGGGCTCCTGCAGCAGCGACTGGACGTTGCTGCAGTCCTCCCGATGCACGCTCACGCCGGTGCCGCGCGTGATGAAGCCGACGATCTGATCGCCCGGTACCGGCGTGCAGCATTTGGCGAGCTTCACCAAGATGTCCGGGGCTCCGCGCACGAGCACGCCCGAGTCGCTCGTCCGCACGGGCGTGCGGCCGCGCGTGGGCACCACGAAGGGCTCGTCGTCGCTCTCGTCGTGCACGTGCAGCGCGGCGACGATCTTCTCGATCACGGACTGCGTCGAGACGTGGCCCTCCCCCACGGCCGCGTAGAGGGCATCCACCGTCTCGTAGCGCAGCTGGGAGGCGACCTCTGCCACGGAGTCCTGCGACATGAGGCGCTGCAGCGGCAGGTTCTGCTTGCGCATCGCGCGCGCGATCGCGTCGCGCCCCTGCTCGATCGCCTCGTCGCGGCGCTCCTTCGTGAACCACTGGCGGATCTTCGAGCGGGCGCGGGTGCTCGTGACGAAGTTCAGCCAGTCCTGGCTGGGGCCGGCGTCCGGGTTCTTGGAGGTGAAGACCTCCACGGTGTCGCCCGAACTGAGCTGGCTCTCGAGCGGCACGAGGCGCCCGTTGACCTTCGCGCCCATCGTGCGGTGCCCGATCTCGGTGTGCACCGCGTACGCGAAGTCGACGGGCGTCGCGCCGGCGGGCAGGCCGATGACCTTGCCCTGCGGCGTGAAGACGTAGACCTCCTTGGCGCCGATCTCGTAGCGGAGGTTGTCGAGGAACTCGCCGGGGTCGCTGGTCTCGGCCTGCCAGTCGGAGATGTGGGCCAGCCAGGCCATGTCGGTGTCGGAGCGGCCGGACTCGACGGCGCCGCGACCGGAGTTCATGCGCTCCTTGTACTTCCAGTGCGCGGCGACGCCGTACTCGGCCCGCTGGTGCATCTCGTGCGTGCGGATCTGGATCTCCACGGGCCGACCGCCCGGGCCGAACACCGTCGTGTGCAGCGACTGGTACAGGTTGAATTTCGGCGTCGCGATGTAGTCCTTGAACCGGCCGGGCATGGGGTTCCAGCGGGCGTGCACCGCACCGAGCACCGCATAGCAGTCGCGGATCGTGTTGACGAGGATCCGGATGCCCGTGAGGTCGTAGATCTCCCCGAAGTCGCGACCTCGGTTCACCATCTTCTGGTAGATCGAGTAGTACTGCTTGGGTCGACCGATGATCTGCGACTTGATCTTCGCCTGGCGCAGGTCGCCCGTGATGGCGTCGATGACCTGCTGCACGAACGCCTCGCGCTCGGGCGTGCGGTTCTTCACCAGGCTCTCGATCTCGACGTAGATCTTCGGGTGCAGCACCGCGAAGGAGAGATCCTCCAGCTCCCACTTGATCGTCGAGATGCCGAGGCGGTGCGCCAGCGGCGCGTAGATCTCCAGGGTCTCCTGCGCTTTGCGGCGTGCGGAGTCGCTCTCGACGAAGCCCCACGTGCGGGCGTTGTGCAGACGGTCGGCGAGCTTGATGAGCAGCACCCGGATGTCCTTCGACATCGCCACGATCATCTTGCGCACGGTCTCGGCCTGCGCGCTGTCGCCGTACTTGACCTTGTCGAGCTTCGTCACGCCGTCGACGAGCATCGCGATCTCGTCGCCGAAGTCGGCGCGCAGCTGGTCGAGGGTGTAGGGAGTGTCTTCGACCGTGTCGTGCAGCAGCGAGGCGGCGAGCGTCTTCACGCCGATGCCCAGATCGGCGAGGATCTGCGTCACCGCGACGGGGTGCGTGATGTACGGCTCGCCGCTCTTGCGCGACTGGCCGCGGTGCGCCCGCTCGGCGACCTGGTAGGCGCGCTCGAGCAGGGCGATGTCGGCCTTCGGATGCTGCGCGCGCACGGTGCGCACGAGCTGCTCGAAGCCGCCGACGGGCTGCGCGCGCGAGAACAGGCGGGGCAGCAGCGCGCGGAGCGTCGCGGTGCTCTGCGTCGTGTCCGTCATCGGCGGCCTCCCCGTCGTGAGTCTACGCGCGCCCTCCTCAGCGAACCGCGCCGGACTCGGGCACGCTGCGCTTCGCGCGGCCGCCCTGCTTCTTGACCTCCGGCTCGTTCTCGCGCAGGTGCACGTAGAGCGGCGCCGCGAGGAAGATCGACGAGTAGGTGCCGACGATCGTGCCGACGAAGAGCGCGAGCGCGATGTCGAACAGCGTGCCGGCGCCGAGCAGGAGCGCACCGATCAGCAGGATCGCGGCGACCGGGAGGCTCGCGACGATCGAAGTGTTGATCGAGCGCACGAGCGTCTGGTTGACCGCGAGGTTGACCGACTGGGCGAAGGTGCGGCGCGACTCCACGCCATCCTCGCTGGTGTTCTCGCGCACCTTGTCGAAGACGACGACGGTGTCGTAGAGCGAGTAGCCCAGGATCGTCAGGAAGCCGATCACGGCGGCCGGGGTGATCTCGAAGCCGAACACGCCGTAGATGCCGGCCGTGATGATGAGGTCGTGCGCGAGCGCGATGAGCGCGGCGAGCGACATCTTCCAGGTGCGGAAGTAGATCGCCAGCACGAGGCTCGCGAGGATCAGGAACACGACCAGGGCGATGAGCGCCTGGCGGGTGATGTCGTTGCCCCACGTGGCGCCGATGAAGCTCGTGCTGATCTGCTCGGCCTCGACGTCGAAGGCCGCGGCCAGGGCATCCTGCACCTCGTTCGTCTCGCCGGGCGTCAGCTGCTCGGTCTGGACGCGGACGGAGTCGCCGCCGACCACGGAGACGCGAGGGTTCGAGCCGGGGACGACGCTCGTGACGGCCTCGGTGGCGACCTCGGTCGTGCTCGCCGTGTCCTCTGACGCCTCGGCCACCTGGGAGACGCGGAACTCGCTGCCGCCCCGGAACTCGATGCCGAAGACGAAGCCGCCGCGCAGCGCCGTGATCGCGACCGTGGCCACGACGAGCACGATGGCGATGAGGTACCACGTGCGGCGGCGCCCGACGAAGTCGAACGAGCGCGCGCCCGTGTAGAGGTCGTTGCCGAACTGCGTGAGGTTGCTCATCGGGCGTCCTTCCCGTCGCCGCCCTGTTCGGCGGCCTTGCGCTCGGCGATGGTCTGGCGTCGCTGGGCCTCGCGGCTCGACGACGCGCGCTTGGTCGCGCTCACCGCCGCCGAGGGGCGGAACTGCGCGCGGCCCCGGTAGACGGCGCCGAGCGCCTGCGGGTCGAGGCCGCTCAGCGGGTGGCCGCCGCCGAAGAAGCGCGTGCGGCCGAGCAGCTGCATCATCGGGTGCGTGAAGAGCGCCACCACGATGAGGTCGACGATCGTCGTGAGACCGAGCGTGAAGGCGAAGCCGCGCACGTTGCCGACGGCGAGCACGAACAGCACCACGGCCGCGATGACGTTGATGACGTCGGAGATGAGGATCGTGCGGAAGGCGCGCTTCCAGCCCGCCTCGAGGGCGCCGTCGACGCTGCGGCCGTCGCGCAGCTCGTCACGGATGCGCTCGAAGTACACGATGAACGAGTCGGCGATGACGCCCACCGAGATGATGAGGCCCGCGACGCCGGCGAGCGAGAGGCGGAAGCCCTGCTGGTTCGACAGGTAGGTGATGAGCAGGTAGGTCACGATGCCGGCGATCACGAGCGAGGCGACCGTCACGCCGCCGAGGGCGCGGTACTGGAAGAGCGAGTACGCCACGACCAGCAGCAGACCGATGAGGCCGGCGATGATGCCGCTCTGCAGCTGTGAGACGCCGAGCGTCGCGCTGATCTGATCCTGCGACTGCAACTCGAAGCCGATCGGCAGCGCGCCGAACTTGAGCTGGTCGGCGAGCGTCTTGGCGCTCTCCTGCGTGAAGTCGCCCGAGATCTGCGGCTGGCCGTCGGTGATGGCGCTGATCGTGCGCGGCGCGCTGATGACCTGGCCGTCGAGCACGATCGCGAACTGATTGCGCACGCCCTGCAGCGCGACCAGCCGCTCGGTGACCTCGCGGAACTGCTCGGTGCCCTCGCCGTCGAACTCGAGGAACACGCCCCACTCGCCCGTGCTGACACCCGTCGACGACTGGATGAGACCCGAGGTGGCGTCGGCGATGCGGGCACCGGTGACCTCGACCGGGCCGAGGATGTACTTCAGCCCCGTGCCCTGCTCGCACGTGATGAGCGGCTCGTCCTCCGGGGCGACGTTCGCGCCGCTCTCGGCGACCGTGGCGCAGTCGAACGAGTCGAACTGCTCCTGCAGCTCCGGCGTGATCCAGTTCGGGTCGCTCGCATCCGTCGGCGAGGCCGTCGGGCTCGGGGCGGCGCTGGGCTCGGCCGTCGCGGAGTCGCTCGGGCTGGGGCTCGCGCTCGGGTCGCCGGACTCCCCGCCGTCGCCGATCGTGCTGTTGGAGGCGAGATCGGCGGCGAGCACCGCGCGGAACTCGAGCTTCGCCGACGAGCGGATGCGCTCGAGCGTCGCGTCGTCGGGCGTGCCCGGGATCGACACGACGATGTTCTGCCCGCCCTGGGTGTTGATCTCCGACTCGCTCACGCCCGCGGCGTCGACGCGCTGCCGGATGATGCCCACGGCCTGGTCGAGCTGCTCCTGCGTGACGCTCTGCCCCGACGAGAGCTGCGGCGTCAGCGTCAGCTGCGTGCCGCCCTCGAGGTCGAGGGCGAGCTTCGGGGTCCAGGAGCCCCCGTTCCAGAGCACGCTCGCCGCATTGCCGCCGATGAGGGCGACGATGATGACGAGCAGCCAGACGAGGGAGCGCAGAGCTCTGCGCTCGGGGGTGCTTCGTGCCACCTCAGATACTCATTTCTGCAGGAGTCAGTGCCGCGCCGCCGGGGGCAGGCGCGGGCCGTCGACCGCGCGGGCTACTTGCTCGACGAACCGGCGTCGTCGGTCGTGTCGACGCTCGAGACGTTGAGCTGCGGCCCCTCGGCCGCCTCCTCCGCCGCCTCGTCGCCCTCCGTCGCCGACTCGGTCTCGTCGACCACGCGGGCGAGCGTCTGACGGTGCACGCGCACCTCGTTGCCGGGGCTCGTCTCGAGCACGGCGACGTTGTTCTCCTCGTCGATCGAGACGAGCGTGCCGAACAGACCGAAGTTCGTCATGACCGCCGCGCCGGGCACCATCTGCTCCTGGAGCTTGGCCATGTCCTCCCGACGCTTCTTCGAGTTGCGCCACATGAAGAAGATGAGCATGGCCAGGATGGCCAGCATGACGATCGTCAACGGATCCATTGCGTGGTGAACCTTTCGGGAGAGTCAGCCGCGAGCGCGACAGTCACAGGGCAGGGCGCCAGGATGCTCCCGCGCAGCCTCGCACAACTATAGGTCATCGCCACCGGCCGGCCGGGGCTCGCGACCGAGGTGCCGCCAGGCCTGCGCGGTGGCCACGCGACCGCGAGGCGTGCGGGCGATGAGCCCTGAGCGCACCAGGAACGGCTCGACCACCGCCTCGATCGTCTCGGCCTCCTCGCCGACCGACACGGCGAGCGTCGAGAGGCCGACGGGGCCGCCGTCGAAGCGCTCGACGATCGCGTCGAGCACGGCGCGGTCGAGGCGGTCCAGGCCCTGCTCGTCGACGTCGTAGAGCTCGAGGGCATCGCGCACGGCGGCCGTGTCCGCTGCCCCGCCGTGGACGAGGGCGTAGTCGCGCACGCGGCGCAGGAGCCGGTTGGCGATCCGCGGGGTGCCTCGGCTGCGCCCGGCGATCTCGTGCAGGGCATCCGTCGCGATGTCGAGGCGCAGCAGCGCCGCGGCGCGCTGCAGCACGCGGTGCAGCTCGTCGGGCTCGTAGAACTCCAGGTGCGCGGTGAAGCCGAAGCGGTCGCGCAGGGGGTTCGGCAGCAGGCCCGCGCGCGTCGTCGCGCCCACGAGCGTGAACGGCGCCAGCTCGAGCGGAATGCTCGTCGCCCCCGCCCCCTTGCCGACCATGATGTCGACGCGGAAGTCCTCCATGGCGAGGTACAGCATCTCCTCCGCGCTGCGGGCCATGCGGTGGATCTCGTCGATGAAGAGGACCTCGCCCGGCACGAGCGACGACAGCACGGCCGCGAGGTCGCCGGCGTGCTGGATCGCCGGACCGCTCGTCATGCGCAGCGGCCGCTGGCCCTCGTGCGCGACGATCATCGCGAGCGTCGTCTTGCCGAGCCCAGGCGGGCCGGCGAGCAGGATGTGGTCGGGGGCGCGGTTCTGCAGGCTCGCCGCCTCCAGCAGCAGCTGCAGCTGCCGGCGCACCTTCTGCTGCCCGACGAACTCGTCGAGGCTCTGCGGGCGCAGGGCGCCCTCGAAGGCGAGCTCGGAGTCGCTCTCGGGGGTGCCGCGCAGCAGTTCGCCGCTCATGCGCGGCTCCGCTCATCGGGGCGGGCGGCCGCGGGGCCGAGCTGCGCGAGCGCGCGGCGCAGCAGCACGGGAAGGGCGCTGCGCTCGTCGGCGGGCTCGGCGGCGAGCACCGCCTGCGCGGCCTCGAGCGCCGCGCGCTCGGGCCAGCCCAGGCCCGTGAGCGCCTCGACGAGCGCTACCGCCGTGGTCGCGTCGACGTCTGCCGCCGGGGGCTCGGGCAGGGTCGCGGAGGCCGAGGGCGCCGCGATCTTGCCGGCCAGCGAGACCACGATGAGCTTCGCCGTCTTCGGCCCGATGCCGCTCACGCGCCGGAACGGGGCGTCGTCGTCGTCGTGGATCGCGCGCGCAATCGCCCACGGTTCGAGCTGCCCGAGCACGCCCAGGGCCGACTTCGGGCCAACGCCGGAGACCGTGCGCAGCAGGTCGAACAGCTGCAGCTCGGTCTCGTCGAGGAACCCGAACAGGCTCACGTCGTCCTCCCGCACGACCATCGCGGTGTGCAGGCGCACGCGGTCGTCGACGCGCAACTCGCGCGCGCAGCGCTCGGTGACGGCGACCGCGTACCCGACCCCGCCCACCTCGAGCACCACGCGGCCCGCGGCGAGGGCGACGACGGTTCCGCGGAGGGAGGCGATCACCGCTCGAGCCTACGGGCGGCCGCCGACTTCTCGGCGTCGCGCCACGCACGCTGCGCGGGGGTCAGGGATCCCGGCCCCTCGACAGCGGTGGCGGGGGCCGCGCCGCCGCGCCAAGCGTGGCAGAGGGCGAGGGCGAGCGCGTCGGCGGCGTCCGCGGGCCTCGGCGGAGCATCCAGTCGAAGGATGCGCTGCACCATCGCCGTGACCTGCGCCTTGTCGGCGCCGCCGTGGCCGGTGACGGCCGCCTTGACCTCGCTCGGGGTGTGCAGCGCCACCGTGAGGCCGCGGGCCGCGGCCGCCTGCAGCACGACGCCGCTCGCCTGCGCCGTGCCCATGACCGTGCGCACGTTGTGCTGCGCGAAGACGCGCTCGAGCGCGACGACGTCCGGCCGGTGCTCGTCGAGTAGAGCGGCCACCCCCTCGGCGATCGCGAGCACGCGCCGCTCGAGCGCGAGCTCGGGGTCGGTGCGCACGACCGAGACGTGCACGAGCGTCGCCCGCCGCGCGGGCTCGACGTCGACGACGCCCACGCCGCAGCGCGTGAGGCCCGGGTCGACGCCGAGCACGCGCAGCACGGGCGCCGCCCCGCTACTCGTCGTCGGCGTCGAGCTCGGCGCGCACCTCGGCGCTGAGCGCGATGTTCGTGTAGACGTTCTGCACGTCGTCGAGGTCGTCGAGCGCGTCGACGAGCTTAAAGACCTTCCGCGCCGTCTCGGCGTCGGCCTCGATCTGCACGCCGGCAACGAATTCGGCCTCGGCCGAGTCGTACTCGATGCCGGCCTCCTGCAGCGCGGCGCGCGCGGCCATGAGCTGCGAGGGCTCGGTGATGACCTCGAACCCGCCGCCCTGGTCGACGACCTCCTCCGCGCCGGCGTCGAGCACGGCCATGAGGATGTCGTCCTCCGTCAGCGTGTCGGTCTTCGTGATCGCGATGACGCCCTTGCGGTGGAAGTTGTAGGCGACGCTGCCCGGGTCGGCCATGGTGCCGCCGTTGCGCGTCATGCCCGTCCGCACCTCAGCGGCGGCGCGGTTCTTGTTGTCGGTGAGGCACTCGATGAGCAGCGCGACACCGCCGGCGCCGTAGCCCTCGTACATGATCGTCTGGTAGTCGACGGCGTCGCCGGTGAGCCCGGCCCCGCGCTTGATGGCGCGGTCGATGTTGTCGTTCGGCACCGAGGTCTTCTTGGCCTTCTGCACCGCGTCGGCGAGGGTGGGGTTGCCCGACAGGTCGGCGCCGCCGATCTTCGCCGCGACCTCGATGTTCTTGATGAGCTTGGCGAACGACTTGGCACGGCGCGCGTCGATGACGGCCTTCTTGTGCTTGGTCGTCGCCCACTTGGAATGCCCGGACATGCCGCTCCTTCAGGCCTCGATGACAACTTCCTCAGTCTACGGCAGGGCGCCCGCGGGCACTCCCGCGCGGCGCAGCTCGAGCTCCGCGAGGGCCCGGACGACCCGTGCGTCGGCGGCCCTCCAGGCGGCGGCCGGGTCGGGGTGCACGCGCGCGAGCCGACGGAGGGGCTGCTGGGCGATCGCGCGAGCGGCGAGCGTGTCGGCGGTGAGGCCCGCAGCGAGCATCCGTCGCACGAGCGCCGACCGGCGCGCAAAGCGGATGCGCGGCAGAGCCCACACGAGCGCGAGCACCAGCAGCGGCACCACGACGATGACCCACCCGACGGTGGTCGCGAGGCTCTCCACGAGCTCCTGCTGGCCGCGCCCGGCGTCGGCGACGGCGCCGCCAGCCCCTGCCGCCGCATCGAGCGGGGCGCGGATGCCCTCGCCGACGAGCGGCACACCGCCGAGCTGGTCCCCCGCCGCCGCGAGGTTCTCGGCGAAGCTCGCTCCCGCCCGCTCGAGGTCGCGCCCGAACGCGGCGAGGGCTCGGATCGCATCAGCCACCGTCACCGCCGCCACGATGGAGAGCACGACGACCACGAGGGCCACGGCGTCGGCCGTGAGCTGCAACGCGCGTCGGCGGGGATAGCTCGAGTACCAGTGCATGAGCCCATGGTGGGCCCGCGCATCTCCTTACGCCGCGCGCGACGCGGCGAAGGCGCGCGCCTTCGCCAGGAACCGCTCGTGGAAGCGGAACTCGCCCGACACCTCCGGGTGGAAGCTCGTGCCCAGCAGGGCGCCCTGCTCCACCGCGACGATGCGGCCGTCGGCGAGGCGCCCGATGACCTCGACGCCCTCGCCGACCGACTCGACCACGGGCGCGCGGATGAACACCGCGTGCACGGGCTCGTCGCCAAGAGCCGGCATCGGGATGTCGGTCTCGAACGAGTCGAGCTGGTTGCCGAAGGCGTTGCGGCGCACGACGACGTCGAGCCCACCCAGGGTCTGCTGGCCCGCAATGGCATCGCGGAGCTCGTCGGCGAGCATGATGAGCCCGGCGCACGTGCCGTACACCGGCAGGCCCTCGGCGATGCGCTCGCGCAGCGGCTGCTGCATGCCGAAAGCGCGGGAGAGCTTGTCGATGACGCTCGACTCGCCGCCGGGGATCACGAGCCCGTCGACGGCCGCGAGCTCCTCCGGCCGGCGCACCGGGCGCGCGTCGGCGCCCAGCGCGCGCAACGCGGTCAGGTGCTCGCGGACATCCCCCTGCAGGGCGAGAACGCCGACGACCGGAGCGCTACCAGCCACGCTCGGCGAGTCGGTGCGGCGCGGGCAGGTCGGCGACGTTGATGCCGACCATGGCCTCGCCGAGTCCGCGCGAGGTCTCCGCGACGACCGAGGGGTCGTCGTAGAAGGTCGTCGCCTTGACGATGGCGGCGGCCCGCTTGGCCGGGTTGCCCGACTTGAAGATGCCCGAGCCGACGAACACGCCGTCGGCGCCGAGCTGCATCATGAGCGCCGCGTCGGCGGGCGTCGCGACGCCGCCGGCGGTGAAGAGCACGACGGGCAGCTTGCCGGTCTCGGCGATCTCGGCGACGAGCTCGTAGGGCGCCTGCAGCTCCTTCGCGGCGACGTAGAGCTCGTCCTTCGTCATCGACTTCAGACGGTTGATCTCGGCCGAGATGGTGCGGATGTGCTTGGTCGCCTCGGAGACGTCGCCCGTGCCGGCCTCGCCCTTCGAGCGGATCATCGCCGCGCCCTCGTTGATGCGGCGCAGCGCCTCACCGAGGTTGGTGGCGCCGCAGACGAACGGCACCGTGAAGGGCCACTTGTCGATGTGGTTCACGTAGTCGGCCGGGCTCAGCACCTCCGACTCGTCGATGTAGTCGACGCCGAGCGACTGCAGCACCTGCGCCTCGACGAAGTGGCCGATGCGCGCCTTGGCCATGACGGGGATCGAGACCGAGGCGATGATCTCGTCGATGAGGTCGGGGTCGCTCATGCGGGCGACGCCGCCCTGGGCGCGGATGTCGGCGGGCACGCGCTCAAGCGCCATGACGGCGACGGCCCCGGCGTCCTCCGCGATGCGCGCCTGCTCGGCGTCGATGACGTCCATGATGACGCCGCCCTTCAGCATCTCGGCGAGGCCGCGCTTCACGCGGCTCGACCCGGTCTCGGCAGTGCTCATGGGGGTTCCCTTCGACGGAGGGCGCGCGTCGGCGCACGGGTTGCGGCCGGCTGATCGCAATGGCCTAGGCCAAAAGATAGCATGGTCGAGACACTCGATTCTCAACCGTGGGGACCTCGGCATGACGACACCGATCACCGGCCGCTCGGCCGCGGAGATCGCCGCGAGCGTGCGCGAGCTCATCGAGCGCGGCGCCCTCCGGTCGGGCGATGCGCTGCCCTCCGTGCGATCGCTCGCCGAGGGCCTCGGCGTCAACCGCAACACCGCCGTCGCCGCCTACGGCCAGCTCGCGCAGGCCGGCCTCGTCGTGACACGCGGCAGGGGCGGCACGCGGGTCGCCGGCCGCTCCCCCGTCGCGCAGGAGGGCTTCGCCCCCGACACGGTGCTGCGCGACGTCGCCACCGGCAACCCCGACCCCGCGCTCATCCCCGACCCGTCGTCGGCCCTCGCCCGCGCCGTCGGGCACCGCGTGCTCTACGGCGAGCCGGTCATCGACCCGGGCCTCGAGCGCTGGGCCGCGGCATGGATGCGCGCCGACCTCGCGCCCGCCGAGCTGCGGCTGACGATCACGAGCGGTGCCGGCGACGCCGTCGAGCGACTGCTGGCGCAGGCGCTCGTGCGCGACGACGCCGTCGCGCTGGAGGACCCGTGCTTCCTCACGAGCATTCACACGGTGCGCGTCGGCGGCTATCGAGCGGTGCCGGTGCCGGTCGATGACGAGGGGATGACCGTGGCCGGGCTGCGCGCGGCGCTCGAGCAGGGCGTGCGCGCCGTCGTCTGCACGCCTCGCGCCCAGAACCCCACGGGAGTGAGCCTGTCGGAGCGGCGCGCCGCCGAGCTGCGCGCGGTGCTGGGCGAGCATCCCTACGTGCTCGTCATCGAGGACGACCACTTCTCGATGCTGTCGCGGGCGCCGTTCCGCTCCCTCATCGGCCCGGAGCACCGGCGCTGGGCGCTCGTGCGCTCGGTCTCGAAGTTCCTCGGCCCCGACATGTGCCTCGCCGTCACCGCCTCCGACCCCGACACCGCTGAGCGGCTCGCGATGCGCCTCACGCCGGGCACCACCTGGGTGAGCCACCTGCTGCAGCGCCTCACGCTCGCGCTCGTCACCGACGCCGCCGTCCTGGAGGGCATCGCGCGCGCGGGCGACCACTACGCCGAGCGCAACCAGGCGTTCGCGGCCCGACTCAGCCAGCTCGGCCTGCCCACCGAGGCCGGCGACGGCCTCAACCTCTGGGTGGGCCTGCCGGTGCCCGCCCGCGAGGTCTCCGAGCGGCTCATGCGACGGGGCTGGCTCGCGCGCACGGGCGACGAGTTCTCGCTCGGCAGCGTGCCGACCGATCGGCGGCTTCGCCTCACCGTGCACGATCTCGATGATCCCGAAGCCGAACGCCTCGCCGCCGACATCGCGGCGGCCGTGGGCGCCGCGAGCGGCCAGCCGCGCTCCGCGTGAGTGCGATGATCGGAGGATGAAGGTCCTCTCGATCCAGTCCGCCGTCGCCTACGGCCACGTCGGCAACTCCGCGGCCGTGTTCCCCCTGCAGCGGATCGGCATCGAGGTGATGCCGGTCTACACCGTGAACTTCTCCAACCACACCGGCTACGGCGCGTGGCGCGGCCCGCTCATCAGCCCCGACGACGTGCGCGAGGTCATCACCGGCATCGAGGAGCGCGGGGCCTTCCCGCAGATCGACGTCGTGCTCTCCGGCTACCAGGGCTCGGAGGGCATCGCCGACGTGATCCTCGACGCCGTCGCCCGCATCAAGGCGGCGAACCC
>VFQO010001125.1_pt1 | contig 22395 bp, 24 predicted proteins | sample 3512331 | NCBI WGS metagenome assembly VFQO01 (sample SAMN10412371, study PRJNA504923) | tailings metagenome | isolation source: Replicate 3 from Balatoc abandoned mine | place: Philippines: Itogon, Benguet | collected 2017-08-28 | reverse complement strand
ATTTCAGAGGGATTGTAACCATACACGATTTAATGCGGGATAGTCTGGAAGCAGGGGACGAGTTTTCAGAGCCTATTTACTAGTTCTCTGCTTTTGTAAACTTATCTTAACTTATTATTGAATAATTACTTCTTCAATAACTTCTTCTCCAAAAGCTTCATTCACTCTTGCAATGATTTGTGGTTTTTGGAAATTCAACTCATTTTTTAATGGGCCGATAGGGGTATGTATGAAGAGTTTTTTCTGAATGATTTGAATTTTTTCTGTGTACTTGGCAACAGTCTTTCCCATTAGTTGTTCCCAGATATCCTCTATTTGAGCAGAGCGTATGCCTTTTTTCAGGTGATTCAGTCCCTTCAGTTGTTTAAATGCATCCCCAATTTTTACTTCTCCCATAATATAAAGTTAAGTCTAAATTACAATTGTATCAATTGATAAGGTCGATTGGTGCCTTCCAGTTTTTCCCTGATTCTTTCTGCATGGGTATCCGTAATAAATACCTGTCCAAAGGGTTCTCGGGATACCGTAGTTAATAAATGGGCCATTCGACTTTCATCTAGTTTTTCAAATACATCATCGAGCAGCAAAATAGGAGGAGTGCCAATGGAATTTCTTAGGTATTCCCATTCAGCCAGTTTTATAGCAAATAACAAACTCTTGCGTTGTCCCTGTGATGCTTCTGTTTTAAACGGGCAGTCATTTAGAAAGAACCCAATATCGTCTCTATGTACCCCACTAGAAGTTCTTTGTAAGGTCATGTCTTTAGACAAATTGTCTTTTAAAATGGAGGAGAAACTTTTTTGAAGGAGCGGACTCTCATAACTCAATTGCAGTGCTTCCGCTTTACCAGCAATCTGTTGGTAGTTTACACCTACTTGGGGTAGAAAAGTATTGAGAAATGCTTTACGGCAGGAAAAAATAGTTTGTCCGCTCTGAATCAGTTGCTCATTATAAATTTCAAGTAAATCATTGCCCATTCCCGGGTTTTCTGCCAACTGTTTTAATAAACTGTTTCTTTGCTGCAGTATTTTATTGTAGGCAATCAGTTGCTCCAGATAGGTTTTATTGGTTTGGGATAGAATGCTATCCATCAACTTTCTCCGTTCTTCACTTCCTCCAGTGATTAGTTCGATATCATCGGGTGCAATCATAACACAGGGGAACTGTCCAATATGTTCAGATAATTTTTTAACGGGAACACCGGCCACGTTCAGCTCCTTTTTATTGTTCTCTCTAATGATAAAACTTACGTCCACTACTTCATTTGATTTCTGGTAAACACCAGAAACCCGCATGCCTTGTTTTCCATGCTGTACATTTTGGGCATCTGTTCTGCCAAAATAACTCTTGGAAAATCCTAGATAATAGATCGCATCCAGCAAATTGGTTTTTCCTGTTCCATTCATACCACAGATGGCTACTATGGGTTCAGAAAAGGAAACGGTAGAAGTCTCGTAATTTCTGAATTGAATCAGGTTTATCTGGGTTAACTGAAGCATTGGCGCAAAGTAAAGAAGAACCTGCAGAATTATTCCCTTTTAGAATGGAATAAAGCCTTTAATTTTATTAAAAATTGGGAGATTGAAAACGATATTATCCGCAGAGCAAATGGATTTGAGTATTCAAAGACTGGCTCATCAGATGTTAGAAAATAACCAGGACTTAGAAAACACCGTCATAATTGGGTTACAGCCAAGAGGGATTTTTTTAAGCGACCGGATTGTGGCTGCATTAAAAGCCATTGTACCTCAGGACAAAATTAAATACGGAAGACTAGATATTACTTTTTACAGAGACGATGTAAGAAATAGCCTGCATATTGCCAATACCACTGATATTCCTTTCAGTATAGAAGGAAAATCTGTGATCTTAATTGATGATGTATTATACACCGGAAGAACCATTCGCGCTGCACTAGATGCTTTATTAGATTTCGGAAGACCTGCCAAAGTTTCTTTATGTGTTTTAATAGACAGAAGATTCAGCAGGGAGCTTCCCATTCAACCAGACTTTGCTGGTAAGGCCATTGATACCATTATTACTGATAAGGTAAAAGTGAACTGGAAAGAAAAGGATGAAAAAGACGAAGTTGTTTTGGTCTAAAACTGTAATTTTGCTTTTTAATGAAACTATCTACCAAACACTTACTTGGTATCAAGGACCTCCAGAAAGAGGATATTCAGTTGATTCTATCAACAGCCGCACAATTCAAAGAAGTTTTACAAAGACCTGTTAAGAAAGTCCCCTCATTAAGAGATATCACTATTGTGAATTTGTTTTATGAGAATTCTACACGTACCCGTATGTCATTTGAATTGGCAGAGCGCAGATTATCGGCTGATGTGCTAAACTTTGCGGCTAGTAGTTCTTCTGCAGCCAAAGGAGAAACCTTGCTGGATACAGTGAATAATATCCTGAGCATGAAAGTGGATTTGGTAGTGATGAGACACAGTGCTTCTGGCGCTCCCCACTTTTTGGCCAAGCATATTCCGGCTGCTATTGTAAACGCAGGCGACGGAATTAATGAACATCCTACACAGGCTTTGCTAGATGCATTTTCCATGCAGGAAAGAACAGGTAGAATTGAGGGATTGAAAGTGGCTATCATAGGTGATATCATGCACAGCAGGGTAGCACTCAGCAATATGTATCTCTTGAAAAAAATGGGAGCAGAAATAACCGTAGTAGGACCGCCCACTTTAATCCCTAAATATTTGGAAGAAGCGCTGGGAGTTAGAGTTACTTATAATTTACAAGAAGCATTGCAATGGTGTGATGTAGCCAATGTACTCAGAATACAATTGGAAAGACAGAATCAGCCACTGTTCTCTTCTTTAAGAGAATACAATCTGGCATATGGAATTAAACAATCAGTGCTGGATAAATTAAATAAAGAAATTGTGATTATGCATCCTGGACCCATCAACAGAGGGGTGGAACTGGACAGTGATGTAGCGGATGGACCTCATTCCATCATATTAAATCAGGTTGAAAACGGTGTTGCGGTGAGGATGGCCGTATTATACCTATTGGCCGGAAGAACCAACGAAAATTAATGTTCAATCCCTATGCAAAGAATCTGTTTATTTCCGGGAACCTTTGATCCTGTTACGCTGGGTCATACAGATATAATTAATAGGGCACTTCCCTTATTTGATAAAATTGTAGTTGGGATAGGTATCAATTCTATCAAGAATCCTATGTTTAGTGCGGAGCAGCGGATGCAGTGGTTCAGAGATATTTACATAGATGAACCAAGAGTAGAAAGTGTGGCATATGATGGTCTAACCGTTCAGTTTTGCAAGCAAATAGGCGCAAGATTTATTCTAAGAGGTATCCGATACGTGAGTGACTTTGAATATGAAAAAACCATTGCGGATGCCAACCGCACACTGGATAACCAGATAGAAACCATTTTCCTTACCGGAGAACCCAAGTACACTTCTGTGGCTTCTACCATTGTAAGGGATATCATCAAAAACGGGGGAGATGCTTCTCCCTTCCTGCCTCAGGCAGTTATTAATACGCTAAAAAAATAAAGCATGATCTGGTTTAATAAGAACCTGTCCATTGATCAGTTTGATGGAATGGGGAAAGAAACATTAGGAGAGCACTTGGGTATGAAGTTTACGGAGATTGGCCCAGATTATTTAAAAGCTACCATGCCGGTTGATCATAGAACCAGACAACCATACGGATTATTGCATGGAGGTGCTTCTGTTGCATTGGCAGAAACACTGGGCAGTGTAGGCGCAGCCCTCGTAATAGACCACAATGAGTTTATTTGCGTTGGACAAGAAATCAATGCGAATCATTTGCGCAGTGTACGAAATGGTATTGTTACCGGAACTGCCAAACCCATTCATATAGGCAGTAGCTCACAGGTATGGGAAATTAAAATTCACGACGAAAGAGATCACCTGGTTTGTATCAGTCGCCTAACCGTGGCTGTTTTGAAAAGAAAAGACCGGTAATTTCCCGAATAGTATCAAAACTGTTTTTGAGTAATTCAGGAACCTCCTGTAAAGGTACCCAGCTGATATCGGTAATATCTTCTTCCGTTTGAGGAATCAATGCCGGACGACCTTTTACATTCATAGCATACCAATGGGTTTCTTTGATAACATCCTCTTTTATATAAGGGTCAAAATATTGATGACGGGTGATCCCGACTAGCCCACCCAATTCCAAATGGCCCACACCGGTTTCTTCTTCCACTTCCCTCAGGGCGCATGCTTCCATGGTTTCACCCTCATCCAGTTTTCCCTTCGGCAGATCCCAAGAGCCTCTGCGAAAAATCATGAGCAACTCTTGGTGTTCATTCAGTAATAATCCACCCCCAGCTTGTATTATTTTCATTTCATTTCTCTGATTACTGTGCATATTTCCATCTTTTCGCAATGAAAATAGGAATTACTTTTGTAGCATGACAAACGAAAAAGCAGTAGCAGAAAAATTACTACAGGTACAGGCCATCAAATTGAGTCCTGCACAGCCCTTTACCTGGGCAAGTGGCTGGAAAAGCCCCATTTATTGCGATAACAGAAAGGTATTGTCTTTCCCTTATGTACGCGATTTTGTTAAGAGCGAATTGTGCAGTGTTATTTTTGAGCAGTTCCCTGAAGCAACCGTACTAGCTGGTGTTGCCACTGCAGGGATTCCTTGGGGAGCAATGGCTGCCGATCAGTTGAAACTGCCGTTTGTTTATGTTAGACCCAAACCTAAAGAACATGGCCTAGGCAATCAAATTGAAGGTGCTTTGGAAAAGGGGCAGCAGGTATTGGTAATTGAGGATCTTATTTCTACTGGTAAAAGCAGTCTGCAAGTGGTAGATGTGTTGAGAGCAGCAGGCGCTGAGATTGTTGGGATGGTATCCATTTTCAACTATGGTTTTAATGCGGCCAAAGAAGCTTGCGAAGCTGCGGGAGTTAAAACCAGCAGCCTGACCAACTATCCAACCTTGATTGAATTGGCTATTGAGAAGGGCTTGGTAACGGCTGATACCAAAGAGACCCTGATGCAATGGAGCCAGGATCCGGCGAATTGGGGTAAATAACAATCTGGAATAGTATTTGCAATTTTATTCAGTAATTGATAGTAACTAGCTTGAACCCTTAAATAGCGTCTACAATGAAAAAAATCTTTCTAGCAGGTGCATTGCTATTTTCTCTACATGCATTTGCCCAGCAACCCAAACAGCAATGGGTAACCATCAAATCCGACAACCTGAAATGTTGGGAGTGCAAAGTGATTTTAGAAAAATACCTAGTACAAGCCAATAAATCTACCATGGAATCAGGACTTATTCAATGGAAAATCAATCTGTTACAAGGGGAAATTAAAGTTCAATTCTGGCCAGACAGAGCTGATGAGTCTATGATAAAAGCAGCTTTGAACAATGCAGGATTTGATGCCAATGAAGAAAAGGCTGTGCCGGAATCTTATGCTAAATTACCACCCATTTGTAAGAGAGCTGAAGACGGAGGAGGACCCAAGCCACCCAAGCCCTGTCATATCCCTCCCGTACAATAAACTTATTTGAACAGGTTAAATTCCTGTCTTCCTTCATAGGTAAAGGGAAAGGTTTTAAAAATACCCCCTTTACCTATTTTTATATCGCCCTTGGCCTTGATGGTCAACTCTTTTTTGAATAATAATTGGGCGGCATTCTTGTATAGATTCTGCATATTGATATTAATGGATGAAGGGAGCACGAATTCGCTGTTTCGGGGAATCTTCATTAGCGTGTCCAGTTGAAATTTACCCAAGTAAGTATTATCAATATACACATCGCTGTCAACTTTTTTGAGGTCTAATCCAAATTTATTGGGGTTAAAATACACCAGTTCAAAATTTAGTTTGGACTGGTTAAAACCCAGTTGTTTGATTTCTATATTACGAACCGTCCGATATTCCAGTTCTTTTGGAGCAGCACAACTAACAAGAATAAATGTCAGAAACAGGTAGAGTAGGGTCGATTTCAAGGAGGATAAATTTTATTCGAAAATAGGGGATTTTCTTCCGGGAGCGCGTTAAAATTTATGTAACTTGTAGGCTAATCTATTTAGCAAAATAGGCAAAAAAGGGGTTCAAATAAGATGCTAAAATAAGTAGTATATAAAAATTAAATTAAATAATTGATTATAAGTTATTTATATAATTTTGTTAATTATTTATTTTAAATAATTGTAGCCTATTAGATGCTAAAATGAACATAATGTACACAAGCTTTAATAAAAACATTAATGAATAAATTATTAATTGAATATCAATATTTTGGAACAGTTAATTACTATAAAATTTTGTTTCAATATTCAAATATAGAATTTGAAGAATATGAAAACTATCAAAAAGGTAGTTTTCGGAACAGAACTCCAGTGCCAGGAGCCAATGGGGTGATTAATTTATCCGTACCCCTTCAAAAAGGAAGAGACCAGAAAGCTCTGTTCCGGGACATTAAAATTGACTACAGGGAGAAATGGATGGTTCAGCATTTAAGGGCTATGGATGCCTGTTATAACCGGGCACCCTTTTATGAATTTTATAGGGACAGTATTCGAGATTTGCTGAGTCAGGAGGAAACCCACCTGATGGCACTGGATAAAAAAATGGTTTTTTGGGTCTTGAAAATGTTGAAAGCCCAACCTGTCATTTCTGTCACGAAAGCTTTTAACACTTCTATGGAAGAAGCAGTATTGGATGCAAGGAATACCATTTTGCCTGGTAAGTCATCGGATGAAAACTTGAATTTAGCATTTCCGAAATATGCCCAGGTATTTGAGGACAGAATTGGATTTAAGCCCAATATGAGTATTCTGGATCTACTTTTTTGCCAGGGTCCTGCTGCAGCTGGTCTATTGAAAAGCAGCAATAGCCGATTTTAATAGCCCTTGGTTTTAGAATTTGCCTTTATTGAAGTATTATTGTTACTCAATTGCTGAATGGAGAAAGCCCCCCAGAACTGATGAAGAATTTTTGTTTTCTATTTTTACTATTTTCTCTTGCATTTAACGGAATAAAAGCGCAGGATTTTTCGAATCGAGGAAAGGATTTTTGGTTGGCTTATCCTGCGCATGTGGATGGGACAACCTCCCGAATGGCTTTGTATATTTCATCTACAGAGAACACCAATGGAATCGTTGAACTGGATGGAAGGACAATCCCATTTTCGGTTACAGCCAATCAGGCAACAACGGTTCAGATTTCACCCACTTTTTATCAAGTTTACAATGCACAGTCAGAAGGCACCAATGTGGGAAAAGGGATACATGTGACTTCTGAAAAACCAATTGTACTTTATTCCCATATCCTGAATGCAGCCCGATCGGGTTCCACATTGGTTTTTCCTACCAATGTGTTGGGTAAGGAGTATATATCTTTAAACTATACTCAAGTTTCCAATCAGGGAAGGAGTCAGATTACGGTGGTAGCAACCGAAGATAATACAACGGTAGAGTTGAATTTAAAAGCCAATAGTTCAGGAGCCCCCATTAGAACAGCGGGGCAACCATATACCGTATCACTCAATAAAGGAGATGTATACCAGGTCCAATCTATATCTGATTTAACCGGATCAACCATTCGAAGCATTTCAACAACAGGTGCTACTTGTAAAGCCATTGCCGTGTTTACCGGTTCTTCCTGGACGGGGTTTTGTTCCCCATCGGTAACTAGTGGTAACGGTGGAGATAATTTATTTCAGCAGGTTTTCCCATCCAATGCTTGGGGTAGAAATTATATTACCGCTCCTTTTGCCAGAAAACAAGGTGATTTATATAGGATTATTGTTAAAGACCCTACCACAGTGGTTACAGTAAACGGTGTTCAATTGAACCCTAATACACTTAAACAAAATAGTTATTACGATTTAACCAGTTTCCAGGCTAATATTATAACATCGGACAAACCCATTTTGGTAGTTCAATATATGACTTCTCAAAGTTGTGATGATGGTAATATTGGAGATCCTGAAATCATTACCATTAATCCCCTGGAGCAAACAATTAATAATGTTACGGTGATTTCAGCAAGGAGAGATTTAACACCACCAGCCACCAATATTACTGTTCATTATTTGAATGTAATCATGAAGACTGCCAATACTGGCAGTTTAAAAATTGATGGGGTAGCTCCTTCATCTAGTTGGATTCCCATTCCCAATTCAGATTATTCTTATTTGCAACAAGATGTTACCAGCAGTACCCAAACCAATCCCAGTCATAATATTCTGGCAGATAGCGGATTCATTGCCATTGCTTATGGTATGGGCAATGTAGAGAGCTATGGATACAATGCAGGTACCAATATTGTAGATTTGAATCCACCAGTCAGCATCCAGAACCAATTTCCCAGCATTGCTTCTGTAAATTATTCTGCCACCTGTGTGGGAACCAACTTTTCCATTAAACTTGCCTTGAGCTACCAGCCTACCAAAATTGTGCTGGACTTTACCAACTCCAATCAATTGTCTGGTCCCCCCACACTAACCTTTAATCCTTCCAATTTCGATTCAACCTATACTTCCAACGGTAAAACCTATTACGTTTATAAAATACCTCAATTTTATACATTCACTGCAGCTGGAACCTATCCGGTTAAATTCACGACTACTTCTTTGTCTCCACAATCAGACGGTTGTAGTAATACCAATGAACAAGAAATTACCGATAATATTGTGGTGGGTGAAGCTCCTCTGGCCAAGTTCAGCATTGCTTCCATTGACTCGGGTTGTGTTGCTGCTCCTTTACAGTTAACCGATCAATCAACGGGATCCGGAAGAGCCATTGTTGCCTGGAATTGGGATTTTGGGGATGGCACTAGCTCATCTGATAAAAATCCCGTCAAGACTTTTGCTGCGGCAGGAAACTATACCGTTAAACTTTCTGCTATTTCTGATTTTGGATGTGTGGCTTCAGAAAATCTAGCTGTCAATTTATCCAATAAACCTTTAGCTAAATTCACTGTGCCCGCTGTCACTTGTGAGAATAGCAATATTGTTTTTACAGATGCATCTACCATTATAGCCGGAACTGCCAATCATACCATATCACAATGGAAATGGAATCTGGACAATGGGGCAGGGGTGGTTACCCAGACTACGAATGCTGCTCAGTCGCATACTTACCCAACCTGGGGGGCAAAAAATGTCTATTTAAATGTGGTGAGCAATACGGGCTGTATAAGTGATACTTTCCGATTACCTGGTGGATTCAGTGCCAATCCATTGCCTGCTGTTGGTTTTGTATTACCTGAAGTATGTTTGAATGATGCTACGGCTACTTTTACAGATACCTCTAAAATTGCTGATGGTTCTGAAGCTGCCTTTAGTTATTTGTGGAAATTTGATGATGGTGTTTCTACTGTGCCTTCTGATAAAAGGCCTGTTCCATTAAGCACAACTACAACTAACAAAACGGTATCTCCCAGCTATAAGTGGTTCGGAAATTATACGGTTAGTCTGGAAGTTACGTCCAATAAGGGTTGTGTTGCTTTGGACAGCAAGGCTTTTACGGTAAACGGAAGTACCCCCATCCCGAAATTTGAAGTAGCCAATTTATTAAACGGGATTCCTTTGTGTACCAACGATTCTATTAAAATCATTAATCAAAGTACCGTAGATTTCGGAGATGTAACCAAGCTGGAAGTGTATTGGGATTTTGTTGGAAATCCTAATGTCGCTATCACTGATCAGTCTCCGGTAATGGATAAACAATATGCCATTCGTTATGGAATTCCAACCACTCCATCTACACCCGCAACGAAGAATTATTCAGTAATGATTAAGGCCTATTCTGGACAATCAGAGTCTTGTTCTAGAACCATAACTAAAATCATTCCAGTTACGTACGCCCCTGCAGTCAGTTTCGCTGATATCAGAGATATCTGTTACGATGCAACCCCCAGGCTCCTTACACAGGGTTCCTATATTTCTGCATTGCCTGCTACCGAAACTTATTCGGGTAAAGGAATCAGTGCTGCAGGGCTATTGAATCCTATTGCAACAGGAGTAGGCAATGACACTTTAAAATACCTGGTACAAAACAATGCTGGTTGTAAAGATTCCGCATATCAGCCTATTACTGTTTGGCCTTCGCCTGTTGCAAAGTGGGGCATTACTGATCCCGCCTGCGAAAAAAACAACTTGGTATTTACCGATAGTTCTGTGGCCAATTTCAGCAATATTGCTACCTGGAACTGGAATTTTGGTGATGGACAAAGCAGTTCAAGAAGCAGCAGTGCTCCGTTCTCACATGTATTTTCATCTGCTCAATCCTATACGGCATCACTACAGGTAGTAACCGATAGTGGTTGTGTAAGTGTCCCCAATCAACAAATCATTCGCGTGAATCATTTGCCCCGGCCTGCTTTCAGTTTGCCTGAAATTTGTTTGCCGGACGGAAGGGGTAAATTCCTGAATCAAAGTACCATTTCAGATGGTTCGGAAGCCTTATTCAGTTATGCTTGGAATTTTGGTGATCCCAATGACCCCAGTTCATCAACGCTTAAAGAACCTACCCACAGATACACCACAACAGGTAATAAAGAGGTAAAATTGACCATTACTTCAAAAGATGGTTGTGTGGATTCTTTAACGCAAACCCTTACTACCATTTACCCCTGGCCCAAAGCCAACCTGATTGCTTCCCGAACGGAAGTTTGTGTGGGCGATAATATTCAATTTACCGATCAGGGAAATGGCATCACCAGTGCACCGGTAAGGTGGGAATGGAACCTGGGCGGTTCTGATCGATCCACGTTACAAAACCCTTCAAAAGCTTTTACCGATTCTGGAAGTTTTACGGTGAGTTATTTTTTCTATAATTCGCAGGGATGTGTAAGTGATACTGTAAGTAAAATCATTACGGTGCATCCTTATCCGGTGCTAGAACTAGGACCTAATCTGGTGGTGTTAGAAGGGGGAACCAAGGCGTTGAAACCAGAGTGGGTGTATGGAACCAACCTGAATTATCAATGGACCCCGGCCACTTATTTAAATAGTACTACGGATTCAATACCCAAAACAACTCCATTGGGCGATATTACCTATCGCTTGAATCTTACAGGCATCGGCGGTTGTACGGTGACCGATACGGTATTTGTGAAATTGCTACTTGCACCTGTGATTCCCAATGCATTTTCACCTAACGGGGATGGTATTCATGATAGATGGAGAATTCAATACCTGGAAAGTTATCCTGGGGCAACGGTGGATGTGTATGACAGATATGGAGGATTGGTATTCAGCAGCATAGAGTATGCCGTGGATTGGGATGGCACCCGTAACGGTAAAGCCTTGCCCATTGGAACGTATTATTATGTGATTAACCCAAAGAACGGTAGAAAAATCATTACTGGTTCTGTAACAATTATAAGATAAGATGAGGCATAAGGGATTGCTTATTTTGGTGGGATGGGGACTGGCGCTTATAGCAATCGCTCAGCAACGCCCTTATTATACCCAGTATATCATGAACAACTACATGATTAATCCTGCGGTTGCCGGTATTGAAAATTACTGGGATGTTAAAGCCAGTCATAGAATGCAGTGGGTGGGGTTGCAGGATGCACCCATTACTACTTATCTTTCTATGCATGGGCCATTGAAAAAAGACCCTTATCAAAGTGCATCTGCCACTGGCTTTAGAGCCAAAGGCATGAACCCAAGGGGAGAAGCATACTGGAGAGATTATCAGGCAGCTCCTTCCCATCATGGAGTGGGATTTACCATACTGAATGATAAAACGGGCCCATTGAATCGCTTTGCTGCCTATGGTACCTACAGTTATCATATTGGATTATCGCCGACTATGAATTTATCAGCAGGTATTTCAGCAGGTATTACCAATATGAGTCTGGATGCTTCCAAATTGAATTTCGGAAATACAACCGTTGATCCGGCAGTTGCTTCCAGTGGTTTAATCAATCGCATCAAACCTGATATTAGTGCCGGTCTTTGGTTATACGCGAAGGATTATTTTATTGGGCTGGCAGCGCAACAAATCATCCCACAGAATATTGCCTTCTCAGACAATACGGTTTCCTTGACAAAAGGAAAGTTGGTGCCCCATCTTTTTTTAAGTGCGGGTTACAGGATTCCTTTATCTGAAGATTTTACCTTACTGCCTTCTACATTAATCAGATATATCAGTCCCTTGCCACTGGGTTTTGACATCAATGCCAAATTACAATACCAGGACTTATTATGGGCAGGTACTTCTTACCGTTACAAAGATGGGTTTGCAGCCATGATAGGAATCAATATCAGCAATACCTTGAATATTGGGTATTCCTATGATATTCAGACTTCCCGTTTAAATACCATCAGCAAGGGAACCCATGAAATTCTGTTTGGATTTTTATTGGGCAATCGATATGGAGACTGGTGTCCTACCAAACTTTGGTAAGCTGAGTCAAGTTCGGAGGCGGCTTCTATCAGAGCTTTCTCAGCATCCAGATATCACAACCATTGTGACCTGAATTTCCCATGGGTCCTTCTAAATAATGGAAGCCGAATTGTTCGTACACTTTAACAGCTTTATTCAGTTCTGGCATGGTTTCTAGATATACTTCGGCATAGCCCGCATTTTTGGCTTCGGCTAAAACATAATCTATCATTTTTCTTCCAAGCCCCAAACCTCTTACAGAAGCATTCAAATACATTTTAACCAGTTCACAGGTGGTTGCTGGCAAACCTTCGGTAGGGAAGTAGCCTGCCCCACCTACAATTACCCCGTCTTTTTCGGCAATGAAATAACCGCTTTTAGGAGTGGATGCAAATAGTTCAAAAAGATGATCGGTGGTATCATCATAAAATACGGTCCCTGGTTTATTGGCGCCGAATTCAGTTAAAGCAGTGCGTATAATATGCGCAATAGCTGCATTGTCCGCTGGTTGTATAGGTCTGATGATAACCGCATCCATATTATGCCTCCGACTGTTTTCTGAAATTCTTGAAACTATTGATTAAGCCGTTTGTAGACGAATCATGGCTGCTAACAGGCGTTTCATTAGTTAGCTCAGGTAAAATTTTATTGGCCAGTTCCTTACCCAATTCTACACCCCATTGATCGTAACTGAAAATATTCCAGATAACTCCCTGAACAAATATTTTATGCTCGTATAAAGCAATCAGCATTCCAAGGGTAACTGGATCTATTTGCTTTACCAAAATAGAGTTGGTGGGTTTATTTCCCGAAAACACTTTGAAAGGACTCAGCTTTTTTATTTCATCGTCTTTCTTTTCGGCTTTCATTAATTCTACTTTTACTTCATTCTCAGACTTGCCATTCATTAAGGCTTCGGTCTGTGCAAAGAAGTTTGATAAAAGTTTTACATGGTGATCGCCAATTGGATTGTGTGATATTGCCGGTGCTATGAAATCGCAGGGTATCAGTGGCGTTCCCTGATGAATTAATTGATAAAACGCATGTTGACCATTGGTGCCTGGTTCGCCCCAGATTATTGGTCCTGTTGCATAGTTAACCGGGTTTCCATTGCGGTCGGTGCTCTTTCCATTGCTCTCCATATTGCCTTGCTGAAAATAAGCTGCAAAGCGGTGCATGTACTGGTCGTATGGCAAAATGGCTTCGCTCTGTGCACCAAAAAAATTGGTATACCAGATGCTCAGTAATGCCATGATTACGGGAATATTTTGCTGGAATTTTTCATTTCTGAAATGTTCATCGGCTTTATAAGCACCTTTTAGTAAGGCTTCAAAATGGTTGTATCCAATGGTTAATGCAATGGATAAACCAATGGCACTCCACAAGGAATACCTTCCGCCAACCCAGTCCCAGAATTCAAACATATTGTTCTTGTCAATGCCAAAATCGGTAACTGCTTTTTCATTGGTACTTAAAGCCACAAAATGCTTGGCAATATGGGCTTCCTCTTTTGCGTGCTCGAGGAACCACTGTCTTGCCGTAAAGGCATTGGTCATGGTTTCTTGTGTAGTGAAAGTTTTAGAAGCAACCAGAAAAAGGGTTTCTTCAGGGTTTACCTTCTTTAAAGTCTCAGCAATATGGGTGCCATCCACATTACTAACAAAAAAGGAGCTGATACCCTCAACCCAAAAGGGTTTCAGCGCTTCTGTAACCATAACAGGTCCCAGATCACTGCCCCCAATACCTATGTTTACAATGTATTTGATGGGTTTGCCCGTATATCCTTTCCAGGATTGGCTGTGGATCTGCTCACAAAAAGCAGCCATTTGCTGCTGTACCTTTTTTATTTTAGGCATGATGTCTTTTCCATCCACCAGAATAGGGGTATCTGAAAAATTGCGCAATGCTGTATGCAAAACCGATCTGTTCTCGGTTTCATTGATTTTTATCCCTGCAAACTGATCCCTGATGGCTTCGTTCAGCTGGCATTCTTCGGCCAGTTGAAACAAGAGCTGCATGGTTTTGGGATTGATGATATTTTTAGAAAAGTCAAAAACCAATTGGTCTAAACAAAGGGAAAAGTGTTGAAACCTTTCCGGATCTGCCGCAAAAAGATCTTTCATATGCTTTCTGCTCATCTCATCGTCGTAATGCTTCTTTAATAAAAACCAGGCTTGTGTACTCGTAGGATTAATTCTTGGTAGCATATTTTAATATCTGCAGTTCAATTTTAAGGCGATAAAGTTATTTAAAGGGATTCAATCTCCCTAATTGTTTGCTTTACCATGCTTTCAGAAATGTCTAAATGGGTAACGATTCTTACCTGGGTTGGGCTCATAGCAATGGCCAGAATTCCTTTTGCTGCCAGCGCTTCTACCAAAGATTTGGGGGTAAATCTTCCCTTAACCTCAAATAAAATAATATTGGTTTCTACCGGTGGGATGCTGCCAACAAAATCCTTTTTTTGTAAAGCCTCTACAATCAGTGCCGCATGGTGATGGTCTTGTTCTAATCGACTCACTTGATGCTTCAATGCATATAAGGCACCTGCTGCCAGATAACCTGCCTGACGCATACCGCCTCCCATTGCTTTTCTGATTCTGCGGGCTTTTTTAATAAAATCCTTATTGCCTAGTAGCACACTTCCAACAGGAGCCCCCAGACCTTTGCTCAGGCAAACCGAGACAGAATCGAAAACCCGACCGTATTGTTCAGGCTGTTCCTTTTTGGCTACAATAGCATTAAAAACCCTTGCTCCATCTAGGTGTAAACTTAAATTATTATTTAAACAAACCTCTTTAATTGATTGAATATCATTTAAATTATAGCAAGCACCTCCGCCTCTATTAGCGGTGTTTTCCAGACTCACCAACCGACTCAAAGGGCGGTGTACGTCCTCATTATTGTTAACCGCGGCGGCTACCTGATCAGCTGTAATCCTTCCAAAATTACCAGGAATTAGCTGCACCGATGCGCCCGAATTGGAAGCAATTCCACCGCCTTCATACAGATAAACATGGGAGAGGGCTTCGCAAATGACTTCATCACCAGGCTGGGTATGGCATTTAATGGCAATCTGATTTGTCATAGTACCGCTGGGGCAGAACAAGCCCGCTTCCATATTAAACATTTCTGCACTGTATTGCTCCAACGCATTGATGGTTGGGTCTTCACCAAATACATCGTCTCCCACAACGGCATCCTGCATGGCATTCAACATTGCCGCTGTAGGCCGGGTTACCGTATCCGATCTAAAATCAATCATAAATCCAGCTTTTTTACAAATAAGCTTGATTTTGATGGAATTACCAAGTTTTTTTGCGGGTTTAAGCCCGAAATTCATTGTAAAATTGTACCTTTGTATTTATCTTAATTTTTGGAGAAATATACCGTTTTTAATTTTTATTATAACAAATCCGGTATTTTACTCGTTATACAATAAAGCAACAGTACAACATGAGGCAACTCAAGATCGCAACCCAGATTACCAACAGAGATTCGCAGGCAGTAGAAAAGTATTTACAAGAGATTTCCAAAATCCCAATGATCAATCCCGAAGAGGAAACTACTTTGGCGCAGAAGATTAAAATGGGTGATCAGAGAGCGTTGGATAAATTGGTGCAAGCCAACTTACGTTTCGTTGTATCCGTTGCCAAGCAATATCAGCATCAGGGTTTGTCTTTAAGTGATTTAATCAATGAAGGGAACTTAGGCTTGATTAAAGCAGCACAAAGATTTGATGAAACCAAGGGTTTCAAATTCATTTCTTATGCGGTATGGTGGATTCGTCAGTCTATTCTTCAGGCTTTGGCTGAACAAGGTCGTCTTGTACGTTTGCCCCAGAATAAAATTGGAACTTACAATAAGGCCAATAAAGCTTATATGGCTTTTGAACAGGAACATGAGCGTGAACCTTCAACCGAAGAACTTGCCGAGATTCTTGAAATGAGCGAAACTGAAATTAATAATATTTTCCAGAGCAATACTCGTCATACTTCACTGGATGCACCCGTTCACGAAGCAGAAGATGTAGCAATGGGAGACTTGTTGGAAGGTTCTGATGATACCGATGAAGATGTAATGAAAGATTCACTAAGAGAAGAAATTCGTCGGGTATTGAAATCATTAAGCCCAAGAGAAGCAGAAATTGTAAACGCTTACTTTGGATTGGACGGAGAAAATGGGGTCACTATTGAGCAAATCGGAATGAAGTACGATTTAACGAAAGAAAGAATCAGACAAATTAAGGAACGTGCTATCAAGCGCTTGCAAAAAGCCAGATACAGCAACGCCTTAAAAGCATATTTGGGTTAATAAGACCGCTTCAGGCAGTATGGATAGCCTGAAGCTATTTTTTGAGAAAGCGCTCCAAATTCGGGGCGCTTTTTTTATCTATTTTCGTATCCATTAATCTATTTTGATACTCGATTGTTATAAAGACATGAAAAAACACTTTCTGATTTTGTGTTGCATGATGGTCTTGCTATCCTGTGAAAAAGATATTAAGATTGAACCATCTAACAATCAGCCGAAGTTGGTGGTAGATGCAGAAATAGAAAATGGTCGCCCACCATTAGTGGTTTTGTCTACCTCACTTAGTTATTTTTCAACCATTGATACGGCAACCCTTTTTGCCTCTTACGTGAAGGATGCCACGGTTCAATTGAGTAATGGAACCAGCACCATCAATCTGGTAAGAAATGAAATTAAAACACAGGGGGGAGCTAGACTGGTTTTTTATACCAGCCCACTCAACAATATGATGCTGGGAGAAACGGGTAAAACCTATCAGTTAACCATAAAGCATAATGGTCAGGAATACAAGTCTACCACAACCATACCCAATGTTACCAAGACCATCGACAGTTTATGGTCCGACAAAGTTCCCAACCGTCCTACGAACGATAGTTTCAGGGTATTAAAAGGCAGCATTTTTGATCCCCCTGGTCTGGGAAACTATATCCGATACTTTACACGGGTAAATAGTCAGCCTTTTTTTCCTGGGTTTAACAGTGTGTTTGATGATGATATTATAGATGGCAAAAAGTACAATATTACCATTGATAGAGGGGTTAACAGAAATCTGCCTTTTGAGAGAGAGAATTACGGTTTCTTTAAACTGGGCGATACCATTACTGTTAAACTTACCAATATAGATAAAGCCAGCTTTGAATTCTGGAGAACCTGGGAATTTGCTTTCCAATCTATTGGCAATCCTTTTTCTTCACCTGGTGTAGTAAAGGGGAATATCAGCAACGGAGCATTGGGTGCTTTTTGTGGATATGGTTCACAATACAAAACTTACATTTGCAAAGATTAAAAAACGAATATGGAACAATCAACTATAGAAAAAGTATCGGTTTTAATAATTGGATCAGGACCTGCTGGCTATACAGCAGCCATTTACGCGGCAAGGGCCAATATGAAACCTGTTTTATATCAGGGAATTCAACCAGGCGGACAGTTGACAATAACAACAGAAGTGGAAAATTATCCAGGTTATCCGGAAGGAATTCAAGGACCTGAAATGATGGTTCATTTTGAAAAACAGGCCAGCAGAATGGGGGCAGATATTCGCTACGGACTGGCTACAAAAGTAGACTTCAGTGGAACTCCTCATAAAGTATGGATTGACGATGAAAAAGAAATCCATGCAGATGCAGTAATCATTTGCACAGGTGCTTCCGCTAAGTGGCTGGGTTTGCCAAGTGAAGAGCGTTTGAACGGATACGGGGTAAGTGCTTGTGCAGTATGTGATGGCTTCTTTTTCAAAGGAAAAGAAGTAGCTATTGTAGGGGCGGGAGATACAGCAGCCGAAGAAGCACTTTATTTAAGCAAACTATGTACAAAAGTGCATATGATTGTGAGAAGAGATCAGATGCGCGCCAGCAAGATTATGCAAGACCGCGTATTGGCTACACCAAATATTCAGGTGTATTGGAATTCAGAAACGGATGAAATATTGGGTGAAAAGAAAGTAGAAGCGGTAAGAATAAAAAACAATATGGAGAATACCACACAGGAAATTCCAGTAAGCGCATTCTTTGTTGCCATTGGTCACCAACCCAATAGTGATATTTTCAAAACATATATTGATATGGATGAAACCGGATATATAACCACTGTGCCTGGTACATCCAAAACCAATGTCCCAGGTGTATTTGCGGCCGGTGATGTACAGGACAAAAATTATCGTCAGGCTGTAACGGCTGCCGGTAGTGGATGTATGGCAGCTCTTGATGCAGAAAGATATTTAACTTCAATAGGACATTAATACATGCCGAAAGCAAGTGTTCTCTTAAAAGACCTGCAGTTTTTTGCCTTTCATGGACTTTATGAAGAGGAAAAAGTATTGGGGAACGATTTTCTGGTTAACCTGGAAATTGGTTATAGGCCCAAACAATTTCCTGTTCAACATATTGAAGACACCATTGATTATGCAGCAGTTTATCAATTGGTAAAAAGAAGAATGAATATACCCACGCCATTGTTGGAAACATTGATGTCGGATATAGCAAGGGAAATTCTGGCACAGTTTTCTCTATCAGATTCTGTAACAATTACTATTGAAAAAATGCGTCCACCTATTCCTCAGTTTACAGGAAGTTTGGGCGTGTCTTTAACCTTGAACAGAGAAGAAATATGAAAGCAAAGTTTTTATTGTTGATGGGGCTTTTTTGGGGGATTACAGCTGAAGCAATTGCACAGGACCTTAACCTGTTAGCGAAAGAGGCTGAAAACTTTGAACGTCAGTTAAAAGAGCCCGAAGCACTGGCTAAATACAAGCAGATGCTTATTCAGGAACCTTCCAATATTAAATACCTGGTAAAGGCAACGGAACTCGAGATAGCCATTGGCAGCAGAGAAAAAGATGCCAATAACAAAAGGCTGTATTATGAATCGGCGCTGGCTTATGCAGAAAGAGCATTGAATACGGATGCTAATAGTGCAGATGCTCATTATGCCATGGCATCGGCTTGTGGTAAAATGACCGACCTGGATATTGAAAACAAAAAAATTGTGGCTTACGTAAAGGCTGTAAAAGACCATGCAGACAAAGCCCTTATTATTCAGCCCAATCACGCCAGAGCCAATTATACTTTAGGGAAATGGCATTATGAAATGGTTACTTTATCGGGTATCAAGAAAGCAGCTGTTAAATTGTTTTATGGAGGCTTACCCAATGGCGATCTGGATAAAGCCATTTTGCATATGGAGAAATGCCGTACACTGGAGCCTTATTTTGTAACCAATCAGTTAGATTTAGCCAAAGCATACAAGGAAAACCGGCAGCCAGCCAAAGCGATTGAAATATTGGAGCGGCTGGTTAAAATGCCCAATCGAAGTTTCAATGATATTGCATTAAAAGCAGAAGGCGCCAAGTTATTAGCATCATTACAATAAAACCATATGGACTTACAATCAATTTTTACCGAAGCTGTAGCCAACAGCAAAACACTGGCAGAAAAACCCGATAATGAAACCTTATTGAAGCTATACTCTTTATATAAGCAGGCTACAGAAGGAGATAACAATGAAGAAGGTCCCGCTAATATGTTTGATTTCGTGGCTAAGTTTAAACACGAAGCCTGGGCTAAGTTGAAAGGCTTATCCAAGGAAGCAGCCATGCAACAGTACATTGATTTGGTAAATCATTTGAAAGGATAGTATTCAAAAATTACAGATTATCTATATTGTTAGATCTTAATTTTCTTCCATCGCTTACTGGAAATATACCAGAACGATGGAATAAACATAACAGACCAATACAACCATTCGCTTGCCCATCCCCATGTGATGGGCAAGTTCATTCTTTCAAGAACTATATAAACGTACACGAGATAGAAGATAATGGTAGCCATCTCGGTAAACAGATTCATTTTTGAATTTCCAGTGCCGGTAACCGCATTTACATAAATGGTTGCTGCAGACATAATAATCATAGCAACGGATACAATTCTAAGTACGGGTATACCTGCTTCAATAAAGTCATCCCCCTGTCCATAAATACCCAGAAAAGCACTGGGGAATAGATTCAGAAAAACGAATACTACAAAAGCAAATCCCATGCTCCATTTCAGTATGCGATATATCAACGGAATCACTTCATCTTTTCTTCCCTGACCAATTACATTGCTTACCATCGTATTGGTAGTGGCGGCAAATGCCCAGGTAAAGCATCCAAAGAAGCCAAAAAGATTCCGCATGGTATTAGAAACAGCCAGGTCTCTGGCACCATGGTGTTCAATCAAAATATAAAAGTATTCCCAACTCATTATGCTGATAACATGCTGTAAGATCAGTGGATAAGACTGGTTCAGGATTAATTTTATATAGGTAAACTGAAAGGGAACTTTTTTAAATAGATTGATTTTTTTGCTCATTCCGTTAAAGCGGATCACGAGAAATACGGCCAATAATCCGGCAGCTTCAGCAATGATGGAAGCATAGGCTGCACCATTGAATCCCAAGGCAGGCATTCCCAATTTTCCATAGATAAGGCCATAATCAAAAACAATATTCACAATGGCTTCAGCTGCTGTACCCAATACCAGTAACTTACTTTGGTTAATACCCACCAGTAAAGCATTCCGCATCTGATAAATATAAAGAAGTGGTAAGCCCCAGATACGGATAGATAAGAACTGGATGGCCATATCAATTCCTTCTGCATCGTGTAATGACCATTTTAAAACCATGGGTGCCACAAACCAGGTTGTAAGGATTCCAAAAAGGGCAAAGAACATGGCAATACGAACCCCATGCCAAAATAAACTTCCTATTTCGTCTATTCGGTTTTCGCCCGCTCTTCTGGAGATCAATGCTTGCAATCCGTTATTCAAACCGTTGCCAATAACTGCAAACATTAAATAGTAAACCCCCGTAATGCCGGCAATACCCAGTTCTTTCTGACCCAGTCCGCCAAGGAAAATATTATTGGTAATAAAGTTGATCTGAGGTACTACTATAGATGCAGAGATAGGAAGCGCAATCCTTAAAATGGCTTTGTTTCCTGTATTAACCTGAAGATTCAAACTAGAAAGATTGCTCATGACAGCTTGCGAAGTTAGTAAATTGAAAGCGCATAATTTCTTAGTTCTGTCTTATCGCTTTTTTATATATTATTGCAGCGTAATTAAGTTGAATGGCCAGGAAAAAAGCAGGATTTTATCAGAATGACCCAATAAGTGGCTCAGCTTTTCAGCTCATCATAGAATTGGATGATCAGGAAATGAGATGCATGTCTAAAGCTTTGGATAGTGGCACTATTGTTGCGTTTGAATACTTTAGTCTGGATAAGGATCATACTGAAGACTGGAACGATATTTTCTACGAAATCAAAACCATCTCAAAACTATTCAACAAAACATACAAACAAGTAACCTGCTTCTTTTGTACTCCAGAATCCATTTTGGTTCCTGAAAAATTTTTAACGGCAACTTCTGCTGAAGATTACTTGAATCTGGTATATGGCGAAAGCAGCAGAATGGAAGTGAAATATGAAAAATTAATAGCCACCCGCAGTTTTATTAATACTTACCGGATTAAGAAATCGCTGGCTGAATTATTGACCAGACAGTTCATCATATTTCAAACTTCCCATGTGTACACTTCATTGCTAAACGATGTAATGGAGCGCAGGAAAAACGAAGAGCAATTTGTTAAACTGCAGTTTTACAATGGACATTTTATCATTGCTATTTTTAAAGAGAGTAAAATTCAGCTGATACAGACATTCAATTACAAAATGGCAGAAGACGCATTGTACTATATTTTAAGAACTGCGCAACAGTTTAATATAGATACTTCTTTTGCTATACTTGAATTAAGCGGAATGATTGATTTACATACCGAACTATACCAGCAATTGAAAAAAGTGTATACGAATATTGAGATTGATACCATTCCTTCAAGTGGTGTTATGCAGGAAGTACACAAAGAGTATCCTCCACATTTTTTTGCTCCGTTTTTTAAACTCGCTATATGAGAATCATTTCTGGAAAATGGGGTG
>VFQO010001122.1_pt1 | contig 22479 bp, 19 predicted proteins | sample 3512331 | NCBI WGS metagenome assembly VFQO01 (sample SAMN10412371, study PRJNA504923) | tailings metagenome | isolation source: Replicate 3 from Balatoc abandoned mine | place: Philippines: Itogon, Benguet | collected 2017-08-28 | reverse complement strand
GGTTTCAGGTTCTACATTCCATTCTCCTTCCCAGGACTTGCCCTGTCGCAAGGGTCGTCTATGCCAAGCCGCCGTTCGCGGGGCCCGAGGCGGTGCTCGCCTATCTGTCGCGCTACACCCACCGGGTCGCGATCTCGAACAGCCGCCTTCTCCGCTTCAATGAGGCCGGGGTCACATTCCGCTACAAGGACTACCGCCAGTCCGGCGCCGGACGGCAGCAGGTCATGACGCTTTCTGCAGACGAGTTCATCCGCCGCTTCCTCCTCCACGCCCTGCCCCGCGGGTTCCACCGGATCCGCCACTACGGGCTCCTCGCCAGCGCACGCCGCAAGGACTGCCTCGAACGCGCCCGCCGTCTGCTCAATGTCGCCCCCGCGCCGGCCGACGATCCGCCCGCCGAGCTCGAAGCTCAGCCGCTGTGCCCGTGCTGCGGTGGCACCATGGTCATCATCGAGGTGTTCGAGCGCCGATATCAGCCCCGGGCGCCACCCCGGCCCGCACCCTTATCCGGGATACAGGCGCCGTGACCCGGCACGGCCTGGCGCAGACACGATCCAGGGCGGACCCGCACCTGGAAGCGGACGCGCTCGCGCCGATGCTGTCCAAAAGCAGACGTCGCTCTATCAAAACCGGTCCGTCCGCTTTTCGGCGTCCGCTTTTGCGATCTAAATCCAGACGGTCCGATCTCAGATGCGTCCGATTTTGGGCAGCATCCGTCAGCCCCAGGCCACGCTCAAAACCGCTTTCCCCATAGCTCTCAGCCTATGACCCCCGCGGTTCGGGCATCGAAGACTTTCCGACGCCTGTCGGCGTCCGAAACTCTCAACGAAAGCGGACTGTCAGCATTTGGATCGCAAGCTATCGAAGGAGACGTCTCCAACTCGGTTAGACGGCTATTAAACTGTCCTTGTTATGACTCTGGCCTTGATCGCAATGGCGATTGAGCAGTGCGAATAGGGAGACCGGATGTGTTCACGTTAGCGATGCTGTTGGCTGCGTCCATCGAGGGACGATTGGACCTGGTTTGTCTCGGCGGGGGATCTGCGAACAAACAGACGTCGAGTCAGGCGTACGTCTCTGACAATTACGGAAATTCAGCGTCGGGAACGATCACGGGTAGCGAACGGGTAGGGTTTGATGATCAGGTCAACCTCTGGATCGAGGGCAGTGAAGGCCGCTTGAGAATGCCGCGCACGATGCTGCCGATCCTCAGAGGTGGCGACGACGGCTGGTTCAAGATCAAGAACATCACGATTGAAGAAAACGAAATTACCGGCTCAGTCGCGGTCAACGTTATTAATAATCCGAAGCTCGTAATTGATCGCCGAACGGGCGTTTTGAGCCTCACCGGCAAAGCCGGCAGTTATGTCGGTTCCTGTAAACGCTACAGTCCGAATGACATGCCAAACCAGTTCTAGGGATGAAGCGGGCGGCCGATTTTTATCGTCCGTCCGTTCAATGCTAGCGTCGGAACTGACCGGGAGGAGACCGGCGGGTTTTTGCGGACGAACCTGCCGAAGCAGACGCTCTGCTCGAGAACCGACGAAGTCGTTAGCTCGCAACGGGATATTCGGGTGAGTTTGGTTGCCGGTTCGGCATCGGCAAGTTCCTTTCGCCAATGTGATCGCACCTTTCGCCGGAGCGACGTGACTAAGATTTAAGCTTCGCATTGCTATTCCGGGCGTTCGGTATCACTTCAACGGCATGATCATCATCGTTTTCGACAAGAACCTAATGCGGGCGCCAGCGATGGAGGAATTCCTGGCGATGGACCGGAATCACGCCGTCGCGCTCTCCGATTGGACGATCATCGAGATGCAGAAGAAGAACGCGCTGACGACCTCGCGGGAATCCTTGGCGATTGCCGCGAAGTTCCCGAATCAAGTGTTTACGTTGCGGCCTGTTGGCGACATTCTCGACGATGAAGTTCGTTCCAAAGACGATGCGATAAAGCTGATCGACTACACCGAGAGCGTGAGGCTAGGGCAACTTGCGGCTGACCTAAGGCGTGTTCCTCCGCCGGACCATCTTGGGCTGATGATGCAGGAGGCAGAAGCATACGCGAGCACTATGATCGAACGCTTGCGTGAGGAGGTCGCCGATTGGGAAGATGCGCTGGTGGGTGCGGCGGGTGAGTTCACTCGCGAGGAACGGCGCGCCATCGCGACTCAGCAAAAGGTATCCGAGGCGACGCGACTTAAGGCGATTGATCTGCTGTTGGAGGCCACTCGAAACTTCATGATCGATAATCAGCAGAAGCAAGGAGCGGAGCCTATGAAGGTCAAGGACGCGATGAATATGTTCGCGTTCCGCTATTCGCTGTGTGTCCTGATCCATACGCTCACATGGATTGGAGAGGGTGCAAGTCGCGGGAAGAAGCTCGAGAAGCGCGTGAACGATGCCATCGATTTGCAGGTGGTCGCGGTCGGCACATTTTTCGAAGGGGCGTTCAGTGGTGACAAGCAAGTTCGCGATGTTTCGTTCGTCGCCCGAACACTGTTGCGGCAGTGGGGTGCGTATGTGGGCGAGGACTGGCAGCATCCCAATTTGGCTAGGCAGACCTGATCCAAGGGCGACGCGGGCGCGCATGACCGATTTGCGGCGCAAAGCGGTCTGATCTGCGCCCGAGAAGGGCTCACGGAATTCTAAAGCTGCGTCAGCGCGTCAGTTTCAACCAACCGGTTTTTGCCGCCGCGCCGATTGCCCGCCGGACCTACCAAAGTGTCGGGGTTGGCGCGGTTCAAGGTGCGGCGTCGCACCGCCCCCTTCCGCCAGTCCTTCGATGATCGGACAATCTGGCCGGTCGTCGCCGTGGCAGTGATCGGCAAGCGTTTCGAGTGTACGGACCATAGCCTCGATTTCCGCCATTTTCCTTTTGAGCCGGTCGATATGCCCGAGCGCAAACGCCTTTACGTCGGCGCTGGCACGGCTCCGGTCGGACCAGAGGCCGAGCAACTCGCCGATCTGCTCAACCGTGAAGCCGAGATCGCGCGCGCGCCGGATGAAGCCCAGCCGATGCACGTCGGCGTCGTCATAGTCGCGGTAGCCCGAGTCCTGACGCGCAGCCTTGGGGATGAGACCCGTCTGTTCGTAATAGCGGATCATCTTTGGAGAGACGCCCGATATTTTCGCGGCGCGGCCGATGTTCATGCCGCCTCTCCTTCTTTTCCCTTGTCGGCGGCGATCACCGGCCTGAAGGTCTTCAACCTGAGTGCGTTGCTTAGCACGAAGACGCTCGACAGCGCCATCGCGCCGGCGGCGAACACCGGCGACAGCAACGTACCGTTCAGCGGATAGAGCGCCCCCGCGGCGACGGGGATCAACGCCGCATTATAGCCGAATGCCCAGAACAGGTTCTGCTGGATGTTCCGGATCGTCGCCTTCGATAGCGCGATCGCGTTGACCACGCCCCTCAGGTCGCCCGACATCAGCACGACGTCGGCGGACTCGATCGCGACGTCGGTGCCGGTGCCGATCGCCAGGCCGACGTCGGCCTCGGCAAGCGCGGGGGCGTCGTTGATGCCGTCGCCGACGAACGCCACCTTGCGGCCGCCCGCACGAAGCCGGTTGATCGCATCGACCTTTCCGTCGGGAAGCACTTCGCCGACGACTTCATCGATCCCGAGCGTGCGCGCCACAGCATCTGCGGTCGCCTGATTGTCACCAGTGATTATCGCGACCTTGAGCCCGAGATCATGCAGCGCGCGGATCGCTTCCGGCGTCGTCTCCTTGACCGGATCGGCGACCGCGATCACCGCCGCGAGCTTGCCGTCGATCGCGGCATAGAGCGGCGACCGGCCCATCGCCCCGAGTTCACTGGCCTTGGCGGCAAAGGCTGAGACATCGTGCCCCAACCTGATCATGAAGCGGTCGGCACCGACCTGGACCTCACGGCCGCCGACCTTCGCCGATACGCCGTAACCGGGAATGGCTTCGAACGTCGCGGGCGATGACACGTCAAGCCCCCGCGCGGCCGCGGCTGCCACGATGGCTTCGGCAATCGGATGCTCGGACTGACTTTCGACGCTGGCGACCAGCGCCAATACTTCCTCACTCCCGAAGCCTGCGGCCGGTTCAAGGTCGGTCAGCTCGGGGCGGCCCTTGGTCAGCGTGCCGGTCTTGTCGAGCGCCACGACCGTCACGTCGCGTAGCGTCTGGAGCGCTTCGCCCTTGCGGAACAACACGCCTAGCTCGGCAGCGCGCCCAGTTCCGACCATGATCGACGTCGGGGTCGCGAGACCCATCGCGCACGGGCAGGCGATGATCAGCACCGCGACCGCATTCACCAACGCAAAGGTCAACGCCGGATCGGGGCCGAGGAAAAGCCAGATCATGAAGGTCAGTCCTGCGATCCCCATCACCGCGGGGACGAACCAGGCGGTGACCTTGTCGACCATTGCCTGGATCGGCAGCTTCGACCCTTGCGCCTGCTCGACCATGCGGATGATCTGGGCCAGAACGGTGTCGGCGCCGACCTTGGTCGCGCGGAAGGTGAAGGCGCCGGTCTTGTTGATCGTACCGCCGACGACGGCCGCGCCTGCGGTCTTGGCCACGGGGACCGGCTCGCCGGTGATCATCGACTCGTCGACCCAGGAACTGCCATCAACGACCTCGCCATCGACCGGCACGCGCTCGCCCGGACGGACCTGGACGATGTCGCCGGTTCGGACGTCGGCGAGCGCGACTTCCAGCGCCGTGCCATCGCGCACGACGCGCGCGGTTTTCGCCTGAAGCCCGACCAGCCGCTTGATCGCCTCCGACGTCCGCCCCTTCGCCTTGGCCTCGAGGTAGCGGCCGAGCAGAATCAGCGCGACAATCACCGCCGCGGCTTCATAATAGACGTTGGCGGTGCCGGGCGGCAGGACGCCGGGGGCAAAGGTCGCGACCAGCGAATAGCCCCAGGCGGCGCTCGTCCCCAAGGTGACGAGCGAGTTCATATCAGGGGTGCCGCGCAGGATCGCGGGAATGCCCTTCTGGAAAAAGCGCAGCCCGGGCCCGAAGAGCACCAGTGTGGTGAGGACGAACTGGATCAGCCAGCTCGCCTGCATCCCGATCGTACCCATGACGAAATCATGGACCGCCGGGATGAGATGCGAGCCCATCTCCAACACGAACACCGGCAATGCCAGCAACGCCGCGAGAAACAGCGAATGGCGCAGGCTGCCCAATTCCTGCTCGCGCGCCGAAGCTTCCTGGTCGGACGATGTGCTGTCGCTCTCAATCCGGCGCGGTTCATAGCCGGCGCCACGGATCGCCGCCTCCAGATCTTCCAGCGACGCGATGCTGGCGCGATAACGAATGCTGGCCTTTTCGGTCGCCAGATTAACGGTGGCGCTACTGACCCCCGGCACCTTGGACAGTGCCTTTTCGACATGCCCCACGCATGAGGCGCAGGTCATGCCCGCGACGCCGATTTCCACATCGGCCTCGGGCACCTCGTAACCGGCGCGCTCGACTGCTTGCACGACAGCGCCGGGATCGGACGCTCCAGCGAATGTCACGTCGGCGCGGTTGGTCGCCAGATTGACGGCGACCCCGGTTACGCCCGGCAGCTTGCCGATCGCCTTTTCGACGTGGCCGACGCAGGAGGCGCAGGTCATGCCGGCGACGGCGACGCTCAGACGCTCCGGCCCGGTGGCGGTAGCATCGCTTTTCCGCCTCAACTCGATAACATCGGACATCACATTTTTCTCCGGATCTGCTCGTTCGACCGGAATGTGGGGCTTCCAACGATGGGAAGGTCAAGGGGAAGAAAATGCACTTCGGGGGCATTGACCTTGTCACGATGGCAAGCCCCATCTTCGAGCTTCAATCGAAGTTTGGAGGCACTATGACGATCCGTTTCAATATCCCCGGGATGACCTGTGGCGGCTGCGCGCGCTCGATCACCAAGGCGATCCAGGGCATCGATACCGCGGCCAAGGTCGAAACCGACATTCCCGAAAGGCAGGTCAGCGTCGAGACCAGCGCGGACGGCGCGTCGCTCATCGCGGCGATCCGCGAAGCCGGCTATGAAGCGCAGGCGGCATAGGAAGGGCGGGCCAAGAGACTGATCGACCTGGGGAAATAGAACCAGATCTGGTTCCAGTTCGCCTTTCGCCCGGAGGCTTGGCGGGTATATTCTCCTTCCCATTTTCTGGCTGGAGAATGAATTTGCGACATTCCGCTATCCTGTCACTCGGGTTGATCCTGTCCGCCTGCGGCCAGAGCGAGCCGCGCAGCACCCAATATTTCGAAGCGAATCTCGACGAGGCGCGAAAGGTGGTCGCCGACTGCCGGGCCGGCTCGACGCGCGGCGATGAATGCACGAACGCGGATGTCGCCGTGCAGACGGTCGAAGGCCGCGAGCGCTTCAAGCGGTTCCTGGGCAAGGATTAGGCCAGGACACGATCGCCAACTAACCGTTGGCGATTACTAGTCCGACACACTCCGGTATAGCGCCCGCATGACCGATGAACTGACCAGCATCGTCCTGCGGGCCGTCGAACGAGTTCCGCAATGGGTCCGCCGCGACCTGGACTCGAAAGATCATGTTACCCGCATCCAGGCTGAAGAGTCGCTCGCCGCGATGATCGCCGATGCGCTGCGAAAAGCCGAAGGTGCGGCCGACTAGCCCACGGCGATCATGCCGGGCGGCACCGCGCCTCAAGCTCCGCGATACGCTCTGAACAGACCGCATGGACTGCGCGCCCCAGTTCCTCGACGCAATTGCCGAGCCAAAGAAGCTCCTCCTCGGTGATGCGATAATGTTTCGAGTAGCGCGCCTTCACATAGGCTTCCTTCAGCTTCTCGAAGCGAGCGCGTTCTGCCCGGGTTTCGCGCGGCCAAGCATTGACGATACGCATGTCGATGCGCTCGGCCTGCGTTCGCAAGAAACCTAGATTGTGAACGTAGGGCGTATAGAAGGTGCAGACCAGCAGAGCGCCATGGTAGAGGCTTTCGGTGCTCTGATGCAGCAGGAACGCGGCCTTTTTGTAGCTCCGTCGACCGATGTAGAACTTATATCCTTCTAAAAACTCTGCCGCGCCCGGAATCCACTCTTCGAAATATTCCTGCGCCATGGCGAGCGCCTGCTCTGGCGTCTTCGGCTTCGGCTTGTGCAATTCCTTGTCGTCATATTCATAGAGCGCGATCCCGTCCTTCGCGACGTCCATGAAGAAATAGCGCCCATGCGCGAGCCCGTCATTCACCTCCTGCAGGGTATGAACGATGAAGTTCACCGGCGTGTGCAGCGTCTTGTCGATCGCCAGCTCGCGGATGAGCCGGTCCTCGAGCTTCAGCCAGAAATCGACCCGCTCGGTCAGGCGCTTGTCGTTGACGATGATGAGCAGGTCGAAATCGGACCGATAGCCCTTGGCGGTATGCGGCTCCTCGACCCAGCCGCCGCGGGCATAGCTGCCGTAGAGGATCAGCTTTTCGATCCGGCCCTTCTTCTTCCAGCCCATCGTCGCCAGCGCGATCGCGTCCTCGAATTCTTCGAAGATGATCGCCTTCACGCGCTCGAGCTCGCGCTGCTTGTTGGCCGGTAGATGATCGAGATCGGTTCGCATGACTATTCTCACCCTGTAATTCCGCTCGCGCGATGGCAAGCGCTGTTGCAGTCAAAATTGCCGTCAAGTTTCGGGCGGCACGCGAAAATCCCAGACGGGGATGCCGAACGCGCGCGCCTTGTCGACGAGATTGTCCTGGATGCCGGTGCCCGAGAAGACGACCAGCCCTGCGGGCATCGCATCGATCATCCGGTCGTTGCGCTTGAACGGGGCCGCCTTCTTGTGGCGGTTCCAGTCGGGCCGGAAAGCGACCTGCGGCACGCGGCGGGTATCGGCCCAGCAGGCGGCGGCGCGCTCGGCCCCGGTGGGCGTCGCGCCATGCATCAGCACCATGTCGGGATGGCGGGCATGGATACGGTCGAGCGCAGCCCATATATGCTGGTGATCGTTGCAGGCGGGACCGCCGCTGAAGGCGACGCGAGTGCCTTCGGGAATCAGCGCCGCGGCCTTTTCGCGCAGCCTCTTGTCCATGAAGTCGCGGCTATCGATCATCGAGGCGGTCAGCGTCTTGTGTTGCGCGCGCGATCCGGTGCGCGGCATCCACGCCTTGCGGACATGAAGGCGGAACTGCTCGGCGGCGCATTCGCGGAAAAATTCCATAGTGTCGCGGCGCTCGATCATCGTGATGCCTTCGGCGATCTTGCGTTCGAGTTCGACCGAGCGGATTTCGCTGCCGTCCTGCTCGCGCTGCTGCTCGCGCTGCGCCTGTTCGTTGCGATCGAGGTCGCGCTCGATACGTTCGCCGGCACGGTGGAAGATATTGACGATGTTCCAGAGCAGGTCTTCGAGATCGGGCTCGATGCGCGTGTCGGCGAGGCAGCCCGCCATCGCGTCGAAGATGTCGGCGACGGCGCCGCCGGCGAGCCGGTCGTCGGGAAGCGGCCTTCCATCGGGCTCGTCGTCATAGGGACGGTGACCGTAAAGCTGCATTTCCTGGAGAAGATAAGCGCTGGCGCCGGGTTCGTGCGGCTCACCGCGTTCGGGAAGGTCGGACAGGTCGGTCATGTCATCTCTCGCATCTGGCGGCCGCGCCTCTCGCGGCCTTCGCGGCGACGCCTTTGCGGCGGCGGGTGCGGGTCCGCACCGCGCGGGCAGAGCCCGGGCGGCCGAAGCGCAGCGAAGGATGGCGGGCGAAGGCTATTTTGCTTCGCGCTGCAAAGGGGCGCAGCCCCGGCGGAAAATAGCCGCACGCCAAGCCATTGCGAAACCCGCGCGCGCTGCCGCAGTCGCCCTCCAGCGAAGGCCGGAGGCGCGGGATCTGCCGGGATGGGGCGAGGAGCAACCTGTTCCCCGGAGAATGATGGGCCAGGTCAGGGACGCGGGCGATTGTTTCTTTTCGCGTGAAATATTGACTTTTGTTCAATAAAGGAACATATGGACCATGAAAGGAGCCCGACATGGCAACGGCAGCAGCCAAGACGATCGACCGGAAGGATCTTACCGGCCCGGCGCTGCGCACCTTTTTCAACATCGCCGAGGCGTGGAAGCTCAGCGAAAGCGAGCAGATGGCGGTCCTCGGGCTCGACAGCCGTTCGACGCTGCACAATTGGAAACGCGGCGAGGTCGCGGCGCTTTCGAAGGACGCGCTCGAGCGGATTTCCTATGTGATGGGCATCTACAAAGGCTTGCAGATTCTCGTGCCTGCAACCGCGGACGAATGGGTCCGCAAGCCGAACAAGGCGAAGAGTTTCGCCGGCAAGTCCGCCCTTGAGCGGATGGTCTCCGGCAATGTCTCGGACCTTTATGTCGTGCGGCAATATATCGACGGGCAGCGCGGCTAGGATCATGCCGCTCGACATTCCGGTGACGGCGACGAGCTGGACGCCCTGCTACCGCATCATTCCCAGCCGCTTCCCGCCGATCGGCCTGTTCGACAAGGTGGCCGATCCGGCCGATCTCGAGGCGGTCTTCCAGATCGAGGCGATGACCAATGATCGCCTCCGTGACGAAGTCGGCGTGCTCGCGCTCGTGCCGCCCGAGGACCGAATTTCCGGTCCCGGCACGACACCGATCATGGCAGCCTTCACCCATCTCAATCCCGAGGGCAGCCGTTTCACCGACGGCAGCTTCGGCGTCTTTTATGCGGGCCTGACGCTGGACACCGCGATCGCGGAAACGCGGCATCACCGCGCCAGATTCCTCGCAGCGACCGACGAGCCCGCCCAGGAGGTCGACATGCGCGTCTATGCGGTCGACCTCGAGGCCGGTCTCCACGACATTCGCGGTCTCGCGGTCAGCCACGCGCATCTCTACGATCCGGACAGCTATATCCATGCGCAAGGGCTCGGCGCAGAGCTGCGCGATGCGGGTGCGGACGGCATCCTCTACCAGAGCGTCCGCCATCCCGGCGGCGAATGCGCCGCCGCCTTCCGGCCGCGCCTCCTGTCCAACTGCCGGCAGGAACGGCATCTCTGCTATATGTGGGACGGCACGGCCATCACCACCATCTATGAAAAGAAGAGCCTCGATACGTAAAAGGGCGCGATAGCATCCTGGCCCCAAGCCGAACCTTTTTTGTCGGGCATCATCGTCCAAGAAATCTCTCCGCATCGACCAGCGTCAACTGCGACCGCAAGTTTTCCACCAGCCGCGCCGGGCCGAAGCGGCGAAGGTCGGTGTTGAGATCGTCGCGCTGCGGCTCGAGCGGATGAACCTCGATGCCGAGCGGCAAGGCACGCTCGGTCAGGGCCGTCCAAGCGGCGCGCCCGGCGGGATCGTCGTCGCGTGCGACATAGAGGCGCCGCAAGCCTGCCGGAAACAGGAGCGCCGCGAGATGGGCGGCGGAGAGACCGGCAACAAGCGGCAATGATGGAGCGACCTCGCGCAATGACAGCATGGTCTCTATGCCCTCGCCGAAAGCCATGACCTCTCCCGCCAGTCCGAAGCGTACGCCATGCCCCAGAAGATGTCCCATCGCGCGCCGCGAATAGGCCACCGGCGCCTTGGCCGGCCGCGCCGGATCGAGCCAGGTGCGGTGGACGCCCATGAGCGAGCCGCCCAAATCGGTCACCGCTGCAATCATCGCCGGGAATGCCGGCTTGACCAATGGGGTATCCTCTTCGGACCGGCGATAATAGCAATGCGGATGGAACCGCAGCGCCGGCAAATCCCCGCCGCGCCGAAGCGCGCGGCCCGCGAGATAGGTCCGAACAGGCGTCCCCGCGATCGGCTTCGAAGCCGCCCAAAGCCGCGCTACCGCCTCCGCTCTACCGGGACTCGCCCGGCGTGGTCGTGGATTGCGCTTCACGGCGTCAGGCGGAGGCAGGCTCAGGAAGCGCCGCGCCTCGGCAAGCGTTTCGCCAAGGCTCATATGCGCGCAGCTCGCGGCGATGATGTCGAGCAGATCGCCATGATCGCCGGTCGCCGCATCGGTCCATTTTCCGGCGCGCGGTTTGCCCTCGCTGCCGCTGAGACGGACGTAAAGACTTCGCCCCGGCGCGTTATGCACATCGCCAACCAGCCAATAATGGCCTTCACGGCGACCGTTCGAGAGATAGTGGCGGCACACCGCCTCGGCATTCTCACCGAGACGGCGCGCGAGTTCACGGGCTGGACTTTCCATGCGGGGCTCCTTCAGGCGGCCTTGCGATCCGAGACCCACTCAATCGGAAACCGATCGACGAGCTTCGCGAACACATCGGCGCCAGCAGCCCCTGCCGGCACGTAGAGCTTCAATTTCCACGAGACGATCTCCGAAATCAAGCCAAATGCCTTTAGCCGCTCGATACCCAGATCGTTGAAACCGGTCAGCTCGATCCGCCAGTCGTTCATCGAGCGGACGCGCGCGACGCGCTGGCCCTCAGCGAGGTGGAAAACAGCATCGCCCGCGAGCAACATCGACCAGGCTTGCTCCACCGCAAGCTTCGGCGGCCCATCGTCGACGATCCGCGCCGCCCATGCGGGCGACACGCGGCGACCGATCACGCGCTCGCCCGCATCGGTTTGCAGGCGGTAGACCCGCGTCGACTCGTTCGGGAGGCTGCGCCAGATCGGCAGCAGGAGACCGGCGACCATGTGTAGCGTGCCGGTCTCATATTCGGGGAGCTCTCCAAGTTCGGCTTCCCACGCCGCGGTGAACGCCTCCGCTTCGACGACATTCCAGTGGCTCGCCCCGAACTGCTCGGCGAGGATCAGCATTGTCTCCATCGGGCGGATCAGGCGGAAGCGGCGATGCACCGCACCCTCATCGTCGATGAGGCTGCGCGCGCGCAGCTTGACCGCTGCCCGGCCCGACCGCCCGTTCACCAGCAACGCCGCTTCCTCAGCCCGTGCGAGATCGAGCGCCTTGCCGAGCGAGAGCGGGACGATGCGGTCCCTCCGGTCGATGGTCAGAAGCTGGGTCTCGGCGCCGGTGCCGGGATGGGTGTAGATCGTCCGGCGATCGGTAACGACGAAGCTCTCGGCGCGCAGCGTTTCGAGACCGACCTCATAGCTGCCCGCCGCGACCGCCGCCTCGATCCGCGCGACGAGCAGCCCCTCGAACGCTTCGAACAGGATATTCTGAAGGTCGATGGTGAGCGCGAGCATGCGGTTGAGGAAGGTGGTGATCGGTGGCAGTTCGTCACGAATCCCGCCTTCGGCATCGAGCAGCGACAGCCCGGTCGCGGCCTCGAAGCTGAGCAGCGAGCAGCCCTCAACCTTGCCGCGCACGATCAGCATGTAGAGCTGGCGCAGCGCGTCGCGGGCATAGAAGGATTCCAGATTGTCGTGCGCACTGAACATATTCTGGCCGCCGGTCTGCCGCTGCCCCCGCGTGATCGCGCCCATCGTGTCGAGCCGCCGCGCGATCGTCGAGATGAAGCGCTTCTGCGCCTTCACGTCGGTCGACACCGGGCGGAACATCGGCGGCTGCTTCTGGTTCGTGCGGTTCGTGCGCCCGAAACCCTGGATCGCGGCGTCGGCCTTCCAGCCCGCCTCGAGCAGATAATGGATGCGGCGGCGCTGGTTCTTCGCGCCAAGGTCGGCATGATAGGACCGCCCGGTGCCGCCGGCTTCCGAAAAGACGAGGATGCGCTTCTCATCGTCCATGAAGGCATGGGTCTCGCCGATATTGGCGCTGCCCGAACGATTCTCGACCGCGAAGCGGGCGTCGCCGTCCTCGCCGCGCCGGGGCACAATCCGCCGCGAGCGCCCCGTCACCTCGGCCACCATATCGGTCCCGAAATGCTGGACGATCTGGTCGAGCGCGCCCGGCACAGGCGGCAGCGACGCCAGCTTCTCGATCATCGCGTCGCGGCGCCGGCAGGCCTCGCGGCTGACGATCATATTGCCATCGCCGTCATAGGCCGGGCGTGAGGAGAGATTGCCGTCGCCGTCGGTGCAGGGCTCGAAGAGCTGGACCGGGAAGCTCGACGCGAGATAGTCGAGCACATATTCTTTGCAGTCGCAGTTTATGTCGAGCGTGGCGGCAGGAGGCGCAGGTTTCCTTCGGTTTTCCATGATTTCACTCCAGATAATTACAGTTCCTTCGACCTCAACAAGTCGAAGGAAGCTTCATGCGAACACGATCATCATTGCCGTTTCGAGCGGGCCCGCTCCGGGTCGAAGACCCGCCCAGTCACGGCACCCTACTCACCGCATTCCTCTCCTCTTTGTCGCTCGACGAGAGGTCAGCCTGTGCGGTACTGTTTGGCGCTGCTGCCCGCCATTTCCTGCATTGGCTGGAACTGCATGGGATCGCAGTCCGCACGATCGACGATCGGGCTGTCCGGCGGTTCGAGAAGCATCGTTGCCGGTGCCACCGGTATTCGGCGCAGAAGCCAGTATATAAGGCGGACATTGCAGCGCGGGTCAGACGCTTCGTCCGCTTCCTGGAAGATCAAGGCTACGTCGAAGTCGACGACGGGATCGACGATCTGCCACGGCACCTCGCCGACTATTTCGACGCGATCAATAGCCTGCAACTCGCGCAGGGACCGGCGCAGTCCTATCGATCCGAGGCCGAGCATGTCGTGGCCTGGCTTCGCATTGCGCGACGACGGTGGGCCGATATCGACGACACGATCATCGACCAGTACGCCGTGCATGATTGTCGTTGCCCGGTCTGGCGCAAGCGGGGCAAGCTGGTCACCACGGGCACCAAGCGGCGGCGGCGCTGCGCTCGGCACTTCGTCGAGTTTCTGCGGGGGCGGGGCGTCATCCCATCGGTTGAACCGGTGGCGGACGTTGACCCGCACATGTCGGCATATCTGACATGGCTCAAGCAACATCGCGGTGCGGCCGACGAGACGATCCGGCGTTACCGGACCGATATCATGCGGCTCATGCCCATGCTCGGCGAGCCTTCACAATGGGATGCAGCCGCTCTCAGGAGCGCGTTCCAACGACGAAGCAAGGAGACGCCGGGTTCGGCATCGCTGCTCGTCACGATAATGAGGAGCTACATTCGGTTCCTGATCGTGCAGGGTGATTGCCGTCCGGCATTGTTGCACGCGATTCCATCAGTGCAGCGCTACCGCCTCTCGACCCTGCCCCGCCACGTCGACCCGGCCACGATCGAGAAGATCATTGCAGCCTGTCCGACAGATCGGCCGGTGGAAGTCCGCGACAAGGCCATCATTCTCCTGCTTGCCAGGCTCGGACTGCGAGCGGGCGATGTCCGGGACATGCGGCTCGACGATATCGATTGGCGGGGCGGGTACATCCGGGTCAAGGGCAAGACCCGAAGGCCGGACCGGCTGCCGCTGCCGCAGGATGTCGGCGACGCGATTCTGGCATATCTTGCGGCAGCCCGCCCGAAGGCCGTCGACGACCATCTGTTCCTGCGCGTGCAAGCTCCGTTCCGGCCATTCAGCTCGTCCGCGGAGATCGCAGGCATCGTCGCACGCACGCACGATCGCGGTGGGATCGAAGGGGTGCCAACCGGGTCGCACATATTCCGGCATTCGCTTGCCACCAACTTGCTGCGCGCGGGCGCAGGCCTGGAGTCCGTTGGGACCATCCTGCGTCACAGCTCGCCCGAGACCACTGCCATCTACGCCAAGGTCGATCTGCCGATGCTCATGAAGATCGCGCAGCCCTGGCCAGGAGACCTGTCATGCTGAACACACACATCTCAAGATACGTCGCTCTGCATCGCAGCCTGGGCAGGAAGTATTCCGAACAGGACCGGATGCTCCGCCAGTACGCTGCATACGCCGAGGGTTTTGGCGATCGGCACACTCAGGTTCAGCGCATCTACGACTGGTGCCACACGTCGAGCTCACAATATGTGGCCCGCCGCAGGTTCGACACCGCACGTAACTTCAGTCTTTTCGCTCAAGCCGAAGATTCAGGCCACGAAGTTCCGCCTGCCGGCGTCTTCGGCCGGGGCAAGCGGCCACGCCCGACGCCGACCATCATTGAACCGGACCAGGTGCGGGCGATCATGACTGCAGCATTGGACGTTCCACCCCAAGGCACGATCAGCCAATACACGTACCATTACCTGTTCGGTTTGCTCGCGGCGACAGGTCTCCGGATTTCCGAGGCCCTCGCGTTACAATGCAACGATCTGGTCGAGGATGGCCTGATCGTCCGCAACGGCAAGTTCGGCAAGCAGCGGCTGATTGCCCTGCAGCCATCGACGCGCCAAGCACTCGAAGCCTATCTCGCCCTCCGCGAGAAGCACGCGGCCAGGGGCAACGACCTGTTCGTCACTATCCGGGGACGGGCACCGCACAAGGTGCGCGCCCACGTCGTGTTCGTCAGATTGACCCGGCTCCTCGGATATCGTGGACCAACCGGTACGGCGGGCATGCGACTCCACGACTTGCGGCACACTTTCGCCGTGCGTTCCCTTGAGTCCTGTCCGCCCGATAGGGAGGCCATCGCTCACCACATGGCCGGTCTCAGTGTCTATCTGGGGCACGCGTCGGTCGCCAACACGTATTGGTATCTCGAAGCCACTACGGTGCTGCTGCGCGACATCGCTGCCGCCAGCGAGCAACTTTACCGGGGAGAGGCGGCATGACGGCGCTCGCTCCGCATCTCTCGGCATACCTGCGTGAACATCTGCCACGCGAACGCGCTGTCAGTCCGCACACGGTGAAGACCTATGCCAACTGCTTCGTCCTCCTCGTCCAGTTCGCTGCCGATCGGCTGAAGCGTCGGCCGACCGATCTTGAGATCGAGGATCTCGGCACCGACATGATCATGGCCTTCCTTGACCATATAGAGACCGGCCGCGGCAGCTGTGTGCGGACCCGCAACGGCAGGCTCGCCGCGATCCGGTCCTTCTTCCGGTACATAGAGTATCGCATTCCGGCCTGCTTGGACCAGGCGCTCCGCGTCAGATCGATCCCGACCAAGAAGACCGACAAGGCGCTGATCGACTACCTCGACCGGGCCGAGATCAAGGCGTTGCTCGACGCCCCCGATCCCCGCACTCGGCTTGGCACACGCGATCGCGCCATGCTGCATCTGGCCTATGCCGGCGGGCTCCGGGTATCGGAACTTGTGTCGCTTCAGCTGCGCGATTTCCCGGACCGCTCCCTGTCCACCGTGCACATCATGGGCAAGGGTCGGCGTGAACGGGTCCTTCCGCTCTGGAAAGAGACCCAGTTCGTATTGCGTGCGTGGCTTGCGATACGGCCCGACGCGCAAGCTGCCGAGATATTCCTCAATGCCAATGGGCAGCCCATGACCCGCGACGGATTTGCGTTCCGACTGGCCGAGCACGTCAAGACCGCGGCTACGAAGCAGCCGTCGATCCTTGGCAAACGGGTTACGCCGCACGTGCTGCGGCATTCCTGTGCGATGCACACGCTCGCGGCGACCGGTGACATTCGCAAGGTCGCATTGTGGCTCGGCCACGCCAGCATCCAAAGTACCGAGACCTACCTGCGGGCCGATCCCGAGGAGAAGCTGCAAATCCTCGCGGCTCACGGTGCCCCCGCCATCAAGCCCGGGCGCTTCAAGCCACCATCAGATGCCCTGATTACCATGCTTACCGACGTTCGAAGGCGGGCCTAGCCCGTCCCTGAACATTCCCCCCGACCCTCATATTATCTGGAGTGAAATCATGGAAAACCGAAGGAAACCTGCGCCTCCTGCCGCCACGCTCGACATAAACTGCGACTGCAAAGAATATATCTAATGTTGAGCTCAACATTACACGTATTCGCGCGGCGTGATGTCGACCGTCACATCGTTCCACTCATCCGCCGGGATCTCGGCCAGCCGCCGCTCCTGCAGCGCTTCGCCGGTCGAGACGATCTGCACCACTGCGGCATGGCCCGCCTCGAGGTCGCGCGCGATGCTTGCGATCGCGCTCGGTGTCTGCATCGCGGTGATCAGATGGTTGAAAAAGCGCTGCTTGGTGCTTTCGAACGCCGATCGCGCCGCCGCCTTGGCCTGCGCATTCAATGTGCCATGTTCGGCGCTCGTCACCCCCGCCGCCTCCATCGCGGCATCGAGATTGTTGTGGATGACCTGGAAGGCGCCGGCATAGCTGTCGTAGATGCGCCGTTGCTCGCCCGTCAGCGCATGTTCGAGCAGCTCATACTCGACGCCGTCGAAGGAGAGCGAACGCGACGCGTAGAGGCCGAGCGCCTTCAAGTCGCGCGCGAGCACTTCCATTGCCGCAACCCCGCCATCCTCGATTGCCGCGACGAAATCGGCACGCGAGGCGAAGGGAAAATCGCTCCCGCCCCAGAGACCCAGGCGCTGCGCATAAGCGAGATTGCGGATCGTCGTCGCGCCGGTCGCCGAGACATAGACGATGCGCGCCTCGGGAAGCGCATGCTGGAGACGAAGCCCGGCACGGCCCTGTTGCGACGGCTTCTGATCGCCGCGTTCGCCCTTGCCGCCCGCCGCATTGGCCATCGCATGCGCCTCGTCGAAGATGATGACGCCATCGAAGTCGCGGCCGAGCCATTCGACGATCTGCTCGATCCGGCTTGCCTTCCCCTCGCGCCCTTGCGAACGCAATGTCGCATAGGTGGTGAAGAGAATGGCCTCGCCGAGCTTGACCGGTGCCCCCTGCCGGAAGCGTGACAGCGGGGTGACGAGCAGTTTTTCCTGCCCCAGCGCCGACCAGTCGCGCTGGGCATCTTCGAGCAGCTTGTCCGACTTCGAGATCCAGAGCGCGCGGCGGCGGCCTTTCAGCATATTGTCGAGGATGATGCCCGCGACCTGCCGCCCTTTGCCCGCGCCGGTGCCGTCGCCGAGGAACCAGCCGCGCCGGAATTGCACCGCGCCTTCCGCGTCGTCGGATGCGGCGCCGACGACGTCCCATGTGGCGTCGACCGTCCACGCGCCCGAGAGATGCCCGGCATGGGCTTCGCCCGCATAGATGATCGATTCGAGCTGCGCGTCGGACAGCACGCCTTCGCTGACCAGCCGCGCCGGTAGATGCGGTCGATAGACAGGCTTGGGCGGCGCAACCGATGCCATCGAGGCCGACTGGACCAGCGCGGTGGGATGCGGCCTCGCCCCGGGAATGAGGAGCGACTGGAGCGCATAGGGCTCGTAGATCGTGTCGCCGAGCTGACCCTCGGGCGGCATCCAGTCCAATATTTCATAGCCAAGTTCGACGCTAGCATCTGCGGGCGGTGCGGCATTTGCCGAAGCCGGGGCACATGCGTCATCAGCATTCGCGACCGCCCGGCCCGGCCCGGCCGTCGCCGTTGCGGCGGGCAAAGCGGGCGGTGCCGGACGCGGCGTCAGATACTCCTCGACCCATTGAAGCAATGTGGAAAGGTCGGGCGCTTCGCCATGGCTTCGCGGAAGCTGCGTGGGATCGCCGGCCGGAACCTTGTCGATCACGATGAGGCGCGTGGGTATCGTCGTGCCGTGCTTGGCGAAAACCTTGCCGGCGATCGCCGCCGAGAAACGAAGCGTGCCGCTTTCCTGCAAGCGGATGAAGGCGTCGCGCCATGACGGCGCCTCGGGCGAGCAGCCGGCACCCACGATGGCGACAAGCCGGCCGCCGTCTTTCAGACGCGCCAGCGCCGAGGCGATGTGGCGAAGCGCCGCGCCCTTCATCTTGCGGTCGACATTCACGAGCGAGGAGAATGGCGGATTGATCAGAACGACATCGGGCGCGACCGCCGGATCGAGCCGATCGTCGATCGCCGCGGCATCGTGACGGCTGACCGGCGTCGGCGCGAAAAGCAGCTCGAGCAGACCCGCGCGCAGTTCGGCGAATTCGTTGAGCGCGAGCGTCGCGCCGGCAAGACCCGCATGCACGGCGAGCATCCCCGTTCCCGCCGAGGGCTCGAGCACGCAATCGCCGGGCCGGATCGCGGCAGCGAAGGCGGCGACAAAGGCGAGCGGCAGCGGGGTCGAGAATTGCTGGAAAGACTGCCCCTCTTCGGAGCGCCGCGTCTGGGTCGGGACACGCGCCGCGATGCGCTGCCACATGGCGAGCTGGCGCTGCGGCGAGCGGCTGCGCGCGGCCAGCGCGCGCCCGTAGCGGCGCAGCAGCAGGACCTGCGCCGCCTCGCACGCGTCATAGGCCATCTTCCAGTCCCATGCGCCCTCGGCATCCGTCTGGCCGTAGGCCGACGCCATCGCGATCCGGATCTGCCCGGTGTCGAAGGGCGTTCCGTCCTCAATCAGCGGAAGCAGACGCCGCGCCGCGTCGAAGAGTCGCGCCGCCGGAGTGGCTGCGGGTGAGGAACTCATGGCGGCGCCTGCCGCTGCTTCGGGCAAAATGGTTCGCATGGCGGAATATCCTGGAGAGGCGTTGAAGGGCAGCCGCCAGGCGCTCTCTCCTGGACCTTGGGGCTATCCCCTTCCGGCCCGCCTCTTCCTCTCAGCCAAAGCGCTCCCCGGCTTCGGTGAAGCCATAGCCATTGGCCAGGATCGCCTCATCGACGGCTTCATCGGAATTGAGATAATCGAACTCGCGTTCGAGCTGTCGGTAGAGCCAGCGCGCCAGATCGCGCAGCGCTTCGCCAACCTCCTCCTCGGCATCCGCGGTCATCTCCCGCAACATCGGGTCATTACGCTCGACGGTAATCGCCATGCTATATTCGTGATGATATCGGCCGCGGCGCGTGACGACCGACGAAAGCTGATAGAAGTTCCGGCGCTGGACCGCCTGCAACGCGCGCGCGATGCGATGAAGCTCGGCGTCTTTCGGCGCATAGCTGCGGATATTCTTCAGCGCGGCATTGGCGTAGCGATAGACACCCTCGAAGCAGGCACCGCCGCCCTGGCTCGCAAAGCCCGAAAACCAGATACAACTTCGCGCGCGCGTGCCGCCGCCGAACAGCCGCACCCGCTGCGTCGCCAGTTCGACGCCGACAAGTTCGCAGATGCGCTCGAAGTCATCCAAAACAGCGTCGTACCAATCATAATCGAAGCCGCCCTCGCGATACCATGCACGGGCCCGATCCTTTGCCGGCTCGGAAAGCTCTTCAAGACCATATATGGTCGTTTCGACGATCTGGGGCATCGCAGTGCCTCCTTTGAACGGGTCGAAGAGGTAGGAAAAGGGAGGCGGACATGCCTGCCTTCCCAAACAAGGACCTACCTCCCCAAAAAGGAAAAGCCCGGCACAGGGGCCGGGCCTTTCAGTCGGTTTGTCAGCACTGGATCGATCAGCCCGGAAGATGTTCACCCTGAAGCCGGCCAAGCGCTTCCTCGAGGAAGCCCGTCGTCGACATCGTGTCGATGTCGTCGGCGGTGATGAAGATGGCCATGCCGCCGAAACCATCGGGGCGCATCTTCGAACAGGTCCAGGCCATCATCACCTGAAAATGATCGAGCGTGTCCGATCGCCGGACGATGTCCTGGAGGATGGCCTCATAGCCGAACATCGACATGTCGATCTCGAGCTCGGTCGCCCCCGCTTCGCATTCGCCGAGCTCCTTTTCGACCAGTTCGGCGGTGCAGCTTTGAACGCCCTTGCTTTCCGCAAGCAGCGTCTTCGCCTCATCGACCGACAGGAAGAGAAAGTCGTTCGGACCGGCGCTCGCGAAGAAATAGACGTCGTCGCCCATATCCTCATACTCGAAGATTTCGCTGAGGATCCTGCGCTCGAGCACGGTCATTGCCGCGACCGGGACATCGGGCTGGATGACCGTCTGGGAGAAATAGTCAGCCATGACCTGCCTCCTCCGCCGTTGCAGCGTCCCCCAACAGGGGATCGCCCTCGACCACCAGCGGCGGCACGACGAAGGCCGCGGCATCGAAATAGGCGAGGACCGCCTCGATGCTCCCGCGCTCGTTCACCAGATAATGGTCGATCATGACGCGGTCGGATTCATCGACCATGTAGGAATCGATCGTGCCCGCACCGCGAAAGACGATCCGTTCGGCGCTCCATTCGCCGGGATAGCTCCCCGACCAGCGGACAAACGGCAGTCCCTTCTCGGCACAGAAGCTTTCGAGGGCTTCGACCCGGCCCCAGGCGACCTCATGGGCATAGAGCGACACCGCCTCGCCGATGGTGCGATGGCCGGGCTCGAAGGACGGACCATCCCATTCGGTCGACAGGCCCTCCATCGCGATCAGGGCCGCAAGCTCGGCGAAGGTCCATTGGTCGGCATTGCCGCCGATCGTAATCGAAACAGGAACGCGGTCAGCCATGACGCCCTCCATGGTCTGCGCCCGACGTTACCGGCGCCAGTTCATTGACAAGATTGGACATTTCAGTCCTCCAGAAGAAGGAAAGCCCGGCACGCGGCCGGGCTTTCAAATTTGGGATCGGGTTGGGCCCGTCTGGCCCGCGGCGGCTATTCGGCCGCGACCGCATCGCCGCCGACGACATCGTCATCGAGCGCGTCGGCGAGACCCGGCGGAAGTGCGTCCACGGCGTCGTCATTCGCCGCATCCGGAACCGGAACCGGATCAAGACCGGGTGTGCGCAGCGGCGCCGGGAGCCAGTCGCTGTCTTCGAGCAGCCGCTCGGCCTCGCGCGCCATGTCGGCCTTTTTGAGATGGTCGATCATCTGGGCAAAATTCTCGCCCCGCGCCTCGGTGACGTCGGCGAGGATCCGCGGCTTGGTCACGCTGCGAAAATAGCCGTCGGCCGTCGGACGCCAGCCCGCGCCGAACACATCGAGCCCCACCGCCTGCGCCAGCACATGGCTGTGCGCGATCCGGCGCGCGACGCCATGCGCCGAGATCCGGCCATTGTCATATTTGGGGACGATCTCGGCCTGCGCGTTGACGCAGAGCGACGCGCAATGCGCGAACAGCTTCGTCTGCTCTTCGCCATCGAGCGTCAGCAGATAGTCCCACACATCCTTGTCCGACTGCGGGAGCCGTTCTTTCCATTCGGCGGCGCGCGCGTCGATCGCCTGCGCCGGGCCGCAATCGCGCAAATTGGTCGACGCATTCGTGAAATAGACGCGGTTCGGCGACACCTGAACGCAGCTTTCCCTGCTGCTCGAATAGAAGCAGCCGAGAACGAGGGCATGGAGAACCGATGCGAAGGCGGTCGCCGGATCCTGCGCGAAGGCGTCCTGAAGCGCGAGCGTGCGCCATGCCGTCAGATCCGACACGAGCCGATCGGGAAGAGGCCGGAGTATCTCCGCCTCCTCGTCCGCACCATCGTCGGCGGGCACTGCGGCCTCGCCGCCTGCGTCCGGACCGGCGGATCGGGCATCGCCGCCCGCGGCCGTATGCGCTTCGTCTTCGGACGCTTCCGCCTCCGGCTCGTCCTCGGGCTTCACAAATCCCCGCTCGACCCGCACCGAACCATCGCGGTCGATCGAGACGAAGGCGCCGGCGATCGCCATTTCGGCCGGATCGAAAAGCTCCGGCCGGTCTGCGAGCGCGCCGAGTTCGGTCTCGATCCCATCGAGCCGTGCGTGGACCTCGGCCGGAACCTCGGGCGCATCGGCCCATTCACCCTCAAGTTCCTCGCCTTCGGCCTCGAGCGCGGCGACGCGCGCCAGCTCATCCTCGCTCATCGCGACCACCTCGCGGTCGATTTCGCGAAGGCCGCGCGTGGCGTCCCACGGCAGGTCGATCGAGGTCGTCACCCATTTCCAGC
>VFQO010001121.1_pt1 | contig 22500 bp, 18 predicted proteins | sample 3512331 | NCBI WGS metagenome assembly VFQO01 (sample SAMN10412371, study PRJNA504923) | tailings metagenome | isolation source: Replicate 3 from Balatoc abandoned mine | place: Philippines: Itogon, Benguet | collected 2017-08-28 | reverse complement strand
GGGGGTGTTTAGTCGCAGAAATTCCGGTTATGATGGAAAATTACAGTCAGGCATTCGGGGATGGTTCGGTGGTTCCTGCTCGACCGCTAATGGTGGGAACCTCTATTGTTGGATACTATTCTACCGAACGACGATGTGTGGACTGCACGCTGTATGCCAACCAGGGATTACCTGATTTTTGGGAGGAAAATGATGACTGAGTTCATGAAAAAGACATTCAAACTAATTTTCTCACTCCTGATGTGTGTCGGTTTTGCTTCAGTCGGACAACATAAGGTATCCGCTCAGCAGCAGGAATTTGTGAGCTTTTCTACCCCCAAAACCTTGTATTTCACGGGGGAGAAAATCTGGATAGAGGCAGAAGTCAATGTCTCCGAAGGACCGAGTCCCTCAAAAATTCTCTACGCTGAACTGATCGACGCTGGCTCTCGGTCGATGACCTACACGATGATTCCTTTGGAAAACGGCCAAGCCCTGAACTACCTCGTGGCCCCCGATCAGATTCCTTCGGCGCATTACCTCCTTCGGGTTTACACCCGCATGGGGCCGTATTTGGATCTCAATACCGGAGTCGCTCAGCAGTTTATTACGGTGATCAATCCCTTGATTCCACCTCAATCCACTCCTGATTCTGTCACCTCACGTGCCGAGTGGAGCGATCAGAACCTTTCTCAGGTCAATTCACCCAAACAGATTTTGGATCTGATGGGTCGAGAGTCGGAAGGAAAAAAAGTCTCCCGGGGAATTTCACTCGCCAATCCATTCCTTGCACAGGAGCAGGGATTTTTACCTTCCTCGATCTATGGGGAATTAAAGGAGAAAATTGTGCTACCTGAGCTTTTTGGTCATATTCTCGAGGTCAAGGTACCCGATCCTGATCCTTCGCTGACCTATTTTCTATCCGTGCATGGCAAGCAAAGTGCCCTCTACACAGCCCATCCTGATCAGTCGGGCCGAATGTATTTTGATATCGGGGGGCTGGTTCACTGGGACAAGGTGATCCTACAGCTGGAGGATGGCCGTGAAATGCCCGGATTGGAAATCGTGTCACCGGTAATTCAGACCAGTTTTAGATCGGATTTTCGCTTTCCGCAGTTGAGTTTAACCGAAAATGATCTGGAGTATTTAAATTTTTGGTTGAAAGCGTCACGGATAGAGAGCCATTATACTGAGCGGTATCAGACCGATTCGGTGGAGATCGTGACGGGTTTTGTAGCAGATTTTGTTTATGATCTGGATGATTACACCCGATTTGAAGATGTTGAAACAGTCATGCGGGAGTTTGTCCCCACTGCTCTGGTGAGAATGCGAAATCGGAGACGGGAGTTTCGCTTGCTCAATCAGGCAAATAATTCGGTCTTTGATACCAATCCTCTGATTCTGGTGGATGCCATGCCGGTGTTTGACTCGGATTTGCTCTGCGAATTTAACCCCAAGCAGCTCCAAGGGCTGGAGGTGCTCAATCGGGAGTTTTATCTCAATGATCGCGTCTATGCAGGAGTGCTTAGCTTTTCGAGTTACGAAAATAATTTTGGGCTTTTCCCGCTAGCTCCAAATGCCCGCTACTTTGACTATTTAGGGGTAAGGCCTGCCGTGGATTTGGATCGAAGGCAGTTTGCCAAACAGATAAGCCAGAAGCATATTCCGGATTGGCGATCGGTATTGAGTTGGGACAGAATGCTTCCAGATTCTTCCGAGTTGGAGTTGCCGGCTGTCGAGGGTGTTTTTGTGCTGTGGGAAAAAACTGAGGATCCCTCCGGTATGTTCGTCTTACAAAAGAAGTTTTTCCGCTTGGTCAAGTAATTGATTAATCCGGCATGACATACTCCAAAACCCGGTTTCCTGATCGAGTGCGAATGAGGTACTTTCCGGCATTGGGCTGATGACGGATGGTAATCTTACCTTCACTTTCGAGTGGGGTGGCGGTCAGCATATTTCCTTTTCCATCATACAAAAATCCAAATCCCTGCTCTCGATCGGTTACGGCCAGAATTTTTCGAGTGGCCCCAAAATCAAAATATTCCAGGATTAGGTCTCCCGATTGTGGAATGGTAAAGAGTAGTTTTTCTGCCTCGTCGAATATTTTGGTTTGGTTAAACTGCCGGACGACAATCCAAAAGGAACCTCCTTTACCGTCCGCGACAAGTTCAAATCGGTCGTCCCGATTTTCTTTGACCAGTTGGTTTCGGTAGGTGATTTCTCCTCCAAAATTTCCCCGAATCAGTTCACCTGTGGATGATATTCCGCTGATTTTCAGTGAGCCTGCGCCGTCCGAGGTGACTTTGAGGGGAGTGTTGATTTCTGCTTTGAAGTCCAGCGGTGAGCCAGTTTGTTTTTCTCCCCTACGATTGAAAAGGTAGAAATTTCCGTTTTGACCTTGTGCTGTCATAAAATCTCCCTTACCTGGCACGCGGATGTGCGCTGGCTCCGACAGCACCTGTGTCCCAAGGAGGAGTGGATTCCAGCCTTCGAGGGGTTTACCGCTTTTGTCCAGAAGCCACAGGTTGCCTTTAGTGGTTGCCACAAAAAGTCGATAGTCCCGATTTTGATCATAATCCACCAGATTCAGGTGTGTGATTTTTTCATTTGAAATCTGTACGGGATAGCCGGGGAGCGAATTGCCCAGCCGGTCGATGGCATAGATGGATTCTTGGGTGGCGACGAGGATTTGGAGCTTACCGTTTTTGTAATAGTCCAGCTGAAACGGCCCCGAAAGGATAGGACCATCGAGTGGGGTCGAATATACCTGATCTCCGGCTGAGTCGTGGAGGAGGAGCTGATGATCACTGGTCTGAGTGATCAAGTCCTCTGTCCGATCATTGAAATTGAGCACCGGAAAAGGTCCAAAAGTCACCTGTGCAGGTAGATCGATCACTTTGTTGGGATTCAAAACAAGGGCTTCTGTTTTCTCCTTGACAGTGGCTTTTCCTTGTTGGAATGGAAGAGAAATACTAGCCTCGGTTCGGTCACCGTACTGATTAAACCTCAGGGCGAGGTAAGGAAAAGCCAGGAATGCTGATCGGTATTTTTGCAAGAAGGTGCTCCAGGAGGGATTGGAAGAAGCGATCCATTGATTCCAGATTTTAGCTGTAAAAATGGTTTGGCTCAATCCTGATGCGGAATTGATCGAGGAAGCTAACCCAGTCGAATTGTAGGACCAAGTGTTTTGCGAAGCGATATCATCGAGTACGACCTTCATGCCAGGGGCACTATTGGCAAAGATCAGGATCTCGCCAATCATGCAGAGATGAGTCTGGGGAAAGCCCAGGTATTTACCTTCAAAAAGATGGGCAGGAAAGTCCTCCTCGGGGAAAAACAAAATCTCATTTCCCAAGTAAAAATCTCCCGTCCCGCTGTCGATGGTGTTTCTGAATTCCTTCAGGCTGGCCCAGGTCTGTTCGGGATAAGCGCTCCTAGCGAGCAAGACCAAATTGTCTTTTTGATTACCAAATGTTTCCAACTGAGCAAAGTAAAACTCCCCGGTAAAATTGTCCAGAAAGCCTCGGTCGATCAGTTTGGTTTGGACCTCGCCCTCTAGGGTAGATTTAGAAGAAAAGGCTGGATTTTGGAGTTTTTGAGTGAGAAAAACATCGCCAAGATTGAGTTGAAAAAGCGATTGGGTGCGATTGGAGAGGATTTTTTCAAAAGCCGGGAAATTGGCTTTGATGGAGGGAAGGAAGGAGGTCAGTGAATCCAAACTTGTCTTTCCCTGAAAAGTGATCTGATCCTCCTGAAGCAGAAGCTCCAGACTCAGCCAATCCCGTCTCGCTGACAGCGCGGCGGCTTGTGGAGAGACTCGGTCCTGAGTGACTCCGGTGATGAGTTTTGCGATTCCGGGAGAGGTCAGGATCAATCGACCTTTTCCCGAATAGGTAGCTGATCCACCGAGCAGTTGCATCAGGGTATTTTCTTCTTCACTTAAGAATAGCCGGATAGATTGCTCGATAAGAAAGGAGGAGGGAGAGATCAGCAAAATCTTCCCAAGCCTGGTGACAGTCCAGCTTGATTCGCGGCTGGAGTTTTGAAACACCCAGATTTTTTGATCACTATAGGTCCGGGTATTGAGAGTGATTTCGGGGCTGAGTTGGCTTTTGATTTGAGCCAAAAATGCCTCCGTATCCTCCTCTTCCAGTGCCAGACCATAGAGGAGCTCAAAGGTTTCGCTACCGGTGGCATGGTAACTCACAGTGAGCTGATTGCCCCGCATTATCTTGGCGATCATGCCAGTTTTGCCCGTGATGCTGTCTAGATAGATGAGCTGATCGGAGATCTCAGTGAAAGCAGGAAACTGAGAAACAATGTCCCAGGAGGGATGCTGTACGAGTTCATTCCATAGTTGATCAGCCTGATACGACTCAAACGTGAAAACTGCCTCAGCCGAAATCAACCGGAGTCCATCGGTAGTTTTTGCGGAGAACCATTTTTGGTACACCCAAATACCACCACCCAGAAGTAGGGAGATGCCAGTCAGAACCAGTAAGCTTTTCCAGATTTTCACGCAGCAGTCAGGGTGGATGATCAGACCATATTACAAAAAAGAGACCTAAGATGCCCCGATTGCGCGGAGAATCTTAGGTCTAAAGTCAGGGATCCCGGCGTATTACTTGCCAAGTTTGTCCAGGACATTCATTACTTCTTTCACGTGACCTCTCGAAGTTTCAAGAAGTGCTTTTTCCTCAGCGTTGAGGTCGAGTTCGATTACTTTTTCCACGCCATTTTTGCCAAGGATTACCGGCACGCCTAGATAGCAGTCATCGATTCCGTATTCGCCCTCGAGCTTGATGCACACAGGAACTACACGGCGTTGATTTTTCAAGATTGCCTCTACCATCTGGGCAGCAGCGGAGCCTGGTGCATACCAAGCGGAAGTGCCCATTAGTTTGACTAGTTCTCCTCCGCCAAATTTGGTTCTTTCGATGATGGCGTCGAGTTTTTCTTTCTCCACTAATTCGGTTACCGGGATACCCGCCACGGTGGTGTAGCGAGGAAGTGGCACCATGGTGTCTCCGTGTCCACCCATGAGGATGGCCTGGATTTCCTTACCGGATACATTTAGCTCTTCAGCCAAAAACGCTCTGTAGCGAGCTGTATCGAGGATACCTGCCATGCCGATTACTTTGGTGCGAGGAAGCCCAGAAGTCAGGTGAGCTTGGTAAGTCATCACGTCGAGTGGGTTAGATACGACGATAATGATGGCATTAGGAGAATATTTGATCACGTTTTCGGTTACTGACTTCACGATACCGGCGTTGGTTTCGATCAGGTCATCCCGAGTCATACCGGGTTTTCTTGGCAAACCGGAAGTGATCACGACTACATCCGAGTTGGCGGTTTTGCTGTAGTCGTTGGTGCTGCCTACTGTACGGCTGTCGTACTGATTGATGGGGGCTTTTTGCCAGATATCGAGGGACTTGCCTTCAGCAATGCCTTCTTTGATGTCCACTAAAACAATCTCTTCGGCGATTTCGCGGTAAGCTAAAACATCGGCACAGGTTGCTCCTACATTGCCTGCACCGACTACGGTTACTTTGCTCATGATTTTTATGGATTTTGGATAGATTTTTTGCCCTAAAAAGCGCCGCTAAGATATTAAACTGCGGTCAGGAATCGAAACGCACACCCGATTACTTTGTTTGAAGCCGGTCGTTTTTTGATGAGTGAACTATGCTCGTGATGAAGGCTTATTCGAACATTTGCCGGAGACTGAAAAATCCAAATGACTCCCGGTAGGAGCGAAACAGCCGCTGATTGTTGGCATTGTAAAACTCCGAAAGCGAGGTCATCATCTTGGCTTTGATCTTTGGGTTGCTGTCAAAAATCTCCTGAATGGCAAAGTGCGGGATTACGATCAGTTCGGCCTCGTCAGAAGTAATGATGGCGGTGTAGGTGCGCTTGGCATTTTCCAAAAGTGAATTTTCACCAAAAGCTTCTCCCCTGTTGATTTCCATGATAGTTTCAAAGTTGTCCCGGATATCGATCGTCAGGTTGACTTGGCCTTTTTTGAGAAGATAGAGTGCCTGACTGGGGTCTTTGGAAAAAAACACCACCTCATCCCGCTTGTATTTCCGGTGATGCATGGCGGGGAGAAATTTGACCAACTCTTTCATCCGGAGTCGTTCAAAAAATTTAATTCCCTGCAAAAAGTCAAACATCTGCAGTTCTTCCGGCTCGTAGGTTTTGGAGAATGGATTGCGCATGGATCAGGATTTTTTGAAATGTAAGCAAATTCGGGTGGAAGCGGTGCATTTGGCCCAATCGGCGATTCGATAGCCGATGACCCAGACGATTTTCCCGCCACTTTCTGCCACTAAAACCGATTCTTTTTCGATCAGGGAAACCTTAAGATCAATTAGAAAGTCAGAGATCTTTTTCTCTGAATGCATTCCCAGCGGAACAAATCGGTCTCCCTCCCGCCATGGTCTTATCTGAAGAGGAAAATCCAACGTGTCCATGTCCAGCATTGCATTTTCATGCGAACGATCCAGAGTTGATGGCCAAGAAACCTGCGCTACATTGTAGTGACCACGGAGAGTGGTGAGGGTATTTTGGTCTGGCAAAAAGGTGATCGGGGAGAAGAAACTCGGTTTTTGCCCCAAAATCAAACACTCCCGATCGAAGACAAGCTCAAATTCTGCCGAGTAAAAAGCTGAGCCAACTCGGTATTCAGAAAGCTTTTGTGCAATGTCACCGGTCTGCGAGGCATTGAATCCATAGGGCCTCAACCAATGAAAAAGCAAAGTGGAAATGCCAGACTGATGTCGAATCGTCCGTAGATCGAGGGATTGAATTCCATTTTCTTCACGAATGTGTTTTTCGATCCAGTCTTTTGCCAAGCCTGCAAGCGCCTTGCTGGTTTCTCTAAAGCGCTCCATCGAATTGAGTATGTTTTGCCTAGCGGAGGGTTCGCTTTGAAGCAGCGTCGGGATGACCTCGTGTCGGAGAAAGTTTCGTTTGTAGTGAGTTTCCGCATTACTGAGATCCTCGCGCCATTTCAGATGATTTTGAGTGAGGTAGGCTTCGATTTGAGATTTTGCAAAAGGAAGCAAGGGTCTGATAAGCCAGCCGTTTCGCTCGGCCATGCCGGCTAGGCCGTCGATGCCGGTACCCCGAGTCAAATTCAAAAGTAAAGTCTCTATCTGATCATCTTCATGATGGGCCAAAACGATTCCGTCGAGTTGGCGTTGGGAGCGAATTTTCTCAAAGAATGCATACCGGATTTCTCGCGCAGCCATCTGAATAGAAATGCCTTTTTGCGAAGCTTCTCTTTCCGTATCGGCAGCTTGGGCATGAAACGGAATCTGCCGTGTCTCAGCCCATTGACGAACGAAAATCTGATCCTCCTCGCTCGATTTTCCACGGAGTTGGAAGTTGACATGAGCGATTTCCATTTGGATTTTAGCATCAAAAAGCAACTGCGCCAAGGCCATGCTATCTTTGCCTCCACTACAAGCGAGGAGATATCGACCGTCTTTGGTCAGGAGGTTTTTGGAGTCTATGTGCTCGATAAATTGCGTCAACATCGATCAAAAATAACTTTTTGGATAGATTTTCTCGTACACTGACTTCGATCACCCCATAATTGGGCTTAATTAATCCTAAATCTCCTCTGAGTAGCGAGTCATTCTGCTAATTTTGCCCGCAATCAATCTGCTATGAAGCAAATTTTAAAAGTCTTTTTCGGTTTACTCATTCTACTGGGACTGGGAATCCACACAGCAAATAGCCAGGACCAGTCTCGACTGGAGATCAATGAGGCCGATGAACTTATCGGGGCCAACGGGTTTGAGCGACTGATCGGAAAAGTGCGGATGAAGCATCAAAACTCACTCATTTATTGCGACTCAGCTTATTTTTATCGAGCCGAAAACCGAGCCCAGCTCTACGGGAACGTGAAAATCCAGGATGTTGAAGACCCGATCACGACCACGAGTACCTATGCCGAATACGACGGCAATACCAAAATCGCCAAACTCCGAAATAAGGTCGTTTTCACCAATCAGGAAACTACGCTCTACACCGATTTCCTGGATTACAATCGTGAAACCAATGTGGCCACCTATTTCAACAAGGGCCGGGTGGTCGATTCGACCAATGTCCTGACTAGTGAGCGTGGAGTCTATGAGGTCAATGTGGAGCGGATTACTTTCCAGCGAGATGTGGTTCTTGTCAACCCAGACTATACCCTCAAATCCGGCAATCTGGTCTACCTCACTATTCCCAAAACTGCCGAAACCAAAGGGCTGACTAACATCATTTCTTCGGATGGATACACCTTGGATGCACAAAAAGGAAGCTTTTATGATACCCAGCAGAAGCAATTTCAGTTTTTCGATGGAATTGTAGAAAATGAAGACTCACGAATCAAGGCCGATGAACTTTTTTATGATGAGCAGTTGGGCTATTACGAGGGTAAAAATGACGTTAGGGTTCTGAATAAAGAACAAAAAACCGAAGTGTTTGGAGATGTCGGCAGGCACTGGGAAGACCGAAAGTACAGCTTGGTACATGGTAAAGCGCTGGTCCGGAGATACTTCGAAAAAGACACCTTGTACATGATTGCTGACACCTTGATTTCGCAGGATAGCGAGGCCGATTCGGCCAAGTACCTTCAGGCTTTTCGGGCCGTTCAGCTGGTGAAGTCAGGGTTAGGCGGCAAGGCGGACTCCCTTTTTTATAGCTATCCAGACTCGTCGATCCATCTATTCAAAGATCCTGTTCTTTGGAATGAAAAAAGTCAAATCACCGCTGATAGCATGGTGTTTTATATCGCCAACGAAAATCTTGATCGGGTGCTGATGAAGAGCAAATCCTTTGCGGTGCTGTCTGATACCCTATTTAATTTTAATCAGATGAAGGGGCGAAAGATGACTGGTTATTTCCTTGATGGACAAATGAGCCGATTGGAAATAGACGGCAATGGAGAGTCGCTCTACTATGCCTTGGAAGGGGATTCGCTCGTGCAGGGGATCAACCGGATTTTGAGTGCTACGATCAAGCTGAGTTTTGAAGATGGGGCGGTGGTCAGGTCCAATTTTGGGGTAAGGCCTGACGGTAAGTTTATCCCGGTGCAAAAAATCGACGAGAAGATTTCTCGGTTGGAGGGCTTTATCTGGAGGATCGAGGAGAAGCCAACCAAAGCAACTATCGATGCCTGGCGGTCGGTCGTGGAGATTGATCCCAATGCAAAAAATCTGTTTAACGAACCCGAGCTTGAGATAATCTTACCGACAGAAGAGGAGATTCAGAATGAAGTCAACAAAAACGTCCTGAAACCAATAAAAAAGCCGTTGATCAACACGCTGAAGCCTGGTGGCTGATGGGTTGATGATTTTGATAAAAAAATCTTCAAAGGTTAACATGAATTAACCCGATTTTTTCAGTGAAAAGCAATCAAAACGGTAATTTTGTCCGTATATTTTATTCCCATATAAATTTGATCTGCGTATCGAAATAAACTTTACATGAAATCCCTATTCCATATACTCATCGGGCTAGTGCTGATGCTCCCTCTTTTTGCAGAGGCGCAGCAGGCTCGTGTGCTGAGCGATGTGGTGGATTTCAGCGGAAAAATCGGATCAAGTCAACGAAAGACGGTTCTACTCCAAAACGAGGCCAACCAGCCCAAAACCTACCTTTTGAAAGCGCTCCGTGGTAATATCGGCTCCTCGCAGAAAGTGAAGATTTGCTTTGGTGAGCAATGTTTTGATCCCAAAAAAGACTTGGCCAAAATCTCCCTCAAACTCGAACCAGGTCAGATTTATACCGATTTGTATTTAGAATTTGAAATGGGAATTGCCACCACTCGAGGTAGTTTTGAGCTTCTTTTTTCCAATCCGGAAAATATCCGTGAGACCTTCACCGTTGAAGCTAGATATGAGGTAGCAGCAGAGAGCCCCTCAGAGTTTCTTCACAAGGATATTCAACTGAGTGAAATCTACCCCAACCCGAGTAACCGAATTGCACAGATTGACTATGAGCTGGTCAATCCGCGGGCAAAGGCGAAGATCACCATCAATAGTTTCATCGGCAATCCCATTGCCGAATATGAACTTGATCCCAACCGAAGTAGTCTGATGATCAATGTCTCAGATTTTCAGCCAGGAGTGTACTTCTACACGCTTTTTGTCGATAACAAAAACGTGGTAACCAAAAAGCTTCAAGTCAAGAAGTGAGTCGAGGTGTACTTCCATTCCTAACCATTTGAATCCGAATATTTATCCCGTATATTTGCGGTCTTGAAAATGAACATGCGCGTCAATTTCCTATTCCCCCTTCTTGTCCTTCTCCTAATCTCATCCTGTGGTCCTTTTGCCAAATTGGAAAAAAGTACCAATTGGGAGGAGCTCTATAATGGAGCCAATAAATATTACCAAGAAGGCGAGTACGGGAAAGCAATCATCCTTTACGAAAAAGTACTTCCGATCATCAAAGGCTCCGAAAAGGCCGAACTGGCGGAATACAACTATGCCAACTGTCACTTCAAGACTAAGCGATATATCGAGGCAGCAGGCAATTTCAATACGTTTTTCCGGACATTCAATAGAAGTCCGCTCGCAGAAGAGGCACTTTTTATGAATGCATATTCGCTGTATCTCGATGCTCCTGATTACAATCTCGATCAGCGAAGTAGCCGTGAGGCAGTAGCTGCGATTCAGCAGTTTGTAACGCGATTTCCAGGTTCAGCCAGCTATGAGCGGGCCATGGAAATGCTGAAGGACTTGGAAAGTAGATTTGAAAAAAAGGCCTATTCAGAGGCTGAGATGTATTATCGGTTAAAAGACGGGCTCTTTCCGGGAGATTTTTACCGAGCTTGTATCATCAATTTTCAGAATTTCGCTAAGGATTATCCTGAAAGCGAGCACAACGAAGAGCTTGCCTACAAGCTAGTCGAGGTGGGCTTTGGCTATGCCGAAAACAGTGCCTTTGACAAAAAAGAAGAGCGTCTCAATGAAGCCATTCGGTTTGCGGATATCTTCTATCGGAAATATCCATCGAGTGGCTATACCGCTCAGGTCCAAAAAATCGAGACAGATACCAGAAAGGAACTCGACTCTCATTTGAAGCTTAAAAAAGAATATGCTGAGCGACAGGCGCAAGCCGAGAAAGAGCGCTTGGCGGCAGAATCAAATTCAGAAAATTAAAAATCAAACTATATGGCTATCAATCCATCCATCGTGACCCGTGACCTAGATAAAATCGCCGAGACTACTGGCAATATCTATGAGTCCATTCACATCGTAGGTCAGAGAGCAAAGCAAATCTCAACTAACCTAAAGGAAGAGTTAAATAATAAGCTTTCCGAGTTTGCTTCATCTGTTGATAATTTGGAAGAAGTATTTGAAAACAAAGAGCAAATCGAGATTTCAAAGTTTTACGAGCGTATGCCTAAGCCTTCGACACTTGCTATGGAGGAATTTATCGAAGGGAAGATCTATTACAGATTTCCTGACCAAGAGGAAGCCGAGTAATCCAAATGAATCTTTCAGGGAAGCGAATTTTGCTCGGAGTCACTGGCAGCATTGCTGCATACAAGACTGCCCTGCTTACGCGACTTCTCATCAAATCCGGAGCAGAAGTGAAAGTCATCATGACCACTTCTGCTCTTGATTTTATCACCCCTCTTACTTTGTCCACCCTATCCAAGAATCCGGTCCATACCCAGTTTTGGGAAGGGAAAACCGGTGAGTGGACCAATCATGTGGAGCTTGGCCTTTGGGCTGACCTAATGGTGATCGCGCCCCTGAGTGCCAATACGCTCGGTAAAATGGCCAATGGGATTTGTGACAATTTACTTTTAGCCACCTACCTTTCGGCACGGTGTCCTGTGATGGTTTGTCCGGCGATGGACCTCGATATGTATCAGCATCCCAGTGTCAAAACCAACCTAACGAAACTTCAGGCTTTCGGTAATTTGATTCTTGAGCCTGCCTCTGGTGAACTCGCCAGTGGCCTAGTGGGACAAGGAAGGATGGTCGAGCCAGAGGAAATTTTGCAGGAGGTTACTCGTTTTTTTGATCGGAAGCAGGATTTTTTGGGTAAGAAAATCATGATTACCATGGGGCCAACCCAAGAAAATATTGATCCGGTAAGATTTATCAGCAATCACTCCAGTGGCAAAATGGGCTTGGCATTGGCCAATGCATTTAAAAGTGCAGGTGCCCAAGTGACCTTGATATCGGGACCAGTAGGCCTGGATTTGTCTGGCTTTGAAGTCAAATCGGTGCGATCAGCGCAGGAAATGCTCACAGCCTCATCTGCTATACATCACGAACAGGATATTTGCGTTTTTGCGGCAGCAGTGGCAGACTATTCTCCTGCAGAGATAGCCGATCAAAAGATCAAAAAGCAAAAAGATGAGCTGGTTATCCGTCTGATTAAAAATCCGGATATTGCTCTGGAGCTTGGTCAAAAAAAACAGCCCGGACAGATCCACGTGGGATTTGCCCTGGAGACTGAGCGAGAGGAGTTTCACGCTCAGGAAAAGCTTCACAAGAAAAACTTTGATCTCATCGTTTTAAACTCTGCGAGTGAGGAAGGTGCGGGGTTCCGTCACGATACCAATAAGGTTACGATTTTCCACAGGGATGGCAGAAGAGTCTCATCGACATTGATGGCCAAATCGGCTGTGGCAGAATTGATTTTGCAAGAAGTCAAAAAGCACTAGCCTCACTTTTTCTGCAAGCTATTTTACCTATTTTAGAGGGTATGAAAATTCTCAAAATTCTGTTGGTGCTCCTTTCCTTTTCCTCCCTTGGGGAAGCTCAGCAGCTCAATTTTCAAGTAATCATCAATAGTGATCGATCTCGGATTCAAAACACCGATGTCTTCAATCAGATGAAGGCTAGCTTTGAGCAGTTTCTTAATGGCCGTTCTTGGACCACGGATGAATTTCGTCCGGAAGAGCGGATCCGAGGCAATCTCTTGATCACCATCAACGATGTGCCACAGGTAGGTATTTACAATGCGACTGTTCAGATCCAGGTCGTAAGGCCAGTGTATGGGACAAACTATGAGTCACTGGTCTTCAATTTTGCCGATCGCAACTGGAATTTTGAATACATCGAATCTCAGCCCTTGGAGTTTAACCGCTTCACTTTTTTGAATAACATCAGCTCTCTATTGGCTTTTTACGCCAATATCGCTCTGGGGATAGATTACGATTCCTTTGGCGCCAAAGGAGGCAACCCGTTTTTCGAGGTAGCCAATGACATTGTCAACAATGCCCAACAATCCGGTCGTCCGGGCTGGGTCCAAAATCCAAATGACCGACGGAGCAGATACTGGCTGATCAATGATATTTATGTGTCCTCTGTTTTTGCGCCGATCAGAGATGCTTATTACCTCTATCACCGGCAGGGCTTAGATTTGCTCTTGACAGATCAGGAGACGGCATTTAAAAATATTCTTGAATCCATCCGTCTCGTAGCGGAAGCTAATAAAACTCAGCCAAATGGTATTCTGACGATAAGTTTTATGGATGCCAAGGGAGATGAGATACCTCAGATTCTTAAAAATGCGCCATTTGAAATCCGCGAAGAGGCTGTCAAGCTTTTGCTGGAAGTGGATCCGAATAATGCCAGAAAGTACAATGAGCTACTGAGAAGCTAAGCCTGTTTTTTTTAGCTTTGCCCAAAGGTTTTTCCCTATGCTCAGATCGCTCAGTATTTCCAATTACGCACTTATTGATCAGCTTTTGATGCAGCCCAGCGCGGGACTCAGCATGATTACCGGTGAGACTGGAGCGGGCAAGTCGATCATGCTCGGAGCAGTAGGGTTATTGCTGGGCAATCGAGCGGATACTAAGGTGCTTCTGCATGAGGACAAAAAATGTGTGGTTGAGGGCGTCTTTGAAATCGGGGATTACCAGCTTGATGATTTTTTTGAAGAGCATGAATTGGATTTTGATCAGTCCTGCATCATTCGCAGGGAAATCAGTCCCGGTGGGAAATCACGCTCATTTGTCAATGATACACCAGTTTTGCTGGAGGTGCTGCGGCTCTTGGGAGCCAGACTGATGGATGTGCATTCGCAGCACGATACGCTTCTCTTAGGTGATGGGGTCTATCAATTGCAGTTGGTGGATGCTTTTTCCCAAAGTCACTCCGAAAAATCGACCTATCAGACTGCATATAAATCCTTTCGAAAAAGTAAAAAGAAGCTCGATGAGTTAAAACAAAAGGCTTCTGAACTTCAAAAGGAGGCTGATTTCAATCAATTTCTCCTTGATGAATTAAGCGCTCTGTCCTTGATCGCAGGGGAGCAAGCCGAACTGGAATCTACTCAGGAGATTCTCGAAAATGCGGAGGAAATCAAGTCCAAAATCAACGAAATGCTGGCTTTTTTCCAAGAAGAGCAATTTGGTGTTTTGACAGGTTTAGGGCAGATTTCGCATACATTTTCAGCCCTTGAGCGGCTTGCGCATAAGTTTGGCGGACTGCGGGAGCGTTTTCAGTCCAGCTTTATTGAATTAAAAGATCTAGCCGATACACTGGCAGATGAAGAGCGTAAAGTCGAACTGGATTTTGGCAAGCTGGAGGAGATTCGTCTTCGTCTCTCGAAGATTTATCAGCTCCAAAAGAAACATGCCGTCAATACGGTAGAGGAATTGATGGAGATTGAGAAAGACCTGGCGGAGAAGGTTTTTCAGTTTCAAAATCTAGACGAAAGTCTGGCAAAAGCCGAGGCGGAATATGCTCAGGCTGAAAAAGAATTGCTTTCTGCTGGCGCAAATCTGAGCAAAAAGCGCAAAAGCTGTTTTGAACCATTCTCTCTTCAGCTCCAAAATCTCCTGAAGGATCTTGGAATGGAAAATGCCCGGGTGGTCATTGAGAGCAGACCCATCCATCCTACGATCAATGGACTTGATGAGGTGGAGGTACTGTTCTCCGCCAATAAGGGAGGTCAACCTCAAGCCTTAAAAAAAGTCGCTTCTGGGGGAGAGTTTTCCCGATTGCTCTTTGCCATCAAGTATCTCATGGCCGACAAAATGGCCATGCCTACCTTGATTTTTGATGAAATTGATACCGGTATTTCCGGGGAAGTGGCGCTGCAGATGGTCCGCATGATGAAGGACATTTCCCAAAAGCACCAGGTCATTTGTATTACTCATCTTCCTCAGGTGGCAGCAAAAGGAGAGCGACATTTCTTCGTGTTCAAAGATAATTCTTCCGAAAAAACGGTCAGTAAAATCAAACTACTAGCCCAAGACGAGCGTGTCCATGAGCTTGCCAAAATGATCGCTGGTGCCAATCCTTCTGCTTTTGCCTTGGAAAGCGCCAAGGAGCTTCTTCAGGACTAAGGTGAAACCTGCTTATTTTTCCCTATTTTTACCCGAATTTGTGAAATCAATCGATCATACGATATGCCAGAAAATTTGCTCAAAGGAAAAGTAGGAATCATCACCGGTGCCTTGGATGAAAACTCAATCGCCTGGAAAACAGCTCTTAAAGTGAAAGAACAGGGCGGAAGATTTGTACTGACCAATGCTCCGATTGCGATGCGAATGGGAGCCATCAAAGAACTCGCCGAAGAATGCAACACCATCGTCATCCCTGCGGATGCGACCGTAGTTGAAGATATTGAGAAGCTCTACGCTGAGGCCAAGGAGTTTTTGGGTGGTGATTTTGACTTCTTGCTTCACTCTATCGGTATGTCCCCAAACATCCGAAAGGGAAGATCATATGGTGATCTCAATTACGAGTGGGCGATGAAATCCTATGATGTGTCTGCGATATCGTTTCATAAAATGATGCATGTGGCAGAGAAAATGGACGTGATGAAAGAATGGGGCTCAATCGTCGGGCTATCTTACATTGCCGCGCAGCGGGTATATCCATTTTATACTGACATGGCGGATGCCAAAGCACTTTTGGAAAGTATCGCCAGAGGATATGGCTATCGGTACGGCAAGCTGAAAAAAGTACGAGTCAATACCATCTCCCAATCTCCGACCAAAACTACAGCGGGAACAGGGATCGGAGGATTTGATTCCTTCTTCAACTTTGCTGAGTCACTCTCTCCATTAGGCAACGCCTCCGCTGATTCGTGTGCGGATTATATCGTGACGATGTTTTCGGACCTTACCCGGATGGTCACCATGCAAAATCTTTTTCATGATGGCGGATATTCCTTCACCGGAATTTCAGAGGATATCATGGATAAGTTCAAGGATCTTTGAAAAAAGTAAGTTTTCATACAAAGCCTCAACTTTCCGTTGGGGCTTTTTTAGTTTTTACTGATCCCAAATCAATTTTTTGATTGGGCTTTTTCCCCTAACTTATTTGCTTTAAGAAAACCACCATCCTTTATGCTAAAAAATATCACCCTATGGCTAGTGGCTGTGATGACGTATTCATCCCTGTCGGTAGCCCAGATTATGCCATCGCCAGATCGAGCTGAGGGCGAAGGGCCTTATGAACGACTGATTATCAGAGGAGTCACGATGATCGACGGGACAGGAGCACCTCCGATAGGACCAGTGGATATCGTAGTGGAGAAAAATCGAATTGCCCAGATCAGTGTAGTCGGATATCCTGGTCTGGAAATCAATGAAAACCGCCGGCCAAAAGCGGATGAAAAAACGCAGGTTTTGGATATGGAAGGGCACTATCTACTGCCCGGATTTGTCGATATGCATGGCCATATCGGTGGAAGTGGACAGGGTACGCCTGCCGAATATGTGTATAAGCTTTGGATGGCCCATGGGATTACGACTATCAGAGATCCCTCAGCAGGAAATGGACTCAAGTGGGTCGTGGATCAAAAAAACAGATCCCTGGCCAATCAAATCACTGCCCCACGAATCTTGGCCTATACTTCATTTGGTCAGGGAGCGGGAGGATCAATTACCAACGCAGAACAAGCCAAGGCCTGGGTAAATCAAAACAAGGTCAATGGGGCAGATGGAATTAAGTTTTTTGGAGCAAGTCCTGAAGTCATGCAGGCAGCTATTTCAGAGAACAAACGAATTGGCCTTCGTTCTGCGATGCACCATCAGCAGATGGATGTAGCTCGCTGGAATGTGCTCAATTCGGCCCGTGCTGGACTTACATCGATGGAGCACTGGTATGGTTTGCCGGAGGCATTATTTCAAGACCGTACGATTCAGGATTTTAGACTGGATTACAATTATCAAAATGAGCAGCACCGGTTTGGTGAAGCTGGAAAACTTTGGAAACAAGCCGCTCCGCCCTATTCTGAGCACTGGAATAAGGTGATGAATGAGCTCTTGGAGTTGGATTTTACTCTGGATCCCACATTTAATATCTATGAAGCCAATCGTGACCTCATGCGTGCGCGTACCCAAGAGTGGCATGAGGTGTACACTTTGCCTTCGTTGTGGAGATTTTATGCTCCCAGCAGGCAGTCTCATGGTTCATACTGGTTTGACTGGACTACCGAAGAGGAGGTTCAATGGAAAGAGAACTATAAGCTCTGGATGACTTTTGTCAACGAATACAAAAATCGCGGTGGTCGCGTGACGGCCGGTTCTGATTCCGGTTTTATCTATCAATTGTATGGATTTGCGTACATACGCGAACTGGAATTACTCAGAGAGGCGGGTTTTCATCCATTAGAAGTGATCCGAAGTGCGACGATGTATGGAGCTCAAGCCTTGGGGATGGATAAAGAAATCGGGACCGTGGAGGTAGGGAAATTGGCTGATTTTGTGATTTTGGAAGAAAATCCCCTTCAAAATCTAAAAGTGCTCTATGGAACTGGCTCCATCAGAATCAATGATCAAAACCAACCTGTACGAGTCGGAGGGGTAAAATACACCGTGAAAGATGGAATCGTCTATGATGCAAAGAAGCTCCTCGAAGATGTCAAAACGATAGTCGATCAACACAAAGCCAGAGAAAATGCCCGACTGACTCAGCCGGGGTTAGACTGGGAATAACATTTAACTTTAGAAATTAGTAGAATGAGAATGAAGAAATCAGCCTTCATTCTCATTTTATTTTTATCTTAATTCCTAAACCCAAAATCATTCAAGATGCCTTTTATAGAAGCCAATGGAGTGAAGCTATATTTTGAAGAAACTGGATCGGGACAAGAGACCATCGTTTTTTCTCATGGGCTTCTCTGGAGCCATAAGATGTTTGCCGATCAAGTAGAATTTCTTTCAAAAGACTTCAGGGTGATCGCATACGATCATCGAGGTCAGGGCCAAAGTGAATCCAAAGGGCCCTTTGACATGGATACAGTTGCAGAAGATGCAGCGGCATTGATTGAGAATTTGGATGTAGGCCCAGTTCATTTTGTCGGCCTATCTATGGGAGGTTTTGTAGGAATGAGGCTTGCTGCACGCCGGCCCGAGTTAATCAAGAGCTTGGTATTATTGGAAACTTCTGCCAACGCTGAACCTGTAGAAAATCTCCCCAAGTACAAAACGCTTAATGGAATCGTCAAGTGGGTGGGGGTGATTTCTCCCGTGGCCAATAAAGTGATGCCGATCATGTTTGCCCAGTCTTGGCTCTCTGATAAGGCTAATTCCTCTAAGGTGTCTTTTTGGAAAAAAGAGTTGATGGTAAATAAACGATCGATTACAGGGCCTGTCGAAGGAGTGATTTATCGAAAAGGCGTAGAAGATGAACTGGCTAGAATATCCTGTCCAACGCTTGTAATCGTGGGTGATGAAGATGTGGCTACCAAGCCAGAAAAGGCAAAATTCATACAAATGAGTATCAACCATGCCAAGCTCCACATGGTAACCGGGGCAGGCCATAGCAGCTGTATCGAAAAGCCTGAAATCGTCAATCAGTTGCTATCTGACTGGATAGCAAAGAAAAGTTGAAAGCCCCGAAGGGCCTTCATTAGTTTTATTGGGCTTGAAATACCCGTACATAGTCCACGATCATATGCTGTGGAAAAGTAGTACTTGCATCCGGCGATCCTGGCCAATTGCCTCCTACAGCTACGTTGAAAATAAAGAAAAACTGGCGGCGGAATTCGTCCAATTCTGCAGGTGTCGTATCTATGACATGAAACTCTTTATTGTCAATCAACCAGCGAATCTTTCCTGCATCCCAGATAATGGAATAAACGTGGAATTGGTCAGCAAGTGTCCCTGAACTGAGGCGATATGACCCTCCAAACTCTGCTCGCTGACCGGCTGCTAGCCAGTGCACGGTGCCGTGAACCGTATTTTCTCGGCCATTTCCTCCGACCATTTCCATGATGTCGATTTCCCCGCATGCAGGCCAACCGACTTCACTGAAATTTGCTCCTAGCATCCAGAGTGCAGGCCACATACCTTGACCCTTTGGCAAAACTGCCCGAATGTCAATCCTTCCGTATCGGAATTCTCTTTTGTCTTTCGTGATGATCCGGGAGGAGGTGTATTCGGCTCCGCTGAAGTTTTCCTTTTTGGCAGTGATGACCAAGTATCCATTTTGGACCGAGGTATTTTGAGAACGATAAAATTGGAGTTCATTATTCCCCCAGCCATTTTGACCTCTACCTGTCTCATGCGTCCAGTTAGCAAGGTTGAGGGAATTTCCCTCAAATTCATCTTCCCATACCAAACTCATCCCTTCGTAGGAATTGGGGGATGTAGCGCCTCCTGTAGGGATGATAATTGCCACCGAACCCGAACCGTTTCCTCCGGATGGTGAATCGGTGTCCTCTGAACCGCATCCTCCTAAGAATAAAAGGGACACGGATAGCGTAAATAAATGCTTTTTGTTCAACATGAATAGTTAGCGTTAGGATAAAAAAAGAGTGCTCGGAGAATTGGTTTACTCCGAGCACGTTCAAAAACAATTATTCAGAGATCAATTTAAATGACCACCAAATTCCAGGTCCTACTTCGATATGCAGCTCCATTCTTTTCACACCATTGGATTCAGTCAGGCTTGCTACCTGATAGGTTACATCGTTTGGTACAGCTACGGCAGGAAGTTCTGCACCGTTGACTGCCTTCGGCAAAGCGACATGCGCACCTTGACCGATTAGCTTCAAGGTACCACCACCGAATTCGTATGTGTAATTTCCCGATCCATCATGAGGAGACACCGGGGTGCCACAGCCGTCTGCAGCTACACCTTGCCAGCCCTCCAGCCAAGTAGCATCGCCCATTTCGATGGAGAATGAGCCGTCCTCGCCAAAGGTGTACACGTCATCGAAGAAGCAAGCTCTGGTAGTCACATCAGCAGTTGAGTTGAAAAACCACTCACGGCTTCCAGGGGCAGGTCCAACAGCAATCGCTGCTTCCACGGGTTCCATTTTCCAGTTGCCTACGATGGCAGCAGTAGGGGCAGGTGCTCCAGAAATCAATTTGAAATCCCACCATACACCAGTACCTGCTTCGATTCGAAGCGTCATTCTGCGGGTATTCCCCTCTTGTGTTTGGCTTACAATAGTATAGGCAATTTGATCTGCAACAGCTGCTCCGTTTGAGATTTCTCCAGCATTGTTGACTTTGGATAGACCTATATGCGCACCTTCTCCCACCAAAGTGAGGGTAGTGGTGGTATACGTGTAAGAGTATGTTTCAGAACCATCAAATGGAGCTACTGGAGCACCGCAACCATCAGCTGCTACACCTTGCCAGGTTTCCAGCCAAGTCTGATCTCCCATGTCAATAGTGAAAGAACCGTCTGCACCAAAAGTGTAGGTGTCGTCATAAAAACACGCCCGGGCAATTACATCCCCGGCTCCGATTTGATACCACTCAGCACTTCCTGGAGTTGGTCCTACCGCCATCGAGCCTGCTACAGGTTCCATCGACCAAGTTCCTGTGATATCGAAAGCTGGTCTGGAGGAAGCCACCGTGAATGTTAAATTCTCAGTAGATTCATTGCCGTTGGAATCGGTAACGATGATGTCCAGATTGTATTGGCCCGGATCGAATCCTCCCTGTACCTGAATTGTAACTACTTGATCGTCGCCTGAAAGATCTTGAGATCCAGAGGCAACAGTCTGACCCCCTCCTGTGATGGTGTAAGCAAATGTGGCTAACGTACTGATTGCACCATTGTCCACACCGTCATTCAGGGTTACAGTGATTCTGAAGTCTTGACCTTCTGTCAATCCACTGGTGATTGCTCCCAAACTGATATTAGGTGGGGAGTCGATCACAGGAACCTGCTCAAAATTGTCGCACGCCCAGAGGATGCTTAGTGCAGCGACAAAAGCTGATAATTTGATAGATAGTTTTCTCATAAAGTTAATTTTTGCCCCAAAGTCTCCTTCTTATCCTAGCAATGCAAAAAAGGAAGACCTACAAGAACTCATCTTTAAGGAAAAACAAATACATCAAAAACTCATCAAAAGTAAAAAAAATGCTTTCTGAGTGGATTTGAGCCTATTTTCATTTCATTAAGCACCTATACCATTTTCCAAATTTTGATCGGGTGTAATTCAGATTTTTAGGGAGTGAGAGGATAGCGTTTTAGGAATATTCAACCCTTAAAACTGTTGCCTCAAGTGCCTCTATGACGCAAGCCAAATCTGTAAAAATGTGAGAAGAAGTGATGTCAGAAACCAAAAAACCTCAGCAAAAAAATGCCGAGGTTTTGATACAATATATAAAAAAGACGATTAAATGGCTACTGAGCAGGGGCGAGTTCTTCCAGTTTAATAGAAGTGATATTATATCCAGTAGGGGCCTCTCCTCCCATGAAATTATAGATAATAGGTCCAAACCCAATTATCTGAGGTCCAGGGATACTGTTGGTGAAAAATAAGACGGCTTCCTTTTGTCCTTGTTTGACTTCAACTTCAAGACCTTTTTCTGCTCCTATTTCAAATAAAATAAAAGCCCTAGTCGAAACTAAAAAATCACTGATTTCTAATGTGAGTTTATAGTCTTTACCAATAGCCATATTCGTCGTAAGGCGGTTAGAGATCGGGAAAAAATATCCTCGACTACCTACGATTTCGGGCGAAACTCTAAAAGCATTTTTACTGTATCCTCCGGAAATCCGCACATCCATTCCTGTAGTTACAGGTCTGCTTGGGGTTATTACCCAACTTTTTATTCGGTTCCTCTCCAGCTCTTCCTTAGATGGAATGGCAGGGATAGTTTTAGAAATATAATAGTCTGCTGTCCTTGAGTCCAAGGCTTTTGGATCAAGCTTTGAATTGGTCACCATTTTGGCTTTTGTCAAAGCTGTAGTGGGTTTGACCGTTGATGAAGGGATTTTGGTAGTTGTAAATTGACCGAATGAGGTTCCAATTATGCCCAAAATTAGAGCGGGAATTAAAAGTAGGATTTTCATGACAGTTTAGTATTTGATTAAAATTTCTTGAACTCTACTCTTCGATTGGCAGATTTCTCCGCTGCGGAAGAATTTGTGTTGAGTGGTTCCGATTCGCCTTTTCCGGAGGTTTGAAGTCGGTTTGCTGCTATTCCAAATTTTTCTTGGAGGTAATTAGCGACTGAGACCGCACGTTTTTCCGAAAGAATCTGATTGCTGCTTTCATCCCCATCGCTATCGGTATGCCCGATGATCTGTACTCGAATAAATTCATCGGCTTTTAACACCTCACCGAGCT